>Ga0068860_100002943_pt1 | contig 17607 bp, 15 predicted proteins | sample KBSSwiS32_FD_66597 | JGI IMG/M metagenome (GOLD analysis project Ga0068860, IMG submission 66597) | Switchgrass rhizosphere microbial communities from Kellogg Biological Station, Michigan, USA - KBS Switchgrass S3-2 | ecosystem: Host-associated > Plants > Roots > Rhizosphere > Soil ... | reverse complement strand
CGACGATAGAAGCGAACGCGACGTTAATTGAAATTCTGATCGGCAACCTGGTCTCTAATGCAATACGTCACAATGGCCAGCAAAAAAAATTGATCGTCGAGCTGATAGATCGGACGCTTGTGGTAAAAAATACCGGTGTCTCCTATGCACTGGACGGAGAAAAAATATTTCAGCGATTTCAGAAAGAAAATAGCTCGGGAAACAATGAAAGTATCGGGCTGGGACTTGCTATTGTGAAGCGTATTTGCGACCTGTATGCATGTAAGATCATTTACAGTTTTTCAAATGGGTACCATCATTTCGCCGTCAAATTTTAGCATTGGCTTATTTGGTGATTTCAGTTTGGAGCGGCGATTCAATGTATCTTGCATTTTAGTTCAGAAATTACACAGATTTATTTCCTAATCTTATGGCTTAACAATGATACTACGAATGCGGTGGTTATTTAGTCTCATCTTTTTATTTTCCCTTTTACGATCACAGGCGCAGGCGCATAATCTTGATTTCTATATCGAAGCCGCAAAATCGGGTAGTCCTTTGTTAAAAGACTACAAAAACCAGGTCCTGTCGAATCGTGTTGACAGTGAAATTGTACGCGCCACATACCGCCCACAGGTAAACGGTATCAGTAATAACCTATACGCCCCCGTTATACACGGATATGGATATGATAATGTCATCACCAATGGCGGGCAACTATCCGCCGTGGTACAGGCCAGTAAAACATTTGTAAGTAAGAACAATCTCGCAACACAATATCAGAATATCCACCTGCAAAACGACGCTGTTGAGAACACGTCACAGATTGCAGAAAAAGACTTAAAAAAAACGATCACCTCGCAATACATCCTGAGCTATGGCGATGCGGTCGCCATGAACTTTAACGAGGAGATTCTTCACCTGTTGGAACAGGAAGAAACGATTTTGAAGAAATTGACAGAAGCAAATATTTACAAACAGGCTGACTACCTGACTTTTTTTGTTTCCTTACAACAGCAAAAACTTATTACACAGCAGTCAGAAATACAATTTAAGAATGATTACGCGCAGCTCAATTACCTGAGCGGCATTGTAGATACATCTGTTTCATCACTCCCGGATCCACAGTTGCATTTAGCGACACTGCCGGATATCTACAATTCCGCTTTTTACCAACAATACACTATCGACAGTTTAAAAAATATCAATCAGCGTTCAATTGTTGACTACAGCTATAAACCCAAATTAAATGTGTTTGCTGACGCGGGATATGTCTCGACACTTACGTATTTGCCATATAAAAATCTGGGAGTGAGTGCAGGACTTACGTTGAATGTTCCCATCTACGATGGAAAACAACGGCAAATGAAACAGAGAAAAATTGCGCTCGCAGAACGTACGCGCACAGAATACAGGGATTTTTTCCTGAAGCAATATGATCAACAGATCGCACAACTCATGCAACAACTGAATGCCACCGAATCCCTGATCCAGGAGATAAACGGGCAGATAAAATATTCTGAGACGTTGATCTCCGTAAATGGAAAATTACTGGAGGCAGGAACTGTCCGGATCACCGATTTTATTCTCGCGATCAATACGTATTTAAACGCCCGTCATTTGTTAAACCAAAATTATATTAATCGTCTCCAGATTATTAACCAGATCAACTACTGGCAGACGATGTAAATTCTTTGTATGCAAAAAATTTTTCTCATACTACTGGTTCTATCTGCATCATTGGTGGCCTGCAACCAAGGCGCATCTCAAACAGACAAAGAAGAAGCTGCTGCCACTGACTCCGTGAGAACGCCGGTTACAGTTGCAAACGTGGAAACAACCACGATCAACGACTCGATAAGCCTCAACGCAACATCTGTTTACCTGCAAAGTAGTTTTGTGAAATCTTCGGCGATCGGTTATGTAAAATCAGTTACGGTAAAACCAGGCGACTATGTCACGCAGGGAAAAGTTTTGTTTACTGTTGAGACGAAAGAATCGCAGGTCATCGGTAACTCCATCTCATCACTGGACAGCTCATTCAAGTTTTCTGGTATCAATACTATGAAATCGCCAGTTCAGGGTTTTGTCATTCAACTCGACCACCAACCCGGAGACTATGTACAAGACGGCGACCAACTTGCAGTAATTAGTGACATGAGCAGCTTTGCTTTTTTATTAAATCTTCCTTACGAGCTGCGTCCGTTTGTACTCAATAAAAAATATGTCGATCTCTTTTTGCCCGACGGTACACATCTGCAAGGAACAATTGCGTCAGTCATGCCGACCGTTGATTCATCCTCGCAAACGCAACCAGTTGTGATCAAAGTGAATTCCAAGACACCGATCCCGCAAAACCTGATTGCAAAAGTGTATGTCATCAAAACGATGAAAAGTAACGCGCAAACGATTGCCAAATCGGCTGTGCTGTCCGACGAGGCACAAACTTCGTTTTGGATCATGAAACTCATTGACTCCACGACAGCCGTAAAAGTGAATATTAAAAAAGGAATTGAGTATAACAACCAGGTTGAGATACTTGAACCACGATTTAGCAAGACGGACCAGATTCTTGTAACGGGCAACTATGGCATGGCCGACACGGCAAAAGTAATCGTTGAGAAACCCTGATCATATGAAAAATTTTTTTTCGACATACAAAAACCCGGTTGGCGCAATCCTTTTCATCATCATCGCAGGCGGAGTCTTTGTATACAGCCAACTGAAAACGTCGCTGTTCCCGGAAATTACTTTTCCAAAAATAAAAATCATTGCAGACGCAGGCCTCCAACCCGTGGATAAGATGATGGTCACGGTCACCAAACCGCTCGAAAATGCCATCAAGCTTGTGCCGGAATTGAACAGCATTAAAAGCATTACGAGCCGGGGCAGTTGCGAAATCTCCGCATTCATGAATTGGAACAGTGATATTGATCTCGCTCTCCAACGTATTGAATCAAGGATTGCTCAGGTCTCCAATTCTCTACCGGCCGGAGTAAACATCACAGTAGAAAGAATGAACCCGTCGATACTGCCCGTGATGGGATATTCACTCGAGACATCAACCAAACGACCGGCCATTGATCTGAAGCAGGTGGCGCTCTATACGATTAAACCATTTTTGTCACAAGTGCCGGGCGTGTCTGAGGTGCGCATCACAGGCGGTAAACAAAAGGAATACTGGCTGACGCTCGACCTGCAAAAGATGAGCAGTCTTGGTATTACGCCGGAATCGCTTTCTAACGCGATCGGACAAACGAATTTCATTAAGTCGAATGGGTATATTTCGGATTATCATATGCTGTACCTGACGGTTACCGATGCCACCGTCAGAACGCTTGATCAGCTAAAAGAGATTATTATCAGCAACACGAATAAAAGAGTTGTTCAACTGAAGGATATCGCAAATGTTTCGATACAGGAAGCGGTTGAATATACCCGTATCAACGCGAATGGGAAAGAAGGAATCCTGATTGCAGTGATCAAACAACCGAATGCAAATCTGATAGATCTGTCAAATCAGATGGAAAGTAAAATCTCCGAGTTGAAAAAAATCCTTCCAAAAGACATGCAACTCAAACCGTACTATGTCCAGGCAGATTTTGTAAATGAATCTATCAAGAGTGTGTCCGATAGTTTATGGATAGGGCTATTGCTTGCGATTATTGTTTCGATTATTTTCCTGCGTTCGTTGAAAGCCAGTGCAACGATATTGATTACGATACCCGTCACCGTGTGTTTGTCGCTTATCGTTGTTAACGGTTTCGGATATACGCTAAACATTATGACGCTTGGTGCGATTGCCGCCTGTATTGGTCTCATTATAGACGATGCGATCGTGGTGGTGGAACAAATACAACGAACACATGAAGAACATCCTGATGACTCCTCCGATGTGTTGGTTAAGAAAGCAATTCACTATTTATTGCCAGCGATGATCGGATCGTCTCTAAGCACGATTGTGATATTTATCCCATTCGAATGGATGAGTGGTGTGGCGGGCGCTTATTTTAAAGTCTTAACCAACACGATGATCATCACACTGGTCTCGTCATTTTTTGTTACATGGATAGGCCTCCCCGTTATATACCTGTTACTTGGATTTGGAAAGAAAAGAAAGTCTGCAAAAAAAGTAGAGGCGCATGGCGTCAGGCAACAACGCTGGGTATCTTTTTTTATTCATAAACCCCTGATCAGCGTGTTCATTGTCGCGTTACTTGGTGCGTCCATTTACCTGATCCTTCCAAAACTTGAAACGGGATTTTTACCGGAAATGGATGAGGGCAGTATTATCCTTGACTACACATCTCCGCCTGGCACTTCGCTCGAGGAAACGGATCGCATCCTCAGGCAAATTGAGAAAATTATTATTGCGATACCAGAAGTGGCCGGCTACTCACGGAGAACGGGAACCGAGCTCGGATTTTTTATCACAGAACCGAACAGGGGCGATTATCTGATTTCACTAAAAAAGGACAGAACACGCTCTACGGATGATGTCATCGCAGAGATCAGGAAACATGTCGAATCCTCCCAGCCGGCACTTCGAATTGATTTCGGACAAGTGATCGGCGATATGCTGGGTGACCTGATGACATCCGTACAACCGATCGACATTAAAATTTTTGGCAACGATCCGGGAAAACTGCACGACCTGTCCACCCAGGTTGCGGAAACAATCGGTAAAGTCGAAGGAACCGCGGATGTTTTTAACGGTATTGTGATAGCGGGTCCATCGGTGACTATTAATCCAGACAACAATAAATTACTGCAGTTTGGTGTGAGTCCCTCGGATCTTCAATTTCAAATGCAATCGCGCCTGCAGGGAAATATCGTAGGGGATATCCTGGAAAAAGAACAACTCTCTCCTATCCGCATGATCTATCCAAACAGCAGACAGAGTAGTGTCGCTGATATCGACCGGATGCAGATTTTTCTTCCCGGTGGAAAATTAAAACCCATTACCGAGCTCGCTAATGTCGCTGTCAATCCTGGCGATGCAGAAGTAAAAAGAGAAAATCTTCAGGCGATGGGCGAAGTCACTGCTCGCCTGGAAAATCGTGATCTTGGAAGCGTCATGAAAGACATCCAACAAAAAGTGTCGACTGATATTGCGCTCCCACCGGGTTATCATATCGAATATGGCGGCGCCTACGCAGAACAACAACAATCATTTAAAGAATTGCTCACCATATTAATTGCGTCATCACTACTGGTGTTTACCGTGATACTTTTTATGTTTAAAGACGTTCGGGTATCACTGCTGATTATTTTTCTTGCAGTCCTTGGAATTTCGGGAAGCTATCTCGCGCTTTACCTAACAAAAACTCCGCTCAACGTAGGAAGCTATACCGGTCTTATTATGATCGTCGGTATTATTGGTGAGAACGCCATTTTTACTTTTCTGCAGTTCCGTGAATCGTTACACGAAAAAAATGTTGACGACTCGATTGTCTATGCCATCTCAACACGCCTTAGGCCTAAACTGATGACGGCCCTCGGCGCAATCATCGCGTTGTTACCCTTGGCACTTGCACTCGGTACAGGAGCCGTTTTGCACCAACCACTGGCGATCGCCGTAATTGGTGGCTTTATCGTCGCACTTCCGTTACTTCTGATCGTGTTACCTTCATTCCTTCGAATTATATTTTTAAGAAGACAGAAAACTACATGATCTATTCAATATATCGTCAGAATCAAGGTATACTTTACTAAATTCAAAATCAAAATGTATGAAGCAGCTAGTCTATTTCCTTGCCATAATCGTCATCTGTTATTCAGCTAATGCACAAAGTAAAAGTGGATACTCCGTCGCCAAATCATATAAGATTGCAAGCAGCGGCGGATGGGATTACATTGCAGTATGTCAAAATAAAATTTATGCTTCTCACGGAACGCAGGTGAATGTTCTTGACGAAAGCACCGGTGATTCGGTTGGATTTATTCCGAACACAAATGGAGTTCACGGGATCGCATTTAATATACCCGCAAACAAAGGATATACAAGTAACGGAAGAACCAACAACGTATCTGTATTTGACCTCAAAACAAATGAGGTGCTAAAACAAATTACCACCGGGGAAAATCCTGACGCAATCATGTATGACGCTTTCTCCAACTCGATCATCACGTGCAATGGAAGAAGCCATGACTTGTCTGTAATCGACGCAACAAGCGAACAGGTGATTGCAACGATTCCCCTCGAAGGAAAACCGGAAACTGCCGTCAGCGATGGCGCCGGAAAAATATATGTTAACATCGAAGACAAAAATAAAATTGCGGTTGTCGATATTATCAACAGAAAAGTATTAGAGAGCTGGTCGATTGCACCTGGAGATGGACCAACAGGACTTGCAATTGACCTGGCGACTCATCGCCTGTTCGCCGGTTGCGAAAAACTACTCATGGTAATTGACAGCAAGACCGGAAAAGTTGTAGACAAACTAACAATTGGTGATGGTTGTGACGGCGTTGCCTTCGACAACGGACTTAAATATATCTTTGCTTCATGTGGAGAAGGGAAACTTACAATCATACACGAAATATCGGGAGATAAATTCGAAGTGATCGACAACGTTCCGACAAAACGAAGTGCGCGTACGATTACTGTTGATGAAAAAAATCACGAGGTCTTCTTACCTGCTGCCGAAATGCAACCCAATACGCCCGCCGGACAAAGACCGCAAATGGTTCCGGGAACATTCCAGGTACTGGTAGCTGCAAAGAAAGGTTAACAAAGGCTGTTTTTATGACATTGTCCGGGTTTAAAGGGAGAAAATTAAATCCTGTTGACTGCATTCATCACGTCTCAAATGAGACAATAAAAAATTAACGTCGTTGTTTCAAATCTCTATGTAGCAAGAGAGAAAACAATAGGCAAAATAGAAAACGAAGAAATTTCTGCAATGACTTACGCAGCCTTTCTACGAGGCGTCAATAACATTGGAAGCAAGACTGTGAAGATGGATGAATTGAAATACATTTTTGAGGCAATCGGTCTTAGAAATGTAAGGTCAATTCTTGCAAGCGGAAATATAATTTTCGAAACAACCATTCAAGACCGTCAAACTATCGTCACAAAAATCGAAAGACAACTGGCAAAAAAATTAGGTTACGAAGTAAAAGCTGTTGTTCGCAACGTTGACGAATTGCATTCGATAATAAAATCAAATCCTTTCGGCCAAATAAAACTTACTTCACGGACAAAATTATTTTTGACTTTTCTGTCGGAAAAACCAAACAGCAAACTCAAAATTCCTTACGAGTCAGTTGATAATGATTTTATAATACTACGAATTGCCAGCAATGAAATTTATTCTGTTGTCAAATTATTGCCTAACAAGCGCCCTTACCGCATTATAAGTTTTCTTGAAAAAGAGTTTGGTAAAAACATCACTAACCGGTCTTGGAAAACCATTCTAAAAACAGTTAATGCGATTTGAGGAAACCTGCTTCAGGCCTCGATGGCGTTTAACAAAAAGTAGTCACTTTTTTGGGTCTGATATTCGTGCAGTTTTGAACTGCAACCGAGTTAAATATGCCTCGATATTTCTATCAAATGCTAAGCAAAGTCACAGCAGGCTTCAGTAAGCAAGGTTTCATACGCAGTCTTTCAAATATTGGCCTAAACAACTTGCTGACAATATTTGACATTTATATATCTTTAAGTTCATGACTGCTTCTACAACCCCTTCAACTCGTTCGACCGCGCGTATTGGATCTATCGATCTTTTGAGAGGTACTGTTATGATCATCATGGCCATTGATCATATCCGTGATTATTTTAATCGCGAAGCTTTTTTATTTTCTCCGACAGATCTTTCACAAACGACAGTGCCTTTATTTTTCACACGTTGGATCACACATTTCTGCGCGCCGGTTTTTATCTTTCTTGCAGGTGTCTCGGCATTTTTATATGGATTGAAACATTCAAAAAAGCAATTGTCACGCTTCCTGCTTACGCGCGGGGTGTGGTTGATTTTCCTTGAGCAAACGGTGCTTGTGTTTGGATGGACTTTCAATATTCATTTTCCTCTTTTCATTGTCATCATTGTTTCCGCAATTGGTACGGGTATGATTTGCCTTAGCGGCTTCATTTATTTGCCAAAACGTATCATCCTGATCATTGCGCTGATACTCATCTTCGGCGATAATGCTTTGGACAACGTTCATTTTGCGGGAGATGGTTTTGTCTCCATTCTATGGTCATGGCTGCATGAATCGCGTTTGCTGTTTGCCGGCAATAAGATTATATTTCTCGGCTACCCGGTGTTACCCTGGATCGGAGTGATGGCAGCAGGCTATTGTCTCGGAAGTTTGTATGCGCCAGAATTCAACACTGCACTGAGGAAAAAGTATCTTGTCACGCTGGGTCTCTCCGCCATTGGTCTTTTTATTCTTTTACGTTTTAGTAATCTCTACGGCGATGCGTCACCATGGACCTCTCAGAAAACATCTTTTTTTACCTTTTTATCGTTTCTTAATACGACGAAATATCCGCCGTCACTTTTATACTTGCTTATGACCATCGGACCGGCGCTGCTTTTTCTTGCGTATACCGAGCAAACCAAATCGGCCCTCGCAAATAAAATATCCGTATTCGGCAGAGTCCCCATGTTTTATTATATCGTACATATCTATTTGCTCCACATTTTGGCAATTTTTGCCGTGATCATTTCGGGTCGCAGCGCGTCAGATATGGTATTGCAAACCTGGTTGGGTTTTGATGATCATTTGAAAGGATATGGTTTTAGTCTCGGAGTAGTTTACATTATTTGGTTCTTCGTAATAATCGCGCTTTATCCGGTATGCAAATGGTATGATGGTTACAAGAGAAAACATCTGGCGGAGAAAAAATGGTTGAGTTATATTTAAGATACAACAGCAGCAAGACGCAACGCAAAATATCCAAATGATGAAAGATTTCACTATCCTGTGCAAGTTCTTATGGCGTTGAAAAAATCGGCGACACATCTCCCCATAATAAAAAAGTTTCAACTCCTCTGTGGGCAGCCCGGCTGTTGTTTTAGAAATCGTTAATCAGGCGACAAAAAACCCGCTCACGAACTTCGATCTTTGCAAAATGAAAGACATCTTTCCATTTTACAGGATTGGTCATTTTATCAATCAACCGGATAATCCAACCGAATTTGAAATTCTCCGGTTTGAAAAAATGGAAGAACCAAATGTCAGCGACTTTCATAAACACAGGTTTTATGAGATCCTTTGGACAGAAAAAGGCAAGAGCAAACAAATCATCGACTACAATGAGTACGAAGTAAAGCCGAACAGCCTATTCTTTATCTCGCCAAACCAAGTGCATTATTTTGAACAATGGAAACCGTTAAGCGGCGGTACGATTTTATTTACCGAAGATTTTTATCTCCTCAATCGCTCCAATAAAGACGCACTCTTCGAACTCAGTTTTTTAGATAATTTATATTCAAACCCATGCATCCAATTCCCGGCGAGAGAATTTTCACAGGTGCATCACCTTATTCGCGAAATTGAGCGGGAGCAATCCCACAAAAACAAAAGCAACGAGATCATTCAATCGTATTTACATATTCTCCTGGCGGACGTTCAGCGTCACCTGGACAAGAATATCACGATTTATAACTCAAAGAAATATTTGATGCTGTTTAAATTCTTCAAAGCTGAATTAGAAAAACATTTTGAAGAAAACGAGACTGCCAGTTTTTATGCTGAAAAACTGCGGATCACGCAACACCACCTGAATTTAATTTGCAAAGAGATCACCAACAATACCGCCACAAATATTATACAGGCAAGAAGTATCCTGGAAGCAAAACGTTTACTGACCTTCACTGATAAAACCGTTTCAGAAATCGCTTTTCAACTCAACTACAATGACAGTTCTCACTTTGCGAAAATCTTCAGATCAAATACAACACTGACCCCGCAGCAGTTTAAAAAAGAAATGTCCGAAAAATACCGGATAAGGTAGATTTCATACTCCATTTTAGCCACTATCACTATGCATCTTTGCATTGATAATTTTCTCAAATAAAAATTAATAAATATTTAGACAATGCAACAGGCAACAAAATGGATATATGATTTCAGCCACTCAAAAATTGGTTTTAGTGTCAGACACTTTGGTATTTCCGAAACAGACGGCCAATTCAAGAGATTCGAAGGGACCGCACTAAGCGAAAAGGATGACTTCTCAGATTTGCGGGTTGAACTCGATATCGAGATGGATAGCATTGACACCAACGATAGCCAAAGAGACACACATTTAAAATCCAATGATTTTTTTGCAGCAGAACAGTTTCCCTTAATGACTTTTAAAAGTACCGGTTTAGAGATGGTTGCAAAAGATAATTTTAAAATGCACGGCGACCTAACCATCAAAGGAATTACTAGACCGGTGACGCTCGATATGGAATTTGCAGGCATCGTACCGAAGGATCCATTTGGTAATACAAAAGCTGGTTTTTTTATTGGCGGAAAAATTAACAGGAAAGATTGGGGCATTACCTGGAACGCAGCACTTGATCATGGCGGTGTGGCAATAAGTGACACGGTAAAAATTGCATGTCCCATAGAATTATTAAAGGCAAGCTGAATAATGTCTTAATATCTGCTCGCATAAATGCAGAAGAAGCAAAGTTGAAATCAAATGTAGATTTCTGTCGCCTGCTTTACTTTTTAAACCTGGTGAAAAAGTAATTTGGCGAAAAGCAATCGAGAGCATTTTATGAACGAAAAGTTTCAGGTGGAGTCCGGCCACGACCCAAATACATTGATTCAATTCCTTGAAGACAAACTTTACGAATTTAATTCCGCCATAACACACAAAGATGACGGTCGTCTGTTTGCCAGGATTATCAGAGATGAAAATAAATCAATTATTGCCGGTATTGCCGGTTGGACGTGGGCAGGCGTTTGCGAGGTTACTCAACTCTGGGTCGATGAGAAGAATCGGAATCAGGATTTTGGAACTCTTCTACTTAGCGCGGCGGAAGACGAAGCCAAAAAGCAAGGATGTTTGAAGGTCCTGATTAAAACGTATAGTTTCCAGGCATCAGGTTTTTATTTGAAAAGCGGTTACCAGATCGAGCACACTATAGTTGACTTTCCTATCGATTACAATTACTGCATCATGTCAAAAAAGATTGGCTGACCTAGAGTCTTGCATTGTCGCCTGCCTTACTTATTCGTGCAGTCATTTACTTAACTTAGCACAAACTATCCGATGCCATCAGAGCCGGCAAAAAAAAAGCAAGACGAGCTTCTTCACAAAATCTCCGAATCGACGTCAGGTCTTACGGGCCAGGATTTTATTGTTGAGCTTTGCCGGAATTTTACGGCGGCACTTAACATGCAATTTGCCGTGATTGCCGAATGTCTGGAGGATAGCGAAACGATGGTGCACACGGTTTGCATGATTAATGGCAATACGGTTATGGATAACATTGAATACGATGTCAGGGGTCGCCCGTGTGAAATCATCCTGCAAGACAATGCCGTTTTTATTCCGGAGCAAGCATACAAACGGTTCCCGAACGCCGTCGCGATTGAAGCAGCGACAGGGGTTCCCATTCATAGTTCCGTTACAGGTAAAATTATTGGTCATATAATTGTATCGAACCTTAGCCCTGTAGCGAAAGACGGCGACCCAACGGAATTACTTAAAGTGTTTGCGTCTCGCGTCGGCGCTGAGATGGAAAGAATAAAAGCTGAGAAAAAACTAAGCGAACGCAGTAAAGAAAATGAATTCTATCGCTTCACCATGGAGAACCTGCGAGATGCTGTTTTTTGGGTTGGTGAAGATGGATACATATGGAAGGCCAACAGCAAAGCGTCCGAGTTATCAGGCTACAGTAGCAGCGAACTGCTCAACATGCACGTTTTTGAATTGAATAAAACAGTTCACAAAGGCAACTGGAAAGAAGTCTGGACACGCTTGAAAAAAGACAAGAAAGTTTTGATCGAGGCCGTGTTACAGGATAAAAGCGGCGTCGTTAAAGAAGTTGAAATCACACAAAACTATATCGAGTTTGAAAGTAAAGCCTACACATGCAGTATTGTCCGTGATATCAGGCAAAGAAAACTTGAGGAAGAATTATTAAGGACAATTTCTGAACGCACCGCCGGACTAACCGGGGAAGATTATTTTAAAGAGCTGACGAAATATATCACGGCGACTTTTAATGTGCGCTATTCAATGGTGGTTGAATGCACGAGCGACAATCACACCAAGCTTCGTACTATATCATATATTGATCGACAACAAGTCAAGGAAAATGTTGAATATGACATTGCAGGAACTCCTTGTGAAATCGTGATGAAAGGAAAGGAATTTTTTTGCGGTGACAGGCTCGAAGAAACTTTCCCAAAGGAGAAGGGAATCAAGTCGTGGATAGCGGTACCCATATTCAGTCCTTCGTCCGGGAAAGTCATCGGTAATATCGCAGCGTTCGATGAAGCGCCGATGCGTGATGAACAAAATCAAACCGCGGTGTTACGAATATTTGCCGCGCGCGCCGGTGCAGAATTGGATAGACTTGTCGCCGAAGAACAATTGCGAAAAGCAAATGTGGAATTAAAACTTCGGCTCCAGGAAATTGAGGAACTCAAGAATCAGTTAGCAGCAGAAAATAAATATCTCCAGGAAGAAATTAAACTGTCATATAATTTCGACGAAATCGTCAGTAAGAGCACATCCTTTAGACAAGTACTACAGCATATTGAACAGGTTTCTGCAACGGATGCAACGGTTTTGATCTTGGGAGAATCCGGAACCGGAAAAGAATTGCTGGCACGAGCAGTTCACAATATCAGTAACAGAAGCAAACGACCACTCGTGAAAGTGAACTGTGCCGCTTTACCTGCTAACCTGATCGAAAGCGAACTCTTTGGTCACGAAAAGGGGGCTTTTACCGGTGCAATGGAACGGAAAATCGGAAGGTTTGAACTCGCGGATGGTGGAACAATTTTCCTTGATGAAATCGGTGAGCTCCCAATCGAACTGCAATCGAAATTACTTCGTGTTCTACAGGAAGGGGAATTTGAAAGATTGGGCAACCCAAGAACAATGAAAGTGAATGTTCGTGTTATTGCCGCCACCAATCGAAATTTGGAAATGGCGATCGAAAAGAAAGAATTTCGTGAAGATCTATATTACAGGCTTAATGTTTTTCCGATTAATTGTCCGCCATTACGCGACAGAAAGGAAGACATCCCGTTGCTTGTTAAACATTTCTGCCAAAAATACGAATCCAAAATTGGCAAGAAGATCACATCAGTGCCGGCAAAAGTTATGGATGCATTGATGCTTTACAACTGGCCCGGCAATATCCGCGAGTTGGAAAACATCATTGAAAGAGCGCTTATACTTAGCCGTGATGGTATTTTAAACTACGGTGAATGGATCCCGATTGATAAAAAACTTCCTGCTGGTGCATCTCCTCAGAAATTGGAAGACATGGAAAAACAACATATACTGGCTACGCTAAAGAAAACCGGCTGGAAAGTCAGTGGCGAAAAAGGAGCCGCGAAGATTCTCGGATTAAACGCCACGACACTCGAAGCCAGGATGAAAAAACTCGGAATTACCAGGGAAACAAGATAAAATTATTTCCTGCCTGATTTCTCAGCGGCCATTCTTCTTTCCAACCATTTGTCAACCGACCATCTTCCGGCACCTTTTACAACTATCAGAATTCCGATTGCCCAGAACAAAATGTCAAATTCAAACCCCTCGCCTTTGTGATTGCCAAACCAATTCATGTAAAATCCATTTGGCAAATGCGCAACAAAAAAAGCACCGACAATTACAATGACCAGGAGTAGCGCGTTAATTCTCGCTCCAACACCAGCGATCAACAATATCGCTCCGACTGATTCAATTAAAATGATAATTGCCGCCAGGATCGATGGAAGTCCAACTGTTCCGGTAAAATAATTGATTGTGTTCGTCCAACCAAAACCTCCAAACCATCCAAAAGTCTTTTGTAATCCATGTGCGAGCATGACCGAACCTAACACAACCCTTACAATCAAAAGTGTAACATCATTGTCTGTTGCTAATAATTTTCTCAACATAATTTTTGATTTTTGATATGCAAAGTTACACTTGCGCAACTCGGATCTGCAATAATGTAGATCAATAAAAAACATTGATCTGGTTTAAGATTGCAAAATCAAATCCCGTTTATGGACACATGATATGAACGCCACTATTCGATCGCCGCATCGACCGCGCCAACAATTTGCAGGGTTTTTTTATTTTGGAGATATGCAATGACTTTGCAGTCCTTTGCATTTAATCCGGCAGGCATGGTGAGCGTAACATCCCCAACGCCGACTACCTGATCCACTGTTTTAAGATCACGAGCTATATTAATGTGATGAAGTTTCTTTCCACCATTCTCGCCCCGCTTCACATCGCTATTCGCACTCAATTGGATAAGGACAACATTGAGCACTTCATTGGACGACTTATTTATTGTTGCATTATATCTCACTTTAATTTTCCCATTGCCGTCAGTTTTTGCACTAATGATCATGGATGAGTTGGTGTTTTTTTCGAGCGCAGTAGTAATGGCCTGATGTAACCGATTTACATCCGACCCTACAAACTCACTACTACCGTTAATCACTACCTGTGGCGTGTAAATGCTGTTTAATTTTAATTCCTGCGCATAGGCTTTCTGCCGGTCGGTCCACCCGGCATTACTGAAAATATCCTTCCAACCCAGGTAATTCCAATAGTCAACATGGTAGCCGATGACATATACATTTTTCTTAAACTCATTTTCGATATCAATCATTGCTTCATCAGCAGGTGGACAACTGGAACATCCTTCTGATGTGAACAATTCGATGACTGCAAATCCATCTTGTTTATGGTTTGCAGTAAGTGCAGATAAAGACGAGTCACTTCCCGTCACGGACATGGTCAGCATTGTTGAGAGAATGAAAAATGTTTTCATATTATAGATCTTTAGAATTAACAAAAGAGGGAACCTTCAATGTTTTCCAAATTTGAATCACCGCCGTAGCGACTAAAACCACGCCGATGATCCAGTTTAACAGGTATTGCTTGTCCTCCATCGCGGCTACAACATAATTCCCTCCAAAAATAAACACCAGGAAGCCACATATTGTTCCGGTTCCGATACCAGCGACATATAAATTATAATGCAACCTGTCGGCGACCAGGATACCCTTATTCAGTAACACGGTGCTCCATCCGAACCAAAAAACAAAATGCAACGGATTTAAAGCGCTCAGCAAAACTCCGTAAACAAAATGATTCTTAGAAAATGGAGGCAGTGCATTCCCAAGTCCCGACATTTGAATCGCAGCAGTGAAACTACCCACCGCCATGCATAGCAGAATAAAAATAGTGATCCACCCAAGAATGCGAAATACTTTTGTGCGCCTGAACACCCACCCCATCGCTTCCACAATGATTCTTACATAAAATATTTCGACAAACATCGAACCGAATGAATAAATGAGTGCTGCCTGGACACCGTCCCGTACCGTAATTTGAATGGAGGCAACGTTCATCGTTCCCAGTGGAAGCGAGCCGGCAAAACTGATGAGCAATCCCCAAAAAAATATTTTTACAAGTTTCGCCATGTGTAAGATTATAGTTTGTGAAGTTTAACCAGGTAGCCGGAGGATTTTCATACCGGCATTATTTCAGTTGCTGTAACAAATTTTATTTGCGTCTCATATTCTTCACCGTTTTTCAAGTCGAGGTATTTCATACTGCCCTTGTTCTGATAAACAGCCATGGCCGTCACGCTAACCGTAGAATACACACCATTGCGATTCATCTTTAGATTATTCGCAGCATCCTCATCGCCGGCAAAGCGGTGAAAATGTAGAATTTCATCGCGGTTGGGAACAGGATGTTGGTGTAGAAATTGGGCAAACCACCTTTCTCTTTTTTCTACAATTTCCTTCTCGTAGAGCGTAACCGAGGACCAGATGTGAGGTTTCTCTTTTTCCAATTGTTTACAACAACATATTTTCCCATCCCACGTGCATTCAAACAAAATGTTATTATCTAACACGATAATGGTAAATGGCTCGATACCTTTTAAATCCATCAGCTGCAAATTCTCCACTGGCTTCTTAACTGATAACATTTTTATAAAAATAACACCGCGACTTTTTCTATAAGGAGGATTCGATATATGCTTTTCAAAGGCACCATTCAACAACACAGCCGCATTTCCATTTTCGTGCATCGCAATCCAACTTCCGCCTGCATCCGCATCTCTGGGGAAAATCAATTTGCCGTTTGGCATAAAATAACTAGCAGGAGGAATGGCCTGCATCCGGCTGTACTTTACATCTCGATTTGACGTGATATAAAAAATATCTCCCGCAGGAATATAAGTTACTGTGCACATTCTTTTCGATGTTTGATAGTAGAAGAAGCAACACCATATCCTTCGGGCACCACAATAGTCGACACTTCGTTAATGCCAACGCGGATCAGTGCCATGTGATGCACCGTGTGCTCCAGATTGTAGATGATCTCACGGTAGTAATTTGTTGTGACCAAAATCGTTTCGCCAGAATGCTCATCGTAATTGGATTCCAACAGCAGACTTTTATTAGGACGTTCAATATTTTGAAAGATATGTCGCAATAACTCGTTTGCGAAATCCTTATCGGTCTCAATCCGAAAATCCCTTTTTCTTTTTTCATAATTGATGACGCCGGCATCGTATCCCTTTTCCAAACAGATGAACAGTTCAATAATATGACGCACATGTTGCCCGATGGTAGCATTGAATAACGTTTTGCTGGGACGTCGGTATTGTTCTCCGTCAAGTTGGTTAATAGACTCACTTAACTGGCTAAATACGTTTTGAATCGCATTATGAAATTGCATACAAATAATTTTTTTTTGAAACGATGGATCAGCCTCCTGTATGTTTATCCAACTAATTTTAATCAAATCTAATTTTGTATTGAACCGGTTATTGTCGTTCACTCGACACGAAGCCACAAATAAAGAATTTAACAGTTTCTTGGGACGCGCATATTATTTTAACCTTGCCAATCTGAACACGTGATTAAATTTCTTACAAGATGCTCTTCGCGATCCTTGTGTCTTTGTGTGAAACAGAAATTTCACACGAAGGCACAAAGCCTTCGATTCCTGTGCGAGATATACGTGTAAGTTGGGACCGTTGGATGTGTTAAAATTATAGGCAGCATGGTAATGTTTTATAATCGATAAGAAACTCCTATTCCGAACAGATTTGCCTTGTTGCGAAACCGGTCGACTTCCGTTCCATCGGGAGCGATCTGTTTTATGTTTTGAGTTTTGTACTCTGCAAAGAAAAATTGATACACACCGCGAACTGCCCAACGTTTCGACAGGTGATACCTTACAAAGAATTCGGAATTCAAACTGCCATAGTCATTGTCACCTGTCAACAACAAGTTAAATGGCGCCGGTTTTGCGGCCGGCTCGGTTGTGGTGGTGCCGTTACTATGCAGGATTGCACTGGTTGTTCGCCCGACGGTGAATCCAATAAGATCAATATTCAATCCGGCGTACCATCGTTCGCTGACATAATATCCGGCGTTAACGGAAAGATTGACTGCAATAGTAAATGGTCGCTG
>Ga0068860_100002941_pt1 | contig 17611 bp, 16 predicted proteins | sample KBSSwiS32_FD_66597 | JGI IMG/M metagenome (GOLD analysis project Ga0068860, IMG submission 66597) | Switchgrass rhizosphere microbial communities from Kellogg Biological Station, Michigan, USA - KBS Switchgrass S3-2 | ecosystem: Host-associated > Plants > Roots > Rhizosphere > Soil ... | reverse complement strand
GGGCCGCGGGCCCCGCTAGCCCTCTGCGGCTAATCGTGTGTTGATTAGTCGTTGACGGCTAATCGCTGGTGCGTTAGCCTCCGGTCGTGCCCGCGGGTCTCGTGCTGTTCGGCGACGTGATCCGGTCGCGCCGCGATTCGATCGCCGCGACGACCTGGCTGCGCACGCTGACGTCGGACCTCACCGACGCGTACTCGCCGAGCGACGTCCTCGCGCCCTTCGAGTTCACCCAGGGCGACGAGCTCCAGGGCCTGTTGGCTCCGCCGGCCGATCCGACGCGTGCGATCCTGCGCGCCGCACTCCATCCGGAGTCCGTGCCGATGCGCTGGGTCGTCATCGCCGGCGAGATCGATCCGGGGCACGGACCGGCAACCCAGCGCAGCGGGCCCGCGTTCATCGCGGCCCGCGAGCGGCTCGCGACCGCTGCCGGCCGGCGCGAGCGGGTGGCGATCGCCAGCGGGGACCCCGCGACCGACGAGCTGCTCGACGGGCTGGCACCGCTCCTCGGCGAGCTCCTCGCCGACCTGACCGACCGTCAGCGCGAGATCGGCTGGCTCCTCCTGGTCGAGGGGCTGAGGCGGTCGGAGGCGGCCGATCGGCTCGGCGTCAGCCGGGCGACGGTGTCGGTCGCGGCTGACCGGGCCCATCTGCGCTCGCTCGGTGACCTCGCTCGCGTCGTGCGGACGCTCGTCGCACGGGCGACCATGGGCACATGACCGCCGACCCGGTTCTCGTCGTTGCCTGGCTGGTGCTCGCCCACCTGGCGGCGGACTTCGTGTTCCAGACAGGTTCGATCGCGCTCGCCAAGTCGCGTCGCGGGTCGCGGGCCCTGGGCGGGCTCCTCGTCCACGGCCTGATCGTCGCGGCCTGCAACCTGCCCGTCGGGCTCGCGTTCGGGGGTCCCGGCTGGTTCTTCGTCATCGCGGTCGCCGCGAGTCACGTCGTCATCGATCGGGTGAAGACCGTGCTGACCCGGCGGGCGGCGACGGCCGCGCTCGTGGATGCGAATGCGCGGCACGAACGGCCACCCCCGCCGGAACACCTCGGTCGCGCCTGGACCCCGCGACCGGCGGGCCTGTTCCTCGCCGATCAGGCTGCCCATCTCGCGGTGATCGGCGTCGTCTGGGCGATGCTCCCGCCGGTCGCGCGCCTGGAACCCGCCTGGGCCGACACCGTGAACTGGGTGCTCGGGACCCATGATCGGGCCGCGGTCCATCAGGTCGCGAGCGTCGCGGTCGTCCTCCTCAGCCTCGTGATCGTCAACGTCCGGGCCGCGTCCCTGTTCGTCGGGATCCTGGTCCGGCCGGTCGAGGCGGGGGTCGACGGCGAGCATCGCTGGGGCGGTCGGGCGGCGCCGGCGGTCGACGCGACGGCCGCCGGCCGCGGTCCGGAACCGGCGTCGACGCCCCGCCGCTGGTCCGTCCGGCTCGGGCCGCTCGATGCCCTCGTGACCGCGCAGCCCGAGCCCGCCGTGAACGCCTTGCCGGCATCGGCGTCGGCGCCCGCGGCCGTCGGCGGAAGCGCCCAGGTCGGCGCGACGATCGGGATCCTCGAGCGGCTGCTGATCGTCGTCTTCGTCCTGGCCGGGACGGACGCCGCGATCGGATTCGTCGTGGCTGCCAAGACCCTCGCCCGGTTCCGTCTGCTCGACGACCGCGACTTCGCCGAGTACTACCTGCTCGGGACCCTCGGCAGTGTCTCGGTCGCGATCGTTACGGGCCTCGTCGGCCGAGCGGCGCTCGGCGCGCTCCTGGCCTGACCGTGGCCGGTGGCTCCCGGACGCTCAGGCCCGGGCGGTCGCGAGCCGGCGCTCACCGGTGAAGATCGAGTACGCGACGAGGGCGGCGATCAGCGCGAGGCCCGGCGCGACGAGGATCGTGCCGGTCGCCCAGGCGAGCGCGGCCAGGATGCCAAGCCGGAGCCCGCGCCCGAAGTAGACGAGCAGGGCGACGACGAAGGTCGCGAGGGCGAGCGGCGTGAGCCACGGGATCATCGCCGGCGTGATCGCGTACACCGGCTGACTGGCGAACGAGACCCCGACGCCCGGCGAGAGGCCGAGCGCGACCCCGACCGGCATCAGCACGGCGGGCAGTGTGAGGATGAACATGACGAGGCCCGCCCCGCGCAACCGGTCCGGGATGCGTGCTGCGGTCCGATCCATGGTCGGGAGTGTGAATGGCCTCGATGCCGGTGGCAAGAGGGGATTCGTCGCCTGCCGCCCACGCGCATGTCGACCCTCGGACCGGAGGCCAGGTGATTCAGGGATTGATTGCTCGTGCCATTCGTCGTTAACTGATCGGTGATAGAGGGGTGGTTCGCCCTCGTGGCAGCAGGCTCGCTTGTGTGGGTCGAGGATGCCCGCGATCCGCGCGGACCGCCGAGGGAAGGGGGCCGGTTTGGCAATCAGCGTGCACCAGGTGCCGTCGCCCAAGTTCAACGTCGGGCACCCGGCTCCGTATGTCGCGATCGTCCACCACAGGATGGTGGGCACCCTCAAGTCGACGGACACGACGTTCACCACGGGAAGCCGCCAGGCATCGACGACGTTCGGGATCGGAAGCTGCTCGAAGCACGCGAACGACGGGGTGTGCATCCACCAGTACGTGCGCATCGGCGACCAGCACTGGGGAAACGGGAACTGGGATGCGACCGGGACGTGGAACGACACCCATCCGGTCACCCACATCAACTCGCGCACGATCTCGATCGAGCACGAGGACAACGGAGGCAAGAAGCGCGGCAAGGGCAAGGGCGTCGTCACCGAGGCGATCATCAAGCGATCGATCGAGCTCGATCGACTCCTCCTGTCGGGCAACGTCGCCGCGATGAAGAAGGCGGGGATCGCGTTCCGAGCCGGCACGCAGGCGAAGGTGGCCACGGAGCTGCGGGCGATCAAGGTCTCGAGCAAGACGATCCTCACCCATCACGACATCGCAGGACGCCTCAAGCCGTCGTGCTGGTTGCCGTGGGAGGACGACAAGGTCGGGTTCCCCCGCGCGCGCTACGTGTCCGAACTGTCGAGCGGCGCGCCCGTCGCGGCCGTCGCGTCCAGCCCGGCCGCCGCTCCCAGCAAGCCCAAGCCGAAACCTGGGAAGGTCGACATGCCAGTCTTCAAGACATTCGCCAGGCCGAAGATCGCATCCGTCCCGAAAGGTGCGTGGATCTACGACAACGCCGGCCTCAAGCCGAGCGCCGGCAACATCCAGCTCAATCCCGGCCGGGACCTGCCCGTCGCCGGGGTGCTCCCGTCAGGGGTCCTGATCGTCGGGTACCGGGACATGACGCCCACCGAAGACAAGGTCCCGACCTACTACTTCAAGGGCACGCCGAAGGACTACGTGGCGCACTAGGCACCGACGGGACGCGGAATCGGGCTCCGTCAGGCGCGCGTCGCCGGCGCGAGCGAGGCCAGGCGATCGGCCGCCGCGCGCAACGTCTCGAGCCGCTTCGGGAAGGCGAACCGGAGCTTCGTCCGGCCGAGCTCGGGCCGCGAGAAGAACGAGGAGCCGGGCACCGCGGCCACGCCCGGATCCGCGATGAGCCGCCGGGCGAAGGTCACGTCGTCCTCGTCGGTCAGGTCCCGGATGTCGGTCATCGCGTAGTAGGCGCCCGCCGGCCGGTGAACGTGGAACCCCGCGGCCTCGAGCACCGGCAGGAGCACGTCGCGCCGCTCGCGGTAGCCGGCGAGGAGGGCGGTGTAGTAGGCGTCGCCCATCGTCAGGCCGGCGACGGCCGCCTGCTGGAGCGGCGCCGCCGCGCCCACGGTCAGGAAGTCGTGGACCCGCCGGATGCCGACCGTGAGCTCGGCCGAGGCGACCACCCAGCCGACTCGCCAGCCGGTCACGGAGTACGTCTTCGACATCGAGTCGATCGAGACGGTCCGCTCGGCCATGCCCGGCAGGGTTGCGAGCGGGATGTGCTCGCCCTCGTACACGAGGTGCTGGTAGATGTCGTCCGTGAAGGCGATCAGGTCGTGCGCGCGGCACAGGTCCGCGACCAGGTCCAGCTCCGCGCGCGTGAACACCTTGCCGGTCGGGTTGTGGGGCGAGTTGACGACGATCGCCCGCGTTCGTGGGGTGACCGCCGCCCGGAGCTCATCGGGATCGATCCGCCAATCGGGCTCGTGGAGCGTGACGTAGCGCGGGATCGCGCCGGTCAGGATCGCATCGGGGCCGTAGTTCTCGTAGAACGGCTCGAACACGATCACCTCGTCGCCGGGGTCGAGCAGCCCGAGCATCGCTGCGATCATGCCCTCGGTCGCGCCGTTGACGACCGTGATCTCGGTGTCCGGGTCGATCGTCCAGCCGGGATGGAAGCGCGCGGTCTTGGCGGCGATCGCGTCGCGCAACGGCTTCGCCCCGAACGTGATGGCGTACTGGTTGTGGTCGGCGTTGACCGCCTCGGCGACCGCGGCCTTGAGCTCGGGCGGGCATGCGAAGTCGGGGAAGCCCTGGGCGAGGCTGACGGCGCCCGCGGCGACCGCGAGGCGGTTCATCTCGCGGATGACGGACTCCGTGAACGACTCGGCTTTGGCGCTGATTCGGAGCATGAGCCGAAGTCTAGGGCTGTCGCGCCTGGGCACGCCATCGGGGCGTTGCGACCTCGGGCCAGCGGCGTCGCGGAGCTCCGCCCTGGGCCTCGGTGGGCCGGCCGTAGGTCAGCTCTCGCAGATCCGAGGCACGAGAAATGCGTTCCCGAATGGCCCATGCGAACGGTAGGCTCTCGGCCGTGAAGCTCGATCTCTGGTTTCTCGTGCCCGGCCCGTCCGGTGGGACGATCCTGCTCGGTGCTGACGGCGGGCTGCCGACGGTCCAGGTGGAGGGGTCCGAGACGGAGGCCGCGGTCATCGCCGTCGCGGCGTTCCTCCGGGATGCATGGGGCCTGCCTGCGCCGGTGCTCGAGACGCACCCGAAGTGGAAGGAGGTCGGCGAGGGCGAGCCGATCCCGACGCTCGTCCTGACCGAGCCGGCCCGCGCCGCATGGACGCCGCCGCCCGGCCTCGCTTTCGCTCCGGTCCCGGCGACGCCCGGCGAGGTGCCGTGGCCGATCCGACCGCGCGCCGACGAGCTCCTGGCAGAGCTTCGCGGGAACACGCCGCCGCCGGAGCTGCGGCCACGCTGGATGCGCCGAGGCTGGTTCGATCGCGCCTCGACCTGGATGCGAACCGCGAGCTCCGACGCCGGCCGACCGCTCACGGGCGACCCGCGACCGTTCTTCCTGCGCGGGATCTCGGCCCTCCTGCGTGCTCCGACCGATGGTCCGGACCTGTTCCTGAAGGCGGTCTTCCCGCCGTTCCATGCGGAGCCCGTCTTGACCCGCCTCCTCGCGGAGCGGTTTCCCGAAACGGTCCCGACCGTGGTCGCGGTCGAGCCCGACGAGGGCTGGCTGATCGTCGAGGACATCGGGTCGGCGTGGGTCGGCGACGTTCCGGAGGCGGACCGCCCGGCCGCGCTGGCCCGGGGGGCGAGGGCGCTGGTTGCCATCCAGCGGGCGATGGCCCCGGACGACGGAGCGCGCCGGACGCTTCTCGATGCCGGGGCTCCGCACCGCCCGCTGGCGGACCTGGTGGCATCCGTGGCGGCGGCGATCGGACCGGACGGGTTCGGGGTCGGCGACGGCGGCATCCAGCCCGAGCGGGCGCGGCGGGTCGTCGAGGCGGTCGGGGCCGCGGTCGCGCGGGTCGAGGCCGTGGGCCTTCCCGAGTCGGTGGTCCACGGCGACTTCCATTCAGGGAACGCCGCCATCGTCGACGACCGGATCGTGATCATCGATTGGTCGGACGCGGCGATCAGCAACCCGGCGATCGACCTGGTGACGTGGATCGCGTGGAGCCGCGATCGACAGGCCGAGATCGACGCGGCGACCGACGCCTGGCTCGATGCGTGGTCGGGCGCCGTCGACGGCGAGGCCCTGCGCGCAGTCGTCGACGAGGTCCTCATCGTCGGCGCGGCCTACCAGATCGTCAGCTACGACGGCATCCGACGAAACCTCGAGCCGGCGACGCGGTACACGATGACCGGCGGCGGCGATCACTTCCTGAAGACCCTGGAGGCGATCCTGGATCGTCGCAACGCCGTCGCGGAACCTTGACCCGGGGACGGCCGCGCCGCACGATGTCGTCTGTCAGTCCCGTTGCGAGCGAGGGGGAGCAGAGATGCCGCTGGAGCTGGGTGTCAGCCAGATCGCCGTGTGGCTGGCGACCGTCGGGGTCATCGTCGGGATCCCGGTCGCCCTGGTCGTCTTCGTCTTCAGGCTCGGGCAGGGCAGGACGCCGGCCAGGCGGAAGCGGCTGTCCAGTCGAGGGTCGCGCACGGCGAGATGACGCGGCCGGCGTTCGACGCGGCGACGCGCGCTCCCCGGCGCTGACGTTCGAGCTGCATCAGACCAGCCTCCGCGGGATCGTCTCGAGCCAGCTGCGCTCGAAGAACGGTCCGCCGTCGAGGGTCACCCGGAGGCCGACGTTCATGTGGAAGTCGGTCGCCGTCGTGCGGATCGTGCCGTTGGCCTCGATCAGGATCTCGGAGCCGTCCTCGCGCAGCCGGTAGACGACCTCGTTGTGCATCCGCGCATGCGCGGGGTCGGCGTCCCGCGCCGTCATCTCGAGCCGTTCGCCGGCGTACAGCGTGGTCCGCCCGTCCGGCAGGGTCGTCTCGCCGAACTCGCTCGTCAGGACCGTCACCGACCCGTCGATCACGTCCTCGATGACCTGCCAGACCGGAGGATCGCCGCGGTACGATCCCGGATCTCGCAGGCCGGCAGGCGTGGTCTTGAACGGAGGGACGTCGGCGCCCGCGTGTCCGGACGGAAGCACGGGCAGGATCAGCCGCGAGGCCGTCGACCCGCCGAGATGGAGCTCGTACTCGGCCGGGAACGGCGAGGGCCAGACGACCGGCCACATCGACGAAGCCACCGACAGGCGGATCCGGTGTCCCGCGCCGAATCGATGCGCCGTTGCCCGGAGGTTGATCCGGACCTCGGTCACGACACCCGGCTCGAGCGGCTGCGGCGTCTCGTGGGATTCCCGATGGGTCAGGTTCAGGATGCCGGCGCTGACCTGGAACGGGGTCCCGTCGGGCGCGACGTCCTCGAGTCGGACGACCGCCGTCGCGACCGGAACCGGGGATGCCCAGGCGAGGACGACCGAGGCGACCCCGACCACGTCGAGGTCGGCCTCGAGCGGCTCGGTCGTGAAGACCGGCCCAAGGGCGTCGTCCGGACGAAGGTCACGGGCCACACCGTTCGGCTGGCCGCCGGCCCCCCACGACAGGCCGGCCCGCGTCCCGATCGTCGCCCGATGGCGGAAGCGCTCGACGGCGGGCTGGCTCAGCGGCTGCGCGGCGAGCCGTCCGACGAGTGCGGTGTCGCCGGGCGCCGGGTGGTAGACCCGCTCGGCGAGATCGGCCGGCGGCCACGACGCCTCGGCGATCCACTCGCCCGGCCAGGCCGCCGGAAACGGCTCCGGCTCGGCCCAGTCGTGGCGGAACGCGACGAGCGCGGGCTCGTCCATGACGCCGTTGTCGATCCCCTTCAGCCAGTGGTCGAGGAAGCGGACCATCTCGTGGTACCAGTCGACGTTCGGGCCCGGGTAGGCGTCGTCGGGCAGGTCGTGGACCCAGTTGCCGATCAGCGCCTTCCGCGGCGCATTGGTGCAGCGCTCGAGCATCCGCAGGGCCGCATCGACGTACTCGTCCATCCAGCCGCCGATGAGGAAGGTCGGCGTCGTCAGCCGAGCCCAGTCCGGGGCGAGGGAGCCCCGGCGCCAGTACGGCCCGTCGTGCTGCTGGCGGAGCCATTCGAACAGCCAGATCGGCGTCTGCTCGAGCCGCCCCCGCCACTCGGCCGCCCACGAGGCGCCACGGAACTCGGCCCGCGGCGGCAGCGCGTTCATCCCGACCATCGAGACCGCGTATTGCGAGAGCTCCGACACGGTCGCGCAGCCGCCGAGATAGTGGACGTCGTCGGTGTAGCGGTCGTCGGTCGCCATCATCGGCACGATCGCGGCGAGGTGGGGCGGGTGGAGCAGGGCGACCTGGATCGAGGTGAACCCGCCATAGGAGATGCCCCACATCCCGACCTTGCCGGTGCACCAAGGCTGGGCCGCGAGCCACTCGACGGCGTCGTGCCCGTCCTGCGTCTCGCGGGCCGTGTACTCGTCGAGGGCGATCCCGGGCGAGGATCCCGTGCCGCGGATGTCGAGCCGGCGCAGGGCGTAGCCGCGCGCCGCCAGCCATTCGCCACGGCTCTCGTCGCTCGCCGCGCGCCAGTCGTCCTTGCGATACGGGATCATCTCGAGGATCGCGGGAAAGGCCTGCGGTCCAGTTCCGTCGGCGAGGGGCTCCGGCAGCCACAGGTTGGCCGACAGCTCGAGCCCGTCCGAGACGCGGATCCGGACGTCGCGCAGCGCCGCCACCCGGTGGACCGGCTGGCTGGCGGGGCGGAGGCGCTCCGGATCGTCCTGGGCCTGCACCGCCCGAGGATAGGCCGCGACCCGGCGACCGCGACTGGTCCGCCCGGGCCGTGCGACGATGAGGGCGATGTCCGACTCGTCTGGATCGTCCGACTCCGAGATCGCGAATCGCATCGGCCCGTGGACGCGCCGCTCGCGTGAGGTCGCCTACGACAACCCGTGGATCACGATCTGGCATGACGAGGTCGCGCGGCCGGATGGCAGCCCCGGCATCTACGGCGTCGTGCACTTCGCCAACCTCGCGGTCGGCGCGGTCGTCCTCGACGACGAGGATCGGGTGCTCCTGGTCGGCCAGCACCGCTACACGCTCGATGCGTACTCCTGGGAGCTGCCCGAGGGCGGTGTGCCGGACGGCGAGCCCGCCGTCGACGGCGCCCGGCGCGAGGTCCGGGAGGAGACCGGCGTCGAGGCGGACGGCTGGCGCGAGATCGTGCGGTTCCACCTGTCGAACTCGATCAGCGACGAGGCCGGCGTGCTGTTCGCGGCGCGGGCGCGGACGCACGGCGCCCCGTCGCCGGAACCGAGCGAGGAGCTCGAGATCCGTTGGCTGCCGTTCGACGAAGCACTCGCGATGACGACCGACGGGCGGATCACCGACGCGATGACGATCATGGGCCTCCAGCGCGTGGCCCTCGACCGCGTGGCGCCCATCCGTTCGACCCAGGAGACCCCTTCATGACCCAGCTTCACGTGCTCCGCGTGTTCGTCGGGCCCGACGGCCGGGGCGGCAACCCGCTCGGCGTCTTCCTCGACGGCGGAGCGATCCGGGCCGACCGTCGCCAGGCCGTGGCCATCGACCTCGCCTTCTCCGAGACCGTCTTCGTCGACGATGCCGCCGAGGGTGCGATCCGGATCTTCACGCCGGGCCGCGAGCTGCCGTTCGCGGGTCACCCGTCGGTCGGGACGGCGTGGCTGTTCCGCGAGACCGGGGCGCCCGCGACCACGCTCCGCCCGCCGGCCGGCGACATCCCGTTCCGCCACGACGCGGAACGAACGTGGATCCGGGCGCGGCCCGAGTGGGTCCATCCGATCCAGGTCGAGGAGCTCGCCTCGCCGGCCGACGTCGAGGCCGCCGCCACGCAGCCGATGGGCGATCCGGGTCGCTACGTCTGGTCGTGGATCGACGAACCGGCCGGCATCCTGCGCAGTCGCTACTTCCCAACCGACGTCGGCATCCTCGAGGACGAGGCGACCGGCGCCGCCGCGGTCCTCATGGGCCAGCGGATCGGCCGGGCGATCACGATCCGCCAGGGCGTCGGGTCCGAGATCCTCGTCAGGCCCCAGGCCGACGGCAGGATCGAGATCGGCGGTCGGGTGGAGCTGGTCGAGACCCGCGAGTACGTCACTCGTCGGTAGGTCTCCACGTCACGTGCTCCCGCGCGCCGCCGGCGGCCGACGACGGGCCGGAGCGCGATGCGCGCGACGAGCCTTCGGGCGACCCTCGCACGCGGCTACGATCGGGAGCGTGCGAAACGACTGGGACGCGATCGTCGTCGGGCTGGGGGCGATCGGCTCGGGTGCGGCCTGCTGGTTGAGCCGGCGACTGGGCGATCGGGTGCTCGGCCTCGAGCAGTTCGAGCTCGGCCACGACAAGGGCGCCGGCCAGGACCACAGCCGGATCATCCGCCTCTCGTACCACCGCCCCGACTACGTCCGGCTCGCGCGACGGGCCTACGCGACCTGGGCTGAGGTCGAGGCGGAAAGCGGCACGACGATCGTCACCCGGACCGGCGGTCTCGACATCGGGCCGCGCGAGGCGGCGATCCCGCTCCGTGACTACGTCGACTCGATGACGGCCGAGGGCGTCCCCTTCGAGCAGCTCGACGGCCCGGAGATCAGCCGACGCTGGCCGCAGTGGCGGCTCGGCGACGAGCATCACGGCCTGTACCAGGCGGACGCCGGCATCGCCGACCCGAACCGTGGCAATGCGGCCCACCAGCGGCTCGCCCGGGCCAACGGCGCAACGCTCCTCGAGCATTCGCCGGTCGCCGCGCTGCGTTCGGTCGCCGGGGGCGGTCTCGAGGTCGAGCTCGCGGACGGGTCCATCCATCGCGCGCCGCACGTCGTGATCGCCGCGGATGCCTGGACGAACGACCTCCTCGACGCGTTCGACCGGCGGCTGCCGCTCACGATCATCGAGGCCCAGGTGACATACTTCGCCGCGCCGGACCCGGCCCGCTTCGCCCCCGACCGCTTCCCGATCTGGATCTGGATGGACGACCCGTCGTTCTACGGCTTCCCGACCTACGGCGAGGCCGGCCCGAAGGCCGCCGAGGATGTCGGCGGCGACGAGGTGACCCCGGCGACCCGGAGATTCGAGCGCAACGAGGTCGGCTTCCGGCGCCTGACCGACTTCCTCGAGCGCCACCTGCCCGAGCATCTCGGGCCCGAGATCTACACGAAGACCTGCCTGTACACGATGACGCCGGACCGGGACTTCGTCGTCGACCGCCTGCCCGAGGCGCCCGGCGTCCTGGTCGTCCTCGGCGCCGCCCACGGCTACAAGTTCGCGTCGGTCCTCGGCCGGATCCTGGCGGAGCTCGTCGTCGACGGCTCGACCCCGTCGGCCGGCGAGCTGGAACGGTTCACGATCGACCGGCCGATCTTGCTCGAGGCGAACCCGGTCACGAGCTTTCTCGTATGAGTCTCCGATGAGCGATCGGGCCGACGACCGCGCAGCCCCCCGCAAGCCGCGTCGCCTGCGCGAGGGCGACACGGTCGCGATCGTCGCTCCGGCCAGCAGCTGGGAGAACCGCAGCGAGCTGCTCCGCGGGGTCGCGGCGCTCGAGGCGTGGGGCCTCACGCTCAAGCTCGGCGACCACGTCAACGATCGCCACGGATACATGGCCGGGCTCGACGAGGACCGGGCCGCCGACCTCCACGCTGCGCTCGCCGACCCGGAGGTCCGGGCGATCGTCTGCCTCCAGGGCGGCTACGGGACGCCGCGCCTGATCCCGCTCCTCGACGAGGCGGCGTTCGCGGCGAATCCCAAGGCCCTGTGCGGCTACAGCGACCTGACCACGCTCCACCTGGCCCAGCAGCGCTGGGGCAACGTGATCAGCTTCTACTCGAACGGCGCCGCCGGGATCGGTGCGGCCGACGTGACCGAGTTCTCGAAGGCCAGCCTGAAGCGGGCCCTGTTCAGCGCCGAGCCGTACGGGCAGATCGGCCCGAACCCGGACGATCCGTACGTCCGGACGGTCGTCGGCGGCCGGGCGACCGGACGCCTGACGGGCGGCTGCGCGGGCCTCCTCAGCAGCGCGATCGGGACGCGCCTCCAGCCGGACTTCCGCGGCCGGATCGTCGTGCTCGAGGAGATCGACAACGAGGGCTATGTCCACGACGGGATCCTGACCCAGCTCCGGAACGCGGGCCTGTTCGAGGGCGCCGCGGGCATCGTCGTCGGCGACATCAAGTCGAAGTGGTCGGGCGGGATCAGCGAGCTGTCGGCCGAGGACATCGTCGAGGACGTCCTGGCGCCGCTCGGGCTGCCCCTGATCTTCGGCCTGCCGATCGGTCACAACAAGCACCACGCGACCGTACCGCTCGGCGCGCTCGCCACGCTGGACGCCGATGCGGGCACGCTGGTCGTGGAGGAGGTGGTCACGGCCGATTGATCGCGGCCCACGAGACGGGCCGGAGTGTTGCGGCGGGCCGCGGAGCTATGGGACAGTTCGACGGCCGCCCGGGACCGGGGTCCGGAGGCAATGATGTCCGTGGTCGCTCGCGACACCGGACAGACGAGGAGGAGAGATGCGACAACCCCTGCGCGCACGGTTCGCACGCGCACTCGCAGCGACGGGCCTGATCGTCACGACGATGCTTCCCGGCGCCGCGGCGTCCGCGGCGGAGGGGGATCTGGTCCTGCGCGCCGGCACGGACCAGGATCTCCAGGTCCTGAACCCGTTCGAATCGGTCCTGGTGGCCGACTTCGAGGTGTTCACCCTGAACTACGACCTGCTCGTGAACTTCGGGCCGAACATCGAGCCGTCTCCCGGGTTCGCCGAATCGTGGACCCAGTCCACGGACGGCAAGACCTGGACGTTCAAGATCCGGCCGGGGATGAAGTGGTCGGACGGGCAGCCGGCGACCTCCGAGGACGCCAAGTGGACCTACGACACGATCCTCGCCGGTGTCGCCTCGGAGCGCGGGTATCTCGGTGAGGGCTATCTCGAGGGCTACCTGACCGACGCGGGGGTCAGCAAGGTCACGGCCCCCGATCCGACCACGCTCGTCGTCCAGACCGACTTCGCGAACACCCTCCTGCTCCAGGCCTACGTCCCGATCCTGCCGAAGCACATCTGGTCGAAGTACACGCTCGCCCAGATCGGCGACCCGAAGGCCAAGGGCTTCTTCAAGAACGAGCCGCCGATCGTCGGCACCGGGCCCTACCAGGTCGCGGAGTGGAAGCCCGGCGACTTCATCCGCTTCGTCCGGAACCCGAACTCGTGGAACACGCAGGGTGCGGCCGACCAGGTGATCATCCAGCACTTCGCGAGCAGCGACACGATGGTCCAGGCGCTGAAGTCGGGTGAAGTCGACTACGTCCGCGGCGTGCTCGCCGACCAGTTCAATGCCCTCAAGACCGAGCCGAACGTCGTGGCCGTCCAGGGCATCGCGAACGGCTACACGGAGCTGTCGTTCAACACCGGCGGCAACAAGAAGGGCTACGGCGGGTCGACCCCCGCCCTCAGCGACGTCGCCTTCCGGGACGCCCTCGGATATGCGATCGACAACCAGAAGCTGGTCGATTCGACGCTCGGCGGCTACGGCACGCCAGGCTCGACGATCATTCCCCCGTTCCACACGCGCTGGCATGTCGAGCCGGATCGGCCACGCAAGTTCGACATCGCCGAGGCGAAACGCCGCCTCGACGCAGCCGGCTACAAGCTGAATGCTTCGGGCAAGCTCCTCGACAAGGACGGCAAGGTCATCAATCTTCGCCTGACCTGGCCGGACTCCGAGGCCGAGAACGCGACGAACGCCCAGTTCCTCGTCGAGTGGTTCGGCCAGCTCGGGATCACGGTCACGGCGGCCGTCACCGAGGAAGGCAAGCTGATCGACGACGTCACGGGCCCGCCGGCCGGCCCGGCCAACTACGACATCTATATGTGGGGCTGGGTCGGCGACCCGGACCCGACGTCGCTCCTCAAGTTCTTCCAGACCAGCGAGATCGGCGCATCGAGCGACAGCTACTACTCGAACCCGCACTACGACGAGCTGTTCAAGCAACAGCGCGCCGAGGCCGATCCGGACAAGCGCAAGGCGATCCTCGCCGAGATGCAGAACCTCGTCTACGACGAGGCGCCGTACCACATCCTCTACTACGACGCGGAGCTCGACGCCTACCGGACCGACAAGTTCGCGGGCTGGACGAACCAACCCGTCGAAGGCGGCACGCCGCTCTTCGGCTACGGCTCCCGCGGCTACACGGTCCTGACCGACGCGTCCGCAACGCCGTCGGCCGCGCCGTCCGTCGAGCCGTCGGCCAACCCCGGATCGAGTGCCGTGACGACGCCGGTTGCCTCGGCGCCGCCCGTCACCGCACCGGCGTCGAGCTCCAGCTCGTCGCTGCCCCTGATCCTCGGCGTGATCGCCCTGGTGATCATCGTCGCGGTCGGTCTCGTCGTGATGCGCGGCCGGCGCCAGAGAATCGAAGAGGAATGACGGCTGCGGGCGGCACGCCGCCCGTCGAGCAGCCACCGCCGGCGGGGAGGGCCCTCGGGCGCTCCCCGGCCGGCGACCCGCCTCGCCATCGCGCCCTTGAGCGGCCGGGCGCAGCGCACCCGACCGCGCGCGGCCGCCGGCGGTGAAGGTCGGCTACCTCGGTCGCCGCCTCGCCTCGGCGTTCGTGACGATCGTCCTGATCGCGCTGGTCAACTTCATCCTGTTCCGGGCGATGCCGGGCTCGCCCGAGCGGGTGCTCCTCCACGGCACGCCGCGCGTTACCGCGGAGATCCTCCAGCAGACCCGCGAGCGGTGGGGCCTGGACAAGCCGCTCTTCCCGGACCAGTTCGTCGCGTACGTCGACGCAACGATCCACGGCGATCTCGGCTTCTCGTTCATCGGCGGTGGCCACACGGTGGCCGAGGTCCTCGCCCAGCGCATCTGGCCGACGGTGATCCTGTTCGGTCTCGGCGAGCTCGTGGCCATCGTGCTCGGTCTCGCGCTCGGCGCGTACACGGGCTGGAGACGCGGCGGCCCGGTCGACTATGTCGGCAACGGGATCTCGCTGGTCCTGTACTCAACGCCGTATTTCCTGCTCGGGATGGCGTTTCTCCTCGTGTTCGCGACGACCCTCCACTGGTTCCCGACCTTCGGGATGATGACCTCCGGTGCGCAGTACCCCGGGCTGTGGGAACGGCTCGTCGACTTCCTCGCCCACCTCGCCCTGCCGCTCGCGACCGTTGCGTTCGGGCTGGTCGGCCAGTACGCGATCGTCATGCGCTCCTCGATCGTCGAGACGCTCTCGGAGGACTACGTGACGACCGGCCGGGCGATGGGCCTGCGCGAAGGCCGGATCCTCCGCCATCACGCGCTGCCGAACGCCCTGCTGCCGACCGTCTCGCTGATCGCGATCAATCTCGGGTATGTCGTCGCCGGGGCGATCACGGTCGAGGTCGTGTTCAACTGGCCGGGTCTCGGAACGCTGGCCGTGACCGCGTTGACCGCCCGCGACTACCCGGTCCTCCAGGGCGTCTTCCTGCTCCTCAGCGTCTCGGTCGTGCTCGCGAACCTGGTCGCCGATCTCGTGTACGGCGCGCTCGACCCGCGGGTCCGGACATGACCGCGGCGTCGGTCCAGGGTGTCGCTCCGCGCGGGCTGCGCGGTGCCGTCGGCCTGTGGACGATCCTGCGCCGGCTGCTCCGCCGGCCGGAGGGCCTGATCGGGATGGTGATCCTCCTGGTCTTCATCGTCCTCGCGATCGCGCCCCAGGCATTCGTCGGGCAGCTCCAGACGGCGGTGACCGCGACCGGCCATCGGCTCGAGCCGCCGTCCGGGGTGCACCTCCTCGGTACCGACGAGCTCGGCCGCGACATGCTGAACCAGACCGTCCACGGCGCCCGGATCTCGCTCGTCATCGGCTTCCTGGCGACGGTCGTGACCGTCGCGATCGGCGTCGTCGTCGGGATCGTCGCCGGGTTCGTCGGCGGTTGGCTCGACGCGATCCTCATGCGGATCACCGACTTCTTCCTGGTCATCCCGACCTTCGTCCTCGCCCTCATCCTGACGCCGATCATCCAGCAGCTGGTCGGCTCGGCCGCGACCGAGGTGTTCGGGATCCGGATGACCCTGATCGTCATCGTGATCGTGATCGGGATCACGAGCTGGTCCTCGACGGCCCGGATCATCCGCTCCCAGACGCTGTCGCTCCGGGAACGGGCGTTCGTCGACCGGGCGAGGGTGATCGGGGCCGGCGGCGGCCACATCATGCGCCGCCACATCCTGCCCAACGTGATCAACCTGATCGTCGCGAACGCGGTCCTGACCTTCGCGGGGGCCGTGCTGACCGAGACGACGCTTTCGTTCGTCGGGCTCGGCGATCCGTTCCAGCCGTCGTGGGGCCAGCTGCTCGAAGCCGCCCGTGCGGCCGGCGCGCCGGGGCTCGGCGCGTGGTGGTACTTCGTTCCGCCCGGGGCCGGGATCGTTCTCGTCGTGCTGGCGTTCACCCTCGTCGGCAGCGCCCTCGACGATCTCCTCAACCCGAAGCGCGGTCGGCGCCGATGATCGGCCGGGCGAGCGCCGGGTCGAAGGCATCCGGCGCCAAGGTCCCGGCGCCGGTCGACGCGCGCGGGCGGACGCTTCCGAAGCAGGCGGATCCGGCCCAGCCGCTGCTCGCCGTCGACGACCTTCGGACCTATTTCGATCTCGAGGGGGCGACGGTCCATGCCGTCGACGGGGTCAGCTTCAACCTCCAGCAGGGCGAGGCGCTCGGGATCGCCGGGGAGTCCGGCTGCGGCAAGACCACGACCGCCCTCTCTCTCGTCCGGTTGCTCCCGTCCAACGCCCGGATCGCCGGCGGCTCGATCCGCTACTTCGGGATCGACCTCGTGCCGAAGAGCGCGGAGGCCCTCCGGCGCTACCGTTGGCGCGAGATCTCGATCGTCTTCCAGGGCGCGATGAACGCGCTGAACCCGGTCCACCGCCTGCGCGACCAGATCACCGAGCCGCTGATGGAGCGTCTGAACCTGTCGGAGGCGCAGGCCCGGAAGCGGGCGGGCGAGCTGCTCGAGCTCGTCGGGATCCCGCGCAAGCGGGGGAGCGCGTATCCCCACGAGCTGTCGGGGGGGATGCGCCAGCGGGCGATGATCGCGATGGCCCTGGCCTGCGACCCGGCGATCGTCATCGGCGACGAGCCGACCACCGCCCTCGATGTGATGATCCAGGCCCAGATCCTCGAGCTGCTCGAACGGCTCCGACGCGAGCTCGGGCTGTCCCTGATCCTGATCACCCACGACCTGTCGGTGATCGCCGAGACCTGCGATCGGATCCTCGTGATGTACGCGGGGCGGGTCGCCGAGGAAGGTCCGGTCGGTGAGGTGTTCCGCCGCCCGCGCCACCCGTACACCCAGAAGCTCCTCTCGGCGTTCCCCAACATCCAGGCCGATCGGCGCACGCTCGACGTCATCCCCGGCTCGCCGCCGGACCTCCGACATCCGCCGCCGGGCTGTCGCTTCGCACCGCGCTGCCCGTTCGTGATGCCGGTCTGCAGCGAGGTGATCCCGCCCGAGGTCTCGTTCGGCGGCGTCCGGGTCGCGTGTCACCTGTATCCGTCGGGCAGCGACGGGACCCCGGCCGGCATGCTCGCGCCCGGCTACGAGGCGCCGGCCGCGGTCGCGGCGCCGACCGTTGCCGGGCCGACAGTCGGCGCGCCGGCCGGGTTCGCCGCGCCGACGGTCGGCACGCCGGCAGCCGTGACGCATCCGGCCCCGGTGGAGCCGCCGACCGGTGGGTCGCTCGCATGACCGACGACCTGCTTCGCCTCGACGACCTCAAGGTTCACTTCCCGATCCGCAACGGGTTCGTCGACACGGTCCTGCGGCGATCCCACGGCGTCGTCCGGGCGGTCGACGGGATCGACCTGACCCTCCGCCGAGGCGAGGTCCTCGGGCTCGTCGGCGAGTCGGGGAGCGGGAAGACGAC
>Ga0068860_100002940_pt1 | contig 17612 bp, 10 predicted proteins | sample KBSSwiS32_FD_66597 | JGI IMG/M metagenome (GOLD analysis project Ga0068860, IMG submission 66597) | Switchgrass rhizosphere microbial communities from Kellogg Biological Station, Michigan, USA - KBS Switchgrass S3-2 | ecosystem: Host-associated > Plants > Roots > Rhizosphere > Soil ... | reverse complement strand
AAATGTAACCGGTTACACGCTGTCACGGGAGAGGGGCCAAGTGACTACGAAGAACGCCAAGCGCAGGCTTGCTTCCGGGATTTCCACAGTCGCGATCGCGGTGGCACTTTGTGTCGCGCAGCCGGCCTATGCACAGGCCGAGTACGGCACGATTCAGGGCCATATCGACGGCGCGAAGGCTGGGGCCCAGGTCGTGGCCGTCGATACCCACACCGGTCAACGTTCGGTCGGCACGACCGACGCCGGCGGCAATTACGTAATCCTGGGGCTGCGGCCTTCCACCTATACCGTAACTGCCGAAGGCAAGGCGCCCCAGACCGCTGAGCTTCAAGTTGGCCAGACTGTCTCAGTGGACTTCGTCGAGGCGCAGCCCAGCGGCGGCGCGATCGTCGTGACTGGTCGGCGCAGTGCGCAACCGGCGCAGGCCCAGGCAGTCGCGACCAACATCACTCCGGCGCAGATCGAAAATCTTCCACAGAGTCAGCGCAACTTCCTGAGCTTCGCCCAGCTCGCGCCGGGCATCCAGCTAATTTCCCCGAGCGGCGCGCAGCAACTCCAGGCCGGTGCGCTCGCTCCGCAAAATGCCAACATCCTGCTCGACGGGATGAGCTTCAAGAACCCGATCAATCATGGTGGCATGTTCGGGCAGAACTTTGGCGATTTCGGGAACCCGTTCCCGCAGATCGCGATCCAGGAATATCAGCTCCAGACGCAGAATTTCGGCGCCGAGAACGGTCAGTCCGCGTCAGCACTGCTCACGGCGCTCACTAAGACCGGCGGCGACAGGTTCCACGGCGACGCATTTATCGAATGGCAGCCAAAGTCTTTTGTCGAGAAAGGTCATTTTCAGACGGGTCCCAAGCAGCCCTATGACCGCAAACAGTTCGGCGGCGATATCGGCGGGCCGATCATTCCTGGCAAACTAAGCTTTTATTTTGCGTTCGAAGGCACGAACCAGAAGGTTCCTCCCGGGACATTCAACGATCTGACCGTGACGATTCCTCAAAATATCGAGGACCTGATCAACTCCTCGATCCCGCGAACCTTCAAGCAGCGGCTTTATTTCGGCAAGCTGACCTGGTTTGCGACACCGAACGACACGGTGAACGTGAGCGGATACAAGCGCGATCAGAGCAATCTCGCCGACTTCGGCGGTAATGCGCCACCGGAGCACGGTCACCTCCTGCAGACCGAGCAGGACCGCTATCAGCTCCAATGGCGGCATAGCGCAGGAAACTTCCTGAACTTCCTCAACATAGCTTACGACAAGGCGACCCAGGGGACGCCCAACGTCACTGAGGGCCCCGAGTTCATCCTGAAAGCTGCGGCAAACACGGGCTCGCAGGACCTGGTGCTGATGGGCGGCAATGGCTTCCAGCAGGATGACACCGAGAAGTCGTGGGTCATCAGGGACGATGCCACGCTCCGACACGGCCAGCATACTTTCAAGGCTGGCGGCCAGATCACATTTTATAAGCTGTCGCGAATCGAGGCCGCCAACACCAACGGCACCTTCTTTGTCGCCAATCCTTGTGCTCCCCCGGCGGTGATCTGTCCGTCGAACTTCGATATCACGACTGCGGCGCCATTTGCCGCCAGGATCAATATCAATCCCGCGCCGGGACTGTCCGCCAAGGACACTCAGATCGGGCTCTACATCTCGGACGAATGGAAGCCCGACGATCATTGGACGATCAACGCAGGCCTGCGTTGGGATCTCGAAAGCAACCCCAACAACAAGGATTATGTGACCCCCCCGGCGATCGCCGCTGCGCTTTTGGCGTATCCGGGCTGGGCCGCGCGCGGGATCGACCCCAATGACTACATCTCTACGGGGCACAATCGTAAGCCGTTCTACGGCGCGTTCCAGCCGCGACTCGGCGTTGCTTATGACGTTCACGGGGACCGCGACATCGTCTTCTTTGGCGGTGCGGGCCGCTACTACGACCGTAACCTGTTCATCCAGGGCGTGATCGAGCAGCAGCAGAACGCCAATACGGTCATTACGGTAGGGACCGGCGGTCCGGCCGATCCTTTCACGGCCGCGTGTGCCAGCGGGTCGCCGCCGGCCTTTTGCCACGACCCGGAAGCGTTGCGGACTTATGTGGCGAGCCTTGGCTTTACCGGTGGCGCCGTCTGGGTCCTGCCGAACAAGGTCAAGATGCCCTATTCGGACCAGTTCGACCTGGGTGTCCGCAAGCGGTTCGGAGACATCACCGCGACGCTGACCTACAGCCACATCGAATCGCACCATATCTCGATGTTCGCGCGAGCCAACTTCTATGAGAATGGCTGGTACACGCTCATAAGCACTCCGACCGGATGTTCGAACGGCGGAGACCAGTGGATCATCGATTTCACTCCGAACGGGCCGTTCCCCAATTGCTCGGCAAGCATTGCTCAGCTGCCTGGTTTCAACGGCAAGCTCAATCGCGGGCTGAACAACGGTCGGGCGAAACTCGACGCCATCTTCTTGCAGGTCGAAAAGCCGTTCACGAATACGAGCACATGGGGCTTCACCCAGGCGCTGACGCTTCAGTGGACCAAGAGCAACGTCGCGATGGAGCTTAACAGCGACGAGATGTTCAATGCCCCGGCGTTTGGAACTTATGGTTCGAACCCCGTCAATGGCCTGGAGAAATGGCGGTCGGTGACTTCGGGAATCTGGCGGGCACCGCTCGGAATTACCTTGTCGGGAACCCTCACCCTGTCATCGGGCCCGTCATTCGGACATATCGTCGCGCCGTGGAACGGGCTCACCGGGCCGGTCCCAGTGGGTGCGTGCTGCTTCGGGAACTTTGGGGGTCCCCTCCACCCGAAGAAGGACATCGCCTACAAGCGGCTGGACCTGCGCGTCGCCAAGACCTTCAAGATGCCGTGGGGTAACGGTCACGAGGCCACGATCGATTTCGCTGCGTTCAACGTCTTCAACTGGCTTAATCGCACTTATTCGACTTGGGGTGCCGGTGGAGGCGAACCTCCGCCGCTCACGGAGAATGGCCAGGTCGCGAACGACCAACGCCAGTTCCAGGTCGGTCTCAAATACAAGTTCTAGACAGCGTGCCGATGTTCGGGAGGGGGACGCAAGCGTCTCCCTCCCTTTCTCGTTGGGAAGTCGCGTGAAACCCGAGCTTCGCCGCTTCGGCAACAGTGAGAGCCCAGTCGTAGTCGTCGACGACTTCAGCGGCGATGCCGAGCGCATCGCGCGGATTGCGGAGGCGCTTGGGTCATTTCCGGAAGTGAGCAGCGGCTATTACCCGGGCTTGCGACGAGTGATCACGGAAGCGGACACCTACGCCTGGACCTATGTCCATCGAGCTTGCGAAGGAGCGGCGCAATTCATCGCCGGCGCGTTCGATGTCGACGGATTCGAATTGATCGAAGGTAGCTTTTCGATGGTGACATCGAAACCGGCCGAACTTCGGCCGCCGCAGCGGGCACCACATTTCGATTCCACAGACCAGAAATATTATGCGCTGCTGCACTATTTGCGGGTGCCGCCGGACAGCGGCACATCATTCTTTCGCCAACGCTCAACTGGAATTGAGCGGGTGACCGAAACGAACATTGATCGCTTCGTCCGCATGGCCCAGTCCGAAGCCGCGCAACTTCGGCCCGACTCCGGCTACATCAACGGTTCCGACGCCTTTTTCGAGCAAATCGGCTCGATCGAAGCGGTGCCCGACCGAATGATCATCTATCAGGGCAGCCTGCTCCATTCCGGAATCATCCCGCCCGAAATGAGCTTCAGCGCCGATCCCAAAGAGGGGCGACTGACGGCGAACATCTTCGTGCGCGGCCACTGAGGAAGCCATGCGGAAGCCGCTGTTCATCGCAATGTTGTTCGCCAGTTCCGCGCACGCCCAGCAGCGCACCTACATCAACCCGCTCGACATCGACTACCGCTACAATTGGGAACAGCGTTACGAGGGCATCAGCTATCGCACCGCGGCCGACCCCGCGGTCGTTCGCCACAAGGACGCTTATTATCTCTTCCTGACTCTGGCCGACGGTTACTGGCGCTCGACCGATCTCATCCACTGGACGTTCGTCACTCCGAGCAAATGGTCCAACGACGGAGTGGTCGCCCCAGCTGCCATCTCCGACGGCGATCGGTTGATCCTCTGGCCGTCGATGAACCGGCCCGGGCCGATTTACGTGACCACCGATCCGGCGAGCGGCCGGCTGGACTATCTCGTCCGGCGCACGCCGCCGCTCCCCGGCATGGTCGACAAGCCACCGGAGCAGATGAAGCCGAACGAGGTCCCGCCCGGACCATGGGATCCCGGCCTTCTGAAAGACGATGACGGCCGTTGGTATCTGTACTGGGACAGCTCCAACGTCTTCCCGATCTACGGCATCGAGATCGCGTTCGATGACGGCAAGCTGATCTACAAGGGCGAGGGGACCAGCCTGTTCAACCTGCACCCCGAGCAGCACGGCTGGGAACGGTTCGGCCAGGACCACAACGGCCTGCTCGCCAACGGGCAGCCAACCAAGCCTTATGTCGAAGGCGCCTGGATGACGAAGGTCGGCGGTCGCTACTACCTGCAATACGGGGCGCCGGGGACTGAGTTCAACGTCTATGCGAACGGCACCTATGTCTCGGACAAGCCGCTCGGCCCGTTCAAATATGCCGATTACAATCCGATCGCCTACAAGCCCGGCGGTTTTGTCCATGGTGCCGGCCACGGTTCGACCTTCGAGGATCGATACGGCAATTGGTGGAACACGGGCACGCCCTGGATCGGCTATAATTGGACGTTCGAGCGGCGGATCAACATGTTTCCCGCCAGGTTCGAAAGCGATGGCCAGTTCTGGTCGTCGTCGCGCTTCGGCGACTTCCCTTATTATGTCCCCACCAAGAAGATCGAGGATCCGAACAGCCTGTTCACCGGCTGGATGCTGCTTTCCTATCGTAAACCTGCCGTGGCTTCCTCGACGATGGGTGAGTTTGGTGCCGACAGGGTAACCGACGAGAACCCGCAGACCTTCTGGGTCGCGGATGCGAACCGGCCCGGCGAGACTCTGACCGTCGACCTGGGTGCGGCCAAGACGGTGCGCGCGGTCCAGGTCAATTTCGCCGATTACAAGTCAGGACGCTTTGGCGACGCGCCCGATATCTTCACCGAGTTCGAGCTGCAGAGCTCGCTCGACGGCCGGAATTGGCAACCATTGGCGCGCACCGAGCCGACGCGGCGCGACCGCCCCAATGCCTATTTCGAATTGTCCAATCCCGTTCGCGCGCGCTTCATCCGCTACGTTCATGGTCATGTCGGGGCGGCGAATCTTGCCATCAGCGACATCCGTGTGTTCGGCAGCGCCGGAGGTAAGCCGCCCGGGGTTGCGTCGCGGATCAGCGCGGTACGGGACGCGGACCAACGCGATGCGAGGATTCGTTGGTCCCGGGTGCCCGGTGCGGTCGGTTACAATATCCGTTTCGGCATCCGCCCGGACAGGTTGACGCTGACGCATCAGCTTTGGGCAGACGAACTCGGTAATGCTGAGACACTGCAGAAGGAGCTGCGCTCGCTAAACGCCGGGGTCCGCTATTGGGTCGGGGTCGAGGCCTTCAATGAGAGCGGAGTTTCGAAGCTGAGCAAGGTCGTGCCGATCCGTTAGCCGAGCCAGCCCCCGGTGAATCCGGCGCGCTTCAGCCCACGGCGAATGGCCGGCACCCGCCGCATGTGCCGCCACACAAAATCGTCTTGATAATTGGCCGCCTGGAGCAGGATCGGGCCCTGGTCGAGCCCGAGATAATCGCTCGCTACCCAGCCGTGCTTCGGGCCTACCGAACCGGATTCCACCTGCGCGCCGGCGAAGCGGAAGCTGGGATTGAAGCTGTCGCGGAAGCCGTACCGATCGAACAGGCCCGGTTGCTTCAGCAGCGCCTCCGCACAGGGGATGACGATTTCCGGAGCGAAGGGAAGCGAACCGAGCGCCGCCGTGGGTGCAATCGTGCCGTCGTCGCGCCCGTCGGGTTCGGTCAGAGGTCCACGCGCAGAATAACCGAAAAAGGTTCGGTTGCTCCCCTTAAAGGGGAAATTGAACGACCCGGGTCCGTCGCACGCGCTGAGGCCCCAGAGGTCTTTCGAATAGCCGTCCCACTGCATCGGATTTGCGATGCACCAGGCGCGATTGGCGTAAGTCTCTCGCCGGCTGTTCTCGAAATAATCGAAGCCGGCGGCGCGCATCGCCGGGTCGCGAATGCCCCGGAAGTCGATGAAGATGTGGCTAAACTGGTGGCCGAATAAAGGCGCGAAAGCGATCCGCCGCCTTGGACCGTCGCCGCGCCAGAATTTAGGGTAGGGCTTCGTCCATTGCGTCCATAGGTCTGCCGGTGCCGAATGCGTTGGTGATCCGAGCGCCAGTACGTTGACGAACATGCCTTCGTTGAACCCGACCCAATTGGCCGGGATGAGGCCTTCGCCGGGATGCCAGCCCATGGAGACGGGGCGCCGTCCGTCCGAACGGAAGAAATTCCAGTCGGCACGCGCATAGAGCGCGTTTGCGAGTTTGCGGATTTCGCGTTCCGCGGAGTGATCGCGATCGAAATATTGGCCGGCGAACAAGGCGCCCATCAGCAAGATGGTGGTGTCGACGCTCGACAGCTCGACGTCGCGGTGGCGAATGCCGGTCTGCATGTCGATGAAGTGGTAGAAGAAGCCCTTGTGCCCGGTGGTGCCGGTTGGTTCGGGTCCCTGCGGAGCATCCCAAAAGAAACGCAGCGTGGTCAGCGTGAGATCGCGAGCCTCGGCCCTCGAACACCAGCTGCGTTCGGCGCCCACGGCATAGGCCGGTAGCGCGAAGCCGACCGCGGCGATGCTCGAGAAGGAAGGCGTCGGCCAACGGTCGGGGACGAGTCCGTTCTTGCGGTTCACCGTATCCCAGAAGAAACGGAAGGTCCGGCGTTCGATTTCCTCATAGAAGAGCGGAAGCTTGCTGCGCTGTCGCGATCGCGCACACAACGGCCCGGCCGCTCCGGTGGCGAGCAAAGCGGCGGATTTGATGAGCTCGCGTCGGTCGAGATCCATCAGGGGCCCTCGGTTGTGGTTCGGATCACGAGCTCGGGCTCATGCAGTTCATCGCCGCCGCTGTCTGCGCCGCCGAGGATTTCGAGCAGCCGCCCGAGCGCGCGCTGCCCAAGTTCGGCGATCCTCACGCGAACCGTGGTGAGCCCGAGATGCTGCGCCAGCGGGATGTCGTCGAATCCGGCCAGCGCCACGTCTTCAGGCACGCGCAGGCCCGCCTTGCGCAGCGCTTCGAGGGCGCCAATCGCCATGTTGTCGTTGGCCGCGAAAATCGCGTCGAATTCGATTCGTCGAGCCAGCAAAGTCTCGACCGCGCGCTCGCCCGACTCCTCGTAGAAATCGCCCTGCAGGATTTCGACCATCGCCCCCGCGCTGTCGGCGATCGTTCGGCAAAACGCGTCTGCTCGTTCCTGGGCATCGATATTGCCCTGAGGTCCGGCGATGTGAACGATGCGGCGACGGCCGAGGGAAAGCAGGTGTTCTGCGACCGCCCGCGCACCCGCGGCATTGTCGAGGTGAATGCCGGGAAGCTCAGCCGGGCGGCCGCGTGTGTTGATCAGCAGGGTCGGAAGGTTCTTTGGAAGGGCCTCAACCAACAATTGGTCGTGGACGTGGGGCGCCATGAGCAGCAGACCGTCGACGCGGCCCCGCATTGCCTTAAGCACGTCGGTGCCGCCGCTCGACTCCGGGTGCATGTTCGACAGCAGCAGAAAATAGGACCGTGCGCTCGCGATCTCGTCCATTCCCCGGACGATTTCGGAGAAGAACTCACCGTGCAGCGCGGGGAGGACAACCCCGATGGCATTGGTCCGGGCCAGGCTGAGGCTTCGAGCGCCGGCGTGAGGGACGTAACCGAGCGCGTCGACCGCGGCGATAACCCGCGCCTTGGTTTCCTCGCTGACATTGTCGAGCCGGTTGAGCACTCGGGAGACCGAAGCCACGGAAACCTGTGCCTGACGCGCAACGTCGCGGATGGTCGCTTCTGCCATGGTCTCCCTCGGCCAGTTTGCGCTATCAAGACCGCGATCACGACCGATTGCAAATGGTTCGTTGCTCGGCCATGTAACCGGTTACATCGAGCGTCAAGTGGACCATTTCGCTTAACAATTGCGGGTTCGGCGACGCATAGCAGGGGAGCCATGCTGGACATGCGCATTTCTCGGCGGGCTGCCATGATGGGCGCTGGTGCGGTCGCCGCCTGGGTCGCCAGTCCGGCGCGCGCGCTGGTCGAGGCCGCGGGCACGCTTTCCGTGCCCGGAATGGTCGACGACCTCATTGGGCGCATGACTCTGGAGGAGAAGGCCGGCCAGCTCAGCCTCATGGCGTCGGCCTGGGGCGGCGGAATCGCAACCGCCCTGAACCCGCCGAGCGAAGGCTCGAGCTTCCCCCAGCAGGTTCAGGAAGCGCGGCAGGGCCTGTTGACCGGGGTCTTCAACGGCAATGGCGCGCGAATGGCGCGAATCCTCCAGACCGCAGCCGTCAAAGACTCTCGTCTGAGGGTACCCCTGATCTTTGCCGCGGACATCATTCACGGACATCGGACCATTTTCCCGGTGCCGCTGGCGGAGGTCGCTAGCTTCGAACCCGATCTGGCTCGCCGGACCGCCGAGGCCGCCGCATTCGAGGCGGCGGGAGCCGGCATCGACTGGACCTTTTCGCCGATGGTCGATGTCGCTCGAGACCAGCGCTGGGGACGCGGGGTCGAGGGCGGGGGCGAAGACGTGCTTCTCGGTCGGTTGTTCGCGGCGGCGCGCGTTCGGGGCTTCCAGGGACCTGACCTCAAGTCGAGCGCACATATGCTCGCCTGCATCAAGCATTTCGCGGCCTATGGCGGAGCGGAGGCGGGGCTCGATTACAACACGGTCGACATGTCGGAGCGAACGCTCCGCGAAGTTTATCTTCAGCCGTACAAGGCCGGGTTCGACGCCGGCGCGCTATCGGCGATGGCGTCCTTCAATGAGATTTCCGGAGTTCCATCCACCGGAAACCACTGGCTGATGACCGACCTGCTTCGGGGCGAATGGGGTTTCCAGGGCTTCGTCGTGTCCGATTACACGGGCGATGAGGAAATGATCGCTCACGGCTTCGCGAAGGACGGGCGCGACGCGGCCCGTCTCGCGCTGCTGGCCGGGGTCGACATGAGCATGCAGAGCGGGCTCTACCGAAAGCATCTTCCGGACCTGGTGCGCAAAGGAGAGGTGCCCGAAGCCGTTCTCAATCAATCTGTTCGCCGAGTGCTGGCGATGAAGGCCATGCTCGGGCTGTTCGACGACCCATTCCGCCGGATCGACGAGAAACGCGAGACCGCGCGCTCAATGCTGCCGGCGACGCGCGCGCTGGCGCGCGAGGCGGGTCGCAAGGCGATCGTGCTCCTGAAAAACGACGGTGATCTATTGCCCCTGCCGAAGTCGGGTCAGAAGATCGCGCTGATCGGACCATTCGCGAGCGGCCAGCACGACCTCGTCGGCCCGTGGTGCGTTTACGGCGACGATGCGAAAGCCGTGGACCTGGCAACGGGCATCCGCGGCGGGCTTTCGGATAAGGGCAGCCTCGTCATCGCCCAGGGATCCGGGGTCGAGGAGCCGCTAGCGGGCGGCATCGATCAGGCCGTCGCCGCTGCCCGCCAGGCCGACATAGTCATACTCGCCATCGGTGAAGGGCAGAACATGTCTGGCGAGGCACAGTCGCGGACCGAGATCGTGATCCCCGAGCCGCAGCAGGCGCTCGCCGAAGCGGTTGCTGCGACGGGCAAGCCGATTGTCGTCGTCCTGAAGCACGGGCGGGCGCTCGCGCTCCGAGGCGCCATCGCCAACGCGCAGGCAATCCTCGCGACGTGGTTCCTGGGGACCGAGACCGGCAATGCGATCGCAGACATCCTTTTCGGTGTTCACGGCCCCTCCGGGCGGCTGCCGGCGAGCTTCCCGCGCGCATCGGGTCAGGAGCCATATTATTATGCGCACAAGAGTACCGGCCGGCCTAACCCGCCGGGGCCGCTCGAGGCCTACAAGGCGCACTTCCGCGGCTTTCCGAACAGCGCGCTCTATCCGTTCGGGCACGGACTCACTTACGGCAAGATCGCCTACGTCGATCTCAATGTTCCAAACCGAATGGCGATGAACGGCGAGATCGTCATCACCGCGAGCATCGCCAATCAAGGGAGGCGGGCAGCGGAGGAAGTGGTGCAGCTGTATGTCCACGACCGCACCGCGAGCGTGACCCGCCCGGTGCGCGAGCTCAAGGCTTACCGAAAGATCTTGCTGGCGCCGGGTCAGTCGGAAACCGTCCGCTTCACCCTGCGCGCGGCCGACCTCGCTTTCTACGGCCGGGAGAACCGTCCCATCGTCGAACCCGGAATGTTCGACGTGTGGGTCGCTCCGTCCGCCGAGAGCGATGGAATTCACGGCACGTTCGAGCTGACCGCCTAGGTTACGGCCGCAGCTGGCCGAACCCGGCCGACCGTCCTGCGCCCGAGCGGATTGAACAGCATCGCCACGCTCGAAAGCGCAAGAAACAGGAGCGGCACGAGGGCAACGGTCGTCCGCATGCTGGCCAGCATTTCGGCGCTCTGCTGGACGTTCGCGACATAGCCTGAGGAAGCGTAGGTCCAGCCGAGGATGGCTGTCGCAATTCCTATGGCGATCCGCTGCAGTAACGCGGCGACCCCAAAAACTGCACCCTCGACGTGCAGGCCGGTCTCCCGCTCGCCATATTCGATCGTGTTCGGAAGCATCGCCCAGAAGACGAAGTGAAGTCCGACAATGAAGACCTGCATCGCGATCAGGAAGAGCTGCATGCCCGCCGGCGTGCGCACATCGCTCATCGTGAATGCGGCGAGGCCGAGGATCGCCAGCGTGGTCGCGACGAGCCACAAGGTCCTGAGGCCGACGAACCGCCCGGCAAGCATCCAGACCGGAATGGCGATGGCGCTCACTGCGCTGATCGAAGCCAACGCGAGCTGCCCTGCCTGGGGGTCGCTGAGGACATATTTGAAATAATAGAGGACCGATTTCCCAAGGACCGTGACGGCGATGATCATCGCGATCATTGCCGAATTGAGCGTGACGAAGGCGCGATTGCGAAAAAGGCTAAGCAGTGCGGCTTTCACGTTTCCCGGCGGTGGCCGCTCGACAACCGAGCAATCGCGATATGTCGTTCCAACCAGGATCATGATCGCCGCGCCGATTGCCGCGAAGACCACGGCCGCGATGAGGTAGGTGCGCGGAGCGTCAGCCGACCCGGTAAGCCACCTCCCGATCGGGACCGTTCCAAGGGCGACGATCACGGCCGCGCTGGTCCCGAACAGCATGCGCAGCCCGGCAACCAGGGCGCGATCGCCGGGATCGGGACTGACCCGGGCCGTCATTGCGAGATAGGGCACGTTCGTTGCCGCATAAGCGGTGCGGAACAGGAGCTGCCCGGCAAGGACGATCGCGGCGCCGAGCAGGCCCGGCAAGGCGGGTGGAAGATAAGCGAGCACGAAGGCGATGCCGAGCGGAACCGCGCCCGCGGCCAGCAAGGGTCCGTAGCGGATCACGCTTTGCCTGCGGTCGACGACCACCCCCGCCAGAAAGTTGGCAATTCCGTCCCACACCGATGCGATCATGTAGATCGTGGCCGCGACTGCGATCGGCAGGTTCACGGCATCGGTGTAGTAGAAGAGCAGGAAGAGCATGACGCTCTGCCAGTAAAGGTTGAACGCAAAGTCGCCGAAGGCGAACAGCAGGAGGCGCGGCTTTGACGGATGAGTCATCGTGCGATTTGGATCGTCGCGGCGCGCGGCTGGTCGGAAATGACTCTTCGAGCGGGTCGCGGACCGTGGACCGTCACCATGATCGACGTCCACCACGGCCGATAGGATCCTTCGCGCTTTTCGAAGCGCAGCGAGACGCCGTCTGAAGTCACGACGCAGCTGACATGCTGGCGAAGGCTTGGGCCGCGGACGCTCACCCCGTCGTCGAGGTAGATTTCGCCCCGGCAGTCTTCGCCCGGATAGACGTCGAGCTCGAGCGATCCTTTCGGCGTTTCCGCAGTGCTTTGAACGAGCGGTTGCCTGGGGATGATTGCACCGGGGCGCACAAAGACGGGTAGTCGATCCAGGCGCGGAGTCTCCGTGATTTTCTGGTCCGCGACCGGAAGGCCGGTCCAATAATCGTACCAGCCCTTGCCCGGCAGGCAGATGTCATAGGCCCGCGGCTGCTCGGGCTTGGGCGAGGCGGCGACGAGCAGGTCGCGGCCGAGCGTGAAGGCCATCGACTGATCGCAGGGGGCATTCTGCATTTGCGGATAGTCGTAGAAGGTCGGCCGCATGACCGGATCGCCCGTTCGGGCGCTGTCTTCGGCGACCGAATAAAAATAGGGCAGGAGCCTGTAGCGCTCTTCGATGAAGCGGCGGCGTATCGCGAGATGCTCGGGGCCGTCGACCCACGGCTCGGCGCGCGGTGCATCGTTCGCCGAATGGCTGCGAAACACCGGCGTAAAGGCCGCGACCTCGTACCAGCGGGTCATCAGGTCGGGACTCGCACCACCGATGAAGCCGGCCATGTCGGCTCCCGACCAGGAGAAACCCGAAAGTCCCAGGCTCAGCATCTGCTGGACTGCAAGCTTCAGGTGATCCCAGGTCGAGCTGTTGTCGCCGGTCCAGGTCACCGCATAGCGCTGTCCGCCCGCATAGCTGGCGCGGGTCATCACGAACGGCCGGACGTTGGGCCGAAGCTTTTCCAGTCCCTCGAACGTCGCCCGGCTGTTTTCCATGCCGTAGACGTTGTGCACTTCGGCATGGGTGGTTGCGCGGGGAGCAAAGCCGTCGCCCTCGATGCGGTGCACGGTATCCAGCGGCATGGTCTTGGTCGGCGTATCGAAGATGGCCGGTTCGTTCATGTCGTTCCAGAAGCCGGCGATGCCGTCGACGACGAACCGCTTGTAGAGCGAGCCCCACCAGGCGCGGCTCGCGGTGCGCGTGAAATCGGGGAATACCGACGGTCCCGGCCAGACCGGCGCGACGTAGGTGCTTCCGTCCGGGTTTTTGAGGAAATGGCCGCCGGCGGCGCCGCTATCGTACGGCGCATAGTTCTCGCTCGGTGCATATGCGACGTGCAGGTCGGTGATCGCGACAAGCCTGAACCCCTGCGCTCCGACGTCGCTTGCCAGGCCCTTCATGTCCGGAAAGGTCTTGGGGTTTGTCGTGAACGGCCGGTTGCGGTCCTGGAAGTCGATGTCGAGCCAGATCACGTCGGCGGGAACGTGATCCGATCGCAGCCGAGCGGCGATCGATCGAACCTCGTCGGCACTCATGTAGCTGTAGCGCGACTGCTGGAAACCCAATGACCAGAGCGGCGGCAACGGCGCCTTGCCCGTAAGGTCGGTGTACCGGCGGACAACGTCGCGAACGGTTGGGCCTGCGATCAAATAATAATCGATCGGCCCTCCCTCCGAACCAATCTCGATCGTGCGGTCCTGGCGATGACCGAAATCGAACCAGCTGCGCCAACTATTATCGAGAAAGAGCCCGTACGCGCCGCCGGCCCCGCCACTGGCGACATAGAAGGGGATCGATTTGTAGATCGGGTCGGTGTCGCGCTGGAAACCCCAGGCGTCGGTGGTCCAGTTGACGAAACTCTGGCCGCGGCGGTCGAAATTGCCGGTCTTGTCGCCAAGCCCGTAGATGCGCTCGCCGAGCGGCAGCTGCTTGCGCAGCGTGAAATGCGTCCCATCGAAGCGGACCTGCCCTGGCGCGTCGTCGACGATGATCTTTCCTCGAGCGTCGGTGACGGTGAGCCGCAACGTGTCCGGATCGATGGCGACGGCAATTGCGCCGGTGCTGAACCCGTTTGACGTCGCTTTTACGGACTTCATTTGCTGCCTGACCCCGGCAGGTACGGCCCAGCTTGCGTCCTCTGGAAAGGCGGTTCCGTGGGCAATCCGAATGCGCACGACCGAGTCGGAGAGGGCCGTTACCCGTACTGCCGTTTGGCCGTTGCTGGCTTCGACCCCGTTCGGAAGCGCGCCAATTCCGGCCGCCGAGGCCGCTTGCGCCGCCATCGCACCCAAAATCGCCAGGAGGATCCGCACCATCCGCTGGACGGTAGCGCGGTTCCGCGCGGCTGCAACCGAAGGAATGGTGGACGCACTAGGGCTCGAACCTAGGACCCGCTGATTAAGAGTCAGCTGCTCTACCAACTGAGCTATGCGTCCACTGCCGTGAGGCGAAGCTCCGGCGGCTTTCGCGCTCTGGAGCGGCGGCGCCGGTAGCATGCGCTAAGTGGTCACGCAACCGCCGCGTTTCAAGCGATGGTCGATCCCGTCCTTTGCTGCCTCTCAAGCGCCATCAACAGGCCGAGGCACAGCATGACCGTCATCACCGCCGACCCGCCGAAGCTGACGAGCGGCAGAGGCACTCCGACGACGGGGGCGAGACCCATGACCATCATGAGGTTGATCGCGACGTAGAAGAAGATCGCGGCCGACAGGCCCGCCGCGGCGAGCTGCGAAAAACGGGTGCGCGCGTTGGCGCTGACCCTCATCCCCCAGCGGATCACGAGCGCGAAGGCGATGATCAGAAGGACCCCGCCGATCAGGCCCCATTCCTCGGCCATAGTCGCAAAGACGAAGTCGGTATGGCCCTCGGGGAGGTAATCGAGATGGCTCTGGCTGCCCTGGAGGAAACCCTTGCCCCAAATTCCGCCCGAACCGATCGCGATCTTCGACTGACTGATGTGGTAACCCGCGCCGAGCGGGTCGCTTTCGGGGTTGAGAAAGACGTCGATCCGCTTGCGTTGGTAACCGTGCAGCATGTTGTAGGCGATAGGTGCGGCGACCGCGATCGCGATGGCGGGCCCGGCGAATATCCATAGCGGAAGGCCGGCGAGGAACATCACCGTCACCCCGCACAAGACCACCATGATGCAGGTACCAAGGTCGGGCTGGACGAGGATCAGGAAAGCAGGGACGCCGAGCAGCAGCAGGGCAGGCCAGATTGCGCGCCACTTGCGGATCTCGCCGGCGGGGACCAGCTCGTAAAAGCGCGCCAGGGTCAGAACGATCGCCGGTTTCATGAACTCCGACGGTTGAAGGCGGATCGGCCCCAGTTCGAGCCAGCGCTGCGCGCCCTTGCTGACGAAACCGAGGGCCTCGACCCCGACCAGCATCACTAGGGTTGCGGCATAAAGCGGGAAGGTGACGGCCTTGATCGTCGCTTCGCTGATCCACGACATGCCGACCGCGATGCCGAGGAAAACAAAGAAAATGATCGCCTGCTTGAGCGCCCAAGGCTGCATTGATCCGCCGGCGGCCGAATACAGGACCAGCAAGCCGAATCCCGCGATCGCCGCGACTAGAAAGATCAAGCGCCAGGGCAGCCGCGCGAGCGGCCGCGGAATGATCGCCGAAGTGATCATGCCTGGTCTGAGATTAGCGGCGGCAGACCGTTCGCTGTCCGCCACCGGGCGACCCTACGCTGGGTGCGCTCCTCGAGCGTCCCACCGATGCTCTGCTCGAAGGTCTGCAGCGCCGCCACGGCCTTCTGCTTGTCATAGAGGAAGGTCAACGTGTCGCGGATCAGGGGCGCCGCGACCGCGGCTCCGAAGCCGCCGTGCTCCACGATCGCCGCCGCCGCGTAGCGTGGATTATCGAACGGGACGAAGGCCATGAACAGCGAGTGGTCGCGCAGCTTCCAAATCGCGCTCGTGTAGTTGCCGCGCTCGCTGGCGCTAAGGCGGTGAGTCTGTGCGGTGCCCGTCTTACCTGCCATCTGGATCCCATCGAGGGGCAGCTTCGCGCCTGCCGCGGTGCCGTGATCGACGACGCCCGCCATGGCGTTGCGGATGAAATTCAGGTGATCGGCGTCAACCTCGAGCTGCGTCTGCGGCGCGACTGGCTTGTTTTTGAGCAACCGCGGAATGACGCGTTTTCCGGTCGCCAGTCGACTGGCCATGACCGCCAGCTGCAGTGGGTTGATCAGCACCATGCCCTGGCCGATCGACATGTTGATCGTGTCGTAGGTCTGCCATTCGCGGTGATATTTTTTCATCATCCACTGCGGGTCGGGCATGGTCCCGTAGCGCTGGTTGTCGACGGGCAGGTCGAACTTTTCACCGAAGCCCATCGAACGGACCATGGGCGCCAGCTTCTCGGCGCCAACGCGGCGGCACATGTCGTAGAAATAGATGTCGCAGCTGTGGACTACGGCTGCGTCCATATCGACCGGACCGTGGCGCCTGTCGCAGTGAAAGACGTGGTTGCCGAGGGGGTAAGAGCCGGTGCAATTAACCCGCTGCTTGCGATCGATGCCGGCATTCAGCAGCGCCATGGCCATCGACGGCTTGATCGTCGAGCCGGACGGGTAGAGGCTCTCCAGTGCCTTGTCGACAAGTGGCAAATGGTCGTCCTGGGACAGCATCTTCCATTCGTTCTGGCTGATCCCGTCGGAGAAATTGTTCGGGTTGAAGGAAGGCATCGAGGGCATGGCAAGGATGTCGCCGTCGGTGACGTCGATGACGACGACGGACGCCGACTGGTCGCCGATCCGCCGCGCCGCATATTCGTGCAAGTCGGAGTCGATCGTCAGCTGGACGGTGCCTCCACTCCGGTCGGGCTTGGGATCGAGTTCCTTGACCAATTTGCCCCGGGCCGTGACCTCGACGCGTTGCCCACCAGGCACTCCCCGCAGAGTTTGTTCCAGCGTCTTTTCAAGGCCTTCCTTGCCGATCTTGACGCCAGGGACGAGCAGCAGCGGGTTCTTATCCTCCGCCTCATATTCCTTCTCGTTGGCCGCCCCAACATAGCCGACGAGCTGACCCACTGATGTTCCGCCCGGATAGAATCGCGTGAAGCCGCGGGAGGCCGCGACTCCCGACAGTTCGGGCAGCCGCACCGTGATCGCGGCATATTGTTCGTACGGGATATTGTCGGCGACCGAGACCGGTTGGAAACCGCGCGAGTGCTCCAGCTCCTTACTGATGCGGTCGACCTCGTCGGGCGGCAGTTTCAGGAGGTTCGTAAGCTGGCTGACCACGCGAGGCTGATCTGTCAGCTGTTGCGGAATGATGTCGACCCGGAAGCTGGCCTTGTTGATCGCGATCGGCTTGCCGTTGCGATCGACGATCCAGCCGCGGCGCGGAGGCACCGGGATCAACTGAACGCGATTGCTTTCGCTCAGCAGCTGATATTTCTGGTTTTGCGCGATCGCGAGCCAGCCGAGCCGGCCGATCAACAAAGCCCCGACGCCTGCTTGAGCGCTGCCAAGCAGCAACATCCGCCTCGAAAAGGTGATCGACTGGTGCGCCGTCGTCAGCCGGGTCGGTTTGCTCATCGACCGAGCCTCCAATGGTCGATCCGTGAGACCAGCCAGGCGCTGAGCGGGAAAACGCAGATCGAAATGACCAGCGGCGGAGCCATGGCGACGAGCGGAACCCTGGCGCCGGTCATTGCCGCGACGCGCCACTGAAGCCATTCGTCAATTGCGATCAGCATTGCCGCAAGCACCCATTCGATCCAGTAATCGCGCCACATCGTACGGCGGTCGACAAGGTCGAGCGCCAGCATTGTCGCAGTCCACAATGCGACGGAAAATCCTATCGGCAAACC
>Ga0068860_100002937_pt1 | contig 17637 bp, 20 predicted proteins | sample KBSSwiS32_FD_66597 | JGI IMG/M metagenome (GOLD analysis project Ga0068860, IMG submission 66597) | Switchgrass rhizosphere microbial communities from Kellogg Biological Station, Michigan, USA - KBS Switchgrass S3-2 | ecosystem: Host-associated > Plants > Roots > Rhizosphere > Soil ... | reverse complement strand
ATCCCGAGCACCACTTTGCCCGCGGTTGTCACCAGTGCCCTCCATTGCAACGCACGCGACCGCCTCCATGACTGTGGACCGGTCCATCGACTACTGGTCCTTCTTCTTCGTGCCCCTGGCCGTCAAGAGCGCCGTCGCGAATGGGAAGACCGACCGCGTCCGCGAGACGCGCTCGATCGTCCCATTCAACACCGCGAGTTGATGGCATGCCGTCCACGCAGCTTTGACGTCCACTGGCGTGACTCGAGCTGATCGACGATGGAGTCTTTCTGAGTCACCGCTATGTTTGCCATGGATCCTTCTCCGTCTACATGAACGACATTGGCCGCTTCTCCGCGACTAACTCACCTTGACGTCGATCGCCTTGGGCTTAGCCGTGGCGGACTTCGGCAAGTGCACGTTCAGGACGCCGTTCTTGAAGTCCGCCTGCACTTTGCTCGCGTCCACTTCGCTCGGCATCGCGAAGCGGCGCAGGAACTTGCCGTATTCGCGTTCGATCTTGTGGAACGTCTTCCCTTTCTCCTCTTTCTCCTGCTGACGCTCGCCTTCAATCGTCAGCGTGCCGTCCAGCAGTTCCACCTTGACGTCCTCTTTCTTCACGTCGGGCAGGTCGGCTTTAATCAGGTACTCCTTGTCCGTCTCCTGGACGTCGACGGCGGGCGACCAGCCGGAAAAGGACATGCCGTTCTCCCCCGTGCGCGCGAACGACGGCTCGCCGAACAATCGATTGAGGCGACCCTGCATGTCTTCGAGTTCACGAAACGGATTCCATCTGGCGAGTTCCATGGCGGCTCCTTCTCTGAAAAGCTGAAATGTTGTGAGCGTGCTCAGTCCGCGATCCTTACGGAACCACGGTGAGGCGGTCGTCGACCTGACTGACGCCGGGCGCTGCCCAAGCGGCCCGCTCCGCTTCCTGGCGCTCGGCCCACGAGTGCACGTTGCCGCTGAGGATGACCTTGCCATCCTGGGCGGTGACGTTGACCCGCCGCGCGTCGATCTCCGCGCTCCGTCTGAAGGCGGCTTCGATCTTGTCCCTTACGTCAGCGGTTTTGACGGTCGGCTTGACGCGAATATCGTTCGTGACGCCTTTCACACCCGTGAGCTCGCGAACTCCTCGGGCCGCGGCGTCCTTCTGATACTGCCAATCGAGGGCGCCCGCCAATGTGATCCACCCGTCCTTGACGGTCACCGTCACGCGGTCGTCCGGCACGACGGAATGCCATTTGAGAGCCGACACCGCCGCTTGGGCGATCTCGGTGTCGGTGCGCTGATAGGCGTTCGCCACATGCACGGTCAGATCGTTGGCCACCGCCTTGACGCCGTATACCCGCAGGGCCACGCGCTCGGCGCCGAGTTTCTCCGAGTAGGAGCAGACGTTGCCGCGAAGCGTCACCACGCCCTGATCGGCCGAGACGCCGATGTCTTTTGCATCCACGCTCGGGTCCCAGTCGAGCGCGTTCTCCACGTGCTGCTTCAGGTCTGTGTCAATCATAAGGTTCTCCGTTTCTACGACCGTCTTGTTGCGATTCTCGATGCTGACGTCGCTAAGCCGCGCCAGCGATGGCAGTTGGACGTCGGTGCTCGCAGATGCTTGCCAGTGTGTTCACGACCTCGATGGGTGAGGCCGATCCCGCATGCGTCACGACATCGTTCAGCGACAGGATCCCCTGAACGTGTCCCTCGGCATCAACGACCGGCAGCCGTCGGATTTTGTGCGCTTTCATCGTCTGCAGGGCGACGGTCGCGTCATCGTCTCGCAGGCAGGTATGGACGCGACCTTGAGCCACTTCGCGAACCGCGACGCGATCGGCGGAGCGGCCTCTCGTCGCGAGAGCGATGCAGATGTCACGGTCGGTGATCATGCCGATGACGCGGCCTTCGTCGTTCACAACGGGCAGGGCTCCGCAATCGCCTTCCCACATCTCTCTGACCGCTTCGGCCAGACTCGTCTCCGCTCGACAGGTTCTGACCTCGCTGGTCATCAGTTCTCGGACTCTCATGTGCGCCCTCCTTCATCTCACGCCTGTTACGCCTTCACATACGCGCCCGTGTGAGTTCGCCGGAGAAACCTGGCCTCGCCGCGAACGAACCGCTCACTAGCAGGTCACAACCACTCCGGCATGCTCAGGGACGGCTCGAGGCAAAGGCCTGGAGCAGCAGCGGCTCGAGATCGTGAAGTTCGAATGGCTTGTGCATCACTTGGTACGCGCCTAAGTCGAGCGCGCCTTTTGTGACCGCCGGTGTGCCATGGGCCGTCATCAGGATGACTCCGCTGCGAGGCGACAGCCGCCGAATGGCCGCCAGCAGGGTCAGGTCATTGGAATCAGGAAGCCGGTAGTCGAGCATCACCACGTCAACCGCCTCGGGGGAATTCGTCAACGCTCGAACCGCCGCGGCTCCGTCTTCCGCTTCAATCACGGTGTGCCCGGCGTGACCGAGGGTCTCAGCAATCGACCACCGAATGAGCAACTCATCCTCGACCACCAGCACGCGCAAACGAGGAGAAATTCCTGCCATAAGGGAAAATCACGCACACTGGCTCGTGGTACCGCGAGGAAACCTCAATACCCCTGCAAAAGCCACGGGAAGACGACCGACGACCCAGGTGTCTTCAAGAACGGGTCCAAGGTGGTGGGCGCACAACTAGAGACACCTACATGGTCACGGCCAGGCGTTCGCCAGGCAGTTGAACGGTCACGACCGTTCCACCAGCGGACGGACACGCGATGCTGATCGTGCCGTGGTGCGCTTCGATAAGGCGCCTGACGGTTGGTAGGCCCAGACCGGATCCGCGCACTTTGGTGGTGAAGAACGGCGTGAAGATCTTCTCCAACACGTCCGCAGGAATGCCCGGACCCTCGTCGGCAAATGCCATCTGACACATATCAGCGATCGAGGCCAGCGACACGTGGATCGTTCCGCGTCCCTGCATGGCGTGCGCGGCATTCACCAGGAGATTCACAAACACAATCTTGAGGAGCTCGGCATCTCCGAGCGCGCTCGCCGGGTCTCCGTCAACCCTGACCTCCACCTGTTCGAACGCCGGATCGCCACGGAGAAGGTTCGCCGTGGTCGTCACCAAAGCTCCCACGTCCACGACGGCCAGCTTCGGCTGCGGCGGACGGGCGAACAGCAACAGATCCTTCATCAACTCATTGAGCGTGTCGATCCGCGCGACGATCTCCGTGACGATGCGGGCATCCTTACCGTCCTTCGGCAGACGCGTCCCTATGATCTGAATCGCGCCACGCACGCCGGCCAGGGGGTTCTTCACTTCGTGGGCAATCACGGCCGCCATCTCCCCGAGCTTCGCCAGCGACGTCTGTTCGCGCAGTTGCTTCTCGATCCGGACACGCGCGCTCAGATCGTGCAGAATCCCGGTGAATCGTGGCTCTCCGGCGACGGTCATTTTCCCGACCGACAAGTGCAGCGGAAACGTGGTGCCGTCGCGACGCAGACCTGTGACCTCGCGGCCCGTCCCGATGATCTTCTGAACGCCGGTCGCGAGATGGCGTGCCAGATATGTGTCGTGCTCTTCGTGGTAGGGCGACGGCATCAACATGTTGACGTTGCGGCCGACGACCTCATGCTCCTCGTAGCCGAACAGTCGGACCGCTGCCGGATTGAAGGCTTCGATCCGGCCGTGCGCATCGATCACGACGATGCCGTCCACGGCGGAATCGATGACCGACCGCCATCGCGCCTCGCTGGTGCGCAACTCGTCCTCGAGCCGCACGCGCCGGGTGAGGTCGTGCAGCATGCCCGTGAACTTGCGTTCGCCCTTGATCGACATCTCGCCGACCGACAGGTGGAGCGGGAACGTGCTGCCATCGCGTCGACGCCCGGTCACCTCGCGGCCGGTCCCGATGATCGTGGCAGCGCCCGTGTGGAGATAGCGATCGAGATACCCGTCGTGCTCGTCGTGATACGGCGACGGCATCAGCATCTTGACGTTACGACCCAACACTTCGGGCTCCGGGTAGCCAAATAGCCGCTCCGCCCCGCGGTTGAACGCTTCGATTCGTCCGTGGCTGTCGATGACGATGATGCCATCGACCGCGGAATCGATGATCGATTGCAGCCGCGCATTCGAGTCACGGAGATCCGCGGCACTCGCGTCCACTTGTGCTTCCAAGTTCTCGTTCGCCTGGCGCAGCGTGTCGGCCCCCTGCCGTTGGCGACGGGTGTTGCGGGCGATGAGCCAGAAGATCGAGGCAAGGAATCCGGAGGCTGCCACCGCGAGGGTAACCGAGACGAATTGAAGGCGGCGCACCGCGGCCTGATCCACTTGCACGCGGTCGGCCAGCAGACGGTTCTCTTCGACGCGCATCGCTTGCAGCGTGCGTCGGGCGCTGTCCATCCCTGCTTGTTGTGCCTCGGCATCCGCTGGAATGATGGGACGAGCCCCTGCGTCGTCTCGACCACCGTACGAAGTGCGGCGAGCACTGCTGCCGCGCCTTGGCGAAGTTGCGCCACCCGCGCCTGTTGATTCGGACTGTCAAGCGTCAATGTGGCGAGCCGACCGATGTCTCTCTCAACGGCGCGCTCAGTCTGACCGAGCGCCGTGCGGTCTCGGACCAGCGGCACGCTTCTGTGCACTGCAGTGTCCGCGTCAACGATCGTCGCGAGCACGCTCTCGATCGCGGTCAGCACCTTTTGCGTGTGAGCGACGCGTTCGTTGGAGGCTTGAGATCGCTGGATGGTGCGGTGGACGACCCATACCACGGACAAGACCGCGATGATGGTCAGGGCAGCCGCTGCGCGAAGCGTGCGTGATCCAGCCACGAGATTACCGAACACAAGTGTGCATGACAGGGGCCGCGTTAAGGGCTTACCTTCCGAATCGAGGATCAACGCTGGCCGGTTCAGCGAGCGATTCCGTAGTGTTCCTTCACTTTCGCCACAATCTGCGGATCCGTCAGCTTGTCCGTGCTCTCAACCGCAACGATGCTCTCCGAGGACATCTTGGAGCGACCGAGACGCGCCTTGAGTTGCAGCTTCGCTTCACCTGGCCCAAAGAGCAGAACGGCGTCCGGCTTGCCGAGCTGACCGATGACATCGTCGTAGTACCGGTCAAGGTCCTGGTTGTGGCGCTCTTCGTACTTCTTCTCCCCGCCGCCCTCCTGAGAGCCTGAGTAATGCGGGTGCGCCTCGACATCGGATGTCAGCGTCCTGGTGGTGACTTCACCCGCCGCAATCGACACGATGATGGCCTTCTTGTGATCGATCCACACGCCCACGTCTTGACCCATGACACCCCACTACGGCGCAGCCGTCTTCGACGGGCGGAATGCGCCCTCGACAGCAGCGGCCTCTCGTAGAAGAGTGCGCGGCACGTTACAGAATCCGCTGTCTCCTTTTGCACACCGCGCAGGTGCAAACGTGACGACGAGTCCAATGCCCTGAGTTGCGCCCCGCAACACCGGTCGAATGCGCTCGAGATGCTGGTGGGGCAGGATGTCCTGAACCGCACAGCGCCCCCCGGCATCGGCCTGTTAGGCTCCATAAAGATCGGGGCTAGCCGCGGCGACGCGGTCGCTGCCAACGGATCTGATTCATCCGCCGACAAGCGACTGCCGGCGTTCGGTCGTCGTCAGCGCGCCAAGAGCTGCGTGATGGGTGTCGGCGACCGGGTTCCCCGGATTCGTCGCGTACGATCTACATTCCGGCGACTTGGGGCCACGCCGGCATCAATCGCATCAGAGAATAGGGCGCATGACAACTGTCCAGGAGCGGCGGCATAAGCGTGGTGGTTAAGACGAGGCGGGTGCTCATCGGCTACGCAAGCCGGTTCGGTTCGACACGGGACATCGCCAACCGGATTGCGAGCGCGGTTCGCACAGACGGCAACGACGTCGACGTTCGATCCGTCGACGAGATCGGGGACCTTGAACCGTATGATGCGGTGGTCTTCGGCAGCGGAGTGTACGACGGATCGTGGATGGCAGAAGCGACCGAATTCATGCGCCGACACGCTGCCGCCCTGGCGCGCAAACCCGTGTGGTTGTTCAGCGTGGGATCGTTCGGGGATCGACACCCCATTGTCGGCGGATTAATCAAGAAGGAGCCGAAAGAGATCAGCGAGTTCGAAGACACGCTTCACCCCCGCGACTATCGCGTCTTTGCGGGAGTCATTGATCTCGATCACTGGCCCGCATGGGGGCGGCTCATGTTCAAAGCCCTCGGCGGGCACGCGGGCGACAACCGCCAGTGGCCTGACATCGACGCGTGGGCCAAGGGGATCGCGCAGGAGCTTCGAGCGCCGGACTCCTAGCGCTCTCATCGGAACGCAAACACCCACGGGCCGCACGGTCCGCGCGGATGGCGACTGGTCCTTCATTGACTTTAACTAGCTGGGGCAGGCGGGGGCGCGGCGCCGAACAACCGACGATGGAATGGTTCTCCCTATGGCTGCCGCTCGTGTCGCAGGTCGTTGTCCCTGTGACACTGTTGGCGTGGCTGGCCTTCGGATCTCACGCGACGAGGGCGCGCTCCATCGTGGTCGTCGCGCTCGTTGCGACGTACGTCGTAGCCATCGGAGTCGCCGGCCTCTGGCTGGTGGTCCCTTGGTGGCTTCCGTTCTCCTACGGGGCGGTGGTTGTGTGGGCGATCGCACGCCGACTATGGGCTGGTGATGACCGCACGCCACGGCCGCGGGCCGTCTGGGAGCTCGTGGTGACAGTGTTGATCGGCGCGCTCGCCGCGCTCCTCATCGGCATCATCGGTTTGGCTTTTGCGGGGCGGCGGCCCCCATTCGAGCCCATCGAACTGGCTTTTCCCCTCCGAAGCGGCACGTACCTCGTCGTGAACGGCGGCAGCGAGGCGCTGATCAACGCGCATCTGAGCACGCTCGAAGGGGAGCGATTCGCGCCGTACCGCGGGCAGAGTTACGGCGTGGACCTCGTGCGCATTAACCGCGTCGGTCTTCGCGTCCAAGGGTTTCTTCCACCCGATCCGGCGGCGTATTTCATCTATGGCGATCCGATCCTGGCGCCGTGTCAGGGGCGAGTCGTGTTCGCGGAAGACGGCGCGGCTGACATGTCCCCGCCCCAAGCCGATCGTTCGCACATGGTCGGCAATCACGTCATTCTCGAATGCGGAGGAGCATGGATCGTCCTGGGCCATATGCAGCGGGGCAGTGTCGCCGTACACGTGGGCCAAGTCACGGAATCCGGATACGTACTCGGTCTGGTCGGCAACAGCGGCAATACGGGAGAGCCACACTTACATATCCATGCGCAGCGGCCAGGTTCGACCATCGCGCCCTTGAGTGGCGAGCCGATGCCCATACGTTTCGATGGCCGGTATCTCGTGCGCAACGACCGCGTCCGTGCGGACCGTGAGGGGTCATGAGTGTGCGCCTTCACGCGGCGACAGATGACTTGGACGTCATCATGAAATGCCTCACGTCGTCGGCAGCCTATTTCGCGATGGTCTTTGGCGCCGGCTTCGTGTTCGGGACCGTCAGGGTGATGTGGTTCGTGCCGATGGTCGGCGTCAGGGTCGCAGAACTCGCGGAAATCCCTTTGATGCTCGCGGTGATCGTTGTCACGGCACGTTCGGTCAATCGCCGCTTTCTAGCCGGTCGCGATCGATATTCACGGCTCATCGTCGGCGTCATGGCACTCGTGCTCCTCCTCCTGGCAGAACTGATTCTCGGAGTGATTGTCCTGGGCCTGACACCGACAGATGTGTTCTTAGGTCGCGATCCGGTATCCGGGACCGGATACTACCTGAGTCTGTGCGCGTTCGCGCTCATGCCGTGGCTTCTAGGCGGACGCGCAAGTAGGACGCTCAGGGGAGTAGCGACATCGAGTTGATGCCGTGGCGGTCCAACGCGCACCAGGTCGTCGCGGGTACGCGCTCGTAGCTCGACCCCGGCAGCCTCGAACGTTCGGCACGAAAGGGCACGAAGATGACGACCTGGATCCGTTGGGTCGACTACGTCGGCGCAGGGACGCACCAGCGGTGATTTACCGACAATGACGAGAACACAGGCGGTCGCCTCGGCGATTGGGCTCTTCGCTGTCTGGATGCTGGCGACGTATCTGCTCGAGGCGCGCGTGGGCACTTTTCTGAAGCCAGACGCCACCAGCCGCTTCGTTTATACCGTCGTCGCGAACGTACTCATCGGCACTGTCGGGGCCGCCCTAATCATTCGTGCGGTATCCCGGTGGGCGGAGCTCCCGCGTTTGACAACATACGGCATCGTAGATCGCAGCCGGATTCTTGTCCTGATCCCCGTGGCGGCTCTGCTCGCGGGACTGTTCTTGATTGGCCAGGAACTCCCCACCTGGGATCCGGTCATTCTGGCTAACGCGTCCGCCCAAGTGCTCGTCGTTTCGATCGCCGAAGTCGTCGTCTGCTGGGCCCTGTTCGGTGCCGTTCTCCGCAACGCCCTTGGGCCGGGTGTGGTGTTCGCCGGCTTTGCTGCCGTCTCCGCTGCGCTCGTCTTCGGCGTCTATCACTTCGCCCACAGTCCGCCGTTCAACACCCCGGCGATGGTGTGGTTGCTGTCCGGCGTTGGTCTGGCAACCGGAGTCTTCTTCTTTCTTGGCGGCGACCTCTACAGCACCATTGTTCTGCACAACGCATTCGCCGTCCGCGGTGTCGTTCAAGCGCTTGGCGAGAGCGGGAGTCTCGACCGATATGCCACTCCGCAGCTTCCGCTGATCGCGACAGCGATCGCGGCCATCGTCGTTCTGATCATCGCTGACGTCGTTCTGATTCGCCCTCTTGTACGGCCGCATCCCGAGTAGCGTGAACTCACCCGGGAGTGGTGCGGACTCTTGCCCGGGGCCTGCATTTGCGGCGAAGCGGCCGGCGATGACACAGTTCGCGTCAGTCGGCAGCGGAACCCTCCCGAAACCATCAGCGCGCTTGTGCCTACAACATCGCCGAAAGGAGCACGCACCGGCGCTGCACCTCGGGTACTAAAACTGTCCCTACGATTGTCCCTGCGAGGCACCAAGACAGCCCCTTCAGGACCAACTGCTGCCAACTCGCTCGTATCGCGGAACTGAAAGAGAGAGAAGAATTTAGGCAGGAAATCGAAGATGTCCGAGAGGCGGAGTTCCGTTTAGCAAACCACTGCGTCAGGCTGCCTCGCTGCACGGAGCGAGTTGCGGAAGCGTCTACTAGGTGGATCTGAACCGTCGGGTGGCTGACCGAATCGGAAGTGAGCGAGAGACATTCCGATGTCTGACACAATTTCCACGAGTACGCCGGATCGGCAGGCCCGTAAACCGATGATTCCAAATTGCATAGCGGACGGCGAGGACTTGAAGGAGCGTTTTGCGCTAGACTCTCCCAGACTGTCCGCAAATGATTGATTCTAAACGGAGAGATGCTGGAGCGGTCGATCAGGCACGCTTGGAAAGCGTGCTGATCGTCAAGTGAACATCCGTCATCGTCGAACCACCACTCTCTGACCGTCAACGTTGCCCTTTTCTTGCCCTTTACTGACCACAACCGCCAGCAGCGGGGCGCAAACACTGACACAGTCGGAACGCGAGATTACACGGGAATTTACCGAGCTGAATGCCCGGTGTGGCGCGTGGACGCAGCGCGTCGCAAAGTGCGGCTAACGCGTCTTGTTTCGCCTGTTAACCGGAGGGTTGCTGGTTCGAGTCCAGCCTGAGGAGCCACTATCAACATGTAAGTTCTCAGGGCTTCGGTAACTCTTCAGCCCTCGTTTTTGCTAGCAGTCGCTCGTACGGAGTTTGGCCACCAAGAGCTCCGTGCGGGCGATGGTAATTGTAGTAGTCCTCCCATTCACGTAGCTTCTCGTTGAACAGATGGATGTCGTCGCTGATCCCATCCTGGTCGAGGAGCTGGTAGAACTCCTGGTCGTCGACGCGATGGGACCGCTCCACCTTGCCGTTCAGACGCGGCGTGCGCGGCCGGATGTACACATGCCGGATGTCGAGCCGCTCGAGGTGCCAGTGGAATTCTGACTGGAACTCGGCGCCATTGTCGGTCTGCACGACCTGCACCCGGAATGGCAAACGGCGTCGGACCTCGTCGATGAACCGCGTGGCCGTTCGTTGATTGCAGGCGTCGTAGATCTTGAGCACTCGGATCCGGGTGCAGTCATCGATGGCCGTGAACTGATAGAGCCGGCGACGCGTCCCCGGAATCCGCTCGAGGAACTTCACATCCAGCTGTAACCGGTGACCGGGTTGCGGCTTTTCGTACCGTTGCCAGCGCTTGCCATGCGGGCGGTGCTTCTGATTCGCCGGCAGGCGCGGCATGCCATGTCGCGTCAGGATGCGATGCACGGAGGAGACCGCGATTGCGATCGAATGGAACCGATCCAGGTACGCCGCGATCCGGCCGGCGCCGAAGTGATAGTGCTCGCGCAGATAGAGGATTTTGCTGACGACGTCGCTCGCGGTGGCCCGCGGCGAACACCGCGGTATCCGTGCCCGATCGCACAGGCCTGCGTCGCCGTGCTCGGCGCGCCGCCGTTTCCACTTGTAGAACGACTTGCGAGAAATCCCAAAGCGACGGCACACGCGGGCGACGTTTCCGTCATCCGCCGCTTGCTGTAACACCCGCAGCCGCCAGGCTGTTAACCGGGTTTGCTCCGCCTTCGTCATCACGTCTCCACCTAAGGCCCAATAGCCTAAGAGGAGAGCCGAATGTGTCACCCGAGTCCTGAGAATTCACATCGACGATCCGTGCGTCCGGAACGGTTTCGACGCGCACGTCGTGCGGGCCATACATCACAGTCGCTCGCATGGGATTCCCTCAGTCCTCGGCCAGATGACGGTCATCCGCCGTACTGTTTGTCGGTCACGTGTTCCATCCACTCGACCGCTTTGCCGTCGAGCATCTCGGCGATCGCGATGTGGGTCATCGCGGTTGTCGGCGACGCGCCGTGCCAATGCCGTTCGCCTGGCGCAAACCACACAATGTCGCCGGCGCGAATCTCCTCGATCGGTCCACCGTCGCGCTGCACGCGTCCGCAACCCGCCGTGACGATCAGCGTCTGTCCGAGCGGATGTGTGTGCCACGCCGTCCGCGCGCCGGGTTCGAAGGTCACGGTCGCTCCGCCGACGCGCGCCGGTGACGATCGCTGAAACGGCGAGTCGATCCGCACCACGCCTGTGAACCAGTCTGCGGGACCTTTGGCCGACGGCTGCGATCCGCTCTTGGAAATCTCCATGGTGTTCTCCAACTCCTCGCCTACGGCGTGCGCACTTCCGCGACGTCGCCGTACCAATACGCAGCCGTCACGCCGCCGTCCATCAGGAAGTCGCTGCCGGTGACAAAACCGCCGTCCGGACCCATGAGCAGCGCGCCGACGGCACCGACTTCGTCCGGCGTCCCGGCCCGTTTGGCCACAGAGCCTTCGATCATGCGTCGGTACCCGGCACCACGCGGTCCAGAAAGTTCGTCCTTGGCCAATCACACCCGCCGAGTGCAGCCAGCATGCTGAAGGTCAGGAGCTTGCGCATGGGGATGTCGATCCCGCCGCGAGCGAGGTCACAGGGTGCGCCGCGTGCGCCCGCCGTATCGTCGCAGCGCCGGCTTCCGACAGACCGAAATGGCGGACCTTGCCACGCTGGATCAGGTCCTTGACCGCGCCGGCCACATCTTCGATGGGGATTTCGGGATCCACGCGGTGCTGATACAGGAGGTCGATCGTGTCGGTGCGCAGACGCGTGAGCGAGGCATCGACGACTCGTGCAATGTGATTGGGACGGCTGTCAACGCCGATGGTGGCACCTGTCGTCGGGTCCAGTTTGAATCCGAACTTCGTCGCGATCACCACGCCGTCTCGCAGCGGGGCGAGCGCCTCGCCGACGAGCGTCTCGTTCGTGAACGGGCCATACGCTTCCGCCGTGTCGAAGAAGGTGATGCCGCGCTCGACGGCGGCGCGGAGCACTTTGATCCCTTCCTCCTTGTCGGCCGCCGGCCCAGGCCAAAGCTGAGACCCATCGCCCCCCATTCCGAGCGCCGACACTTCCAGGTTCCGCCCCAATGTTGGTGTGTGCATTACCGTCCCACCATCTTCTGGGCCGCTTCGGAATAGCGGGCCCCGCGGACTTCAATCTGTGAAACGGCGCCTTGGATCTCACGGAGATCATCCGCGGTCAGCTCGATCTGCGCACCACCAAGGTTCTCCTCGAGTCGATGTCGTTTCGTCGTGCCGGGGATTGGGACGATCCAGGGCTTCTGGGCGAGCAGCCACGCGAGCGCGACTTGCGCAGGCGTCGCCTGCTTCTGCTCGGCAAACGTCTTCAGCCACGCGACAAAGGCGAGGTTCGCGCGCCGGTTCTCTTCTGTGAATCGAGGAACAGTGTTGCGGAAGTCGGTCGGATCGAAGGCCGTGCTGTCGTTGATCTTGCCCGTCAGGAAACCCTTGCCGAGGGGGCTGAACGGCACGAAGCCGATCCCCAATTCCTCGAGCATGGGCAGAATCTCGTGCTCCGGCTCTCGCCACCACAGTGAATACTCGCTCTGGAGCGCGGTGACCGGCTGAACCGCATGCGCACGTCGAATGGTCTGCGCGCCGGCTTCGGACAGTCCGAAGTGCTTGACCTTGCCTTCGCGAATCAGGTCCTTCACCGCACCCGCGACGTCTTCGATCGGGACGTTCGGATCGACACGGTGCTGATAGAAGAGATCGATCCGGTCGATCTTGAGCCGCTTCAGCGATGCCTCGGCGACCTCGCGGATGTGGAACGGATGGCTGTCGAGGCCGGCCTGTTTTCCGTTCTCGAACTTGAAGCCGAACTTGGTCGCAATGACGACCTCATCGCGCATGGGCGCCAGTGCTTCGCCAACCAGCTCTTCGTTGGTGAATGGGCCATACGCCTCGGCCGTATCGAAGAACGTCACGCCGGCCTCAAATGCCGCCCGGATAATGGCCAGTCCGTCTTCTCGGGTCGTTGCGGGGCCATATCCGAAGCTGATGCCCATGCATCCGAAGCCGAGAGCCGACACGTTTAGTCCGCTTGTTCCCAACCGGCGTTGCTGCATTGCATGCTCCTTTGTCACTCTCACAGCGTAGCGGTCGGTCCCGGTGTTGAGAAGTCCGTCAAATCGGCATGAGGATGTGAGTACCATTCACCAATGCAGCTCGACGATTTGAACGTCTTGGCCGCTTTTCTCGCCGTCGCGGAAGAGCAAAGCTTTACGCGTGCCGCCAAGCGAGCCGGCGTGTCTCGGTCGGCGCTCAGTCATGCGGTGCGCGGGCTCAAAGAGCGCATCGGCGTCCGTCTGCTGTCGCGAACCACCCGCAGCGTTGCGCCAACCGATGCCGGCGACGGTTAATCGCGCGCCTGCGTCCCGCGTTGGGGGATGTCGGCCTAGTGCTCGACGAGATCATGCGGCTGCGAGTTGACGGCGGTGGCGACCGCTTAATCGGCAGCGGTCGGCGATCGGAGGATGGCGCGGCATGGCAAACCGATCTGTCGCTCACCTACACACGTCTGCAGGACTAAAGAGGCGACCAACCTGCGGGACGACGGCTGCACGCACTGAGTACCTGCGTGCGCCCGTTCAATCCTCCCTCCAAGGCTGAACCGTGAAGGAGTCCTTCTAATCCAACGAGGGGCGTTCAACGAAATACGGGGTGCTCATCACCGCGGGCGGTCTCGCCGTGAGCGATGAGCGAAGCGAGGACGCTAAGGACAGCGGTACGCGCGTTGCCTTGACTGCGTGTCGATGACTGGGTGGCTCCAACCGACGCCGTCCACGGCGCATTCGGGCGCCGAGTGCTTCGATGCGCTCATCCTCGACGCGAGCCTGAGACAATCCCTGGTGAGCGTCCGGTCGCTCGGGAAACGCGGCTTGTGTGTCGCGGCGCTCGATGCGGCCGACGGCCTTCCTGCGTTCTCGTCGCGCTGGTGCCGGAGAGCATTCATCTGTCCCGCAGAGGAATCCGCCGGCTATACCGCCCACCTGAGAGAGTTGCTCGACCGAACGCCTATCGACGTTCTTGTACCGTCATCGGATAGAACGATTGCGTTCTTGCGGGAACATCGCGAAGTTCTTGAACGACGCGTGCGAATCGCGATGTCCAATGAAGCCGCTCTGGCTGTTGCCATCAGCAAGCAGCAAACCCTCGCGATCGCAACCCGGTTGGGTATTCGTGTCCCTCCGACCGTTCCGGTCGAAACCGTCGCCGAGGTGCCGTTCGCGCTGAAAACGATCGGTCTGCCTGCGGTCGTCAAGCCGAGCGAGTCATGGGTGCGCGGTCGTGGGCAGGGAACACGCGTCGTCTGTACGGTTGTGACGACGCCAGACGAAGCACTGCAGGCAATTGCCTCCTTGACTCGCCTGGGCGGGACGCCACTCGTTCAGCCTCTGTTGTCGGGACGACGAGAGGCCGTAAGCCTTCTCTACGCCAACGGTCGAATCCACGCACGGTTCGCGCAGTGGGCCAAGAGGACCGCACCGCCGCTTGGTGGAGAATCGGTGCTCCGCCAGAGCATTGCCATTCCACCCGATATCGGCGAACAGGCAGAGCGGCTCGTACGTGAGATCGGTCTGGAAGGGTATTCCGAAGTCGAATTTCGCCGTGACGAAGCCGGAACGCCCTACCTGATGGAGATCAATCCCCGGCTTTCAGCCTCGGTTGAAGTGGCGGTTCGTTCGGGCGTGGATTTTCCTTATCTCTTGCACCAGTGGGCTCGTGGCGGCCCCATCGATGTGATTGACACGTACCGTGTGGGCGGATGGATGCGTCACCTGCGTGGAGACATCATGACCACGCTTGCCGCGGTGCGGCATCGCGGAAGGCCCGAGGTCTCGTCGCCGCTTGCGGCCGTTGTGGGCTTCGGCATGTCGTTTTTCCAGGTCATGAGTTACGACTACCTGGATTGGAGCGACCCGGTTCCCGCTGCAAAAGCGATCGCGGCGTTCGTGCGAGAGGCCGCGAATGTCGCGTTCACACGCGCGTTTCAATAGGGCGGTGTCATGAAGTCTTACAGCCCGTCCATGGTTCCGCGCATGTCACTGGCCGAACCGCACTACGACGCCGTTGTGGTGGGCGCCGGTCCATACGGTCTTTCGGTTTCCGCCCATCTGCTCGGGCGCGGCCTGTCGGTTGGCGTGTTTGGCAAGACGCTGGAATTCTGGCGGCAGCACATGCCAAAAGGCATGTTGCTGCGTTCGCACTGGTGGGCGACGCATCTGTCGGATCCTTCACGTCGGTTTGGATTCGATCGGTTTTTCGAATCCGCCGCCGGCCACGGCCCCGGTTATCCCGTTCCGATTGAGACCTTCATTAAGTACGGCCAGTGGTTTCAGGAGCGTGCGGTCCCGGTCGTGGACGAGACCTACGTCACATCAGTCGCTCGGGATGGAAACGGTTTTCTCATCGCGCTCGAGGATGGGCGCTTCGTCAGGACCTCGGCGGTGATCATGGCGGTGGGGCCTCGATACTACGCCAAGCGGCCCGGATGGTACAGCCGCGTGCCGTCGACATTCGTCACCCATTCGAGCGATCACAACGACCTTAGTGCGTTTCGAGGCCGCCACGTTGTCGTGATTGGCGCCGGGCAGAGCGCCATCGAATCCGCGGGTCTTCTCCACGAGGCAGGCGCGCGCGTTCACGTCGTTTCCAGGCGGCCGATCGTCTGGCTCGAACACGATCGAACCGACACGCGCCGGCTGATGGAACGGATGCTCGCGCCGGCCAATGGGCTCGCGCCGGGTTGGATCAACTGGATGCTGGAGAAGCGGCCGTACACCTTCTATCGATTGACGCAGCATCTCAAGGATCGACACAACAGTCATTGGGCGGCGTCGGCCGCTGCGTGGTTGAAAGACAGAGTCGTCGACAAGACGGTCCTTCACGAAGGACAAGAGATTGTTTCGCTGAACGTCCGCAACGACCATGTCGACGTCACGCTTTCAAACGCGTCGATGATCCGTGCCGATCACATTCTTTTGGCGACTGGCTATGGAGTCGACATCAATCGATTGACGATGATCGACCCGCACCTGCGGGCGGTCATTCAGACCCACGGGAACATTCCACATTTGAGTCATTGGTTCGAGAGCAGCGTGCGCGGTCTGTATTTTGTCGGTCTGACGTCTATGCACGCCTTTGGCCCGCTGTATCGGTTTGTCGCCGGATGCCCGGCGACTGCCCGAAGGGTCGCGGAGTCGGTCGCACGAACGGCCGCCCGTCGACGTCGCTCTGTTTCGACGCAGGTCGGCTGTGAGGGCCTCCGTTGAACCGATAGACTCTGGCTCGCCCTAGCTCGACCGTCCTCCAATCCCCCTCTACTCCTACACATGACGTTCGCGGCTACGGCCGCCGACGTTAGTACTTTCATGGTTTTGTCGTTCGAGAGCCTCGGCGGGCCTGATTTGGCGGGACAATCGCGCAACCGATGCGCCAACCGGTTGAAGGAGGACTTCGCAATGACTGTTATGTTGAGACTCACCCTTCCGCTATTTCTCGGGTTCACGCTGTTCGCCGCAGACGGCGTTGGTGCCCAGCCCGCGCCAATCGATCTCGGCACTCTCGGTGGGTCTTTCAGCTCTCCATCTGGCGTGAACAACCGCGGCCAGGTGGTCGGCACAACCACCACGACGGGCAATGAAGTTACGAGGCACGCGTTCCTGTGGACCGACACGAACGGCATGGTTGATCTCGGTACGCTCGGGGGCAGCAGTCTTGCCGCAGCTGTGAACAATCGGGGAGCTGTGGTTGGTTCGAGCGTGGCTCGGTGCTGCCCAGCTTTTCACTTTTTTCACCCCTTCCTGTGGACCAAGCAAGATGGGATCGTCGACCTCGGGATACTTTCGGGCTTTGGATTAGGCACTTTCGCTGCGGCGATAAACGACCGCCTGCGGGTCATTGGCACTTACGACGGACCAGCGTTGGGCTTTCGCTCGTTTTCGTGGACAGCGCGCGATGGGATGGTCGACCTTGGCACGCTCGGCGGCCCGAGAGTTGGAGCCTCTGCCCTCAACAACGCCGACCAAGTCGTAGGCTCGAGCTCCCTGCCCAACGATTCGGATTTTCGCGGGCCTCTGCATGCGTTCTTGTGGACGCCGGCCGACGGGATGATGGACCTTGGCACGCTCGGCGGCCCCTCGAGCGGAGCAGAGGCCATAAACGAGAACGGCAATGTCGTGGGGTGGACGGAGGTTGACGAAAGCTTGGCCTATCACGCGTTCTTATGGACGTCGACCGAGGGCATGGTGGACCTCGGCACGCTCGGTGGCACGAGCAGCTATGCCTACGACGTGAATGAAGCCGGCGCGGTCGTTGGATACAGCTACACCACCGGAGACACGGAGATTCACGCCTTCGTGTGGACCCGCACCAACGGGATGGTGGACCTCGGCACGCTCGGCGGCGCGAACAGTCTTGCGTATGCCGTGAACGATCAAGGTCAGGTCGTTGGCAACAGCCAGACGGTGGAAGCCCTAGCCGGCCATGCGTTCGTATGGACGGCGTCTGAGGGAATGGTGGACCTCGCCCCGTTGGCTGGCCACGCTTACAGCGATGCGTTCCTGGTGAATAGTGGCGGCCAAGTTGTCGGTATCAGCTATTCGGAGAATCGGAACACCGATGCGCGCGCCACCATGTGGCTCGCTAGGGGAGCGTCCCGTTGACCGTCTCCCGGTCCTTCGAAGAAGAGAAGCCTAGAGAGTGGCAGTTCG
>Ga0068860_100002936_pt1 | contig 17638 bp, 16 predicted proteins | sample KBSSwiS32_FD_66597 | JGI IMG/M metagenome (GOLD analysis project Ga0068860, IMG submission 66597) | Switchgrass rhizosphere microbial communities from Kellogg Biological Station, Michigan, USA - KBS Switchgrass S3-2 | ecosystem: Host-associated > Plants > Roots > Rhizosphere > Soil ... | reverse complement strand
CTTCTTGGCGTTGTCCCAGGCGCCGCCCGCGTTGGCCATGAAGATGGCCTGGTAGAGGCCGAACACCGCGATGGAGATCAGGTAGCCGATGAAGAAGAACGGCTCCACGCAGGCGAAGGCCAGGGTGCTGAAGAACACCGCCAGGAAGATGTTGAACATCCCCTTCTGCGCGTACTGGGTGCAGATCTCCACCACCCGCTTGGAGTCCGTCACCGACGCCTTCTCCACGCCTTCGAGCTTGATGTTGGCCTTGATGAACTCCACCGCGCGGTAGGCGCCGGTGGAGACCGCCTGCATGGAGGCGCCGGTGAACCAGTAGATGACCGCCCCGCCGGTGATGAGGCCGAGCAGGAACGGCGCGTGGAGCAGGGACAGGTTCTGGGTCATCTCCGGGCGCAGCCCGTCCGTGAGCAGCACCATGATGGAGAAGATCATGGTGGTGGCGCCCACCACCGCGGTGCCGATCAGCACCGGCTTGGCGGTGGCCTTGAAGGTGTTGCCGGCGCCGTCGTTCTCCTCCAGGAAGTGCTTGGCCTTCTCGAAGTTGGGCTCGTAGCCGAAGTCCTTCTTCATCCCCGCCGCCACGTTGGGGATGCTCTCGATCAGCGACAGCTCGTAGACGGACTGCGCGTTGTCGGTGACCGGGCCGTACGAGTCGACCGCGATGGTGACCGGCCCCATGCCGAGGAAGCCGAACGCCACCAGGCCGAAGGCGAACACCGCCGGCGCCAGCATCAGCGAGCCGACGCCCAGGGTGCTCACCCCATAGGCGATGCCCATCAGCGCCACGATGGTGATGCCCATCCAGTAGGCGGAGAAGTTGCCCGCCACCAGGCCGGAGATGACGTTGAGCGAGGACCCGCCCTCGCGCGACGCCGTCACCACCTCCTTCACGTGGGCGGACTCGGTGGAGGTGAAGACCTTGATCACCTCCGGGATGATGGCGCCCGCCAGCGTGCCGCAGGTGATGATGGTGGACAGCTTCCACCACAGGGTCCCGTCGCCCAGGTTGGGGATCAGCAAGTACGAGACCAGGTAGGTCATCCCCACCGAGACGATGGAGGTGATCCACACCAGCCAGGTCAGCGGCGTCTCGAAGTTCATCTTGTCCGCGTTGCCGTAGCGGCCCTTCTGGATGAGCTCGTTGACGGTGTAGGAGATGAAGCTGGCGATCACCATCACCACGCGCATCACGAAGATCCACACCAGCAGCTGGACCTGCACCTCCGGGGTCCTCACCGCCAGCAGGATGAAGGTGATCAGCGCCACGCCCGTCACGCCGTAGGTCTCGAAGCCGTCCGCCGAGGGGCCCACCGAGTCACCCGCGTTGTCGCCCGTGCAGTCGGCGATGACGCCGGGGTTGCGCGCGTCGTCCTCCTTGATCTTGAAGACGATCTTCATCAGGTCGGAGCCGATGTCGGCGATCTTGGTGAAGATGCCGCCGGCGATGCGGAGGGCGGAGGCGCCCAGGGACTCGCCGATGGCGAAGCCGATGAAGCAGGGGCCCGCGTAGTCGGACGGCACGAAGAGGAGGATGACCAGCATCATGAACAGCTCGATGGAGATGAGCGCCATGCCGATGCTCATCCCCGCCTTGAGGGGGATGGCGTAGGTCGGGTACGGCTTGCCCCCCAGCGAGGCGTGCGCGGTGCGCGAGTTGGCGAAGGTGTTCACCCGGATGCCGAACCACGCCACCGCGTAGCTGCCGCCGATGCCGAGGAGGCTGAACACCAGGATGCTGATCACCTTCACCGCGGGCATGGCGCGGAACACGCCGAAGTAGGCCACCATCACCAGGCCCACCAGGCCCTCGAGGATGAGGATGAACTTGCCCTGGGTGATCAGGTACGTCTTGCACGTCTCGTAGATCAGCTCGCTGATCTCGAGCATCGACTTGTGCACCGGCATCCGCTTGAGCTGCGAGTACTGGAGAACGCCGAAGGCCAGGCCCAGCACGCAGACCACCAGGCCGCCCATCAGCAGCGAGCGGCCGTTGGCGCCGTTCATGAACGGCACCGAGCCGAGGTCCGGCAGGTGGAGGTCCGCCTCGGAGGCGGAGGCTGTGGAGGCAAGCGCGAGCGCGAGCGCGCCGGCCAGCCGGAGAGGGGACCGAAGGCCCCGGAAGAAGGCGAAGGTCATGGTCTGTGTGCTCAGTGGAAGTTCCGAGATTCCGTAGGGTTGGTACGCCCCGTCCCCGCGGAGGCGGGCGTCGCTTATCACCCGGACGGGACAAACGCCAGGAGTCCGATGCCGGGTGATACGGTGTGGTCATCCCATGGCCAAGGGCTCCTCACGCCCTCCACAGGGCCGGCTCCAGCGCTTGCGCAAGCTGGCGGGCGTGGGCGCCCGCGTGGGCGCGGACGTCGTCAGCCAGACGGTGAAGCGCTGGCGGGGCGGCGGCGAGGACGCGCCCATCTCCGTCGGCACCGCGGAGAAGCTGGCCGCCACCCTGGGCGACCTGAAGGGCGCGGCGATGAAGCTGGGGCAGCTCGCGGCGATGGACGCGGAGGTGCTGCCGGCGGAGGTGCGGGCGGTGCTCGCCCGGCTGCAGAACGAAGCGCCGCCGATGCCGTGGGAGGACGTGGCGGACGTCATCCAGGACGAGCTGGGCGCGCCGGCGGAGGAGCTCTTCGCGGAGCTGGACCACCAGCCGATGGCGGCGGCCAGCCTGGGGCAGGTGCACCGCGGGCGGATGGCGGACGGGCGCGAGGTGGTGGTGAAGGTGCAGTACCCCGGCATCGGCGCGGCGCTGGAAGCGGACCTGGACAACATGGGGACGGTGGCGAAGGCGGTGAACGCCGCGCTGGGGCAGATGGGCGGGTACTTCGCGGAGATCCGCCGCGAGCTGCTGGCGGAGCTGGACTACGCGCGCGAGGCCCGGCTGTGCGAGGAGTTCCGGGAAGCGGCGCGGAAGCTTCCGGACCTGTGCGTGCCGTTCACGGTGCCCGAGCGGACGGGTCAGCGGGTGCTGACGCTGGAGCGGCTGCCGGGGGAGACGGTGAAGGCGTTCCTCGGCCGCGGGGTGGAGAAGGCCGCGCCGGAGGAGCGGTACCGGGTGAGCCGCCTGCTGCTGCGCGCGGTGCTGGGGCCGTTCCTGGCGGGCGGGGTGGTGCACGCGGACCCGCATCCGGGGAACTACCTGCTGATGCCGGATGGGCGGTTGGGGGTGGTGGACTTCGGGTCCGTCAAGCGGCTGCCGGAGCGGTTCCTGGGGGCATGCCGGAAGCTGCTGCGGCTGGGGTTGTCGGGGGAGCCGTTCGATGTGGTCCCGGTGGCGAGGGAGCTGGGCATCGAGTGGGGCGACTTGCCGGATGAGCAGGCGCGGGAGTTGATGAATGAGGTGCTGGAGATTGGCAGCAAGCCGATCCGGGGCGGAGTGTTCGACTACGGCAGCTCGACGATGGTGGGCGATTTGCGGGCGCTGAAGAGCACCCGGTTCCGCCAGTTGCTCAAGTTCCGGCCGCCGGCGGAGGGGCTGCTGTTCTTCCGCGCCATCGCCGGGTGCATGATGAACCTCCGCGCCATCGGCGCGCGGGGGGAGTTCCGGAGGGTGTTCGAGGAGTTGGCGGAGCTCTAGGGCCGATCCCAGCATCGGCAGCCGAGCACCGTGCTATGGAAGGCTCTGTCTTCACTGCACTTCAAGTCGTCGATTTCCTCGCCGTACTCAATTCTCCTGCCAAGAACGGTCTTGTCGGAGATCACTCCAAATGAGCAGCTGTGCTTCCCGTCCTCAGGGACGAGGCTGACGTAGTACATGGTCTGCGGCTCGATGCGAGGAAGTCCGAACCGGCCCATGATGAGCCCGGCCAGCAGGACACCCGCGAGCTTCAGGTAAGACGCGGCTACTTCGCGGCGCATACGTCCTCCAACTCTTCGGCCGAACAGCCGGGCGGGGGATTCCACCACTTGTCGAAGATGCCGGGTGGGCGCACCGAGACGCATTCGTGCATCGATTCATGCACGAGCGTCGATGCGAGGACATCGGTGAACCGGCTATCGGTACAGAGATGCCAGTTGAGCTTATAGGTCCGGCTGAAGACGCCAGGCTCCTGGATGGCTCGATTGCCGCTGTAGCCATTCAGGTGTTTTCCGTCCTTGGGCACCCGCGTGATCGGCGCCATTCGTCCTCGCCGGCGAGGGTGATCTTGAGCTCGTCGGGGCCGCCCAGGAACTGGCAGACGTCGCAACCGCCCTCGCAGCGCAACAGGGCCGCGAGGCACTTCGATCCTGGTTCGGCGTGGTGGCTGCTATCGCACGGAACGATCGCCTGCGCGGCGCTCAGCGCAGGCTTCCAGTTCGGACAACGCTCTGCAGCGGTGCGCACGGTGCCGCAGGCCGTCGCGGCGAACGCCATCAAGAGTCGGCCTGCGACGAGCCGGCGCACCGGCCCATCTTAGAGGTCGACTTCGCCCTCGTCCTCATCCTCCTCGCCGTCCCCGAAGCGGTTGGCGAGGCCGCGGACCTCCTCGGCCATCTGGCGGCCCAAGCGCTCGATCTTCTCCGCCTGGCGCTCGAGGAAGGACTCCATCTTCGACCGCGAGTGGCGGTGGTCGCCGTCGTCGAAGCCGTCCTGAACCGCATCGCGGGTGCTCTCCATCTCATCGCCCATCTGCTCCATGGACGCCTGGGCGCGCTCCATCTCCCGCTCGGCGATCTCCCGCGCGCGCTCGCGGGCCTCCTGCGCCCGCTCCCGCGCCTGCTCCGCCCGCTCCTGCGCGCGTTCCCGCGCCTCCTGCGCGCGCTCGCGGGCCTGCTCCGCCGCCTCCTGGGCCCGCTCCTGCGCCCGCTCCCGGGCCTCCTGGATCCGCTCGCGCGCTTCCTGCTGCGCCTCGCGCGCGGCCTCCTCGGCCTCGGCGTACGCCTCCTGCGCCGCCTGGCGGGCCTCCTCCTGCGCTTCCTGCATCGCCTCCTGGGCGTCGGAGTCCACGTCGACGTCCTCGTCCACATTCACGTTGACGTCCGCCATCCCGTCGTCGTCGACGTCCACCTTGGCATGGGCGCACGGTCCGCCCACGTGGACCATGGTCAGCCGAGGCATCCCGTGGCTCACGGTGTGGATCATCACGCTGCGCTGGGGCCCGCCCATGAGCACCAGCCGGCGATCGACCCTCCGCCGCCCGAGCTCATGAAAATCCCGGCCGGACGCGTAGGCGGAGCGCGAGACGAACGCCGCGCCCACCATCACCACCACCAGCAGGCCCGCCAGCGCCATCCGCGCGGTGGGCGTGCGGAGCTTGCCCATCCACGGGTGCAGCGCCGGCCACCGGGTGGCGACGAACGACGCGAGCAGGAACCACACCAGCGCCGCGACGCCAAGCGCGCCCAGCGCCACCTTCCAGGCCAACACGACCGCCAGCACAGGAGCCATCCGATGCACCTCGAGGGAGTGTGCTAGCTATATAGCGGTCCGCTAAAAAACTAGCAACTGGACCTGCCGCTGATCGGTGGCCACCAAACGACCGCAGCCCCGCCGCCAGCCGAAAACGGCGGCGACAGGGCTGCGAAGACCTCAGACTCCCTCGACCGACTTAGTTGATGCCGATCTGCGCGAGCGAGTTCCGGACGCCGTTGTCCTGGGACAGGCCATGATAGGCGCCCACGTCGAGCTGGTAGGTGTTGCCCGGCGCGACGCGCTGCTGGATCCGCTGGCCCAGCTCGTCCACTGCCTTCTCCTCGGCGATGGAGTCGCCGTCGCCGCGGGTGGCGGCGTGGCCCAGCTCGTGGGCCATGGTGTGGATCAGGTCCGAGTCGTTCTTGAGCGCGTTCGGGCTGATGGTGATGACGCCGTTCTCGTGCTGGCCCATCACGCCCGGCGGCAAGTTGCCGACCTGGACCTTCAGGCCCTGCGCCTCGGCCGCCTGGACCAGCTTGGCGCCCTCGGGGTCCTGCGCGATGCGCTGGAGCGCGTCCTGGAGCCGCGGGTCGTCCGCCTGGACGCCCGCCGCGGCCATCTCGCCGCCGCCGGCCCCGCCCGCGCCACCGGCGCCGCCACCACCGCCGGCCGCCTTCGCGGCCTCGCCACCGCCGCCGCCACCACCGCCCTGGAGGAGCTGGGTGAGCTGCTGGATCAGCCCCTGGAGCTGCTGGACGATCGACTGGAGCTGCGAGGCCAGGTCGCCACCCGCCGCGCCGCCAGCCTCAGCTCCGCCTTGAGCGTTGCCGATCTGAGCCCCAGCGGTGCCGACCTGGCTGTTGTTGCCGCCCTTCGCGGAGTTGCCAATCTGCGCCGCGGAGTTGCCGATCTGGGCGGTGGAGTTGCCGATCTGCGCCTGCTGGGAGTTCCCAATCTGGGCCTTCTGGGAATTGCCGATCTGCGCGGTGCCGACCTGGGCCTTGGCGGCCTCGGGCTGCGGCTTCGCGGCGGCGCGCTGGGGAGCGGCCTCGAAGGTGTCCTTGGTGGAGAACCCCTTCCCGACCTGGAGCGCCTCCGGCTTCGGCAGGCTCTTGGCGACGTTGCCAAGGCTCGACAGGTTCGTGGTAGGCAGCTTCGGGAGCTGGAGCTGAATCGGCGAGAAGCCCATGAATGTTCCTCCATGAGCGCCTGGGGGGCGCCGAAGTACTTATCGGTGCGACACGCAACTCGTTGCGGGCGATCGCGATAATAGTCCCCCGCATTTTGGTACCTACATGGAGCGTCCTTGTCCAAGCAGCTCCAGCGAGGTCGAAAAGCGATGATCCGGCGCGAGGATGGGGTTGTTGTCAGGAATGCCTGACAGATCGCGGACTTAATCGACAAAAAACGCGATCGGAAAAGAAATTACACCTGATTCCCCAATCAGCAGCAACCATTTTCGGGGTATTTTCCGGTGGCATTTCCTGGCGAATAAACGCACACCCGGCGGTCGGCGCGAGGACGCGCTTCCGCCGCTGCGAGCTCAGCCAGTTCCCTACGACCTAGGCGAACAACACGACGACCGCCACGGTGACGATGGCCGTCAGGGAGATCATCACGGCAAGGATACGAGTCACGTCCTCTCCTAAGGCAGGGCGTTCACCCTCCCATTCAGCAACGTCCGTGCCCCACCTAAGTTCCCCGAATCTGGATCAGGAACACCCCACGCCGGCCCGATCCGGAGCAGCCGGCTGCGCCGATCCGGATCACCGCCTGGATCCTCCTGGATCAGCCAGCCGGCCACCCACCAGACACCGCCGCGCATTTTCCCGAGAAAAATCGGGGCCAACCGGGTAGAGGCGACGCGTACATGCCGACGACGTTGGTCCCTGGGATGAAGGTTCGCTACGCCCCTCAGCCGGAGTGGGGGATCGGCCACCTGGTCGCCCTGCACGAGGGTGGCTCGAAGGCGGAGGTGCTGTTCCCGGCTCGCGAGGGAGGCCCGGTCCTGGTCTCCACCAAGGGGGACGCGCTGCAGCCCTACCAGCTCTCGATGGGGGCGCTGGTGCGCAACGCCAAGGGCCGCCCGGGGACGATCACCGGCGAGGAGCCCGGCGGCCGCGGCCTGCGCCGCTATGCGCTGCGCTACGACGACGGCGAGGAGGACGAGATGCCCGAGTCCGAGCTCCGCGCCCAGGCGCCGCGCCCGGACCTCCTCTCCACCCTGCGCGAGGGCCGGGTGGGCGACGCGAAGAACTTCCTCCTCCGCCGGCGCGCGCTGGTGCTGGACGACGAGCGCCGCTGCGACGCGCTGGGCGCCCTGCTCGCCTCGCGGGTGATGGTGAAGCCGCACCAGGTGGGCGTGGTCCAGCGCGTCCTCTCCGCCCGCCGCCCCCGCTTCGTCCTCGCCGACGAGGTGGGCCTGGGGAAGACCATCGAGGCGGGGATGATCTTCTCCGCCCTCCGCCTCAACGGCCTGGCCAACCGCGTCCTGGTCGTCGCCCCGGCCCACCTCACGGTGCAGTGGCTGGCGGAGCTGTTCCACAAGTTCAACCAGCTCTTCACCTTGATGGACTCCGACCGGTACGCGTCCTCGCTCAAGGAGCAGCCGGACCGGTCGCCCTGGGCGCGCTTCGACAAGGCGGTGACGTCCCTGGAGCTGCTCTCGCGCACGGACGAGTACCTGGCGCAGGCCGCCGACCCGTCCGCCGCCTGGGACCTGGTCATCATCGACGAGGCCCACCACCTCAAGTCCGAGCGCGCCTTCGAGGCGGCGAAGAGGCTGGCCAAAAACTCCTGGGGCCTGCTCCTGCTCACCGCCACCCCCATGCAGCTCGACCCGGCGGAGTACCACGGGCTGCTCACGCTCATCGACCCGGCCACCGCGCCCACCCTGGACGGCTTCCAGGAGCGGCTGAAGCGGCAGGAGGAGGTCTCCAACGCCGTCCGCCAGCTGCTCGAGGGTGGGCAGGCGCCGGAGGCGATCTCCGGGCTGGCCAAGCGCTTCCCGGGCGACGACCGGCTGAAGTCGCTGGCCAAGGACCGCGGCGCGCTGCTCTCGCACCTGGCGGAGACCTACTCCCTCTCCGAACGCCTCATCCGCAACCGCCGCGCGGTGGTGGGCGGCTTCGCCGAGCGCAAGCTGCAGCGCCACCTCGTCCAGCTCTCCGACCAGGAGCTCAAGGCGCGCGAGGCGGCGGTGAAGCTCCTGGCGGAGAAGGGCAACGTCCGCGGCGCCGCGCTCTCCCAGCTGCTGCGCCGGCTGGAGTCCTCCACCGCGGCCTTCGTGCGCGCGGCGCAGGGGTCGAAGGCGCTGGGCAAGCTCAAGGACGAGCTGCCGAAGGTGGACCGGGACGCCAAGCTCATCGCCTTCCTCGGCGTGCTCCGAGGCGTCTGGGCCAAGGAGAAGGGCGCCAAGGTGCTGGTGTTCACCGAGTCGCGCGAGACGCTGGACATGCTCCAGGCGGAGCTGCTGCGCGAGAAGATCGAGCCTCTGGCCTACCACGGCGATCTCCCGCTGGTGGAGCGCGACCGGCAGGTGGCCCGCTTCCGCGACCCGGAGGGGCCCAAGGTCCTGGTCTGCACCGAGGTGGGCGGCGAGGGCCGCAACTTCCAGTTCAGCCACCACCTGGTGAACTACGACCTGCCCTGGAGCCCGGCGGTGATGGAGCAGCGCATCGGCCGGCTCGACCGCATCGGCCAGACGCGGCCGGTGGAGATCCACGTCTTCGAGCAGCCGGGGACGCTGTCGGCGGACGTGCTGGCCATCCTGGCCGACTCGGTGGGCGTGTTCGGGGAGACGGTGGGCGGCCTGGACGCGGTGCTGGAGGAGGTGGAGCCGGCGCTCGCGGACCTCGCCCTGTCGGAGCCGGCCAAGCGCGCCCAGTACGCCGCCGCGCTCGAGAAGAAGGTCGCCCAGGCGCGCGCCGCGGTGAACCGCGCCTACGACCCGCTGCTGGACCGGCGCAGCTTCGACCGCGAGGCGGTGGAGGCGCTGGTGGCGCGGGCGCGGTCCCGCTTCGGCCTGGAGGCGGACGAGGAGGACGGGCTGGAGGAGGGCCTGTGGTCGGTGGCGCGCGACCTGGACGAGCGGTTGGAGGAGGCGGTCACCGACCTCGCCCGGAAGATCGGCATCGGCGTGGACACCGACGAGCAGGTGGACGCCTTCCAGTGCGCCTTCCAGTTCGGCCACGCCGTCAACGTGGACGCGCTCCCGGGCCTCAACATCGCCGAGGAGAGGACCATCCTGGGCACCTTCTGGCGCGACACCGCCGTCGAGCAAGAGGAGATCGAATACTTCGCCACCGGCCACGCCGTCGTCGAGGCGCTGTTCGGCTTCCTCCGCGACGGGCCCTACGGCCGCAACGGCGTCCGCTTCATCGAGCGCCGCGGGACGTTGAAGGCGCGCGGGCTGGAGGCGCTCTTCCACGTGGTGCCGCCCGAGGCCGCGGACACCTCGCCGGGCGCGCGCGTGCCCTCGCGGCAGCTCTCGCGCTTCCTGGACCGGCAGCTCGTCCGGGTGGCGGTGGCGCTGGGCCCCACCGGCAAGCCCAAGGTGGACGCCACGCTCCTGGGCGCGCTGGAGGACGAGGGGCGCGCGCTCAAGGGCGACGAGATCCGCGTCGCCTTCCCGGAGCTGGCCGGCTTCGTGGACCCGGCCGTCGCCGAGGCCACCCGCGCCGCCGAGGTGGAGATGCGCTCCCTGGCCGAATCCGCCCGCGCGGCCATCCTCGCCGAGCGCGACGCCGCCGTCCGCCGCATGCGCCTGTCGCTCCAGCACCAGGGCCTCGAGGGCGCCGCGGTCGAGCAGCAGGTGAAGGCGGAGGAGCAGCACTACCAGGCGCTGCTGGACGCGCTCGGCGGCCTGAAGGTCGCCCTCGATTCGGCCTGCGCGTTCGTGATCAACCGATAACGACTACCGGCAAAGTCCGCCCTGAACGTCACGCCACGTAGGGTCACGCCGCGAAGTGACGTGCCCGTTCAAGGGGGGACCTGCAAGTAAGCCACATTTCGGACATTCCCCGCAACTTCGCGCTGTAGCAATGTTGATTGGGGCCGGTAAATCGGCTTCCGCGGCGACAGCAGCGGTTGACCAGGGGTCAGAAGCGCAGGGAGAATGACCCCTGAAAAAACGAAAGGCCACCGTGGCAGCGGTGGCCTTTGTAGGAAGCGAGGCACAGGTTCGGGCCCCACTTGGAAAGGAACCGGACCCTAAAGCGCGTGGCCTCGCCTGTCAATTCCGCGGCGGCGTGGAGCGCGCCCGCGCCGCGAAGGAAGGGTCCGATGGGTCCGTGCAACCCGACGCTGGCGCGGCACCTGGAGCAGCTGCGGCTCCAAGAGGAGTACCTCCGTCAGCTGCGGCGGGCGGAGTCGCAGCGGCTACGGCGCCGCCTGCTTCCGGCGCATGCTGATGGGCGGGGCATCCAGCAGCCAGGCCACGGCCTCGGCGGCCACCTGTTCGAAGGCCTCCAGCCGGTCGGTGCAGAGGTGGTCTGAGTCGGGGACGACGAACAGCTTCCGCGGCGGCAGGGTCTCCTCCACCAGCCGCCGCACCTCGTCGATGGCGGCGTACTCGTCGCGGTCGGCCTGGATGAAGGCCTTGGGCTTGCGCAGCTCGTGGAGCAGCCCGAAGCTGAACGCGAGCGGCGCCACGCCGGTGAGGAGCAGGCGCTCCACCCGCGGGTCCGAGCTGGCCAGCTGCAGCGCCACCCGCGAGCCGAAGGAGAAGCCGGCTATCAACAGCGGCACGCCCAGCTGCCGGTGCTGGAGGTAGTCCAGGGCGGCGCGCGCGTCGTCCACCTCGCCGCGGCCGTCGTCGTGCGTGCCGGTGGAGAGGCCCACGCCTCGGAAGTTGAAGCGCAGGGTGGAGACGCCCGCCTTCCGGAAGGCGTCCGCGATGCGGTAGGTGACGTGGTTGTGCATCGTCCCGCCCTGGAGCGGGTGGGGATGGCACACCACCGCGGCGGCGCGCGGCTCCTCCACCGTCCACAGGATGGCTTCCAGTCGCCCGTGCGAGACCGGGACTTCGATGTTTGACACTTCAACCCCTCCCTACGTCTTACGCCCGCAGCTTCTCGCGCATCGCCTTGGCTCGTGCCTGCATGTCCGGGTCGGTGGAGGTCATCTCGATGGACTTCAGCCGCTGCTCCAGGCTGGCCGGGAGCTTCCCCTTGAGCCGGCCTTCGGCGAGCAACCCCTCCAGCTTGCCCAGGGCCTTGTCGGCGATCCGCTCCCGGGGGTGGTCCAGCAGCGAGTCGAGGAAGTAGGGGTCGTCGGGCAGCTCCGGGTACTTCTCCAGGTACTCGACGACGCCCTGGACCCACGCCTTGCGGTCCGGGAGCTCGCGGAGCTTGAGCATGGCCTCCTTCTGGGCCTTGCGCTTGCCGTCGGGGTCGAAGGTCTTGGCCAGGGACTCCGGCAGGTCCCCGCCGGTGAAGAGCGAGTCGGCCGCGTGCTTGTAGCGCTCGTACACGGCGCTGCGCTCCAGGCGCTGCTGCGCCGGGTCGTCGTGCCGGGTGTGGTACCGGCTCCCCTTGCCGCGCTGCGCGTCGATCTCCCGCCAGCTCTTGTTGCGCTTGCCGGTGAAGCCGCCCCCGTCCCCGTCGTCTCGGTCTCTAGGCATCCTCACTGCTCTCCTTCCGGGGACGGCGCGCGTTCCAGAGCGCCTTCAGCCCCAGGGTCACCAGCGCCTTCGCGCGCGCGGAGTCCGCGGGCGTGAGCGGCGCTACCTCGTCCTGCTCGGCCTCGAACACCGCCTCATCGGCGTAGGCCTGGAGCGCTGCAGGCGCCGGTTGTCCCCGTTCCGCCTCCTGCAGCTCCGCGCGGGCGAGACTGCGAACACCCGGCGGCCAGCCCAGCTCGATCAACGTGTGAAGCTCGAACAAGAGCTGCCGGGCCAATCCGAAGATTTCATCCGGGAGACCCTGTTCGTCAAGGAATCCCGTCAGCGCGTCTTGTCGGTTCTCGAAGGAATGCTCCAGGCGGGTGATCTCCCGCTCGGGCGCCTCGTCGAGGTACTTCCAGGCGGCCTCGACCCAGGCCTCGTCGGGTTCGTCCCCTTCGAACGGGGGCGGGCGTTCGGGGATGGGTTTCTTGGGGGGGCGCGCCCGGGTGGGCGTGGAGTCCAGGGGTACAGGCTGTCCACGAGCCAACAGATCCCACAGGCCCAGGAGGTTCTGGAACAGGCGGCGGGCGAGGTCCGTGTTCGGGAAGTGGGGCTCGCCGTTGAAGAGGGTGGGGACGACGGACTCGCGAGGCTCCTTGTTGCGGAGGGCTTCCCGCATCCGGACCACGGCGCCCTCGGTATCGACGCTCGCGCCGGCGATCTCCAGCAGCTCGTCCAGGACCTCTTTCCCCTCGAAGGCGTGCTCGAACGCGGCGCGGTCTTGGCGACCCATGGGCGAGGCAGGTTAGCCCATGCCCTCCCGCTCCTGCCGCTCGCGAGGGCCCGAGGGCCACGCGTAGTCCTCGGGGACGTGCCCGCCGCCCTGGTTCCGCGGGCCGATCCAGTCGACGTCCTCGTACTGGGGCAGGGCGTGGTGGCCGTCGGGCATGACGGGCTCGCCGGTGATGATCTCCCGCGGCTCGTCGGTGAGGGAGAAGGGGCAGCAGGGAGGGACGTCCGGGTCCGGGTCGGCCATGCGGTGAAGCTAGCCACGGGGGCGCGGCTTGGCTTTCGAAGCCAGCGCCGGCGTCTAGAGGTACTTCCTGAGCAACAGCCCCAGCCGCTGCTTCTCCGTCTCCGGAATCATCGACTTGTCCGACCAGAGGCCCAGCGCGAGCGCGCTCTGGCAGTGGCACGCCGGCAAGCCCTGGGCGCCGGGGGCGAGCCGCGGGAGCGTCTGGCGCATGAGGTTGAGGCCGCGGTCGGTGGCCTCGCGGAGGTTGCCGATGATCTCCTTCAGCAGCTCCCCCTGGTCCTTGGCCTCGTGCGGCTGCCAGCAGTCGTAGTCGGTGGGCAGCGCGACCAGCGCGTAGCAGAGCTCCGCCTCGCGGGCGAGCTTCGCCTCCGGCATCACCGTCATCCCGATGAGGTCCGCGCCCCAGGACCTGTGCAGCTCGCTCTCCGCGCGGGTGGAGAACTGCGGCCCCTCCATGCACACGTAGGTGGCCTTCTCGTGCACCGTGTGCCCGGACTTCCGCCCGACCTCGATCAGCGCGGCGCGCAACCGCGGGCAGAACGGCGCCGCCAGCTCCACGTGCACGGCGAGGGCGTCGAAGAAGGTCGACGGGCGCCGGAAGGTCTTGTCGATCACCTGGTCGCAGACGACCAGGTCCCGCGGGGCGATCTCCTGCCGGAGCGACCCCACCGCCGCGCTGGCCAGCACCTGCGTCGCCCCCACGCTCTTGAGCGCCCAGATGTTCGCCCGGTACGGCACCTGGGACGGGTTGAGGAGGTGTCCCTTCCCGTGCCGCGAGAGCGCCGCCACCTTCTGGTCGCCCACCTTGGCGAGGAAGATGGGTGCGGAGGGCTTCCCGAAAGGGGTGTCCACCTCGACCGCCTCGCCGCCGAGCGTGCTCAACGCCTCCCCCAGCCCGGAGCCGCCGATGATGCCGATGAGGGGTTCGCCCGTGGTCGCCATGCGACCGCGTCTTACCGGCAGCGCGCCGGCGTTGCCACCAGGCAAGCGCCGAAGTGGGCGTCCAGGCTGCCGATCTCATCCATGCTGGCCACCGCCCCGCAGGCCCGGCTGTACCCGGGGCCTTCGGAGGAGGTGCACGGCTCCATCGCGTCCGCGGAAGCGCTCATGGGCACCACCTCGTGCGCCGACCGCGCCGCCAGCCCCACCACGCACAGAAGCGACGCCGCGCAGAGCGCGAAGGCGGCCACCTCGCGGCGGGCCCGCTGCTTGAGCGCCCGCGCCTTCGCCGCGCCCTCCACCTTCGCGAACAGCTCCAGCCGGGGCAGCGCCGGCCGCGCGGCCGCCCGGGCGTGGAACAGGGCCCGCTCCCGCCGCAGCGCCGCCAGCTCCAGGCCGCACGGGCCGCACGCCCCGGCGTGCTCCAGCGCGCGCCGCGCCTGGTCCAGCGGCAGCTCGTCGAACGCCAGGGACTCCAACTGCTCCAGGTCGCAGGCGGCGCTCATGCGGCACCTCCGTCGTCCTCGCCCGCCGCGTCCAGCGCGGCGCGCAGCTTGAGCCGGGCGCGGTGGACCTCCACCTTCGCCTTGGACAGGCTCCACCCCAGCGTGGAGGCGATCTCCTCGTAGGGCAGCCCGTGGTCGAACCGGAGCAGCAGCGCGGCGCGCTTGTCCTCGCTCAGCGACGACATCGCCCGCTCCACCACCTCCATCTCCTCGCGGCCCAGGAGCACGTGCTCCGGGCTGGGCGCCGCGGAGGCGCGCTCGCCGCGGAGGTCGCCTTCGCCGGGGCCGTCGCGACGCCGCGCGCGCCGCAGCTCCAGGCTCACGTTGCGGGCGATGCCCAGGAGCCACCCCAGCACGCGGTCCCGCTGCTCCAGCGTGCCCAGCCGCTCGTGGGCGCGGACGAAGGTCTCCTGCAGCCCCTCATCCGCCAGCGTCGAGTCCCGCAGCAGGTCCTTGAGGAAGCGGTGGACGGCGCCGGAGTGCTCGAGGAAGAGGGACCGGAAGGCGTCCGCCTCCGCCTGCGCCTCGGCCCGCCGCAGCGCCAGCACCGCCGCCGCCGCGGGCACCTCCACCGCCTTTTCCCGGAACCCCACGGACGGCAGTGATAGCAGCCGGCGCCCCGTTACACACGTCGCCGGAACAGCCGGCCGCGCTTGTAGGCCTTGATGAGGGTGAATGCGACCAGGACGCCCAGCTCCACCGCGCCCAGGGCGACCTTCCACCCGGTCGAGAGCTCCCCGCGCGCCGAGAGCTCCCAGCCGAGCAGCAACACCGCGCCGCTGGCCCACGCGGCGAACGGGTTGTGCTCCTTCTTCAGGCCGCGCCGCCAGTCGAACCGGTCGTTGAGCCGGCCCGGGGAGGCGGGCGTAAGGCGCGGCACCCAGCGCGGCACCTTCGCCAGGAAGTCGCGGTAGGCGTCGCCGTGGCGCTCCAGGAGGAAGCGCTCCTCGGCGCGGATGATGAAGTGGTACTCGCCGAAGAAGAACCCCAGCGTCACCGCGTAGGCCCAGGGGTCGTGGGCGATCAGCAGCAAGCCCAGGACGATCCCCAGGTTGCCGACGTAGAGCGGGTTCCGGACGTGGGCGTAGGGGCCCTGGGCGTTGAGGTGCGTGGACTCCAGCACCGCCCCCTGCCCGGAGCTGCCCTCGCGCACCAGGCTCAGCGTGTAGAAGCGCAGCGCCTGGCCGGCCGCCGCGACCGCCAATCCCACCGCGTTCAGCCAGGCGTCCACCGCGGGGCCGCCGGGACCGGGCGCGCCGCGGGAGCGCCAGAGCAACCACGCCACCGCGGCGATGAGCGGGACCGGGGTGAAGCTGCGGAACCGGAACAGCGCGGTCCCGAGCGCCGTGGTGGCGGTGGACTGAGAGGTGGCGGTCGCCATGCCCAGGCGCGGCCTATCGCCGCCATCGACCGAATTGTCAAAGGCGCTGCACTTTTTCTCGGCGGGCGAGAGCCGGCGCGCGGCAGATCAGGCGATTTCGTGCGGACAGGTAGGAGATTGGCCCAGATCCACCCCTCTCGAATGTCGAGAAAGTGCTCTCAACCGGTAAAAGCGCGCGCGTTTCGTCGCGAAACGGGGGCTTCAAAAGCGGAGACAACGTGGTTGGTCCCGCCCCCGGATTCCTCCCATGCCTACTCCCAGCGTTTCGCCCAAGACGACGACGAATCCCACGTTGGCCGCGGCCCCGCCGCCGCCGCCCGCCGAGCAACCTCAACAGGCCGCGCAGGCGCAGGCGCAGGCGCCGCAAGCGCCCGCCCCGGCGAAGACCGGCTACGCGACCCAGGACGCCTTCGGGGTTCCCCAGCGCGAGGCGGCCCAGAAGGCGCAGCTCGGCGACGCCTTCCAGGCTCCCGAGACGCAGCCGGTGGCGCTCCAGGCGCCGGCCCCTCCCCTCGACCCGATGAAGGCCGCCCGGGAAGAGGTGCTCAGGGACCCGAGGCTCATCGACGACCTGCGGAGCGACGCGCTCTTCAAGGACACGGAGATGATGGGGAAGCTGAAGGACGTCGGCGCGCTGGCGGCGCCCCAGGTCGACCCGTCCAAGACGACCGACCCCAAGGACCCGACGGCGGGCATGTCGGAGGCGGAGCGCGAGAAGTACGACGCGCTCCCGGAGGATCAGAAGAAGCGCTACGACGAGCTGCACGAGCAGGCGTGCAACACGCCCCCGCCGGGGCAGAGCGTGCAGGCGCTCCGCGACGTGCTGGCGAACGGGGAGATGGGCAAGTACCTCGAGGTCGAGGACTCGGTCAAAGACAACCCCGAGGCCAAGGCCGACCTCCAGAAGCTGCTGTTCTCCGGCACGCTGGAGCAGCGCTCCGGCTACGACGGCCGCACCACGCTCAGCTCCCTCCACGAGCTGGCCACCGGGACGGCGAACCTCAAGGGCGACCCCCCGCTGAAACGCCAGGAGGTGCTCGCGGGGCTGCTGAAGGACCTCGCCCGCCCGGACACCATGAACCAGGGGGATGACAACACGGACTGTGGCCCGACGGGGGGGGCCTACGTGATGGCGACGACCGATCCGGCTGAGTACGCGCGCGTCATCACCACCCTGGCCGAGAAGGGGGAGGTGAACCTCACCCCCGTCTTCGCGCGATTGATGGGCCAGAAGTCCGACATCATCAAGTGGGACGGGAAGCACGACGATGGCCGCCCGATCACCCAGGCGATCCTCGCCCCGGGGCTCAAGCGGGCCGCCGAGGCGGCAGCGGCGGCGGGAGAGACCGATCCGCTCGCGCAATTGGCCGCCCGCATGATCGCCGAGATGTTCGGCCTCAACGGCCAGGAAGTCGTGGACATGATGAACATGGGGGCCGGGGTGAACGGCGGCGGCTGGAAGCCGGCGTACATGCCGAAGGCGGACGACCCCCAGCGCGCGCAGGCCGAGCAGGACGCCGAGAAGCTGCTGGAGGGCGCGTCCAAGGAAAATCCGGTGATGGCCCTGATCGACGGGCACTGGGTGACGGTGACCGGGATGGAAGGAAATCCGCCCAAGGTCACCTACCAGGGCGAAGACGGCAAGACGCATACCGTGCCGCTGTACGGTGACCCGGAGAAAGGGAAGCCCGGGTTCATGGACCAGCTCAACACCATCTGCTTCCAGGGTGGCGACGTGCCCCCCTCCATGAACGACCCGAAGAACGGAGGCCGGGGCGGCGGCGGCGATCGAGACGGCGCCCTCGGCGGCGGGAACTAGCGGTCAGCGCCGGCGGGCGAG
>Ga0068860_100002935_pt1 | contig 17641 bp, 7 predicted proteins | sample KBSSwiS32_FD_66597 | JGI IMG/M metagenome (GOLD analysis project Ga0068860, IMG submission 66597) | Switchgrass rhizosphere microbial communities from Kellogg Biological Station, Michigan, USA - KBS Switchgrass S3-2 | ecosystem: Host-associated > Plants > Roots > Rhizosphere > Soil ... | reverse complement strand
TTGGACTTTCGACGATGGTCCGACGGCACAGACGCGTCCGATGAGGACCGCTCTTGGCGATCGGCCGGCGACCTGGTTCGTGATGCGCGATCGCCTTGGGACCGGCGCGACCGAGGCTGCGGCACTTACGACGCTTGCAGCGCGCCAAGCGGAAGGCGACGAGATCGCTATTCATTCGAGCCATCCAACGCAATCGCACGTCTCCTGGTTCCCAGTACATGTCGCGGCAGCAGTGCCAAAGGCCTACTCTTCTATCGCAGACCTGATCTCCGATCTCACCACATTTACTCTCCTCCTGCACCACGAAGGCATAGTCCCCAAGTTTGTCCGGATGCCCGGTGGCGAGTTCACCGAGGTGGTGGCCTACCTCAAGAGCAAAGGAGTACCATCTCAGCGGCGGGCGACGCTCGCACAACGCATTCTGCGGCAGGAACCGGTCGATTCCGAAGCGCCCGGAGTACGCGAAGTGGCTGCCGACTACAACCTTATTCGGGACAGCCTGGATGCTTTGGGCCTTCGGATCTGGGGTGGAAGCGCTGCAGGCCCGATGCTTACCACCCAGAGTTGGGAAGCCGAATCCTCCGGAACCGGCCTTACGGACAATGCGACCGACAAGTTCCAGCGGCTTGCAGACGCCTTTGACCACGGCGTTCAAAGGCAGCGCTCGCTGATACTGCTCGCACATGACACTGCGGCCAAGAACGTTGCGCGCGTGACCCAAGCAGTCGCGCAGATGGAAAGCTACGCGACACCTCGCGGCGTCCAGGTCCAGTACCACACGAAGTCGAGCCTATTTGGGGCCGTGCGCGGTTTTGCTCCGTAGCCTTTCCTGGTGTGGAGGGATTGCGACGAGGCGATCGCCGCGCTGAAGGTCTTGAGGTTGAACTGTGAGCGTCGGGGTATCTTCCGCCGCCGATTTTCCGGGCGCGGGTGGCGTGCCATTCTTTAGGTTGGGTTCGCGAAGCAAAGACGTCCCGACGGCCAGCACTCGGCAGGCTTGGGGTGGCGTCCTGGGGCGTCTCTACCGGTCCGCTCTTGTTGTGTTGGGCGTGACCGCGGCCGATGCCTTTACTTGCTGGCCATTCCTGCGGCCTTCGCCGCAAGGTCCTGCGCCAGCTTCAGGTGCTCCTCGAGGGTCGGCAAAGTGGAGCTGGCGAACTCCTTGATGTCAGGGTCCTTGGCGTCGACGCTCTCGGCTTGGAATTCGGCGACGTCTTTCTTGTGATCTTCCGCCATGTGTTTCATGTACTCGCGGTCGAAGTCCGCGGCGGAAAGGGCGGCCAGCTTGTCCCGCATCTTCTTCTGCTCGGCGTTCATTCCTACCGGGAGCTCGAAGGCCTTCGAAATCGCGAGCGCCTTCAGGCGTTCGTTGGCTTTGCTGTGATCGTCGATCATTCGCTGACCGAAAGCCTTCACTTCGGAGCTCGACGCCATTTTGATCGCCAAGTGCCCGAGATCCACCTCGGCCATGCCGCCTTGCGCCGCTGCGTTAAGAAACTTCACGTCGTCGGCCATCAGGCCGGTCTTGGCTGTCGAGCCGCCGTCGTCCTTGGCGAAAACCGCCCCGGTGAGCATGAAGAAGGCGGTGAGCAGGAGGAAGCTGGCAGCCGTTGCCAGCACGTTCAGGAGGGTTTTGTGAGTTGGATTTCGCATGATCATGGGTCTCCTTATGCAAACATCAACCCTCTGAAATCGCAAGAAGGGTGCCACCGCCGAGCTTTCGGCGGCCAGGTATTGCCGGAAGAACCTGCGGCTCAACGCCGGGAGGCTCGGCAGGATCTTCCAGGACTCCGTCTGCGAAGCGACGGCTCCGAGCTTCGGCTCTCGCGTCATCGGCATGAAGGGTGCAATAGGTGAGTCTGGGTTGTTAAGGAGGGGTGCGCATGGCACTCGAGGAGTACCGCCGCAAGCGTCGTTTCGATCGCACGCCCGAGCCCGGCGGGAAGGTCGGCCCGAAGAAGAAGGGGAAGGCGGGGCGCTTCGTGGTGCAGAAGCACGACGCCACCCGCCTGCACTACGATTTCCGCCTCGAAAGCGACGGCGTGCTCAAGAGCTGGGCTGTCCCCAAGGGGCCGTCGCTCGATCCGGAAGAAAAACGGCTGGCGGTCGAGGTCGAGGATCATCCGCTCGATTATGGGTCGTTCGAAGGCATCATCCCCGAAGGAGAATACGGCGGCGGCACGGTCGAGCTTTGGGATCAGGGCCGCTGGCAGCCGACGGGAGATGCGGCCGAGGGTTTCCGCAAAGGGCATCTCAAGTTCCAACTCGACGGCGAGAAGCTCCGGGGCGGCTGGAACCTGGTGCGATTGAAGGGCGACGAGAAGAAGCCGAACTGGCTGCTGATCAAAGAGAACGACGCGACGGCGCGGCCGCTCGGCAAAGGCGACATCCTGGACGAGCGGCCGGAAAGCGTCGCGAGCGGGCGGAGCCTCGAACAGATCGCGGAGTCCCCCGAGCGGGTCTGGAGCTCCAAGGGGGGCAAAGCCCAGCCGGTCGAAAAGACGGCGAAGTCCAAAACTAAATCCAAGAAGGAAACCGCGAAGAAAGATTCTGAGCAAAAGCGGGCCCGGTCTCGAAAGGGCAAGCTTCCGCCGGCCGTCTCGCCGCAGCTCGCGACGCTCGTTGCCGAGCCGCCCGAGGGCGACGGATGGCTGTTCGAGATCAAGCTCGACGGCTATCGCATTTTGGCCGGGGCCGGCGGCGGCAAGGTGCAGCTGACCTCGCGCAACGGCAAGGACTGGACCGATCGCTTTCCCACGATCGCCGAGGCGGTCGAGCGCCTGGACGTCGATTCCGTCTTGTTGGACGGCGAGGTGGTGGCGATCGACGACCAGGGGCGCTCGTCGTTTCAACGGCTGCAGAACGCGCTGCGCTCCGACCGCCAGGCGAATCTTGCCTACTTCGTCTTCGACCTGTTGCACTTGAACGGCAAAGACCTGACCGGGCTGCCGCTTACCGAGCGCAAGGAAATCCTGCGGGACCTGTTGGAGTCGGCCGGCGAGGAGCTGCTCCACTTCAACGATCACGTCGACGGGAAGGGAGCGGCGTTCTTTCGCCAGGCTTGCGACCTCGGGATCGAAGGCATCGTGGCGAAGCAGGGCGAAGCGCCGTATCGCACCGGGCGCGGAACGGGCTGGCTCAAGATCAAATGCCTCGGCCGCCAGGAGGTGGTGATCGGCGGATTCACCGCCCCCAAGGGCTCGCGATCCAACCTGGGCGCGCTCCTGGTGGGCACCTACCGCGGAGAGGATCTCTATTTCGGCGGCAAGGTCGGTACGGGTTTCAACGATGAAACGCTCGCCGATCTAGCCCGCCGCTTGAAACCGCTGGTCCGGAAGACCTCGCCTTTCGTCGACCCGCCCAAGGGAGTGGAGGTGCGCGACGTCACTTGGGTCGATCCGAAGCTGGTCGCCGAGGTGGCGTTCACCGAATGGACCGACGACGGGCGGTTGCGACATCCGTCGTTCCAAGGCCTGCGCGAGGACAAGACGGCGCGCGAGGTCAAGCTCGAGGAGCCGGCGCCCACGCCTCCGGCGGCCGGCGCCTCGAAGAAAGCCCCGGTGGCAAAGGCCTCCGGGGCTAGGACTGCCAGGGCGAAGGCCTCTAGAGCCAAGACTTCCAGGGCGAAGCCTTCTAGAGCGAAGACTTCTAGAGCGAAAGCGTCCTCGGCGAAAGCGGCTCCAGCAAAGACCGGAGCGCGAATGTCGAAAGCGGTGCGAGCCCCGGCGGAGCCAGACGCCTCGAAGAATGGGGATGCCGAGGTCGCCGGAGTCCGTTTGAGCCATCCGGATCGCGTGCTCTACCCGGAGCAAGGGGTGACCAAGCTCGACCTCGCCCGCTACTACCAGGCGGTCGAGCGGTGGATTCTGCCGCACGTGGCGAAACGTCCTTTGACGCTCGTGCGCTGTCCGGAAGGGCGTAAGAAGGCGTGCTTCTATCAAAAGCATTTCCGGGATGGGATGCCGAAATCCATCCGCTCGGTGCCGATCCACGAAGAAGGGGGCACTCGCGAGCCGTACCTGTACGTCGACGATCTGGCCGGAATCGTCGGCCTGGTCCAGTTCGGCGTCTTGGAGCTGCACGGCTGGGGCGCCTTGATCGACGACGTCGATCGCCCGGATCGGCTGGTCTTCGACCTCGATCCCGATCCTTCGGTCTCCTGGGCGCAGGTGATCGAAACGGCCGAGCTGCTGCGCGGCGGGCTTGCCGATCTCGGTCTCGAAACTTTCGTCCAGACCACCGGCGGCAAGGGCCTTCACGTCGTGGCACCGCTCAAGCGCAGCCGGCCCTGGGCGGAGGTGAAGGATTTCGCCCAGGCCTTCGCGGAACGGCTGGTCGGCATCGCACCGGACCGCTTCGTCAGCAAGGCTTCGAAAGCCGCCCGAACGGGCAAGATCTTCATCGACTGGCTGCGCAACGCGCGCGGCGCCACGGCGATCGTCCCCTACTCCAGCCGAGCGCGCGAAGGCGCTACGGTCGCGACACCGCTGTCGTGGAAGGAGCTGAAGAAAGGTAAGCCCGGCGATTTCACCGTGGCCACGATTCCGGCGCGACTTGCCAAGCTGAAGAAGGATCCGTGGGAGGAATTCTGGACCACCCGCCAAACGATCGGCGCGAAGGCGCTGCGCGCGCTGGGGTTGTAGTTTATTTCGGTCGCCTACCGGGCCGTCAATCTCTTCCTGGAATTTCGATCGAAGGAGGGAAACGACCGGTTCGCGCCCACGTCCTCAGCGCTCGCGGCGCCTCCACCTGGAACTTGTCGGATGTACCGGAAGGCAAGGCATTTCGCGACCGCACGGTCCCCAGGGATGCGGCTTCTCCCGGTTCCCGGGCGGAGAGGAGTTTCTGGATCGTGGCGCGGGTGGTGCGGCCGAGTTTTCGACCGGTAGACATGGGGGCTCCAATCTCTCGACGGACCACCGATTCCGCGGTGGCTCTCAGAGGAATCCGGGCGACGCACTGCTCGTGTATCGATTAACCTAACCCTCGTCGCATGGACGGAGAAGCGTATTTACTACCCAGGCATTTTGGAACTACCCGGCCGCCATTCTCAAAGGGGTGAGTGCTTCCCCTCGACTCCCCCGTCGCCCGCCAGCGCGCGGTCCACGGACCTCGGGTCTAAGGGGCCGGTCGGCGGCCAGTTTTCCCCCGCCGGAAGATCGTGCGGCGAGGGAGAGGAACCCTGGCAGGATGTTCGTCAGTCGGTGGGAGCCTCGCCGTTCGTCACCACCACTTTAAGCGCACCTTCCTCGGCCGCGTTTCCGAAGGTGTCGTACGCTTTCATGATGTCGTTCATCGCAAAGCGATGAGTCACGAGCTTTTGCGGTTGCAACTTGCCCGATCGCACGACCTTGAGCAGCAGGGGTGTCGCGGCGGTGTCGACCAGCCGCGTGGTGAGCGCGATGTTGCGATCCCAGAGTTTCTCCAGGTGCAATTCCACGGGCTTGCCATGAACGCCTACGTTCGCGATGCGACCGCCGGCCGCGACTATTTCCTGGCAGATCGCAAAGGTCGCCGGCACTCCGACCGCCTCGATCGCCACGTCGACTCCCGCCCCTCCCGTCTGCTTCAGCACCCGAGCCGCGGCTTGACCGTCCGCGCTGTTGATCAAAGTGGTCGCACCCAGCGTCTGGGCGACCGCCAAGCGGTGGTCGTCCAAGTCGATCATGAAGATCTCCGCGGGCGAATAGAACTGCGCGGTCAGCAGGATGGCGAGCCCCACGGGTCCGGCACCGACGATGGCCACCGTGTCTCCGGGCTTCACCTGGCCGTTCAGGACACCGCACTCGAACCCGGTCGGCAGGATGTCGCTGAGCATGACCATCGCTTCCTCGTCACCCTCGGCCGGGAAGGCATGAAGGCTTCCGTCGGCGAACGGAATGCGCACGTATTCGGCCTGAGTTCCATCGATCAGATGGCCCAGGATCCAACCGCCGTGCCGGCAGTGCGAGTACATGCCGCGCTTGCAGAAGTCGCATTTCAGACAAGCGGTGACGCACGAGATGATGACCTTGTCGCCGACCCGAAACTCCGAGACTCCGGGTCCGACCTGCTCGACGATTCCGATGCCTTCATGACCAAGAATGCGGCCATCGGTCACCGCGGGTAGGTCGCCCTTCAAGATGTGAAGATCCGTCCCGCAAATCGTCGAGGTGGTGATGCGCACGATGGCGTCGGCCGGATGCTGGATGACCGGGCGCGGCTTGTCCTCCCAGGCGCGCTTGCCTGGACCGTGATAGACGAGCGCCTTCATCGTCAAGGTGCCGATGTCGGCTTTGATGGTTTCTTCAGTCAGAGGCGTCGACAAGTCGAGCACGGCGGTAGGCATGGGGGCTCCAATCGGTCTGGCGGTAGTCTGTCGCGGGAATCCGGCCGACACCCGAAACGTACACCGACCAAGCTATTCCTTCGCCGCCCCGGCGAGTAGCGCGCTTACTACCCGGATACGTTCAACACGTAGGTAGAAACTACGCACGTCAATGTACTATTCGCCGAACATTCTTGCGCACCTTTCGAAGCGGGACGAGAGCGGCCACGACGGGCGTGGGCAAGAAAGGCGCCCAAGAGACCTGGGCCGCGGTTCGGCGAGATCTGGGAGGGGGAAACGGGACGATGACGTTGCATTGGAAGGAAGGTTGGATCAGGGCCCGAAACGCGCTCTTCGTCGCCGTCTTTTCGTTCGCCGGCTTCGGCGCGATCGTCATCGGCTGCGAGCTGGCGGGGCTGGATGACTGCCGGGCCTTCTCGAGTTTTCCGGGCCGGCTCGGGGTGGGGCTCTGCGAGCACTACGGCTCGATCGCCGCGGCGGCGCCGCTGATCCTGATCGGCGTGGCGCTCATCGTTTTCCTGTTCGTCGGCCGCCGATGGATCAAGGAACCGCCCGCTCCGCCCCCGCGGCCCATGACCCCGCGCTCCCGCCGCTTCGCGAAAGTCGTCTTTGGCCTGATGGGCCTCTACGCGATTGTTGACGGTTTCCTGCTCGTGACGGGCGTCGAGCCCTGTTCAGACCTCAAGGTCGGCTCGTTCCAATATCGCGCCGTAGGTGACGGGTTGGCGAAGCTCTGCGAAATGTTCGGTCCCGTGGTCCCCGCCGCGTTCTTCATCTTCATCGGAGCCCTGTTTTTGCTCGGGATCTACAAGGGAATGTTCGACGGCGAATGACTTCGACGGGAGCGGGCGTGCTGAACGCGGAGACGCCCCGACGGCCAGCACCCGGATAGGTTCGTGGTTGGGTACTGGGGACGTCTCTACAACCGCGTTGTTATTGGGGTGGTTCCTGCGGCTAGGGCGACCCGAGAAACGCCTCGGCCTCGCGGAAGTCGCGGCTCGCGGCGCCTCCCGTGAGGCCCTCGCAGGCGCGGGCGACCAGGTCGCGGGCTTCCTCGGTTCGGCCCTGGCTGCGCCGGAGCCGCGCGAGGCTCAGGGCGGCGCGCAGCTCGAGCAGGCGAGCGTCGTGGCTCCGCGCCTCTTCGAGGGCGGCCTGGAACAGCCGCTCCGCTTGCGCCCCGCGATCGCTCTCCGCCGCTTCCGGGGCGTCCGCTCCCCGGAGCAGCAGCTCGCCCTGCAAGCGGAGGATCTCCTCGCCGTGGACCAGCCGGCCGCGCTCCCGGACCAGGCGCAGGCCCTCGTCCAGGGCGCGCCAGGCGTCCTCGAGACGGCTTTGAAGGATCAGGATCTCGGCGTGGAGGCAGAAGTAATAGGGCATGGTGCCGCCCCCCTGCTTCGCGATCGCTCCCTGGATCGCTTCGAAGCCTCCCAGGTCGATGATCGGCGGGTGCGGCGGGTGGGGCGAGCCGGCCTCCGGCGCTCGAAGCCCGGCCCAGAGGAGGTGAAGCGCGCTCTGCCACTCCCAGAGCGAGAAGCCCAGCTCGGCGGAGAAGGCGTGGACCTCGCCGGCGATCCGCCGCACGGCCTCGGGCTCGTCGAGCAGTTGGCCGAGCTGCGCGCCGTGGATGCCGGCGAACCCCAGGGTGAACGGAGCGGAGAGGCCGCGCGCGATCTCGATCGCCGTCTCGACCCGCTCCCGCGCCTGATCGAAACGCCCGAGCTGCCAGCAGGTCATCGCGGCGTGCGACAGGGTCACCACCCGCAGGTCGGCGCCGGTCGAGGTTCGGTAGGCCGGGTCGTTCGGCGGGGTGAGGTCGTACGAGCGGTCGAGCGCGGCCAGCGCCTCGGCGAAGTCGCCGTGCCAGCTGTGGTTTGCGCCCAGGTAGCACAAGCCGATCGCGAGGAAGTCGCGCCGCTCCTCGCTCCGGGCGATCGCGAGCAGGCGCTCGGCGAGATCCCGGGCGCGATCCAGGTTGCCGAACACGATGTTGTAGCTGGCGAGCCCGGCCGCGGCCCAGAAGCTCTCCTCCGCATCCTGGAGGCGCTCGGCCAGGACCGCCGCCCGGGCGTAAGCGCGCTCGACCTCGGGGTCCACATACCCTTTCTTCAGGATCACCGCGGGCGCCCGCATCTTCTGGATGCCGAGCTCGGTGCGGTCGCGCTCGGGGCCTGCTGGCACGCCGTCGAGCAGCCCCAGGGCGCGATCCAGGTGGCCGAGCGCCTCGACGCTCGCGGAGCGGCGCAGGGCGAGGCCGCCGGCGCGCAGCCAGCAGCCGATCGCGGCCGGCGCGAGGCCGGCGTGGGTGTAGTGGTGGGCGAGGATCTCGGGCGTGGTCTCCGCGGTCGCCGCGAAGCGCTCCTCGATCGTCTCCGCGATCCGACGATGGATCTGGCGCCGCTCGCGCTCGAGCAGCGATTCGTATGCCGCGTCCTGGACCAGGGCGTGCTTGAACAGGTAGCGCGCCTGTGCGCCGGCGCCCTTGCGGTGGACCAGCTCGGCCTGAACCAGGCGGCGGAGGTCGCGCTGGAGCTCCGCCGCGTCGCCGGCGCAGACGGCGGCCAGCAGGTCGAAGCGGAAGGCGCGGCCGATCACCGCGGCGATCTGCGCCACCGCCTTCGCCGAGCCCAGGCGATCGAGGCGCCCGGTGAGCGAATCGCGGAGCGTCGCGGGCAACTCCTGGCGCTCGCCCGAGCCGGGCGCTTCGAGCACCGACCGGGTCAGCTCCTCGACGAACAGGGGCACGCCGTCGGTCCGCGCGACGATCCGCCGCCGGACCAGGTCCGGTAGGGGGCGTCCGCCTGTCACCCGGTCGATCAGGCGCTCCGTGTCCGCGCTCCCGAGCGGCCGGAGGGCGACCGGGGTCAGATGGCCGCGCGGCCCCCAGAGCGTCTCCAGGGTGTGAGGACGGAGGGTCAGCAGCAGCAGCAGGGGAGCCTCCGGCGCTCTGTCGATCAGGCGATCGAGCAGGTCGAGCGAGGTCCGGTCCAGCCAGTGGAGGTCCTCGACCAGGAGAACCAGGGGCTGCCGGTCGGCGACCTCCAGGACCAGCGCCTCGAGCGCTTCGAGCGTCTTCACCTTCTGGCGCTGCGGGGAGAGCGGGGGAAGCGGGTGGCGCTCGTCGACGGCCAAGTCGAAGAGCGGCGCGAGCAGAGGCACCGCGTCGCCAAGCCCCAGGTCGTCGAGCGAGCGCGCGAGCCGGTCGAGGCTCGGGCTTTCAGTCCCGGGCATGAGCAGCTGGCGCAACGGCCCGACCACGGGCTGGAGCGGCGAGCCCTGGGTGTAGGGCGAGGCGAAGCAGGACCACCAGGACGCGGCGCCCGGATCGAGCCGATCGCGCAGGGCGAACACCAGGGCCGACTTGCCGATCCCGGGCTCGCCGCTCACCAGGACCACCTGCCCATGCCCTTCGCGGGCCTGATGCCAGCGGTCGACGAGCAGCGCGATCTCCGCCTCGCGGCCGACCAGCGGGAGGTGGACCGCGGAGCTGCCCTCGACCGGTTCGAGCACCCGGAAGGGTCGCAGCGGCGCGGCCTGGCCCGGCACCTCGACCGAGGGCAGGGCGGCGAGCGCGAAGCTCCTGTCGATCAGCGCGGCGGTGGCCGGGCTGACCACCACCGTGCCTGGCTCCGCCCGGGCCTGGAGCGCCACCGCGAGGTCTAGCGTGGCGCCGAGCGTCATCGGCTCCCGGCCCTGCGCCGCGATCGCGACCACGGCGGGCCCGGTGTGGACGCCGACCCGGAGCGCCAGCAGGCCTGGGCCTTCGGGGCCGGGGTCGACGCTCATCCGCGCGGTCTCGTCGACCAACTCGAGGGCGGCCCGCACCGCGCGCCGGGCGCTGTCCTCATGCGCCTGGGGGATTCCGAAGACGATCAGCAGCCGCGCGCCGCCCAGGCTGCTTCCGAGCCGGCCGTCGTAGCGGCTCGCGACGCGCTCGGCCTGGTCGTTCAGCCGGAGCATCAGGTCGTGGAGCGTCTCGGGATCGAACGCGCGCGGCGTGCCGCCCGGCCGGTCGAGGCCGACCAGGACGCAGTCGACCACCGTGACCTGCCGGCGCTCGCTGGTCGGGTGAGGGCCGGAGGTGTGCCGGGTGGACGCCGTCACGCTCTCCCGGCGCGCGCCCCGTACCTCGAGCCGCGTGCTCTCGTCGACGCCCCCTCCGTCCGTCGGGCCGCGCTCGGACCTCGCGGTCGGGAGGTCGCCCCCGGCCCGGCCCGGTGGTACGACGCCCTCCTGGCTGCGCAGGCAGGCGGCGACCTGGAAAGCTCCCTCCGGCCGCTCGGAGGGGTGCTTGCCGAGCAGCCAGTCGACGAGGTCCGACAGCACCTCCGGGACCTCCGGCCGGAGCTGGGCGACCGGCGGCGGCCGGTGGTTGGCGATCAGGGCCAGGCTCTCGTGCGTGGTCGCGGCGCGGAACGGCGCGGAGCCGGTGAACATCTCGTAGAGCAGCGAGCCGAGCGAGAACAGGTCCGAGCGGTGATCGAGCGGCCCGCCCTGGACCTGCTCCGGGGACATCGCGTAGGAGGTGCCTATCACGATTCCGGCCTGCGACAGGTCGGCGTCCGGCTCGGCGACCGCGAGCTTGGCGAGCCCGAAATCGAGGATCTTGGCGTGCCCTGACGCCGTCACCATGACGTTGCCCGCCTTCAAGTCGCGGTGGATGACGCCCTGGAAGTGGGCCTCGGCGAGCCCCTCGGCGATCTCCCGACCAAGGTGGATCGCCTGGCCGAGGCCGAGGCCGTCGCGGATCATCCGCGCCAGCGACGTGCCCTCGACCAGCTCCATCACGATCCAGTCGCCGGCCTCGGTCTCGACGATGTCGTAGATGTGGACGATGTTCGGATGGTTGAGCCGGGCCGCGGTCTGCGCCTCGCGCCGGAGGCGGCGGGCGGCATTCGGATTCGCCCCGTCGGGTCGGACGTGCTTGATCGCGAGCGGGCGCTCGAGCGCCTCGTCGAATGCGCGGTAGACGATCCCCATGCCGCCGGCGCCGAGGCGCCGCTCGATCCGATAGCTGCCGATCTTCCGGGGCAGGTCTTGGGGAAGATCGGAGCCCTCGCCAAACTGACCGGGTTTCACGATCAAAAGCGTAGCATGGGGATCGAAGGACCCGGAGACGCCCCGACGGCCAGCACCCGGATAGGACCGTGGTGGCGTCCTGGGGCGTCTCTACACCCGTGCTGTTTTAGGGTGATTCCTGCGGCGCCTCAGCCGCAGACAACCCGCACGCGCAGGATCTTCCCCGCTTCGACGTCTTTGAGCACCCCTCCCGGCAACGAACGGCCGTCGACCTCGACGATCACCTCCCCCGCGCGGAGCCCTTCCTGCCGCTCGATTTCGACCTCCAGAATGGCGCCGCGGTAGGGACGGCGCATCTTGGCGCGCGGCCACGTGGGGGGAAGGCAGGGATCGAACAGCAGGCCGGCCCAGGTCGGCCGGACGCCGAGGACGCTTTCGGCGAGGATGCGCGGCAGCCAGGCGGCGGAGCCGGTGTACCAGGTCCAGCCGGCGCGCCCGCGGTAAGGGGATTCGGGGCCGTCGACGTTGCCCGGCAGCACGTAGGGCTCTGCCCAGTAGGTGTCGGGATCGTGGAGCGCGGGGTTGATCCAGGCGAGCAGCCGCCCGACGGTTTCGCCGTCGTTCATCGCCGCCGCGGCGGAGATCGCCCAGGTCGCGGCGTGGGTGTAGACCCCGCCGTTTTCCCGCAGGCCCGGCGCGTAGCGGGTGATGTAGCCGACCGTCTCGTCCGGCACGCTCCAGGCGGGGGAAAGCAGCAGGGCGCCTACACCTTCGCACAGCAGGTGACTGCGCACGGCGGCCCAGGCGGCCGCGGCGCGTTCGGGGCGGGCGGCGCCCGAGAGGATCGCCCAGGTTTGGGCGTTCAAAAAAATCTGTCCGGAGCGGCTCTCGGCGCCGCCGATCCAGGTGCCGTCGTCGCGCGTCGCGCGGCGGTACCAGGCGCCGTCCCAGGCGTGCTCTTCGAGCGCCGCAAGATACGCCGCGCGGCGCGCGAGAAGATCGGCCGCCCGCTCCGGCGCGCCGCGGCGGCGGGCGATCTCGGCCCAGTCGTCGAGCAGGCCGATCAGGAACCAGCCGAGCCAGACCGACTCGCCGCGCTCTTCGAGCCCCAAGGCGGAAAGGCCGTCGTTCCAATCCCCCGCGCCGATCAGCGGCAGGCCGCGCGGGCTGGTGCGCGAAAAGACCCGGGCGAACGCGCGATCGACGTGATCGAGAAGCCTGCCCGGCCGCGCCTCGTCGAGAAACGGAGACTCCTCGTCGAGCAGCGAGAGATCGCCCGTCTCCTTGGCGTAGTTGGCCGTCACCAAACCCAGCCAGAGCAGGTCGTCGGTCATCTTCGTGACGTGGCCCTGCTCGGTGAGCGGATGCCACCAGTGGACGACGGAGCCGTCTTTGAACTGATGCCCGGCATGGAGCGCGATCTGCGCGCGGCAGTATTTCGGATCGATCGTCAACCAGACTTGCGAATCCTGCAACTGGTCGCGAAAACCGAACGCGCCGCTCTGCTGGTAGTAGCCCGCGCGCCCCCAAAGGCGCGAGGAGATCGCCTGGTAACGCAGCCAGTCGTTGGCGAGCAGGTTGAGCGAAGGCTCCGGCGTTTCGATCCGGTGCGCCGAAAGCCGCTCGCGCCAGCCGGCCACCGCGCGGGCGAGCGAGGCGGCCATGGCAGTCGGCGCGGCAAAGCGCGCGGCGAGCGTCGCGGCCGATTCCGGATCGGCTGAGGTCGCGAGAACGAAGCCCCCTTCGAACACGCCATTCGGGGCGAGATCGATTTCCGCGCGCAGGGCGGCGATCGGGTCGTAATGCCGGCCAAACAGTCCCGCCCAAGGGGCGTCTTCCCCCACCGCCGCGGGGCGTCGCCAATCGCCGTCTCGCCCTAAGAACGCCGCCTTGTCCCCTTCCGCCGCGGCGATCGGCTGCGCGGAGGCGAACGCGCTCCAGAACGGAAACGGCGTGTTCCAGTGGCCCCAGCGGTCGTTTCCGACGTCCCACATGTGGCTGCCGGCGACGATCCCGGGGAGGTCGGGGAGCCACCGCGTTTCCAAGAACAGCTTTTGGAACTCGCGGCGCGGCGCGGGCGAGGTGCCGCAGTTCCATTCGAGGAACGGCACGAGCGCGAGGCGCCTAGCGCGCCCTTCTTTTTCGATCAGCGAAACGCGCCAGATCTCGACCGTTTCCTCCGGGTCGACGAACAGCGTCCAGCTCGCCACAACGCCGTCCTGCTGGGATTCGAACGTGGTGTAACCGAGGCCATGGCGGCAGACGTGGCGCGCTTCGCCCAAGCCGCAAGGGGCGGGCGCGAGCGAGGAGACCCGGTCGGTGTCCAAGTCGCGGAGATAGAGAAACCTTCCGGAGCGGTCGTCCGCCAGATCCTGCTGCCAGCGGACGATCGCCGCGAGCTGCGAGTTGTCGATCCAAGAAAAGCCGCTGCCGGTCTGCGACACCGCGAGACCGACCCGCGGATTGGTGATCAGGTTCGCCCAGGGGCGCGGCGTACGCGGATCGGTGATTACATATTCGGAGCCGTCGGCGGAGAAATGGCCGTAGCGGTTCTGCCCTGCTTTCATGATCAAAACCCCTTCCCCTGCAACAGATCGACCGTCGCGGGCAGCTGCCGGAGCGTGAAGGTTCCGTCCGGATCGATCGCCGCGGGCGCGCCGTTCACCCGGGCCGAACCCGCCCGCCCTTCGAGCGGCCAGGAGAGCACGAGCCCGCCGGGCGGAAGCAGGGTCCCCTCCCCCGCGATCTCGTAACGGACGCCCGCGCGGTGCCGCTTCAGACGGTAGGAAAGCTTTCCCCAAGGGGTCGAAAGATCGCTCACCGCGATGCCTCCGGGTCTTTCCGCCGCCGGGTCGAGCCACGCCGCGGGAACGCCCGCCGCGAGCACGAGCGCCTGATCGCCGCGTTTCTCATAGGCGAACAGGTCGAGCGCGGAGCGAACGAAATCGGTCGCCACCCAGCCGTGCGGCAGGTCGCCGATGAAGTGCTCGGCGCGCGGGTCGCGGCTTACGACCTCCGGCCACTGGTTCCAGGGCACGGGGCGCCGGTCGGCGAGGTAGAAATCGAGCGCCGAGAGCGCCCGCTCCTTCCACCCGAGCCGGAGGAAGGCGCCGATGTGGCGGATCTCGTACGGGGTGTAGACCTCCCACTCCTTCGCTCCCGAGCGGCGGGCGGACAGCTCCTGGTAAAACCTTTCGAACGTCGCTTCGAGCGCGCCGGCGGCCAAGTACCCTTCGAGCCCCGCGGGATCGAGCGCGATGGTCGTCGCGGTCGAATCGAAATCGGCGAGGTCGACCGAGCCGGGGATGTAATCGATCTTCGCTCTTGCCCGCGTGCGCTCGATCGAGGCGAGCAGGTCGGTGCGGAATTCGTCGCGCCGCGGCCCCCAAGTCGCCGCTAGATCCTCGTGCCCCAACGCGCGAGCGAAATCCACCGCATCGTCCAAGCCGCGATAGGCGAAGAAGTCGTCCCAATAGGAATGGACCGCTTTCGCCGAATACCCCTCGTGGCTGATCGATTCGGGCAGCATGCCGAATGCGTCTTTGCCTTTCCAGCTTTCGGTGCGCCGCGATTGGCGGAGCGATTCCAGGTGATCGACCGCGCGCGCGACCGAGGGGAGCATCTTCTCGCCCCAGGAGCGGTCTCGACCGTAGCGATAGACCTCGGCGATCAGATGGATGAATTCGCCGTGGCTGTCGTGCTCGGGGACCGAGTCCGCGCCGCGCTTGTCGACGCAGCAGGGCACCGTGCCGTCCGGCGACTGAAAGCCCGCGAACCATTCGACGAACTCGCGCGCCGCGTCGTTCTCGCCGAGCCGCAGCAGCGCCACTCCGGAGAGGGCGCCGTCGCGAATCCACGACCGGGCGTAGGCGCGCGAGCCGGGCTGCAGCGCCGGGCCGTCGCGATGGATCAACACCCAGGCGAGGCTCGAACGGATCGCCCGCGCGACCGGCTCGGCCGCGGGCGGCAGATCGAGACCTACACGGTCGAGCCGCTTTCGCCAGGAGGCGGCGATTTCTCGTTCGAGCCGGGCGAATCGTTCGGGGCCTGCCGCGGCGATCTCGGCGGCAGCGCCTCGCGTTTCCGGGTTCGAGCCGCCCGCGGCGATGACTTCAAAGGCGGCTCCCGGCGCCAGGTCGAAAGGCCAGGCGAATAGCGCTGTAGCCTGGGATTCGGGGTCGTTGACCTCGGAGCGATCGGGCAAGGTCCCGAGGGCGAGACGCTCGAAGGGGCTCCCTTCATCGAAGGTCATCGCGCCGAATTTCGCCGAAGGAGAAACGAAGAGGGCAGGTGCTCCTTCGATCGCGAGGCCGTGCTCTTCACAGACGAGATGGGAGAGGCGCGAGACGCCGCCGGGATCGTTCAGGAACTGGCGCGGAGGATTGACTTGATACGGCCGGGCGGCGAGGTTGAGGATTCCGGTCCGGCGGGTCGCGGAGCGGTTCTCCAGGCGGTATCGGGCCAGGAGAGCGCTGCCGCCGGGAACGGGCGCCGCGAGCGCGGTGACTGCGAGGTGCAAAGCGGGCTGATCGGCGGGGAAATCCCAGGTGACGGTTGGGATCGGCAGGTCGCCTTCGGCGAGCGTTTGTTGGTTTCGTGCATCCGCCCAGGTGAACAGGCGTCCACCGGTTGAGTCGTCGAGCCGGACGAACGGTTCGAGCGAGTAGCGCTCCGCGAGCTCGATCGCTCCGTCTTCGGAGAACAGCATCTCGATCGGGTCTTTGTCGACGCCGACGACCGTCCAATAGCTCTGCTCGTTGAGGAACCCGCGCGGGTAGGCGCCGCGCGGCGCCTCCGCGGCGAGCATGGAGACGAACGCGTTGCGCGAGGTGCTTACCGCGAGCGGCCGGACCTCGACGCTCGCCAGGCCGAACCCTCGAGCTCCGGGCTCGCGCAGCCGGAGTCGGAGGGCGAGCGCTTCGGTGTCGGGCAGGAAGAAATCGCTGCGCGAAGCGCCTCGCGTTTCGGCCTCGCGAACCGGATGAAACGTGCGGCCGTTTTCGGAGATCTCGAGCGCCACCCGGCCGGGCGTGCGCCCCGGCTCCCAGCGGAGCGTCAAGGCGCCCACCTCGGTGAGCCAGCCCAGGTCGATTCTGACCTCCTGCTCTCCCGCGGCGTTCGGCTCCCCGGTCGTCGTCTTGATCGAGAGGGGCTTGGCGTCGGGCGCCTTGCGCGGCACGACTTTGAGGCCGGAGATCCACACCGTGCCCCGCCCGCCCCTGGCGGCGGTGACCGTCAGCTCCAGTTGCGCGATCCGCTTGAGCAACGGCGGATCGGCGGAGTCCGGACCCCAGGCGAACGAGACCTGTCGCTCTTTGACCCGCACGACCTCGGCCGTACGGGGCCACACGACGTTCCTCAACACATGCCAGTAGACGTTCTCGCGCGCGTCGAGCAGCTTCACTTCCAGATGGTTCGGCGGCCCCTCGCCGCGGAGGTTGAAGCGCAGCTCCCAGGTTGGAGGTGTGGCGGGCAACTCGATCTCGACGCTCCGCCGCGCGGCGGCCCAGCCGGCGCGGCCATGGAAGTCGTAGTCGAGGCGAAGGACGGGACGGCCTTGCGCATCGTGTTCGCCGGCGATCGCCAGGGTGACGCCCTCCGAAGGGAGCGCGCGCCAGGCGGCGGGGTCGAGCAGACCCGCGGCGTGGAGAGGGGAAATCGCCCAGAGAAAAGCACACGCGAGAAGGTAGGGGCGGCCCCTCATTCCTTGACGCTCCCCAACAAAATCCCCTCGACGTAATGCTTCTGGAGCGCGAAGAACAGCAGCAGAACGGGAAGCACGGTGATCACCGCGCCGGCCATCATCAGCTCGGTGTCCTGGACGTGCTCGCCGGAGAGGTTGGCGAGCGCCACGGGGAGCGTCTGCTTCGCCTCGTCGGTGAGGACCACGAGCGGCCACATGAAATCGTTCCAGGCGGCGAGGAACGTGAACACGCCTAACGTCACCAGGATCGGCTTGAGGATCGGCAGGACGACCGAAACGAAGATCCGCATCTCGGAGGCGCCGTCGACGCGCGCCGCGTCGAGCAGCTCGTCGGGAATCGACAGGGCGAACTGGCGCACCAGGAAAATGCCGAACACGGTGGCGATCCCCGCCACCAGCACACCGAGGCGCGAGTTGACCAGGCCGAGCGATTTGATCTCCAGGAACAGCGGCAGCACGCCCACTTGGGGCGGCACGACAAGCGTTGCCAGGAGGAAGGCGAACAGGCGGTCGCGCCCCTTGAAGCGAAGCTTCGCGAACGCATAGCCGGCGGCGGCGTTACAAAATAGCGAGACCGCGGTGATCGCGAGCGA
>Ga0068860_100002934_pt1 | contig 17651 bp, 16 predicted proteins | sample KBSSwiS32_FD_66597 | JGI IMG/M metagenome (GOLD analysis project Ga0068860, IMG submission 66597) | Switchgrass rhizosphere microbial communities from Kellogg Biological Station, Michigan, USA - KBS Switchgrass S3-2 | ecosystem: Host-associated > Plants > Roots > Rhizosphere > Soil ... | reverse complement strand
CACATCAGCCTGGCCGACGCGGCCCAGGTCCTGCTCGTGGCACCGGCCACCGCCAACATCCTGGGCAAGTTCGCGCGCGGCATCGCCGATGACGCGCTGACCACGCTCTACCTCGCCACCAAGGCGCAGGTGGTGGTGGCGCCGGCCATGAACGTGAACATGTTCGACCATCCCGCGGTGCGCGAGAACCTGGACATCCTGCGCGCGCGCGGGGCGCGCGTGGTGGAGCCGGGCTCGGGCTACCTGGCCTGCGGCTGGCTCGGCCGCGGCCGCCTGGCCGAGCCCGAGGACATCGTGGCCGCGACCATGGCCGTGCTGGAGGAGATCGAGGGTGGCGCGGCGGACGCGTCCGCGGGCGCGGACTCCCGGTCCGACCTGGCCGGTGAGACCGTGCTCGTCACCGCGGGCCCGACCGTCGAGGACCTCGACCCCGTTCGGTTCCTCTCGAATCGTTCGACGGGACGGATGGGATTCGCGCTGGCGGAGTCGGCGCGAGACCGTGGCGCCCGCGTCGTCCTCGTGGCCGGCCCCACACCGGTCGCGCCACCGTCCGGGGTGGAGGTCGTGGCCGTGCGCGGGGCGGAAGAGATGGCGCGCGCCGTGGCCGCGCACGCCGAGTCCGCCAGCATCGTGGCCATGGCCGCCGCCGTCTCCGACTACCGCCCGGCCGAGCGCGCGCCTTCGAAGCTGAAGAAGGCGCCGGGAGACATGACGCTCGTCCTCACGCGGACGCCGGACATCCTCGCCGCCCTGGGCCAGGCGAAGGGGGCGCGCTTCCTGATCGGCTTCGCGGCCGAGACCGACCGCGTCCTCGAGAACGCGCGCGCGAAGCGCACGGCCAAGAACGCCGACCTCCTCGTCGCCAACGACGTGAGCCGCTCCGGGAGCGGGTTCGCGTCGGAGCAGAACGCGGCCGTGCTCATCGACGCGGAAGGGGAGACCGAGCTGCCGCTCATGAGCAAGCGCGCCCTCGCCGACCGCATCTGGGACCGCGTGGTCGCGTTGCGCTCGCGCCGCACGCGTCCCACGCTGGCCAAGCGCGCCGCGCGCCCCGCCCGCCGGAAGTGACGAAGGTCCCGGACGACGTCCGGCTCGACCTGCGCGAGCGGGCGCGGTACTTCGCGGAGCTGACCGACGTCGGCGTGCCGCGCGTCGCCATGGCCGCCCCCGCTTCCCCAGCGGCCTCCGCGCCGCGGCCGGCGCCCGCCCCCTCGGCTCCCGTGCTGAGCCCGGAGGGCGCGCCCCTGCGCGACCTGGAGGCGGTGCGGGACTGGGTGGGCGACTGCCAGCGCTGCAAGCTCGCGGGCGGACGCAAGACGATCGTGTTCGGCCAGGGGAACCCGCGGGCCCGGCTCATGTTCGTGGGGGAGGCCCCGGGCGCGGACGAAGACGAGCAGGGCCTTGCCTTCGTCGGCCGCGCCGGCCAGCTCCTCACCGACATCATCGAGAAGGGCCTCAAGATGCCGCGCGCGGACGTCTTCATCGCGAACGTCCTCAAGTGCCGCCCGCCCCAGAACCGCAACCCGGAGCCGGATGAGATCCTCGCCTGCCAGCCGTTCCTCGAGAAGCAGATCGCGCTCATCCGGCCGAGGGTCCTCGTGGGCCTGGGCAAGTTCTCGGCCCAGTGGCTCTTCAAGTCGATGGAGCCGATCGGGCGCCTGCGCGGCCGCGTCGGGGACTACGACGGCATCAAGGTGATCCCCACCTTCCACCCCGCGTTCCTGCTGCGCAACCCCAGCGCGAAGAAGGACGTGTGGGAGGACATGAAGGTGGTGTTGCGCCTGCTCGCCGAGGACGAGCCCTGAGCCTCGGGCTCACCCTTCCGTCCGCGTGACCCCGCACGTCCCGGCCGCCGCATAGAGTCGTCCGGATGGACCCTCGCGCCGTCGAGGTGGCACTCCCGCTGCCTCTGCAGAGCACGTTCACGTATCGCGTCCCCGGAGGTGCGCCCCTCCCTGGGCGCGGCGTGCGCGTGCTGGTGCCCTTCGGGCCGCGGCGCGTGATCGGACTCGTCACCGGTCCCGCCACCACCGTGCCGGAGACGATGAAAGACGTGGTGGAGGTGCTGGACGAGGTGCCGCTGGCCCCGCCGCCCCTGCTCGACCTCGCGGCCTGGATGAGCGAGCACTACCTCGCCGCTCCCGGCGAATGTTATCGCCTCGTGCTGCCTCCGGCCGGAGTGCGGGCCAGCCGCGCCGTCGTGCGGCTCCGCGGCGGCGAGCCTTCCGACGCGGATCCGGTCCTGGAGGCGCTGCAAGCGGGACCCCTGCCACTGTCGACGCTCGCGAAGCGCATGGGCCGCGATCCCACGGCGCGGATCGCGCGCCTGCGACGCGAAGGCCGCGTCGAGGTCGATCAGGATCTGGCCCGCCCGGGCTTTCGCCAGCTCCGCATCGCGGTCCTCACCCCGGCGGCGGCGGACGTGAAGCCGCGCGGCCGCGCCCAGGCGGAGGTGCTTGGCCGCCTCACCGCGGCCGCGGGCCGCGCCGCCGTGCCCGAGCTCCTGCGTGACCGTCCCTCGCTGCGCGGCGCGCTCGATCGCCTGGTGGAGCAGGGCGCCATCCGGATCGAGGAGGAGCGCGCGCTCCGCGAGCCCGAGATGCTGGCCGGGCCCGCGAAGCTGAGGCCGGAGCCGACGCCGGACCAGGAGTCGGTGCTGGCGCCCATCCTGGCCGCGCTCGGCGCGGGCTTCGCTCCCTTCCTTCTCCACGGCGTCACCGGCAGCGGAAAGACCGAGGTCTACTTCCGCGCCATCGAGCGCACGCTGGAGCAGGGCCGCAGCGCGCTGCTCCTCGTCCCCGAGATCGCGCTCACGCCCCTCCTCGTGCGCGCGGCGGTGGGACGCCTGGGCCGCGTCGTGTCCGTGCTGCACAGCGAGCTCTCCGCGGGCGAGCGCCACGACCAGTGGTGGCGCCTGCGCGAGGGCGAGGCGCGCGTGGCCATCGGCGCGCGCTCCGCGGTCTTCGCGCCGCTCACCGAGCTCGGCCTCGTGATCGTGGACGAGGAGCACGAGGGCGCCTACAAGCAGGACGAGAGCCCGCGCTACCACGGGCGCGACGTGGCCGTCATGCGCGCGCGGCTGGAAGGCGCGGTGGCGGTGCTCGGCTCGGCCACCCCGTCCCTGGAGTCGAACCACAACGCGGTGTCCGGCAAATACCACCGCCTCGTCCTGCCCCGGCGCATCGGGAGCCAGGGGATGGCCCGCGTCGACGTCGTGGACCGCCGGCAGGCCCTCAAGGCCGGCGGCGATCCCATCCTCACGCCGCCCCTGCGCGAGGCGCTGGCGGAGCGGCTCGCGCGCAAGGAGCAGGCCCTCCTCCTCCTCAACCGCCGCGGCTATGCGACGAGCCTCCTCTGCCGCGAGTGCGGCATGCAGGCGATGTGCCCCAACTGCTCGGTCGCGCTGACCCTGCACAAGGGCGGCCGGGTCGCGCTCTGCCACTACTGTGCGTACGAGACCTCCGCCCCGCGCGCCTGCGGGTCGTGCAAGGGTGAGTACCTGCGCCTCACCGGGTACGGCACCGAGAAGGTGCTGGAAGCGGTGCGCGTCGCCCTGCCCACGGCGCGGGTGGAGCGGCTCGATCGCGACCTCGCGGCCCGGCGGGGCGCGGTCGCCCGCGTGCTGGCGTCGTTCGAAGCGGGGGAGACCGACATCCTGGTGGGGACGCAGATGATCGCCAAGGGCCACGACTTCCCGCGCGTGACCCTCGTGGGCGTCGTGGACGCGGACGTGGGTCTCGGCCTTCCCGACTTCCGGGCCGCCGAGCGCACGTTCCAGCTCCTCACCCAGGTCGCGGGCCGCGCCGGCCGGGCCGACCTTCCCGGCGAGGTCATCCTGCAGAGCCACCTGCCGGACCACTACGCGCTGCAGTACGCCTGCGCGCAGGACTACGACGCCTTCTACGGCCGCGAGATGGAGTTCCGGCGCACGATGGCCTACCCGCCGGCGGCGGCCCTCGTGAACATCGTCCTGCGCGCGAAGGACTCCACGGAAGGGGCGGAGGCGGCGGACGTCCTGGCCACGCGCCTGCGCGCCCAGGCCCGCGGGAACTTCCGCGTGCTCGGCCCCGCCTTCGCGCCGCTCGCTCGCCTGCGCCAGGAGCACCGTTTCCAGGTCCTGCTGAAGGGCCGCCGCAAGGCCATGAGGGACGCGGTGCGGGAGGCGCTCGTCGATCGCTACGGAGACGTGCGCTGGCCCGGCGTGGCCGTGGACGTCGACCCCGTCACCATCATGTGAGACGCCCTAGAAGCCGAATTGCTGGCGGAACGAGCCGATGAAGTCGCTCCAGGAGAGAAGCAGCGGCTTGGGCGTGAAGCTGAGCGCGAACACGACGAGCCCGACGAGGCCGATGGCGACGCGGAGGCGGCCGACGGGGCGATGGTCCGCGAGGGTCGGCGGGTGCCGCTTGCCGATCACGAGCATCACCACCATCCAGGCCAGCCAGAGCGGGCTGTACCAGAGGAGCACGAGGCCCATGGCCTGCACGAAGCGGGAGAGAGGCAGGGAACGGCGCCTCAGGATCGCGTAGGCGACGTGCCCGCCGTCGAGCTGTCCCACCGGCATGAGGTTCAGCGCGGTGACGAGGAAGCCGAACCAGGCGCCGAGAACGAGCGGACCAATGACGAGCACCGTGCCCGGCGGCGCCGCCGGATGCAGCGCTTGCGCGATGAGCTGGAAGACCAGGGGCGCGCCGAAGAGCTCCCGTTCCGATCCATCGCCGATGGGGGCGAAGGTCACCTCGCGCATGCCCAGGACCATCACGATGCAGGCGACCACGAACCCGCACAGCGGGCCGGCGATGCCGACGTCGAACAGCACCTTGCGGTTGGGGAACGGGGCCTTGATGCGGATGACGGCGCCGAAGGTGCCGATGAAGCTCAGCGGCATCCAGGTCAGTCCGGGTCCGATGGGCGCCCACGGCGCCGGGATGAAGAAAGGCAGAGTCGAGTGGACGCCGTAGATCCGGCAGGCCACGTAGTGGCCCATCTCGTGGGCCAGGAGAATGCTCATGAGGCCCAGCACGAGCCGGAGGCCTCCCGCCGGTCCCATGTCGCTGTGCGCGCCCGCGAAGTAGATCGACGCGACCGTCAGCGCGAACGAGACGATGTTGGGCCAGGCCCCTTGCCAGGGTGAAGGCAGGCCCGCCGCGCGCAGCTCTTCCCAATATTCCGGACTGGCGTACTCCGGCCCGATACGCGGCGCGTCAGCGCTTTCGGGCGGATCCGTGGGGCGTGCCGTGGGGAGGACCTGGAGGGGTAGTGGCCGCGGCCTACTGCCCGAGGTTCTGGAGGTCCTTGCCCGGCTTGAAGCGGATCGTGCGTCCGGGCGGAATCTTCACTTCCTTGCCCGTCCGTGGGTTGCGGCCGATCCCGCGCTTGCGCGGCTTGACCTGGAAGACGCCGAACCCCCGGAGCTCGATCCTCTCCCCGCGCATCATGGAGTCCTTCATCGCCTCGAGGACCGCTTCCACCGCCACTTCGGCCTTGACCTTCGTGATGTCGGCGGCCTTGCTGACCTCGTTGATGATGTCCACCTTGATCATGGGGATGGACCTCCTTCTAAGTTCTGCGTATTGTAGGATTAGCGGGAAAATGATGTCAACCTGATCGTGCAAATGGTCACCCTCCCCCGCATCGCCCTCGTCGGACGCCCCAACGTCGGCAAATCGACGCTCTTCAATCGGATCTGCGGCCGCCGCAAGGCGATCATCGATTCGCGCCCGGGGTCCACTCGCGACCGCAACTACGCCCAGACCTCCTGGCAGGGGGCGGCCTTCGAGCTGATCGACACGGGCGGTCTGCTGCTGGAGTCGGACGATCCGCTCCTGGGGCCCGCATCGGATCAAGCGGAGCTCGCCATCGCCGAATCCGATCTCGTCATCCTCGTGGTGGACGGCCGGGCCGGCCTGATGGGGGACGATTCCGCCATCGCGGCGCGCCTGCGCAAGTCGGGCAAGCAGGTGATCGTGGCCGTCAACAAGATCGAGGGGGGTGACGACGGGGCGGGCGAATTCGCGCGCCTCGGCTTCGACACGCTTCCGATCTCCGCCGAACACGGGCTCGGCGTCGGCGACCTCCTCGACGAGGCGCTGGCCCGCGTGCCGAAGGTCGAGGTCGCGGAGGAAGCAGAGAAGCCGCTCCGCCTCGCGATCGTCGGCCGTCCCAACGTCGGGAAGTCGTCGCTGCTCAACCGATTCGTCGGCCAGTCGCGCGCCGTCGTCTCCGCGGTGCCGGGCACCACGCGGGACGCCGTGGACAGCCTGCTCGAGAAGAACGGCAAGCAGTACCTCTTCGTGGACACGGCGGGGATCCGACGGGCGCGCCTCCTGAAGGAGAACGTCGACCACGTGAGCGTGGTGCAGGCGCGGCGCGCGCTCGAGCGGGCGGACGTCGCGATCCTCGTGCTCGACGCCACCGAGGGCATGCGCGAGATGGACGCCACCATCGGCGGGTATGCCCTGGAAGCGGGCCGGCCGACCGTCATCGTCGTCAACAAGTGGGACGAGGCGGACGCGCGCGGTCTGAAGCAGAAGAAGGTCACCGACGACGTGCGGGACCACCTCAAGTTCCTGTCGTGGGCGAAGATCGTCTTCACCTCGGCGAAGACGGGCAAGGGCCTGACCGCGATACTCCTTGCCGCGGAGAAGGCGGCGGCGGCCGGGCGGCAGCGGATGACGACCGGCCAGCTCAACCGGTTCCTCGCGGAGGCCTCGCAACGATTCCCCCCGAAAGGCATGAAGGGGAACCAGCCCGTCAAGATCCTCTTCGGGACCCAGATCGGGATCTCGCCGCCGACGTACGCGTTGTCCCTCAACCACCCGGTGGACCTGCACTTTTCCTATCGCCGCTATCTCGAGAACCAGTTCCGCGAGAACCTGGACCTCGAAGGCACTCCGGTCGTGATCAAGGTGCGCACGCGGAAGCACTGAGCCGGATATCGACGCTGGAGGTCGCGGGCGATAAGGGGAGCGGGGTGCGCGTCCTCGCTTCGATGCCGCGCATCACCTCATTGAGGACGGCGCGTGGGGCCCCACCCACGCGATCAGCCATAAGGAGTTGTCCGCGCGGCGTCTCCGCTGCGGGCGCTGTTACCGCCGCGCCCCTGCGTGCCCGCCAGCGGACCAATCCGGGTGCGAGCGCGCCGCCTCAGCGCATCGCGATGGCACGTTTTTCCCTTGACATGGGTGGCATCGACTCATATAATCCCTTAACTTTTTTCCCTAAGTACCTGCACACGTTACGTTTTCAGGTAACCCCTCAACGCGAGGCGGCGCCGTCGATGACCAAGGCCGACATCGCCCGGATCGTATACGAGCGTCACGGCGGGATATCGAACCGGGAAGCCGCCCGGCTCGTCGAGATCATCTTCGACTCCATCAAGGGCAAGCTCGGCCACGGAGAGAAGGTCCAGATCACGGGCTTCGGCACGTTCGTCGTGCGTCAGAAGCGGCAGAGGCGCGGTCGCAATCCCCAGACAGGAGAGGAGATGGTGATCAAGCCCCGCCGATCGGTGGTGTTCCGCCCCTCCAAGCTCTTCGCCGCCTCCCCCGAATAGACCCGACCCGGCCGATCCATGGACAAGAAGATCCCGAACAAGCTCTTCTTCAAGATCGGTGAGGTCTGCGAGATCACCGATACCCAGCCCTACGTGCTCCGCTACTGGGAGTCGGAGTTCCCGGCGCTCGCGCCCGCGAAGAACAGCTCCGGCCAGCGCATCTACCGCCGCCGCGACATCGAGACCGTGCTGCGCATCAAGCAGCTCCTCTACGACGAGGGCTTCACGATCGCGGGAGCGAAGAAGCGCCTGGAGGCGGAGATGGCCGGCCGCGTGGAGACGCCCCTGCCCGCCGCGCCCGCCGACGGTCCGGCGGCGGCACCTCCGGAGGCGGGCAGCGCCGATCGCGTCGCCGCCCTACGCCAAGTGCGCGAGCAGCTTCGCGAAATCTTGACTCTCCTGGAACGCAATGATAGAACTCGGGTCTGATCGCCGTCGGCTTGTCGGGATGTAGCGCAGCCTGGTAGCGCACCTGCTTGGGGTGCAGGTGGTCGTGGGTTCAAATCCCGCCATCCCGACCATCATCATGGTTTCATTGCCGCCCCGGACCTCCCGTCCGGGGCTTTGTCGTCTCTGAGGAACGATGTCGACGCCGCTGATCCTGGTGACCAACGACGATGGGGTGCACGCGCCCGGCATCAAGGCGCTGGCGGCGGGGCTCGCCTCCCTGGGGACGGTGCACGTGGTCGCGCCCGACCGCGAGGTCAGCGCCTGCGCGCAGTCGCTCACCCTCAAGCACCCGCTGCGTGCCGAACGCGTGGACGAGCGGGTGTTCGCCGTGGACGGAACGCCCGCGGACTGCGTCAACCTCGCCCTCGTGAAGCTGCTGCCGCGGCGGCCCGACCTCGTGGTCTCGGGCATCAACCGCGGCGCGAACATGGGCGAGGACGTCTTCTATTCCGGCACGGTGGGGGGCGCGCGCGAAGGGACGTTCTTCGGTGTCCCGTCCATCGCGATGTCCCTGGCCGTGCGCGAGGCGAAGGACCTGGACTTCGCGCCCGCGGCCGCCTTCGCGGCCCGGCTCGCCGGACTCGTGCTCACCAAGGGTCTGCCCGAGCGGACGCTGCTCAACGTCAACGTCCCGCCCGGCACTCCCTCCGGCGTCGCCGTCACCATCCAGGGCCGCCGCGAGCACGAAGGGACCATCTTCGAGGGCCTCGATCCGCGGCGCCGCACGTATTACTGGATCGAAGAGGGCAAGGACCACTGGATCAGCGACGAGATGTCGGACATCCATGCCGTGCGCAGCGGCATCATCTCGGTCAGCCCGCTGCAGACGGACACGACCCATCACGCGGTGGTGGGAGCCTTCCGCGCCTGGCTGCCGGCGCTGGGCGCGGCGGAGCGCGCGAGCGAGGAAGAAGCGCGGCGCAAGCACGTCCCCGACAAGCCCGTGGATACGGAAGGCCCGCGCGGAGAGGCCGCCGCCCTTGGCGATCCTCCGTCGCGCGTGATAAAGTAGCGCTTCTTCGTCGTCGTCGGGGCGTGGCTCAGCCTGGCTAGAGCGCGTGGTTCGGGACCACGAGGTCGGAGGTTCGAATCCTCTCGCCCCGACCAATCCTGATCGATCAAGGGCGGCCTCCGGGCCGCCCATTTTGTTCCCCCCGATTTCCGGCCGTGTGACGCGCGTCGCTCCGCCCGCACGGGGGTGAGACGTTTCCGCCCGTCTTCGCGCGTCCTGTTCATGCGGCGGATTCTGCGAGTTCGACGGGCGGGACGCGCCGGCGAGGTGAGCGGGCACACCGCCTCTCGAACTTCCCCTCGCGGCCCTCGTAGATCGCGCCAGGTCCCCAACACAGTACGTTCGGGCACGGTTGCCGCCGGGGTGCGGCCGTGTCTTCCACACCCCGGCGGAGCTACGCAAATGCGAAAGAAGATCCTCATTGCAGGACTGCTTGTCGCGTCCACGGGCGGCGCCTGGGCCGCTGGCGGACGCATGGGTGTCCAGGACACGGCGCGGTTCGTCGTGGACAGCATCCGCACGAATCGCGAGCTGCGGGCGGCGAGCGGCGCGCAGACCACGTTCCCGGAGATCGGCGTCACGAACGCGTCCGGCAACATCGTCTTCGGCGCCTCCCCGGACAGCGTGGGCGACGGCGCCGTCCTGTGGCAGTCGGCCGCGGGCGTGCCCAAGGGACTCCTGCTCGTCTCGGCGCAGGGCGCGGGACAGGTGGCGGTGTTCAACACCGCGGGGACGCCCAGGTTCATCCTCGACGGCAACAGCGGGCTCCAGTCCGCGTCCGGTGACGTGGCCGAGCGGTTCCCGTCCGCGGCCCAGCTCGCGCCCGGCAGCGTCGTCTCCATCGATCCCGCCGCGGGCGGCATGATCGCGGCCAGCCGTGCTTATGACCGCCGCGTGGCGGGCGTGGTGTCGGGCGCGAACGACTACAACCCGGGCATCACGCTGCGCGCGGGCGACGAGCTCAAGCAGGCCGTCCCCGTCACGCTCACCGGCACCGTCTATTGCCTCGCGTCCAACGTCAACGGGCCCATCCGCGCCGGCGATCTCCTCACCACTTCGACCGTCCCTGGCCATGCCATGCGCGCGACCGACTACGACCGCGCTCACGGCGCGATCGTCGGGAAGGCCCTGGCCGACCTGGACGGCGACCGCGGGCTCGTCATGATCCTGGCCAGCCTCCAGTAGCCGCGCGTCGTCTCCACATCCCGTCGTGCCGAGCGGGAGCGCCGCATGCGCTCCCGCTTCTGTTTCTGCGCTCCGCGACCTTCGTCCCGGTTCCCGGAAACACGTTCCGCCAGGCTGGACGCGGGAAAGCCTCTGGCGGCGCAACCTCCGAGCACGGAAGCGCAGGAGACGAGCGCGGGCCTCGGCACGACGATTGCTCGAGCGCGCGCTGTGGCCAGCGCCGGAATCGAAGGTCGACGCAGCGAACGTGTCGTGCTGGAGATCCCGATCTCCGTCTGCTGCGACGGCGAGCCGCCGGTGTTGCCTGGGCTGTTCAAGCTCGGCATCGAGATCCTCGGCGTCGCCGCGCGGTTCTGGGGGACGCCGTACGAGGGGGCGGGCGGCGCCCTCTCCAGTGGCCGACCGCAGTCATGCTGATCGCGCTCTGCGCCTTCGTGGGCTGGCTCGGCCGCCGCCTCTTCCGCGTACGCGTTGCCCCCTGTTTTCCGGAATCCAGGACGCCGGCTTCCGGGATTCCGCACCGCGGGCGGCGTCGGCGGAGCCTGGAGAACCGCTAAACCCCTGCATCCACGCGACCCCGCCTTGTGGCAATCGCCTTGCAGACCAAGGACTCTGCGCCGGGTTCGATCGGGCGACGCATCGCCGCCGTGCGCGCATGAGGAGAGACGCCGTCGTGATGAAGACCAGGCTGGCCGCCGTCGTCGTATCGATCGTGATCGCAGGCTCTCGTCCCGCGGATGCCGGGGACGCGTTCAAGGTGATCGTCAACGTAAAGGTCACGGGGCAGGCCGTCTCGCGTGAGACGCTCGCCCAGGTGTTCCTCGGCCGCGTGGACCGCTGGAGCGACGGCAAGGCGATCACCGCCGTCGACCTGTCCACGACGTCGCCCGTACGCGCCGCGTTCTCGCAGTCCGTGCTGAACATGTCGATCCTGAGCGTTCGCCAGTACTGGACTCGCTCGATCGCGTCCGGGCGCATTCCCCCCATGGCCCGCTCGACGGACGAAGACGTGATCGCCTTCGTCTCCAGCCGCACGGGCGGAGTCGGCTACGTCTCCGCGGACGCGATCCTGCCCGACACCGTCCGCGCCCTCGTGGTCCAGTAGGCGGCCATGCGCGCGAGCGTTGCCGCAGTGCCCGATGACCTGCAAGAGCGGAGCGAACGCGTGCTGACGGTGGGCGACGCCATCCCGGAGTTCCGCCTGCCCGCCCTGGCCGCGACGGTGGGGAACGCGTGGGAGTTCGACGGCGCGTGGGTGCGTGGACGGTGGGTCGCCCTGCTCTATTGGCCCCGCCAGACGTGCGTGGAGTCGCCGGACGACGCGGCCGCGCTCATGCGCCTGAGCCCCGCCTTCGGCGAGCGCGACACGCAGTTCCTCCTCGCCTGCGCCGCCATCGACACGAATCGCCCCGGCCGGCCCGCGCAGCGCCGCTTCACCAGCGAGCTGCCGTTCCCTGTCCTCTTCGACGTGGCGGGGCAGCTCGCGGGGCGGCTCGGCCTCGATGTGGCCATGGGCCGGCCGCCGGGCCGCGCGACGTTCGTGGCCGATCCCGCGGGCGTCATCCGCTGGACGAGCGTGAGCGCGTTGCCCGCCGTGCGCACCCTGCATGACGCCGTGGGCGCGCTCGACGCCCTGCGCGGCGCGGGCCGGCCGGCGACCGATTCGTCCGGCCGTCCGCTGGTCCGGTGCTGCGCCTGGTGCCGCCGCCTTCAGGACGAGGGCGGCTGGCACGAGCCCGAGATCTACATCCGCCGCCGCAGCGGCGCGGAGCTGACCCACGGCATCTGTGGGGAATGCCTCCGCGAACAGTCGCCGCGCTAAGGTGCCTCGGGCGTACACTACCGCCTCGAAATTGGCGGCCGGCCGTTCCTCGCGGCCGGCGCGAAGGCACAGGTCCGAGATGCGGCCAGAGCCCGTCCCTGCCGGCGACGACCTGTACCGGACGCTGCTCGAGCTGAGCGCGGAAGCGATCGCTCGCTTCGAGCTGCACCCGCCCCTCCCGATCCACACGCCGGCGCCGGAGCAGATCGCGCACATCCTTCGCCACGCCCGCATCGCGGAGTGCAACGAGGCCTACGCCCGTCTGTACGATCGCTCGGTGGCGGATATGGCGGGACGCACGGTGGCCGAAGTGATCCCGGAGGGGGAGCGGCGCGAGGCCGTGTCCCGCTTCGTCGCCTCCGGCTATCGTCTCGCCCACGCCGACCTGGCCCACGACGTAGAGGACGGGTCCACGCGCTGGATGGCGGCGAACGCCCTCGGCCTCGTGTCCGGCGGCCGCCTGCACGGCTACTGGATCACGCTCCACGACGTCACCGAGCGCAAGCGCATGGAGTCCGAGAAGGAGCGCCGGGACCAGGTCCTGGAGGCGGTGGCCTTCGGGGCCGCCCGCCTGCTCGAGCCCGGCTCCTGGTATTCCCACGCGGAAGCCGTGCTGGCGCGGCTCGGCCGCGCGGCGGACGTGGCGCGGGCCTGGGTCTTCGAGAGTGTGGATGACGCGGACGGATCGCGCCGCGTCCTGTTCCGTGTCACGTGGGGTGTGCGCGGACAGGAGGTCTCGGTCGACGACCCGCGCCTGCGCGGGGGCATCTCGGTGCGGCGGGCGCATCTCGAGCGGCTCGAAGCGGAGCTGAGCGCGGGCCGGCCGGTCGTGGTCGAGGTCGGCCGTCTCCCCGAGGTCGAACAGTCCCTCCCCCTTCGCCTGGGCTCGCGCGCCTTCGCCGCCGTCCCCATCTTCGCGAACGGTACCTACTGGGGCGCCCTCGGCTTCGGGGAGACGCGCCGCGAACGGAGGTGGGCGCCCTCGGAGATCGAAGCGCTCAAGGCGGCGGCGGCCGTCTTCGGGGCGGCCATCGAACGAGACCGCGCGGACGAGGCCCTCCACGAGAGCAAGGAAAGATTCCGGCGCCTGGCCGCGGCCGCCTTCGAAGGGATCGCGATCACGGAAGCCGGGCAGTTCGTCGACGCCAACGACCAGATAGCCAAGATCCTCGGCTGCGAGGTCACCGACCTCGTGGGCCGGCGCGTCGAGGAGTTCGTGGCCCCCGCCGACCGCGAGCTGGTCCGTTCGCATCTCTCCAGCGGGTCCGAGGAGCCCTACCAGCATCGGGCCCGGCGTGCCGACGGCTCCCTGATACCGGTCGAGATCCGCGCGCGGTCCCTGCCGTACGACGGCCGCACCGTCCGCGTCAGCGCGATCCGCGACGTCTCCGAGCGCGTGGAGGCGGAGGAGCGGCAGCGCCACCTCGAGAACGACCTCCGGCACGCGGCGGAGCAGTGGCGGCAGACCTTCGACGCCCTCGACCTCGGCATCGTGCTCGCCGACCCCGAGGGGCGCATCGTGCGCCTGAACCGCCGCGCCCTGGAGCTGGCCCGCGGCTGCGGGTTCAAGGACACCGTGGGACGGCGGCTCCAGGACATCGCGACGGGGGAGCCGTGGCGCACGCTCCTCGACATCCACGAGCGGGTCGCCGTGCGCGGCGCGTCGGTGGTCGACGAGACGCGCGACGGCTCGACCGGCCGCTCCTTCTACCTGCTGGGCAGCCCGTGGTTCCGGGACGCGGGCGAGCCCCCCTGGTGCGTCCTCACCTTCCGTGACGTGACCGAATACACGACCATGCAGGCCCAGCTCCGCCGGGCGCGGACGCTGGAGGCGATGGGCTCGCTGGTGGCGGGCGTGGCCCACGAGGTGCGCAACCCCCTCTTCAGCATCTCCGCCACCGTCGACGCGCTCGAGAACGAGTTCGGCCAGCGGCCCGAGTTCGCGGAGTACTCCGCGCTCCTCCGCTCCCAGGTCGTGCGCCTCACCCAGCTCATGCGCGACCTGCTCGACTACGGCAAGCCTTCGCTCCTGCGCCGGACGCCGACGCGCCTCGGCGACGTGGTGCGGCGCTCCGTGCGCTCCTGCGCGGGGCTCGCCCGCGAGCGGCAGGTCCGCGTCGAAGAGGGTGTTCCTGCGGACATGCCGCTCCTGGAGATCGAGGCCGCGCGCCTGGAGCAGGCGGTGGAGAACCTGCTCGCCAACGCCATCCAGCACGCGCCCGCGGGCTCGGTGGTGCGCGTGGGCGCCTCCCTCAGCGAAGAGGCCGGAGTGCGGCGCGCCCGCTGCACCGTCGAAGACGAAGGCCCGGGCGTCGCCCCCGGGGACCTCGACCGCCTGTTCGAGCCGTTCTTCAGCCGCCGCAAGGGCGGCACCGGTCTCGGTCTTCCCATCGTGCAGCGGGTCGCGGAGGCGCACGGGGGCACGGTCGGTGTCGAGAACCGTCCGCAAGGAGGGGCACGCTTCACCCTCGTCCTGCCCGTCAACGGCGAAGTGGAGAGGAGCGCGCTTGCCTGACCGGAAGGTCGTCATCGTCGACGACGAAGCCGACGTCCGCCTGCCCCTGCGGCGGTTCCTGCTCGGCAAGGGCTATGCAGTGCTGGAGGCGGACAGCGTAGCCTCCCTGCGCGCGCTCCTGGGCCAGGAGTCCGTGGACGCAGCGGTGGTGGACTTCTCGCTCCCCGACGGCGACGGCCTCGACGTCCTGCGCAGCGTGAAGGGGCAGGACGCCAGCGTGCCCGTCGTCCTCCTCACCGGCCACGGGAGCATCGACCTCGCGGTCAAGGCCATCAAGGAGGGGGCGGAGCAGTTCTTCACGAAGCCGGTCGAGCTGCCCGCGCTGCTCGTCGTGATCGAGCGCGCGCTGGAGAACCGCCGCATGCGGCAGGTCTCCCTGGCCGGCAAGTCGGTGCAAGCGCGGCAGAGCGTGGATCCCTTCTTCGGGGAGAGCGCGGTCATCCGCAAGCTGGCCGCGGACGCGGGGCGCATCGTGGCCTCGACCGTGCCCGTGCTGATCTGCGGCGAGACGGGGACGGGGAAGGGCGTGCTCGCGCGCTGGCTCCACCAGAACGGCCCGCGCGCCGAAGAGGCCTTCGTCGACCTCAACTGCGCCGGCCTCTCGCGCGACCTCCTGGAGACGGAGCTCTTCGGCCACGAGAAGGGCGCGTTCACGGGCGCGGTGGCGGCCAAGCCGGGCCTCCTGGAGATCGCGCATCGGGGCACGATGTTCCTGGACGAGATCGGGGACGTCGACCTCCAGGTCCAGGCCAAGCTGCTGAAGGTCGTGGAGGACCTGCGCTACCGGCGGCTCGGCGACGTACGCGACCGCCAGGTGGACGTGCGCCTCCTGGCCGCGACGCACCGCGACCTCGGGCGCCTCGTACAGGAGGAGAAGTTCCGCGAGGACCTCTACTACCGGCTCAACACCATTCCCCTGGTGGTGCCGCCGCTGCGGGAGCGGGGCGGGGACGTCATCCTGCTGGCCCGGCGCCTCGTGGAGCGCATCTCCGCGGAGATGGGGCGCCCCGGCGTGCGGCTCTCGGGCGCGGCCGAGCAGGAGCTGCTCTCGCGCGCGTGGCCCGGCAACGTGCGCCAGCTCCGCAACGTGCTGGAGCGGGCCCTGCTCCTCAGCGATCACTCGACGCTCGGTCCGGCCGACGTCGCCGACGTGAGCTCCTCGGCCATTCCCCCCGCCGCCGCGGCCAGCGGGCGCATCACCCTCGCGGAGGCGGAGCGCCGCCACATCGAAGCCGTGCTGCGCGAGGAGCGCGGAGCGGTGGCCTCGGCGGCCGAAGTGCTGGGCCTCTCGCGCAGCGCCCTCTACGAGCGCATCAAGAAGCACGGCATCGTCGCCGCCAAGGGGACGGAGACCTAACTCTCCGCCGCGCCTCCGGATTCCCGGACGGCGCTTCTCGAAAGCCGGACGCGCCGCCCCCTCCCGCCGAGCTCTCCCCACCCACGAACTCGAAAGGCCGCCGCCACTTAGCTCCGACGGGTCCGCATGGCAGTCCGTTTGCTCTCCTGTGTACGACGCGGGCACGAATCGCCCGCGAGCGAGGTGCTGATGTTCAGGCGGTTCACCGAAGCGGTGCGGGCCGGGTGGGAAGGGCGGGGTGCGCGTTCGACCCGTTCCCTCGCGATGGAGCGGCCGTCCGCGACGGCTTCCCCCGCGCACATGCGCCAGCTCCTCCTCCTCGACGACGAGGAGGCCATCCTCCTGCCCACCGCGAAGTACTTCCGCAGCCTGGGCTGGACGGTCGACCTCGCGCGGGAGGCGGAAGAGGGCGAGGCCCTCATCAGCCACCGGCACTACGACCTCGCCATCCTCGACGTACGCGTCACGCGCTTCGGCGGCACCGGCGGCCTGGAGCTGCTGCGCGAGATCCGCCGCCGCGATCACCGCACGAGCGTCATCGTGCTCAGCGCGTACATGTCCACGGACATGGAAGCGGAGGCGCGCGCGCTGGGCGCGGCCGCCGTCCTGCGCAAGCCGCAGTCCCTGCCCGATCTCGCCCACCTCGCCCTCACCGTCATGGAGGGCCGCCGTGGCTGAGCAATGGAGTGATGAACGAATGGGCAAGAAGAAGATCCTCGTCGTCGACGACTCGCGCACCGCGCTCTTCATGGTGACGACGATCCTGCGCAAGGAGCGCTACGAGCTGGTCACCGCCAGCGACGGCGAGCAAGCGCTCGAGATGGCCGCGTCCGAGCGTCCGGACCTGATCCTCATGGACGTCATCATGCCCCGCAAGACCGGCTTCGAGGCCTGCCGCGAGCTGAAGCGCCGCGAGGACACCAGGGCCATCCCCGTCATCCTCGTCACCACCCGCGGTGAGGGAGAAAACGTCGAGGCCGGCTTCCAGAGCGGCTGCAACGACTACGTCACCAAGCCGATCAACGCGCTGGAGCTTCTCACCAAGGTCCGCGAACACATGGGGGCACGATGAAGGAGACGAGGCCGGCGCGCCCCGACCACGGCGCCTACGTCCGCAAGGTCCAGGAGGACACCCAGAGCTTCGCCCAGGGCCTCATCGGCGAGGTCGAGCGCCTGCGCGTGCAGGTGGCGGCCCTCGAGTCCGAGAAGGCGGCCCTGGCCGCCCAGGCCCGCGAGATCGAGACGATGGTGCGCGCCAACGACGCCCTGCGCGCCCAGATCGAGGGGATCAAGGCGGAAACCCAGGCCTATTCCTCGCGCTACGCCGCGGTCGAGCAGCAGAACTCGAACCTGGCCAACCTCTACGTCGCGAGCTACCGGCTGCACGGCACTCTCGATCGAAGCGAAGTCATCGCCGCCATCCGCGAGATCATCGCGAACCTCGTGGGATCGGAAGAGGCCGCCCTCTTCGAGATCGACTCCGACACGAAGACCCTCGAGCTCGTCGACGCCTTCGGGGTCGACCGCGACCAGTGTCGCTCCATTCCCCTGGGGAACGGCCTCATCGGCCTGACCGCGCGCACGGGCGAGATCCTGGTCGTCGATCCGTCCCAGGCCTCCGGTGCCACCGGCCTGGAGAGCCGCCTCACCGCGTGCGTCCCCCTCAAGCTCGACGACACCGTCACCGGCGTGATCGCGATCTTCGGGCTGCTCCCCCAGAAGGGCGGCATCGAGGATCTCGACCGCGAGCTGTTC
>Ga0068860_100002933_pt1 | contig 17657 bp, 15 predicted proteins | sample KBSSwiS32_FD_66597 | JGI IMG/M metagenome (GOLD analysis project Ga0068860, IMG submission 66597) | Switchgrass rhizosphere microbial communities from Kellogg Biological Station, Michigan, USA - KBS Switchgrass S3-2 | ecosystem: Host-associated > Plants > Roots > Rhizosphere > Soil ... | reverse complement strand
CGCGCCCGCGCCGAGGCCGGCGAGGCGCTGTTCGGCACCATGGACAGTTGGCTGATCTGGAACCTCACCGGCCGCCACCTCACCGACGTGACCAACGCCAGCCGCACCATGCTGATGAACCTGGCCACGCTCGACTGGGACGACCGGCTGCTCGCGGCCATCGACGTGCCCCGCGCCATGTTGCCGCAGATCCGGCCCTCCTCGGAGGTCTACGCCGAGGCCCGCGGCGTGCTGGCCGGCGTCCCGGTCGCGGGCGCGCTCGGCGACCAGCAGGCGGCGCTGTTCGGCCAGACCTGCTTTTCCGAAGGGGAGGGCAAGTGCACCTACGGCACCGGCGGCTTCCTCCTGGTCAACACCGGGCCCGACCCGGTGGTCTCCAGGAACGGCCTCCTCACCACCGTCGGCTACAAGATCGGCGACGCCCCGGCCGTCTACGCCCTGGAGGGCTCCATCGCCGTGGCCGGGTCCCTGGTCCAGTGGCTGCGCGACAACATCGGACTCATCGCCAAGGCCGCCGACATCGAGGACCTGGCCCGCACCGTCGACGACAACGGCGGCTGCTATTTCGTGCCGGCCTTCGCGGGGCTCTTCGCGCCCTATTGGCGCTCCGACGCGCGCGGCGTGATCGCCGGCCTGACGGGCTACATCACCAAGGGCCACATCGCCCGCGCCGTGCTGGAGGCCACGGCCTGGCAGGTGCGCGAGGTGGTCGACGCCATGGCCGCCGATTCCGGCACGCCGCTCACCGCGCTGAAGGCGGACGGCGGCATGACCGCCAACGGGCTCCTCATGCAGATCCAGGCCGACGTTCTGGGCGCGCCGGTCGTGCGGCCGACCGTCGCCGAGACCACCTGCCTGGGCGCCGCCTACGCTGCGGGGCTTGCCGCCGGCGTCTGGCCGGATCTCGAAAGCCTGCGGGCCAACTGGCGCCAGGACGCCGAATGGCGCCCCGTTCTCGCCGCAGAGGCGCGCGACAGGGCCTACCGCAAATGGAGAAAGGCCGTTGAGCGAACCTTCGACTGGATCGACGCTGATGACGCCTGAGCCGGCCGCCGACGAGCGGCTGGAGCTGGTCTGCTATCTGCACGACGGCTGGAAGCCGCTGATCCGCCCGGCCTCGCCCAAGCGCGACTGGATGGACGCCACGCCGGAGTCCTTCGCCTACCGCTGCCTGCCGCTCAACATCGCCAACGCCCACGGCTGGGAGGTGCTCTCCTCCTGCGCCTTCGAGGCGGTCTGGAACGGCGGGAACGGCACGGACGCCATCGAGATCCGCCTGCCGCAGGGCGCCGACCCGATCACCGCCCCGGTCTCGATCTTCGGCCACGGGGTGATCACCTTCCACATCGCGGGCCTCTTCCGCACCCCGCCGGGCTGGAACCTCTGGGTCGGGGGCTCGCCCAACCAGCCCAAGGACGGGATCGCCCCCTTGGGCGGCGTCGTGGAGACCGACTGGTCGCCGTTCACCTTCACCATGAACTGGCGCTTCACGCGGCCGCACCACCCCGTCCGGTTCGCGGCGGGGGAGGCGGTCTGCTTCCTGTTCCCCGTCCAGCGCAACCTGCTGGAGAGCTTCACCACCCGCTTCGCCCCGATCGCCGACGAGCCCGGCCTCGTGTCCCAGTTCGACGCCTGGAGCCGGGCCCGCGAGGCCTTCCAGGCCAAGATGCGGCGCGAGCCGCCCAAGGCGCCGGCCGACAAGTGGCAGAAGCACTATTATCGCGGCGTCGACGCCAATGAGCGCGCCCACATCGACGACCACCAGACCAAGCTGCGCCTCGCCCCGTTCGACTGGAACGAGGACATGGGCGCGGCCCCGGTACCTTCGGCGGCGGTCTGTCCGGTCGCCCACCCCCCCGCGCTCCCCGCCGACCCGCAGGTCGAGGCGCTGAAGGCCGAGCTCGCCCGCACCCGCATCGAGCTCGCCCGCCGCGACTGGCTGCTCGACGTCGCCGAGGGGCACCGCCACCTGGCGCCGCCGCTCGTCCGCATCGCCAAGCGGCCGGCCGTTCCCCGCGACGAGTTCCTGCAGCGCTACTACGCCGCCGGCCGTCCCGTGGTGATGACCGGTCTCGCCGGGTCGGACGCCGAACCCAGCGCCTTGCAGCCGTATCTGTCGGAGACGCCGGACGCGGATCCGCCCGCGGCCTGGCCCGGCGCGCCCGACGCCTTCACGCCCCTCGACCAGGGCCTGGCCAACGCCCTGGTCGTGCAGTCCGCCGGGCGCCGGAACCTCAAGATCGCGCCGCCCTCCGAGACCTGGCGGCTGTTCGGTCTGCAGGGCGGCGACCTGGACGACCGCGAGCGCCTGGCCCGGGACTTTCCCCTGGCCGCCCGCGCCAGGGTCTACGACATCACGCTGGAGCCTGGAGAGGCCCTGTTCCTGCCCCTCGGCTGGTGGCGCCAGGCGCGCGCCCTGGGCGCGTGCGAGACCCTGGTCTTCACCGGCTTCCCCTGGCCCAACAACGCCGCCGAGGCCTATCCGCGGGGCTGAGGCCTCAGAACCGCGACGACGTCAGCTTCACGTCGGCCATCTTCCACGCCTGGTCGAAGTCCGCCTGCGCCTTGGCCGCCTCCGCGGTCTTGCGCTGCGCCTTCAGGGCCTGGGCCAGCCCGAACAGCGCCCAGCCGTCGCCGCGGTAGAAGGTCAGGCTGTCGCGGTAGACGGCCTCCGCCTCCGCCGGCCGCCCGGCCTGCAGCAGCGCGGCGCCCAGGAGGTGGCTCGAGGGCTGGTGCCAGTAGGGCGGCTCGGTGTAGGGCAGGGCGCGCTCCATCTCCCAGGCCTGCCGGAAGCGCACGACCGCCCCGTCCAGGTTGCCGCCGGTGCGGGCGATCTCGCCGTCCACCAGCGCCAGCGCCAGGTTGACCATCGGCCGGGCCGGCACGCCGAACGGATCGAAGGCCGAGAAGTCCGCCTGCGTCAGGCCGGACAGCTTCTCGCGGTCCGCCAGCGCCGCAGCCTTGTCGCTGGTGTTGGCGTGGGCGAACGCCTGGGCGTAGAGCCACACGGCGGTGTCCAGCTTCAGCTCGGGCGGCGGCGCCGGCTCGGCCAACACCTCGCGCCACTTGCCGAACCGCACCAGCGTCGTCACCGGCGTGAAGGCGAACAGCTCGCCCATCGGGATGGTCTTGGCCAGTTCCTCGGCGTTCACCGCCTTCACCAGCCGCCGCGAGGCGTCGAGCGCCGCCGCCGAGCGCCCCAGCATCTCCGACGAGGTCCACAGGAAATGGATGTTGTGGCCGTAGTAGCCCAGCGGATAGAAGCCCTGCGCCTTGCACTGGGCGATATAGGCCTCGTCCACGGCGGCGGCCTGCGCGTTGACGGTCACCGCGTCTGCATAGCGGCCGACCCGGTAGTAGATGTGCGAGGGCATGTGCACGATGTGCCCGGCCTGCGGCATCAGCGGCAGCAGCCGGTCGGCCGCCGCCTCCGCCCGCTCGGGCGTCGCCGAGGCCTCCACGGCGTGGATGTAGAGGTGCAGCGCGCCGGGATGGTTCGGCGCCTTGGCCAGCACCCCCTCCAGCAGGCCCACGATCTCGCCGCCGTGGCCCTTGGGCGTCTTGGCGTCCGCCTCCCAGTAGTCCCACGGCTGGGTGTCCATCATCGCCTCCGCGGCGAAGGTCGCGGCGTCCAGGTCGTCGGGATAGGCCTTGGCGACGCCGGCCATCGCCTGGGCGAAGGCCTCGTCCAGCGGCTTGCGGTCGGCCTTGGGGTCTTCCACGTAGCGCTTGGCCAGCGCGGCGATCCACGCCTGCTCCTCGGCTGACGCCTTGCCCGCCAGGGCCTGCGCCCGGCCGAGCGCCTGCCAGGCCGGGGCGACCGCGTCCGGCTGCATCGGCAGGTTGATGTTCGGTCCCAGCGCGAAGGCCACGCCCCACCAGCACATGGCGCAATCCGGGTCGAGCCGCGCGGCCTCGCGGAACGAGCGGATCGCTTCGGCGTGGTTGAACCCGAATAGCAGGTTGACGCCCTGGTCGAAGAACCGCTGCGTCTCGGGGACCTTCGAGGAGATCGCGTGGTGGTGGTCGCCCAGGCCGGTGAACACCGGCGCGCCCGGCTTGTCCGCGGTCCCGCCGTAGACCGCCGGCATCGCCGCCAACGGTCCCATCGCCATGCCCATGCCGTGGCCGCTGTGATCCATCGGCGCCGGCGCCTGGGCGGGCTTCGCCGCCGGTTTCGGGGCCGGCTTCGCCGCTGCGCCGCCGGCCGCCAGGACCAGCGCCGCGCAGGCTCCGATCAAGGATTTCGAGTGGGTCATGTCCGCCGCTCCCATCGCGTTTCGCCGCGGGCAGCGTGCTCCGCTTCCGGGCGGATGCAAGGGCCCACGGCCGCGGTTCGGCGCCTTGCGATGAGGCGGTCGGCGGCGCTTCGGATTCACGGTGCGGGAGAGCGGGAACGGCGGCCGGTCGGCGTCGTTATGCCGTCAGGCGACTTTCCAGGAGCGCGGCATGCTGAAGTCCACTGGATATCTCATTTCGACGCTCAGCGTGATCCTGTTGGGAGTCGTGTCCTGGAAGGCCGCAAGCCAGGATCATTTCCTGCTGCTCTGCCTGATCCTCGGCATGCTGGCCTCGGGCGCCGGCATGCTGTTGCGCTGGCTCGCCTTCCAGAACGAACAGCGCGCCCGCCGCCGCCACGCCGCCCCGGTCCTTCACATCGTGGGGGAGGGCCATATCCGCCGGTCACGCTGAATTTTGGAAACCCGATCGCCTTGAAAGGGTTTCCAGAAGGACCTCTGCCTTGACGCAGACCACCTTAGGAGACGGCGCATGACCTCCGGTACGGAAAAGGCCGCCACCGACGCGGCCCCGCAATTCACCAAGGCCCCCGACGCCCCCAACGACAAGGGCGCCGTGCGCTCGGAAGACCGGCATATCGACGTTCCGGTGGCCCGCGAGGCCGAGCCCCTGCCGCAACACGGCAAGCACGACCAGCTCGCCGACAAGGAAGCTGAGGCCGAGGACCGGGCCGAGGACCGGCAGGAAGCCCTGCTCGACGAAGGCCTGGAGGAAACCTTCCCCAGCAGCGATCCGGTGAGCGTCAAGCGCATCACCTGACGCCGTCCGGGGACATGCGCCCCCGGCGCGTGTCCCCGTTCCCCTTTCAACCGCCCTCGGCCGCCAGGCGCGCCGCGCGCCGCCGTTCATAGTCCTCGTGCCGCCGGCAGATCTGCGGCCACAGCTCGGCCGCCTGCGGGAAATCCAGTCGGAACCGATCCTTCAGCGTCGCCACATAGTCGCCGGCCGTGGCGATGAGGGTCTTTTCGACGCCGCCCGGACGGATCTCGCGCAGGACCCGTCCGACCATCGACAGGATCACCCCGTCGCCGCCGCGGGCGCAGGCCACCGTATTCTGCACGAACGGGGAGGTGGGATCTGTCTGCAGCCACCGGCAGGTCTCGGCCATCGCCGCCTCGTCCGGGCCGCGGGCCGTGAAGCCGGGGGTCATGCCGAACGGGTGGTTGACCAGGCGAAACCCGCCGTCCGACAAAAACTCCACCACGAACGGAAAGCCGTTCTGGTCGAATGGTCCCTCGACCAGGCGATAGGGCTCGAACGGCCCGTCGGCGAAACCCACGTCGCAGACAAACGCCTCGCCCATCAGGTCGACCCGCAGGACCAGGTGCGAGGCTGGCGACGCCCCGTTCCCCGCCAGCCGCGTCACCGCAAATCCGATCGCCGCCAGCGCCAGGCCCAGAAGGCCGTTCTGCTCGTAGCACCAGCCGCCGCGCCGCTGGCCGACGATCTTGTCGAACGCCGCCTGCGGGTCGGTGGTCAGCGGCCGCCGCAACTGGACGTCGAAGTTCTCGTAGGGGATCGCCCGCGCATGCGCCCGCTGCACCCCGCGCAGCGTCTCGAAATCCACGCGCAGCGGCCCATCATAGTCGATGCGGCGAAGGTAGGCGGACAGGTCCATGGCGAAGCTCCGGAGGATCCGGGCCATACCACAGGTCGTGCGCAGGCCGTGCCACCCCCGCGCCACGCCCCCGTCGCGCCGGGTCCTTTCAAGGTGAAGGCCCCGCTGACGCCGGCGGGGCCTTCTGGGGCGTCGGTGGTTGTGGGGTGCCGAGCGACGCCCTCATCTGCGGAACCTGGATTTTCGGGATTGGTTCGCTCGGCGCATTTTGCGCGATCGGCGACCGGGGATGTTCGTTCGGGACTGAGGCGAAGCCCCCGCCAGCCTTCAGGGCGAAGCGGGGGCGTCTTGGGCGCGGGCTTCTTGGGGGTGTCGCGTCCTGGGTCCTTAACTTACGCGGTCAAGGAAAGTTCGCGGGACGATGGCGGGCTGCTCAGGAACTCGCCTCGTCGCCCATCTGCTCGTCCACCTCGGGCCATTCGTCCAAGGGTTCGGGCGAGCTGTAGTCCACTTCATCCAGCGCGCGGCAGTGCCAGAACGCCGCCTCGTCGATCAGTCGGCTGCGGTGCTGCATATTGTCGGTCTGCGCGGCCAGTTTCAGCAGCGCCTCGGCCTGAGCACGATATCGATCCGCTGACATGACGGGCGCCCACATTTACGCAGTGACAATGCGGGAACACCCCAAGCGCCGGTCGGTTCAACCGCCGGATGTCGATTTCTAACAAATGTTGACGTCGTCCGAGGGCTAGGCGCGGCGGCGCCAGGCGGCCTGCGACGTCACCAGGCCGCTCGGCGGATCCAGTCGAAAGCTCTGCAGAAAGCGTTCGAACGCGCGCACCGCATCGTCGCTCCAGAGCTCGACGATCCGACGTTCCTGGTCCCCCAGGATCTCGGTCTGCAGCGACGCGGTGTCGGTCGCGGAGACGGTCTGCAGCTCCAGGAAGCGATAAAAGGCCGTCGTGATCCGCTCGGCGTCTCGGCCCCTCTGAACGACAATCTCGAATTTAGACACTTTGGGCCCCTCGCGCGAACATGGTTGAGGTGTCTCGCAAGTTCCGGGCCCGACGATCCGCCGGTGGAAAGGGGAACTCTGTGGTCCAAAGGATGCAGCGCAGCCGTTCAGTGCAGTTGCGTTGTTCCTTTTCGTAACAGTGAAGTCTCCAAGCGTGCGTCGGGCCGCTCCCCCTGGGGAGCGGCCCTTTTCGCTAGTGCATTCGTGCGCCGTCGGCCGCGACCCGCAAGAGCCTGTGGTCCTGCTCGTCATAGACCTCGATGAGGTCAACGACAGGCCAAGTGCGCATTTCCTGGAGAATGATATCCGGCAGGTCGTCATTGCCTTCGCATGTGACGACCCGCAGCTCCGGCGTCTCGGCGTCGGGTTTATGTAGGTAACACAAGAAAGTACTAGACATGGGCGCGCTCCCGATGTTCAGGGCCAGGCGCACAGCGGACTGACTTCCCGCCGGCGGCTCGGCGTCGATGCCAACGATATTTGCGACGACCACCATTCCTGATGACGGTGTGTACGACAGCAGAAATATGCGCCCCGGCCGGGAAGATTCAATCGGTCGCCGGGTTGAAAATGAGCCGCAGTTTTTCCATGCGAAGGCCCCGGCGCGCCGGTGGGGGCGTTGCCGCCGGGGCCCCGTAAGCAGCGCATGCGTGTCTAGGATTTGCGCCGCATCTCGCGGTGAGACATAGATAAATGTCCCGCCAAGACTTCGAGTTCCTATGTTGCCTTTCCGACATCCGGCGTCTCTTGAGGCGGGGCCCATCTCCATTCGCGGAATCTGAACCGCTCAGGTGAAACCCGGCGCCGGGATTCGTGTTGTCTCGAAATGCGACCTTCGATGCTCACCGCAGAGGACTGTCTCGCCAAGGCTGACGAGATGGAACGCTTGGCGCATGCGGGTCCGCCGGAGATCCGCGACAGCTACCTTCGAATGGCGTCGGAGTGGCGCGTTCTCGCCGTCCAGGCCGCCGGCCAGGACGCCGTGCTTCCAGCCGCCCAACCAAAAGGCCTCTGACAGCGCCATTCACGACCGCCACCGGCAGGGGCGAGTCCAGGCCGCCAAACATCTCCCACGCATTTGCGGGGAGCCGTTGGCGATCGTTGAAAATCAATGGAAATTCTTTGCGAAATGCGTGTGAGACGCGACCTCGGCTGGCCACATGCGTCTGAAGTCACAAAGAAGATTTGGAGGCCTGGCCGAGAATCGAACTCGGGTGCGCGGATTTGCAGTCCGCTGCGTCACCACTCCGCCACCAGGCCGTCCGGTACGGCGCGCCCAGGCAAGGGGGCGCCGCGCGAGGGCGGATCGCTAACAGAACGTCCCGCCTGCGGCAATCGTTGTGGCGCCCGCCGATTGCGCAACCGTAAAGGCGCGACCTATAAGCGTCGGGAAACAGCGCATCTCCGAGGACCCATGGCCGCCGATCCCGACGCCGCCCGCCTGAACATGGTGGAAAGCCAGGTGCGCACCAGCGACGTGACCGATGTCCGCATCCAGGACGCCATGCGCCAGATCGACCGGACGGCCTACGTCTCGCCGGAAAAGGCCTACCTCGCCTACGCCGACGCCGAGGTTCCGTACGCGGCGGGCCGCTGGCTGCTCAAGCCGCGCGACGTCGCCAAGCTCCTGCAGGCGCTGAAGCCCCAGCCGGGCGAGCGGGCGCTCGCCGTGGCCGCCCCCTACGCCGCCGCGGTGCTGGAGGCCCTGGGCGTGTCGGTGGACCGCCAGGACGATCCGGCCGCGGCGTCCCCGCAGGGTGCGTACCAGGTGGTGGTTTGCGAGGGCGCGGTGGGATCCTGTCCGGCCGCCTGGCTACAGGCGCTGGACCGCGGCGGCCGCCTGGGCGTGGTCGAGCGTGACGGGCCAGTGGGCAAGGCGGTGCTCTACGTGTCCGCCGACGACGGCGTGGGCCGTCGGCCGATCTTCGATGCGACGCCGCCGGTCATGCCGGGCTTCGAGACCCAACATGGTTTCGCCTTCTAGGGTAGGTAGAAACACCTTCGAAACGTGTAGGTGAAATAAGCTTAAACAAACGCCCCCTGGCGTCCGAGGGCTCAGGCGGGTCAAAACTGTGTCCGCATAACCGGTTCTGGGGATTTTGAATGCAAAGAAGCCGCCGCGGATTTTCGCCGGCCGCCGTCGCAGCGGGGGGACTTCTCGCTGTTGCGGCCGTGGGTCCCGCCGCCGCCGAGACCCTGGCCGACGCGATCGCCATGGCCTACGAGTCCAACCCGACGCTGCAGGCGCAGCGGTCGACCCAGCGCGCCCTGGACGAAACCTACGTACAGGCCCGCGCCGGCTGGCGGCCGACCCTGAGCGCCAGCGTCGGCGACACCTTTCTCGAAACCCGCACCCCCGGCGGCCGCGGCATCGTCGACACCAACGGCGACGGCATCCCGGATTCGGTGGTCTCCACCAGCGTGCAGGAGCGCTACACCGGCAACGCCGCCCTGTCGCTGAGCCAGCCGCTCTACACCGGCGGCCGGGTCGCCGCGGCGGTCTCCGGCGCGGAAGCCGACATCCTGGCCGGGCGCGAGAACCTGCGCCGGGTCGAGGCCCAGGTGGTGTCCAACGTCATCCAGGCCTATGTGGACGTGCGCCGCGACCAGGAGTCGCTCAGGATCCGCGAGGAGAACGTCGGCGTCCTGCAGCGCCAGCTCGATGAATCCAAGGCCCGCTTCGACGTGGGCGAGATCACCCGCACCGACGTGGCCCAGTCGCAGGCCCGGCTCGCGGCCTCGATCTCGCAGTTCCAGTTGGCCCAGGCCCAGCTCGCCATCAGCCGCGCCAACTACGCCGCCGTGGTCGGCCAGAACCCGGGCGATCTCGCGCCGGAGCCGTCGCTGGCGGGCCTCCTGCCGGCCGACATCGACAAGGGCTTCGACGTCGCCGAGCAGAACAACCCGCAGCTTCGCGCCGCGGAGTACGCCGAACAGGCCAGCCACGCGCGCGTGGCCGGCGCCAAGGCCGAACGGTTGCCGCAGGTCTCGCTCTCGGCCACCTACGGCTTCTCCGGCGTCGGTCGTCCCGTCGACACCGACAAATATTCCCAGAACATCACCGCGCGGGCCGGCGTCACCATGCCCCTGTTCTCCGGCGGGCTGGTCTCCTCGCGCATCCGCCAGCAGGTGGAGCGAAACACCACCGACCGCATCAACATCGAGACCGCGCGCCGCCAGGTGCTGCAGAACCTCACCCAGACCTGGAACCAGCTTCAGGCCGCCCGCGCCAACATCACCTCTTCGGACGAACAGGTGCGCGCCGCCCTGATCGCCGCCGAAGGCACCCGCCAGGAACAGCAGGTCGGCCTGCGCACCACCCTGGACGTCCTCAACGCCGAGCAGGAGCTGCGTCAGGCGCAGCTCTCCCAGGTGGGCGCGCGCCACGACGAATACATTTCCGCGGCCGGCGTCCTGGCCGCCATGGGCCGGCTGGAGGCCAAGAACCTGACGCCCGTTGGCCCGCGCTACGATCCGAAGACCCACTTCGGAAAGCTGCGGATCACCTGGGGCTGGGTGCCCTGGGAAGAGCCGATCGGCATCGTCGATTCGGCCATGGTGCCCAAGCCGGTGGAAAAGCCGCTGGAGGCGCCGTTGCCCCCCGCGATCGCCCCGGCGCCGCCGGCCAACTGATCAGCCTTAGTTCGGCCCCTTTCGCGCGCCATCCGCGACTCTTCGCCTATCGCGCGATTAGGTTCTTGCGGACTCGGGCGGAAATTGCACCATCGGCTGCGCAAGCCTACGCTTGCGCATAGATTCTCTCCTGGCCGGTGGTTACCCCATGTCTGAGCAGCCCGCGCAAGAACCGACCATGGAGGAGATCCTCGCCTCCATCCGGCGGATCATCTCGGAAGACGAAACCCCGGCCGGCGAGGCCGCGGCCGCCGAGCCCGAGGCCGAGGCTGAGCCCGCGCCTGCGCCGCAACCCGAGCCGATGGTCGCCGAGGCGGCCGAGGACGAGGTTCTCGAGCTGACCGAGAAGGTCGAAACCCACGGCGACATCGACGCCATCGCCGCCCCGACGGTCGAAGCGGCCGCCGAGCCGCCTGCGCCCCCGCCGGCGCCTGCGCCCGCCGCGGTCGACGTCTCGCCGGCCGAGCCGCTCGCCCCCATGGCCGCCCTGGTCAGCGCCTCGACCGCCACCGCGGCGGCCTCCGCCTTCGGCCAGCTCTCGGCCAATATCGGCATGCCGCCGGAAGGCCTCACCCTGGCCGACACGGTCCGCGACCTGCTTCGCCCGCTGCTCAAGGAGTGGCTCGACGCCAACCTGGCCGGCATCGTCCAGACCACCGTCTCCGCCGAAGTCGAGCGCATCGCCCGCGGGCGGTAGCCTCAACCACCCACAGCACACACAGCACACACACCCGCTCATCCCCGCTTTCGCGGGGATGAGCGGTTGACGAGCAATCCCGGTCGCTCGCCGGTCCATCTTACAATTCCGCAGCCGGACGCTTCCGCCGACCCCGGCGGGAAGGTATGCAGCGCCGGGCATGTTAGAGAAAACCTTCGATCCCAAGACCGTCGAGCCGCGCCTTTACGCCCAGTGGGAGGCGTCCGGCGCCTTTGCGCCCACGGACGATCCGGCGGCCGAGCCGTTTTCCATCGTCATCCCGCCGCCCAACGTCACCGGCTCGTTGCACATCGGCCATGCGCTGAACAACACCCTGCAGGATGTGCTGGTCCGCTTCGAGCGCATGCGCGGCAAGGCGGCGCTGTGGCTGCCCGGGACCGACCACGCCGGCATCGCCACCCAGATGGTGGTGGAGCGCCAGCTTGCCGCGGAGGGCAATATCGGCCGCCGCGACCTCGGCCGCGAGGCCTTCGTCGCCAAGGTCTGGGAGTGGAAGGGCAAGTCCGGCGGGACCATCGTCAACCAGCTCCGCCGCCTGGGGGCCTCCTGCGACTGGAGCCGCGAGCGCTTCACCCTGGACGAGGGCCTGTCGGCCGCCGTGCGCAAGGTGTTCGTCCAGCTCCACAAGGAAAAGCTCATCTACCGCGACAAGCGGCTGGTGAACTGGGACCCGCACTTCCAGACCGCCATCTCCGACCTGGAGGTCGAGCAGCGCGAGGTCGAGGGCCATTTCTGGCACTTCGCCTATCCGCTGGAGGACGGCTCCGGCGAGATCGTCGTGGCCACCACCCGGCCGGAGACCATGCTGGGCGACACCGCCGTCGCGGTTCACCCCACCGACGAGCGCTACAAGGCCCTGATCGGCCGCGCCGTGCGCCTGCCCATCGCGAACCGCCCGATCCCGATCATCGCCGACGAGTACGCCGACCCGGAGAAGGGCTCCGGCGCGGTGAAGATCACCCCGGCCCACGACTTCAACGACTTCATGGTCGGCAAGCGCCACAACCTGCCGCAGATCAACATCCTCGACGACTTCGCGCGCCTGAACGACAACGTGCCCGAGGCCTACCGCGGCCTCGACCGCTTCGCCGCCCGCAAGAAGGTGGTCGAGGAATTCGAGGCGCTGGGCCTGCTGCGCGGCGTGGAGACCACCCGCCACGTGGTGCCGCATGGCGACCGCTCCGGAGTCGTGGTCGAGCCCTATCTGACCGACCAATGGTACGTGAACGCCGAGGTGCTGGCCCAACCCGCCATCAAGGCGGTGGAGGAGGGGGCCACGGTCTTCGAGCCCCGCCACTGGGAGAAGACCTACTTCGAGTGGATGCGCAACATCCAGCCCTGGTGCATCTCGCGCCAGCTATGGTGGGGCCACCGCATCCCCGCCTGGTACGGCCCCGACGGCCAGGTCTTCGTGGCCGAATCCGAGGCCGAGGCCCAGGCCGCCGCCCGCGAACGCTACGGCCGCGACGAGCCGCTGCGCCAGGACGAGGACGTCCTCGACACCTGGTTCTCCTCGGCGCTCTGGCCCTTCTCCACTTTGGGCTGGCCGGAAAAGACCGAGGACGTGCGGCGCTTCTACCCGACCCACACGCTGGTCACCGGCTTCGACATCATCTTCTTCTGGGTCGCCCGGATGATGATGCAGGGCCTCCATTTCATGGGCGAGGTTCCCTTCAAGCGCGTGTTCATCAACGCCCTGGTGCGCGACGCCGACGGGAAGAAGATGTCCAAGTCCAAGGGCAACGTGCTCGACCCGCTGGAGCTGGTGGACGACTACGGCGCCGACGCCCTGCGCTTCACGCTCACCGCCATGTCCGGGGCGGCTCGGGACATCAAGCTTTCGCGACAACGCATTGAAGGTTATCGGAACTTCGGAACGAAGCTCTGGAACGCCACCCGCTTCTGCGAGATGAACGGCTGCGCCCGCGCCGAAGGCTTCGACCCGGCCAAGGTGACAACGCCGCTCAACCGCTGGATCGTGGGCGAGACCGCCCGCACCGCCCGCGCGGTCACCACGGCCCTGGAAGACTGCGCCTTCGACGACGCCGCCAACGGCCTCTACCGTTTCATCTGGAACACCTACTGCGACTGGTACGTCGAGCTCGCCAAGCCGACGCTCACCGGCTCCGACGCCGCGGCCAAGGCCGAGACGCAAGCCACGGCCGCCTGGGCCCTCGACGTCATCCTCAAGCTGCTGCATCCGGTGATGCCCTTCATCACCGAGGAGCTGTGGCGGGTCACCGCCGACTGGGGCGCGGCCCGGCCCGAGCCCATGCTGATCTCCGCCCGCTGGCCCGATCTGCCGGCCAGTCTGGACGACGCCGCGGCCGACGCCGAGATCGGCCTGCTCGTCGCCGCGATCGGGGAGGGGCGCTCGCTCCGCTCCGAGCTCAACGTGCCGCTCTCCGCCCGCCCGCCGCTCCTGGTGCTCGACGCCACGCCCGAGCAGCGCCGGGTCCTCGAGGCCGCGGCCCCGGCCCTGGCCCAGATGCTCCGCGTCGACGGCGTCCGCATCCAGTCCGAGGTTCCCGAAGGCGCCATCCCCTATGTCGTGGAAGGCGCGACCCTGGCCCTGCCGGTCGCCGAGTTCATCGACCTCGCCGCCGAGAAGGCGCGCCTCGCCAAGGAGGTCGCCAGCCTGGGGGCCGACATCGAGCGCACCGCCAAGAAACTCGCCAACGCCGACTTCGTCGCCCGCGCGCCGGAGGAGGTGGTGGAAGAGAACCGCGAACGCCTCGCCGAATCCGAGGCCGCCAAGGCCAAGCTCGAAGGCGCGCTCGCCCGCCTCGCCGCGGCGGGGTGATCCAGATCGCTCCTCCCCCGTCCCGAAGAGGACGGGGGAGGGGGACCACGCGCAGCGTGGTGGAGGGGGCGCAAGGTCGCTTCCGGAGCGCCCCCTCCGTCACGACTCGCGTTCCGCGAGCCGCGCCACCTCCCCCGAAGTCTTCGCTTCAGGGGAGGAGCAAGCCGTCCCCCCGTTTGCATCCCCGCCGCCCATATGGTTCTTCAGCGGGGTCCAGGCGGCCCTTCAGAGCCGCCGCTTCGGGGAGAGACGCGTATGTCGGAGGTCGCCCTTCCGCCCGGCTGGCCCGCCATGTCCATCGCGGAGGCCCACCGGCTGCTGACCGCGCCCGGCACGCCGACCGAGGTGGTGGAGACGGTGATCCGGGGCGTGACCTTCCGGACCTTCAAGAACCTGCCTCCCACCTTCGGCGACATGGTCGAACACGCCCGCAATTTCGGGGAACGGGTGTTCCTGGTCTACGAGGACGAGCGCGTCACCTACGAGGCCTTCTATCGCGCCTGCGCCGCCATCGCCCGCGAGCTGCAGGCCCAGGGCGTGGCCAAGGGCGACCGCGTCGCCATCGTCATGCGCAACCTGCCGGAGTGGGTGGCGGCCTTCTACGGGACCATGGCCATAGGCGCCGTCGCCACGCCGCTGAACGCCTGGTGGACCGGCCCGGAGCTGGAATACGGCTTCAAGGATTCCGGCGCCAAGGTCGCCCTGGTCGACGCCGAGCGCTATGCGCGGATGGCCGAGCACCTGCACAACCTGTCGGACCTCAAGCGCATCTATGTCGCGCGCGCCGACGAGGAGATCGCCCACCCGGCGGTGGTCGCCCTGGAATCGGTGATCGGCGCCCCCGCGGCCTGGGCGGGCCTTCCCGACCAGCGGCTTCCGAAGGTGGACGTCGCGCCCGACGACCTCGCCACGCTGCTCTACACCTCCGGCACCACCGGCAGCCCGAAGGGCGCACTCGGCACCCATCGCGGCGGGATGACCAACGTCTTCACCGGCGCGGTCGCCACGGCGCGCAATTTCCTGCGCCGCGGCGAGACCCCGCCTGCGCCCGACCCCACGCTCCAGCGCGCCACCCTGATCTCGGTGCCGTTCTTCCACGTCACCGGCTCGATCGCGCTGCTCAATCCCCATGTCTATGCGGGCGCCAAGATCGTCATGATGCGTCGCTGGGACCCGCTGCGCGCCTTCCAGCTCATCGAGCGCGAGCGGATCAACACCGCCGGCGGCGTGCCCACCATCGCCTGGCAGCTCATCGAGCATCCGGAGCGGACCAACTACGACCTGTCGTCCCTGGAGACGGTGAACTACGGCGGCGCCCCGTCCGCGCCTGAATTGGTGCGTAAGATTCGCGAGACGTTTCCGAACGCTCAGCCCGGCAACGGCTGGGGGATGACCGAAACCACCGGGACCATGACCGTCCATTCCGCCGAGGACTACCTGAACCGTCCCGACTCCTGCGGCCCGCCGACGCCGGTGGCGGACCTGAAGATCGTCGACCCGGTCGACGGCGTCACCGTACTGCCGCCGGGCCAGGTGGGCGAGCTGTGGGCCAAGGGCCCGCACGTGGCCTCCGGTTACTGGAACAAGCCCGAGGCGACGGCCGCGGCCTTCGTCGACGGCTGGGTGCGCACCGGCGACCTGGGGCGCCTCGACGAGGAGGGCTTCTGCTACATCGTCGACCGGGCCAAGGACATGTTGATCCGCGGCGGCGAGAACATCTATTGCGTCGAGGTGGAGAACGTCCTCTTCGGCCACCCCGCGGTGATGGACGCCGCCATCGTCGGCGTGGCCCACCGCACGCTGGGGGAGGAGCCTGCCGCTGTGGTCACCCTGAAACCGGGCGCGACAGCCGACGAGGCCGAGCTGCGCGCCTTCGTCGCCGAGCGGCTGGCGGCCTACAAGGTGCCGGTCGCGGTGCGCTTCTGGCCCGAAACCCTGCCGCGCAACGCCAACGGCAAGATCCTCAAGTCCGAGCTCAAGAAGCTCTTCGCTTAACCGTCCGAGTCCTGTCATGTCCGGCCAACGCGCCGATCTCGCCCTGGTGTCCCGGGGACTTTTCGAAAGCCGCGCCAAGGCCAAGGCCGCCATCGAGGCCGGCCGCGTCACCGCCGACGGCCGTCCGGTGGCGCGCCCGTCCGACCTCATCGACGACGGGGCGGCGATCACCGCCGAGCCCGCCCATCCCTGGGTCGGCCGCGGGGCCCTGAAGCTCGACCACGCCCTGACCGCCTGGCCGGTGCCGGTGGCGGGCCGCGTGGTCCTCGACATCGGCGCCTCCACCGGCGGCTTCACCGAGGTCTGCCTGTCGCGCGGCGCGGCCCGGGTCTACGCCGTCGACGTCGGCCGCGGCCAACTCCACGCCCGGCTCGCCGCCGATCCGCGGGTGATCAGCCTGGAATCCGTCGACGCCCGGGCCCTGGACCGCAGGAAGGCCCCGGAGGCCATCGGCCTGGTGGTCTGCGACGTCAGCTTCATCTCGCTCTGCAAGGCCCTGCCGGCGGCCCTCGCCCTGGCCGAGCGCGGCGCCCACCTCGTCGCCCTGGTCAAGCCGCAGTTCGAGGCCGGCCCCGCCCATGTCGGCAAGGGCGGGCTCGTCCGTGACGCGGCCGCCCGCAAGGCGGCCCTCGACGGCGTCGTGACCTTCCTGGAAGCCTCCGGCTGGGCCGTCCGCGACACGGCGGACAGCCCCGTCGCCGGGGGCGACGGGGCGATCGAATATCTGCTCTGGGCGAAGAAGAAATAGTGTTTTCAGGTTCCTTCTCCCTGCAGGGAGAAGGTGGCGGCGCAGCCGCCGGATGGGGGCCGCACGGCGATATCCAACTAACGTCAAGAGCTTAGTCGGAGAGGTTTGAGAGACCTCTCATCCGACCCCGGATCAAGTCCGGGGCCACCTTCTCCCCGCGAGGGGGAGAAGGATCGAACCTATTCCACCACCTGATAGCGCCCCGTGGCGTCGCGGCAGACGCGCACGAAGCGCTTCTGGACCCGGCCGTCGGGCAGGTAGATCGGGCTCTCGGCCAGGGTGCAGCTATCGGCCGACGACGGGCGCTCGACGACGGTGTAGCTGTCCACCGGCCGGTCGCGGTCGTAGTAGCGGTCCTCGTAGCGGGACTCGCCGTAGTAGGGCTGGTCGCGCGGCGGCAGCCGGTCGCTGTAGTAGCTGCGGTCGCGGTAGTCGTAGCGATCCTCATAGGAGCTGCTGCGCGGCGCATAGCCGCCCGAGTTGCAGGCCGCCGAGCTGTTGCCGATCACCGCGCCGGCCGTGGCGCCCACCGCGCCGCCCAGCAGTGCGCCTTCGGTGCGCACGTCGCGGGCCGCGGCGTTGGAGCCGACCGCCGCGCCCAGGGCCGCGCCGACCAGACCGCCCACCACGCCGCGGTTGGTCTTCTCGCGCTTGCACGGGTCGTAGTAGTAGCCGCCCCGGCTGTCGTACTGCTGGGCGGCGGCGGCGCCGGCCGCGCCGGCCACGGCGGTGAACGCCATGACGCCGGCCACGGCGGCCAGCGCGCCCTTGGCGATGCGGGTGTGGGGGGTCATATCAACTCTCCTGAAGCACTGATGTTTACGTTAGGCGCAACGCTCAGGTGCGCCCGCTCGGCCGCCAGACGCCGTCGCGTCCGCGGCAGACTTCGAA
>Ga0068860_100002928_pt1 | contig 17676 bp, 13 predicted proteins | sample KBSSwiS32_FD_66597 | JGI IMG/M metagenome (GOLD analysis project Ga0068860, IMG submission 66597) | Switchgrass rhizosphere microbial communities from Kellogg Biological Station, Michigan, USA - KBS Switchgrass S3-2 | ecosystem: Host-associated > Plants > Roots > Rhizosphere > Soil ... | reverse complement strand
GCAAATAAAATATGCATACATTTTGCAGTCTTTACTATCTTTGAACTTCAATTATTTATTATGCTACAAGCAAATTTAAAACCTGTGTTGTTAGGAGTACTCGGAACACAAGAAATTATCATCATCCTGATAATCGTGTTGTTGCTGTTTGGTGGTCGCAAAATTCCTGAATTAATGCGTGGACTGGGAAAAGGTATCCGCGAGTTTAATGATGCAAAGAGCAATGTTACCAAGGAAATTGAAGAAGGCCTGAAGGAAAAAGAAAATAAAACAGTGTAATATTTTTTGCTGCCTGCTTTTTCTGTTCACTCATTTTCCTTCGAAGTTTTACGGAACCTTTGTTTAGTTTTCACTCAATACAACAATACCAAACTAATTTACTTAATGGCACCGCCACCTGTGTGGAAGCTGTTGAGTTTTTTTTACGCCGTATTGAAACCAGTAAACGGTTAAACGCCTTCACTGAAGTTTTTGCCGAAGAAGCTTTGCAAAAAGCGGCCCTGTTGGATCAACAACGTTCAGCAGGCAAACCAACCGGCCTGTTGCATGGGGTTGTAATAGGCATCAAAGACGTTATCTGCTATAAAGATCATAAAGTTACTGCTGCCTCTCATGTTCTGCAGGGTTTTACGGCTACCTATAATGCAAGTGCCATACAAAAATTACTGGATCAAGAAGCCATCATCATTGGCGCCTGCAATTGTGATGAGTTTGCTATGGGTTCCAGCAATGAAAATTCATTTTACGGTAATACCCTGAATGCGCTGGATGAAAACAGGGTGCCTGGGGGTTCTTCGGGTGGCTCTGCCGTAGCAGTACAAGCTGGCTTATGTATGGCAAGCCTGGGCAGCGATACCGGGGGCTCAGTACGCCAACCCGCAGATTTCTGCGGCATCGTTGGCCTTAAACCCACTTACGGACGGGTTTCCAGATACGGGTTGATTGCGTATGGTTCTTCGTTCGACCAGATAGGCATTTTTGCAAAAAACATTCCGGACACCGCACTTATACTGGAGGTGATATCCGGCAAAGACAATTTCGATAGTACCACTGCCGATAAAGAAGTGCCAGCCTATCATCGCCTGCTGGCAACCACGCCTACACTACGCATCGGCTATTTCCAGGAGACCTTGAACCATCCCGGCCTTGATAAAGAAATGTCTGAAAAAATTTCAGGGTATATTAAGCAGTTGGATGCCCTCGGCCATGAGCTCGTACCTGTAGATTTTGGCATGATGGACTATATTGTTCCTGCCTATTATGTACTCACTACAGCAGAGGCTTCCTCCAATCTTTCACGGTTTGATGGAGTACGGTTTGGCTACCGTAATACCGATCCCGGCAACGATTTAACTGATTTTTATAAAAAAAGCAGATCAGAGGGCTTCGGCAAAGAAGTGAAACGCCGGATTTTACTCGGGACTTTTGTATTGAGTGCAGGTTATTTTGATGCCTACTTCACGCAGGCTCAAAAGGTTAGGCAAAAACTACTGGAAAAAACCAGGCAAATTTTTGAAAATGTAGATGTTATTTTACTGCCCACGGTGCCGTCTACGGCATTTAAAATTGGCGAAAAAACCGACGACCCCATCGCCATGTATCTCGCTGATATCTATACGGTTTATGCCAATTTAGTTGGCATTCCGGCCATCTCGCTCCCGCTCTTTAAACACTCCAATGGCATGCCTTTTGGTTTACAGGCTATGACAAACCAGTTTTGTGAGTTATCTTTATTACAACTGGCCCACCAATTACTGGCGCAATAATTGCAATTTCCACTATCCCGTTAAAGCAATTCCAACCGTTTCCGTATCCTCCTGAAACAAATCATTGTCCAATTTGCCGTTTTCGGTCTTGTAAACGTAAACTACAACAATGAAAAAATTTTTGTTACCAGGTCTATTTTGCATGGGCTTACTGCCTGTTATTGTCAATGCGCAGCAGGCGGTTTCTTTGGAATCCACCGTGGCTGTTCAAACGGTGGCAGCAGTAACCGTAAAAGACAGCTCAGCAATAACGCCAACAGCCCCCGTTTCCAAAAAGAAGGGTTTTAAAGATTTATTTGATAACGATCAGGCTAATATTGCCGGTCCGCGTCTAAACCCGCGTGCGCTGAGTTTTGTGCAGGATTACATGGAGAAAAACAGCGAAGATCTCGAAAATATGCGTGGATGGGGAAAACCCTATTTTAATGTGATGGATGCCATTTTGGTGTCTCACAATCTTCCCAAGGAATTAAAATACCTGGCGGTGATAGAATCGCGCCTGCATACCAGCGCCGTGTCTTGGGCTGGTGCCGTGGGGCCTTGGCAATTGATGCCCGCCACCGCAAGGGTACTGGGCCTAAAAGTGACCCGGAAAACCGACGAAAGAACCAATTATATTAAGAGTACCCATGCAGCCGCCAGGTACCTGAATGATTTGTATGATCAGTTTGGCGATTGGCTGCTGGTTATTGCAGCTTATAACGGCGGTGCCGGAAATGTTTTGAAAGCCATCCGCAAAAGCGGCAGCCGTAATTTCTGGGATCTGCAATATTACCTGCCTGCGGAAAGCAGGAATCATGTGAAAAAATTCATCGGTACCCATTATATTTTCGAGGGACAAGGCGGTCTCTGCACGCTTACCAAAAAAGAAACCGATGAAAACTACGGCGTTAACGGCACCTATATTTTCAACCGTAGGCTTACACCTGCTGAGCTGGAAGATGCAAAATCACAAATGATCTCAGGTAAATATCATTCTGCGGTAATAGCGAAAAATATTGTAATGGATCAGGCCGACTTCAACCGTTACAACCCGGATTTTGACAAAGTAATGGCCAGCGCCAGTACCAGCTATGAAATAAAATTGCCTGCAGACAAAATGGAATTGTTCAACAGCAACAAATACCAGATTCTGAACGAGTCTATCCAGTTGCTGCTAAACAGCGCTACCAATACGGTTTCGGCCGGCGCAACAAAAGATAGCATGCAGATGGCTACAAAAATGGCTAAGAAATAAATCAATAGCTTTCGTACATAAAGAAGACTACCGTTGTTTTGAAAACAGCGGTAGTCTTTTTTTATTCAAACACTTTTTTGATGGCTTCCGCTTTCAATAGGCATTCTTCGTACTCGTTTTCGGCTTTACTGTAAAAAGTGATGCCTGAACCTACCAGGTACGATAAATACCGGCTGGCACTGTTATATAAAATACTGCGGATGACCACGTTAAAATCAAAATCACCATTGGGCATAATATAGCCTACTGAGCCGGAAAAAATACCACGCCGGTTGGTTTCGTATTGTTCAATCAGTTCCATCACTTTTTTCTTCGGTGCTCCTGTCATAGAGCCCATCGGAAACGTTCTTTTAATAATATCGGTAAAACTGAGGCCTGGTTGCAAGGTTCCGCTAATCGTGGAAATCATCTGGTGTACCTGCGGAAAAGAATAAATGCCGAACAATTCATCTACCTCAACAGTCCCCTCCCGGCATATTTTTGATAAATCGTTTCTGACCAGGTCCACCACCATCACATTTTCAGAACGATCTTTTGCACTGTTATATAAGTCTTCGCGGTTGGCGGCATCGTAAGCAGCGTTAACGATATTTCTTTTACCGGTTCCTTTTATGGGCTGAGAAATAACAGTGTCGCCCTGTTTCTTCAGGTACCGTTCGGGGCTGGCACAAAGCAGGTACCGGTCAGCAATTCTATAAAAAGCGGCAAAAGGGGCAGGAGAGATACCACTCAGCATCCGATAAACCCTGACAGGATCGACTTGTACTTTTTCGGCAAAAAATTCCTGGCAAAAATTAACTTCATAACAATCTCCCCTTAATATGTGCCGACGCAATTGCTCTATTCTTTCAATATATGCCTGTTTCGACAAACGCGGTTGAAAGGCTACTGGCTGTAAGGGAACCGGCTGTTCGCTGTTAGCAATGCCAGTAATCAGGTTAAAAATTTCCTCGCTGGTTCTTTTGTCTTTTGCCGAAATGCACAGTTCATCCTCTTTTAATAATAGAATTGTTTCCGGCACGAAGAAAAAAAGATCAGGAAAGCCGGTATAATCGGGATGGCCGGAACTGAGCGTTTCTATTTCATTCTTAAGATCATAAGACAGATGGCCGAACAGCCAGCCCGGATGCTTTTGTTGAAACAGGTGTAATTGTGACAAGGCTGATCCTGCGTTCAGGGATATGCTGCTAACTGCTCCTGCCGCAGCTATACATTCGTACGTATGATGACTGAACTGGTACTGGTGGTTATCCAAAAAACAACAGGTGCTGAACCGGTTTATCCAAGTCAGCACCTGTTGTTTTGTCTTTTCGTACCCGTTTATCGGAAAAGAAATGAAATTACTATTCAATATATCAGCTATAAGCAGCGTATAAGATCAACGTAGTCAGAAAGAGATGGTCTAATAGTCATCGTCTTCATCATCAAAACCGCTATCGTTGAAAAGATCCATGTCTTTGAACTCTTCATCCACACCCAAATCATCCTCATCGGCCTTTCCTTTTTTGGTGGCGCCTGTTCCGGTACTACTTTTCTTTGTCTTTGATTTTGGGATATCAAATTCATCAAAATCGGGATCCCAATCTTCTTCTTCCTCTACTTTTTCCCAATCATCATTTACATCTACGTCAGCATCATCGTCATCATCATCATCGTCTTTTTTGCTTTTTGATGCAGATTTGCTCTTAGACGCTTTTGGGGAGTCATCTTCGTCATCATCGAAATCATCATCATCATCCAATTGCTTTTTGGATTTAGGGGATGCTTTCTCCTCTTTTTCTTCCGCATTTTTAGGTGCAGCCTTCTTTACCGGTTTGTCCTTACTTGACTTCGCCATGGTCTACCAGGATTTTTGATTAGTGTAAAATTTCAGCGAAGTTTTTAAATCGCCAAATTTTTTTAAATATTTTTTCCTGCTTTTTTATTCAATACTGATGAGCTGCTCCCTTCCCGGGCCATTTGAAATATGCGATACCTGTACACCGATATACTGGTTAATAAAACTTACATATGCTTTCATTTTCTCAGGCAACTCGGCAACTGTTTTCGCTGCAACGGTATCGCAATTCCATCCGGGAAAAGATTTCCATACGGGTGCAATATTGTGCTGCGTCATCTGAAAAGGAACTTCCATACTTTCCGTTCCATCCACACTGTATGCGGCGCATACTTCCAGTTCCTTAAAATTATCTAAAATATCTGCTTTTGTCATTATTACTTTAGTAACGCCGTTGATCATACAGGCGTACTTTAATGCTACCAGGTCAATCCAGCCGCAACGGCGGGGCCTGCCGGTAGTAGCACCAAATTCACTTCCCAACTTACGCAATTCTTCACCTGTTGCGTCATTTAATTCTGTGGGGAACGGACCGCTGCCAACCCTGGTGCAATAGGCTTTTGTAACGCCCATGATATCGCGTATTTTTTGCGGGGCGATGCCTAATCCTGAACAAATGCCGGAACTGGTGGTATTGGAAGATGTAACAAAAGGGAAAGTGCCAAAATCGATATCCAGCATACTGCCCTGGGCGCCTTCGGCCAGCACTTTCTTACCCTGTGATATCTTATCGTTGATAAAATACTCCCCGTTTACAATATTCAGTTGTTTTACAAATTCGATGGCTTCAAAAAAATCGTTTTCCCAGGCACTGATGTCTTCGTCAAAATTAAAATTGCCCAATAACTGCTGGTGTTTCTGGCGCAACTGTGTATATGACTTTTTAAAACCGGGATCCAGCAAATCGCCTACACGCAGCGCGTTGCGGCCGGTTTTATCCATATAGGCGGGCCCGATACCCTTGAGTGTAGAACCTATTTTATCGTTCCCCTTGGAAAGCTCAGACGCTTTGTCGAGCGCACGGTGAGTAGGCACGATAATATTGGTACGCCTTGATAAGAAAAGATTTTTTCTCACATCTACTCCAAAAGAAGCAACGATTTCACATTCTTTTTTCAGTGTTACCGGATCCAGCACTACACCATTACCAATCAGGTTAACGGTTTGCTCGTGAAAAACGCCGGAAGGTATCTGGTGCAGTACCACTTTTTTTTCTCCAACATATAACGTATGCCCTGCATTGGGCCCGCCCTGGAAACGGGCAATAACATCATAACGGGGTGCAAAATAATCTACGATTTTTCCCTTTCCTTCATCACCCCATTGCAAACCCAGTATCGCATCTACCATAATAAAATGTATGTTGAACTGTTATTGAGAAGTGGCAAAAATAGATGAATGAACCGATAAGCAAATATGAAAATGTGAAAATGTGGAAATATGAGAAATGAAAAAGTGTGGAAATGCGGAAATGAAATATAAAAATATAGTGAACGAACGTATTTACCAATACTCGCAATCAGTTAAAGGCATTAACGGCAGGGAAATAATAGAGAGAATTTCCACATTTTCCTCATTCAACGCATTTTTACTATTCTTTCTCTGCGTCGTACCGATCAACCGATTGTATACCGCTTAGCTTTAAAAGCCTTTCTACCAGGTCTTCCAGTTCTTCTTTATCGTGTACGAATACTTTTATGTTACCGTGAAAGATGCCTTCATTCGCTTCCACTGTCAGTGCGCTGATGTTTATTTTCATTTCGCCTGAAATAAGATTGGTGATTTTATGAATAACGCCCACATCATCGAGCCCAACAATTTTCAAACCGGTAAGAAAAGAAATCTCTTTGTTCTTTGCCCATTTTGTTTTTACAACCCGGTGCCCGTAGTTGGCGAGCAGTTTAGCTGCATTCGGACAATTGGTGCGGTGAATGGTAAGCCCTTTGCCGGTTGTTACAAAACCAAATACGTCGTCGCCCGGTATAGGCTTGCAGCAATTGGCCAGCGTGTACATGATTTTATCACTGCTTTCACCAAAGATGATCAGTTCCGCATCTTTTTTTGCCAGCGATGAAAGCGATCCTTCTCCCCTGAATTCAACGGGCGCGCGTACCGGCTTGGGCATTTCAATTTTATCGCCCAGCACCTGGAACTCTTTCAGTTCCTTCAAATCGATTGATTTTACGGCAATATCATAAAACAGGTCCAGTGAAGAATTAAGCTTGTAAAAATTGGTAAGTTCATCTATGTTATGCTGATTGAAAGCAGCCCCCAGGCCTTCCAGCTTTTTTTGCAGCATATATTTCCCTTCTTCGGCAACGCTTCTTTTTACCTCTTTGAGAGCATCTTTAATTTTGGTCTTTGCTTTTGCTGTTACTACAAAACCCAACCAGTCTTCCGTTGGTTTTTGTTTTCCGGAAGTAATTATTTCAACCTGATCGCCGCTGCGCAATTTATGACTGATGGGCACCAGCTTGTGGTTTACTTTGGCGCCGATACATTGCGAACCTACCGCGCTGTGAATTGAAAAGGCAAAATCAAGCGCGGTTGAGCCCACCGGTAACATCTTCACATCTCCCTTTGGCGTATACACGTAAATGTCTTCTGCTAAAAAAGACATTTTAAAATCCTGCAGAAAGTCTACTGAATCGGTGTCCTGTGTATTCAGTACTTCCCTGATTTGCTGGAACCATTTATCAAAACGGCTTTCATCGGATGTATCCTCCTTGTATTTCCAGTGCGCCGCCAAACCTTTTTCGGCAATTTCGTTCATGCGGCGCGTGCGGATCTGCACTTCCACCCATTTACCCTGCGGACCCATTACGGTTGTATGCAGCGCTTCATATCCATTGTTCTTTGGATTGCTTAGCCAGTCGCGCAGCCGCTCGGGAGAAGGTGTATACTCATCTGTTATCATTGAGTAAACACCCCAGCAATCCTGCTTTTCCTTTTCCTGCGGAGAATCAAGTATAATACGAATGGCGAACAAATCGTACACTTCTTCAAAGCTCACTCCTTTTTTCTTCATCTTATTCCAGATGGAATGAATGCTCTTAGGCCTGCCCTGTATTTCAAATTTGTAATTGCCTTTTTCCAGCTTTTCCTTGATGGGGCGGATAAATTCATTGATGTACCGGGTACGTTCCCTTCGTGTTTCAGCCAGCTTACGCGCAATTTCTTTGTACGTATCCAGCTCCAGGTATTTCATGGCCAGGTCTTCCAGCTCGGTCTTGATATTATACAGGCCCATACGGTGTGCCAGCGGGGCATACACATACACGGTTTCGGACGATATCTTCAACTGTTTGTCACGCTTCATACTTTCCAGCGTGCGCATATTGTGCAGGCGATCGGCCAGTTTGATCAGAATTACCCTTGGATCATCGGTCAGGGTCAGCAATATCTTTTTAAAATTCTCTGCCTGCTTGGAGGCATTTACATCCACCACATTGGATATTTTGGTGAGCCCATCCACGATACGGGATATTTCGATACCGAATTCGCGCTGTACATCGTCGAGCGTTATATCTGTGTCTTCCACGGTGTCGTGCAAAAGGGCACAAATAGTAGAGCGAACGCCCAGGCCAATTTCTTCCACGCAAATTTGTGCCACGGCCAGCGGGTGCAGAATATAAGGCTCGCCGCTCTTACGCCGCATGGTTTTGTGCGCGTCGGCCGCCATTTCAAATGCATGACGGATCAGTTCCTTGTCGCCCGGTTTTAATTTAGGCTTGAGGCTTCTCAGTAAAGCTCTGTATTCCCGTAAAATGAGTTTCTTTTCCTGTTCGTCGTTAAGATTGTATTTCGGCGTAGCGGCTACAGTATCCATGGACAACGAATTTACGAAAAAAGCGCATGTTTTATAGTTCAAAAAGCCTACTTTTGCCATCCCAAAATCGGGAAAGACAGATCAACGCGGATGTGGCGAAATTGGCAGACGCACCAGACTTAGGATCTGGCGCCGCAAGGCATGTAGGTTCGACCCCTATCATCCGCACACCCCCAGCCCCTACAGGGGAGCTGGCAACCCGCTGATAAAATGTGTCAGCGTTTTAAAGAAGTTCTTACAATTTATTTTTAAACAACTACAAAATTGCCTCCTATCAGGGAAACTGTAACCAAGTCTCCCGTTCAGGGGGACAGGGGGTTAAAAAAATGGCAACAGTAACCAGGGAAAACATCGGTTTATTAAACGAAAAGATCGTTGTTAAAGTGGCAAAAGACGATTACCTGCCTTCTTTTGAAAAAGCTATCAAATCATACAGCAAACAGGCGAACATACCCGGTTTTCGTAAGGGAATGGTACCTACCGGCATGGTAAAGAAGATGTATGGTTCTTCCGTTTTCGCAGATGAAGTACTGAAAAGTGTAGAAAAAGGCCTGTCGGATTATATGGTAAATGAAAAGCTGGAAATTTTTGCGCAGCCATTGCCATTACCGGAAAATGATGCCAGCCAGTTGAACATGAGCAATCCCGCAGAATATGCTTTTGCTTTTGAAGTGGGCTTGAAACCTGAATTCACCATTCCCGACCTGGGCGCGGCTAAGCTTACCCGGTATAAGGTAGTTCCGACAGAAGAAAGCATCAATGAAGAAATAGACCGTTTGCGCACCCGCAACGGCAACATGACCGACCCTGAGACCGTTACCACAGAAGACAATGTACTGAACGTAATTTTTACAGAAGCTGATGCTGCCGGCACACCGGTTGAAGCTGGTATCACAAAAGACAATTCTTTACTGGTAAAATACTTTAAGGATACTTTCCGCGGCAGCTTGATGGGCAAAAAGAAAGATGATGTGGTTACGCTGCAGCTGGCCCAGGCCTTTGATGAAAAAGAAAGAGACTTTATACTCAAGGATCTTGGACTGAAAGAAGAAGATGCGGACAAATTTTTCAACTTGCTGATAACAAAAGTAGGCCTTGTAGAAAAAGCTGAATTGAATGAGGCTTTCTTTAAAACAGCCTATCCCAATAAAGAAATCAGCAACGAAGAAGAATTCAGGAACGCTGTAAAAGAAGACATCCAGAAATATTGGGACGCACAAAGCCGTAACCAATTATTTGACCAGGTATATCACCAGTTGCTGGATCATACGCAAATAACTTTCCCCGAATCCTTTCTAAAACGCTGGATGCAGAACGGCGGTGAAAAACCAAAAACAGCTGAGCAGGTAGAAACAGAATATCCTTCCTTTATTAATTCATTGAAGTGGACCCTGATTGTAGATCAGCTGGTAAAAAATAATAATATCGAAGTAAAACCGGAAGACCTCCGTGAATTTGCAAAACAACAGTTATTCAGTTATATGGGTGGCAGTGGTATGGACATGGATCAACCCTGGATAAACGACTATGTTGACCGCATGATGAAGGACAAAAAATTTATAGAAGATAGTTACCACCGCCTTCAGACAGATAAGGTGTTTGGTTGGGCTGAAACACAGGTAAACCCAACTGAAAAAGAAATCGCTGCTGAAGAATTTACTAAAATGCAGGAAGCACACCAGCACCATCATTAAGAGCTGTTAGCTTGAAGCTGTTAGCCATTAGTTCTTTTGCTTTGCGTAAGAACTAATGGCTAATTGCATTTAGATATATTGGCGAAAGCACTAACAGCTAATAGCTAAAAGCTAATGGCTTCCCTCCCCCGTCAATTTGTCTGTTTTTTGGGTTTGCATGGTATTTGGTAGCAACAATGACTTAAATTGCCTCACCAATAACAGAAATTACCATGATAGATTTAGGACAAGAATTTGAAAAATATGCTGTGAAACACCGCGGTATTTCCAGCAACACGCTCAACGACTACCAGAAATACGAGGTCACCAATCTTACCCCCAACATCATTGAAGAACGGCCCATGAATGTAGCGGTGATGGATGTTTACAGCCGCCTTATGATGGACCGGATTATTTTTCTTGGTTATCCTATCAATGACGAAGTAGCCAATATAGTAACCGCACAACTTTTGTTTTTAGACAGCACCGACCGCAACCGCGACATACAGATGTACATCAATTGCCCCGGCGGCAGTGTGTATTCCGGCCTTGGCGTATACGATACCATGCAATATGTAACCCCTGATGTGTCTACCATCTGTATAGGCATGGCCGCTTCCATGGGGCAGGTATTAATGTGTGCCGGCACCAAGGGTAAACGTACTGCATTAAAGCACAGCCGTATTATGATGCACCAGCCCAGCGGTGCTATAGGTGGCCAGGCCAGCGATATTGAAATCACCGTAAATGAAATTAAAAAGCTGAAAAAAGAACTGTACGATATTACAGCCTTTCATACCGGCAAAACCACTAAACAGATAGAAAAAGACAGTGAGCGCGATTATTGGCTTACCGCAATCGAAGCCAAAGAGTATGGTTTGGTAGACGAAGTATTGCTCACCAACCCAAGAAAGGAAAAAAAGGCCGATTAAAGCCTTAGCATACCCTGTACAATTATTCTTATCATAACAAACAGATTATATATGTATTTGCATCAAAGACCTTTACTGAAGCCATTTAAAATGGACGAAGAGCCGGAAGAAGAACCGAAGGAAGATAAGCCGCAGCCTGATACGATGATGCTGGGGAAAAAAATGGAGAAATATTTTTTTGATACCCGCAGTGTCTATTTGTGGGGCGGCGTAGATGATAAATCCGCCAAAGATGTGGTGACAAAATTGTTGTTGCTGGATGTTGATAAACCTGGCGAAGAAATTAAATTTTATATCAATAGCCCCGGTGGTATTGTAACCAGTGGCATGGTGATCTATGATACCATGAAAATGCTGAAAAGCCCGGTCAGTACCATTAATATGGGGCTTGCTGCCTCCATGGGATCTATATTGTTAAGCGGCGGCGTAAAGGGAAAACGTTTTATTTACCCACATGCAGAAGTAATGATTCATCAGCCCAGCATTGGGGGACATTACCAGGCAGTGAGCGCTGATTTGGAAATACAGGCCAGGCAAACTAAAAAAACCAAAGAAATATCCGCACGGATACTGGCAGAAAATTGCGGCAAAAAGTTTGAGCAAATCATGAAAGATTTTGACCGGGATTATTGGATGGACGCCAAAGAATCTATTGATTATGGCATTGTTGACCAACTTATTACCAAATTATAGCCTGGGGCGCCGAAATACCGCCTAAAACGCTGTAAAAACCGCCATTCCGGGCGGTTTTTATTTATGGCCCGGTGTTGGATTAACTAAAAAAGTTTGTGACCTTTGCAGTTGCCTTTAAAAGGGCGATTGGATTGGGTTTTAAGAGACTTATCAGATTTTATTATGGCAAAAAATACCTTGCATTGTTCTTTCTGTGGCCGAAGCCGCGATGAAGTAAAAATCCTGATTGCGGGACAGGAAGGACATATCTGCGAAAACTGTGTTGAACATGCACAGGAAATAATTGAGCAGGAGCTGATGATACGTAGCGAGACAACGCCGGGCTCGCCGCAGTTCAAACTGAATGTAAAAAAACCGGTGGAAGTAAAACGCTTCCTCGATGAATATGTAATTGGGCAGGACGATGCGAAAAAAGTGCTGGCAGTGGCAGTCTACAATCACTACAAACGCCTGCAGCAGAAAGTAACAGAGAACGATGTAGAAATTGAAAAGAGCAATATTATTATGGTGGGCGAAACGGGGACCGGTAAAACCCTGCTGGCAAAAACCATTGCCAAATTATTAAACGTTCCTTTTGCAATAGTAGATGCCACGGTATTTACAGAAGCCGGCTACGTGGGTGAAGATGTAGAAAGCATTCTTACCCGGCTGCTGCAGGTCTGCAATTACGACGTGGCCGCCGCTGAACGCGGTATTGTATACATAGACGAAATTGATAAAATAGCCAGGAAGGGCGACAATCCATCCATCACCCGCGATGTAAGCGGTGAAGGCGTACAACAGGGTATGCTGAAATTGCTGGAAGGAACCGATGTACTGGTGCCTCCGCAGGGCGGTCGTAAACACCCCGAACAAAAACTGATAAAAATTAATACGCAGAATATTCTCTTTATCTGCGGAGGCGCTTTTGATGGTATCGACAAGCTTATTGCGCGCCGCGTAAATACCAATGCCATTGGCTTTAATGTAAACAAGGAACAACAGGAAAGCATGAAGAAAAACCTGTTGCAGTATGTAAATGCCCCCGACCTCAAGCATTTTGGTTTGATTCCTGAGTTGCTGGGCCGTTTGCCGGTGGTTACTTACCTGAATCCATTAGACAGCAACACGCTTCGTTCCATTCTTACCGAACCAAAGAATTCGCTCATTAAACAGTACAAAAAATTGTTTGAAATCGAAGGTATTAAACTGGATATTGATCTGGAGGTAATGGATTTTATGGTAGAGAAAGCGATGGAATTTAAACTGGGTGCGCGCGGATTGCGCAGCATTTGTGAAAGCATTTTAACCGATGCCATGTTTGAATTGCCTTCGGGAAAAGAAAAATCCTTTCACCTGACACTTGAATACGCCAGGAAGAAATTTGACAAGAGTAAAATGAGTTTGCTGAAAGTAGCCTAACTTTCAACAGGCAATTATTTCAGCACCGCATTTAATAAGCCATACTATATTTTAACGCCGGAAAATATTCCGGCGTTTTTTATTGTCTTAACTTGAGGATTCAATCACTTATTCAAAAAAGTTATATGAAAGAACTGATCGATAAATTAAAAGCAGAAGGACTGACTGATCAGCAGGCTTTGAAAGCTATTGAAATCGTAAAGAATTTTGCAAAAGACAAGTTTCCGCTTTTTGCCGGTGCTATTGAAAAAGTATTTGATAAATATGCTCCTAAGCAGGAAGATGATTTTTTGGGTTGATACCCTTTTTTGAAAAAACCAATCTGCTGATCTGCGCCGGAGATTTACTTTATCCATAACTTATTTTTCACCACCCTTTCCATAACCTGCTCGCGGTAGTTTCTGCTGATGGGTATCTTGTAAGATTGAATTTTCAGTTCATTGTTTTCTATAGATTCTATTTTATCAATAGAAACAATGTATGATTTATGCACCCGGATAAACGACTTACCGTCTAGGTTTTCTTCCAGCGTTTTCAGCAACAGCAATGCAATGTATTTTCCCTTGTTGGTAAAAATGCTGACATAGTTTTGCAGCGCTTCTATGTAAAGGATATCATCGAAAAATACTTTTTCGTACCTATTGGCGCATTTGATAAAGAAATAGTCAGCAGCAGCAGGCTTCTGTATGGAAGGCGGATTACTACCGGCAACCAATTCGTGGTATTCCCTGGCCTTGCTGGCTGCCCTGAAAAAACTGTCAAACGTAATGGGCTTTAGTAAATAATCCAGCACGTTAAAACGAAAACCATCCAGTGCGTAATCAGGAAACGCTGTAGTGATGATAACCAACGGCGGCCTGTTTGTCATTTTCAAAAAATCAATACCACTCATTTTGGGCATATGAATATCCAGGAAAACAAGATCTGCCGGTTCCGTGGTCAATAATTTAATCAATTGCACAGGGTTTTCGCAGCTGGCCTTCAAGGTCAAAAAATCCGTATCCTGCACATATCCCGCCAGTCCTTCGCGGGCCAATGGTTCATCGTCAACAATTATACAATTCATCGTTGTGCTCAGTTTAAGTTATGCAGTTTTTTGCAGGGGCTTTAGCTGCAGCAATTCGGTAAGCTGCAAAGCCAGCCTTATTTCAAAATTATCGCCACGGTTTGCTATGTCTAAATTGTATTTGCCCTGATAAATCAAATCAAGTCTTCTTTGAACATTTTTCAGGCCAATGCCGCTATAAGGCAGGTTAACAGGTTCATTAAGTGCGGTACTGTTGGCCACAACCAGCACCAGATGATGGCCTTGCAACTGCAGGCGTATCTTTATCCAGTTGGGTTTCTCCGCATGCCTGGAAACATGTTTGAAAGCATTCTCCACAAAAGTCATTAAGATAAACGGCGCTATCACTTCATCGCCGCCATGCATACAGTTTAGCTCAACGGAAATATCCATGTTATTGTTTTGCCGCAGCTTTTCCAGCTCTATAAAATTCTCCAGGTAACCAATCTCTTTACCCAATGGTATCTGCTGATCATTGCATTCATACAACTGGTAACGCAACAGTTCAGAAAATTTTGCCAGTGAGGCAGAAGCCCGGTCAGGGTTTTTATGGATAAGAAAAAATATAGAATTAATAGTATTGAAAAGATAATGCGGGTTAAACTGGTTCTTCAGAAATTTCAATTCAGTTTCTAAATTCTCTTTCTCAAGCACCTGCTGTCTTCTTTGCGTCTGCAACCAGTTCTTCGCCAGTTTGATACTCATAGCAAGGGTGGTACTGGCAACTGTTGATGGAAGTGCATTTACCAGGAAAGGATAAGAAAAGCTGTTCTTACTTGTAAGATTGTACAAGGCTGCAACTGTTTTGCCTGATATAAAAGCACTAAACTGGTAACCAGTGGCGATCAATGATGCTGCGCAAAGTATAATACCGGTTAAAAAAATAAAATATTCGGTGAGCCGGTTCTTCTCCAAATATTTTGGAATGAGATAGTACAGGTTGAAATAAACGGCTATTGCCTGGAAAACAACATAAAACAAAAATTTAAAAAAATACGGTGAGTTGAGGTTACTTATAACAGCAAATGGGCTGCCGATGGTAATTGACCACCAGGTGAGATGATACAAAAACCAGAATGGAATATGGTAAAGCCGGTATTTAAAAAACCAGTTTTGCCCGGAGGGATGGTAACCAAAAGCCTTCATTGGCATTCGCGCGATTTATTCCAAAATACATCTATTTTATTGATTTGCTGCCGGCATCACTGACAACCTGCACCAGATAATTGATGAAAGGATGGTTTTATCATCTGAAAGGAACAGTAGCTGTCTTTTCCGGCAGCAGCCCGCTGAATGCCGCTGCTGTATTTCATCAACTATATGCAGCCTGTTATCATTCTGGTTTTTTAAATGTTGCCACTGCGCGTTTCTTTGTTTTAAATAAAGAAAACATGAAAGCGTTTTTAGTTGGTTTATTGCTACCCGTTTTTTTTGAAAATGCGGCAGCGCAAATAGCCGGTAAACTCATTACCGCTGACAGTATGCCGCTTGCATTTGCCAGTATAAGTTTATTGAAGCAGGCAGACAGCTCTTTTGTAAAAGGCAGCGTCAGTAATGAAACAGGCGTTTTTCATATTGACAATATCCCCGGGGGAAAATATATTTTACGCATCAGCAGTACCGGCTTCGGGGTTTGGTACCCGGTCATACTGGACCTTTCGGAAGATATGCCAAAGACAAAAAATATCGGGATACTGGTAATAAAAGAAGAGCACAAACAACTGGACGAAGTAGTAGTGAAAGCAAAGAAGGACCTGTTTCAGCAAAGGCCGGAAGGCATGATAATAAATGTTGAGAACAGCCTGCTTAGCAAAGGAAGTTCGGCCCTGCAGTTACTGGAGCGTTCGCCGGGAGTCACCATCAATTACCGGGATAACAGCATCGCCTTAAATGGAAAGAATGGCGTGATGGTAATGCTGAATGGTAAACTGATGCGCATACCAATGGAACAACTGGTGGCCATGTTAAACAATATGAGTGCAGATGATATTGCCAGCATAGAATTGCTGACCATGCCCCCCGCAAAATACGATGCGGAAGGAAGCGCAGGCCTTATTAATATTGTATTGAAGAAAAATAAAAGGCCCGGCAACAATGGTTCGATGTCTTTCACAGCAGGTTATGGTAAGGCTCAAAAAGGAACAGCCAGTCTCAGCCTTTCGCACAATACGCGACGGATAAATTTATATGGCGCCTATTCCTTTTCGCATAACAAAACTTATACAGATATGTATGTCGCCAGCAGCCAGCACATGCCTTTTTTGGGCGGCGATGTATCTGTTGCAGGCTGGTTTAACTCCATGTTAAAAAGTAATAACCATGATGCCAATATCGGCATGGATACCAAACTCAATGCAAAGACAACCGTAGGCGGAAATATTTCTTACAACAACAGCCGCATGTCCGGCGCTGCATTTACAGATGCGGGCTACAATGTGTTACCTGATTCCCTGCTTCAATTCAACGGCATTAACCGCGGGGGCGATAGCTGGAATAATTTTATAAATACTGCTTACCTCGAAAAGACAATGAAGGAAGGGGAGAAGATAAATATAAGTACAGACTGGCTCAGCTTTAGTAATAAAGACGGCTACCAGGTGCAAAGCTCCTTCACCAATAAACATGGTATACAGGCAGGTGACAACCAGGCGCTGTTTTCTCCTGCGCAGCAGGGAAGCGCCAGCACAATTATAAAAGTGGGCGTTGCTAAAATGGATTATACCAGGCGGCTTGATAGAAGGCTTGTGTTGGAAACAGGATTAAAAGCTGCCTATACAAAAAGTACCAGCTTATCCGGCATACAAAGTTTGCTCAATGGAGTATGGACAGGCAGCGATCAAACATCCAACCACATATTGATGAGGGAAGCCATTGGTGCAGCGTATGTTTCCCTGAATGCCCGCCCGAATCCATCCGTAAATCTTTCGGCAGGAATCCGGTATGAATACTCTTATACCAATATGGACAATTCAAAAACAGGCGCCGGCATTGTGCACCGCAAACTCAGTTCATTTTTTCCCAGCGTATTCTTTTCAAAAAAGATAGCCGATAATTCAGAACTCCAGTTGTCTTATACAAAACGCATCAGCCGGCCTTCTTATAAAGATCTTGCGTCTTACGTGGGATACAGCGATCCAACTGCTGTTTACACGGGCAATCCGTTTTTACAGCCCACCATCACCAATAATATTAAACTGGGGTACAACTATAAAAATTATTCCTTTTCATTATTGTTCAGCAGG
>Ga0068860_100002927_pt1 | contig 17676 bp, 15 predicted proteins | sample KBSSwiS32_FD_66597 | JGI IMG/M metagenome (GOLD analysis project Ga0068860, IMG submission 66597) | Switchgrass rhizosphere microbial communities from Kellogg Biological Station, Michigan, USA - KBS Switchgrass S3-2 | ecosystem: Host-associated > Plants > Roots > Rhizosphere > Soil ... | reverse complement strand
AGCTACGCTTTCGCCCGTTACCACGGGCTTAAATCATGATCTGTGTTTGCCCTGGGGCTCACGCCCCAGGCTCTACGCTTACGCCTGCTTCCCAGGCTGGGCAATTGTTCAGCAGCTCGACAACGTTGCGCTCCTCTGGAGCGCCGCCGTTTCGTTAAAGGTTTCGCAAGCTGTAAACTTTGCACTCCGCTGGAGTGAAGAAGTCTTTCAAAAGGCCCTACGCATGGACACAGTCTCGACAAGCTGAAGCATATCGGACAGACTCTTGCCATGTGGAAATTTCCAAGACCCATTCGACATCAAATTCCGGAAACAGTTTGGCCACGTGTCGATCAGGCAACCGCATCGCAACTTTATCAGCCGATAAGGATTGGAAATTTATCATCTCGGTCGCGCACGTGGGTGCCGGCGATGGTTCCCTGGCGCGCAACGGATGATGGTTTTGTGACCCAGCAGAATCTCGACTGGTACCAGAGATTTGCTCAGGGCCGACCGGGCGTTCTCGTTGTTGAAGCGACAGGTGTTCGCGACATTCCGAGTGGACCACTGCTGCGCATAGGTGACGATCGCTTCCTTCCCGGTCTGCGCAAGTTAGTCGAAGTTGTAAAAGAAGCGAGTCATGGTGAGACGCTGCTCTTTATTCAAATCATCGATTTTCTGTCAGTGAAACGGCGGCCGGAAAAAGAGAAGTATTTCGATCGTTTTCTGAAAATCTCTGATGTTCATCGTCGAGCACTTGCGGACCAAACAGAGAACGAAGAATGGTTCTCGATTGCTGAGTCGGAGATCCGAACTTTTCTCAAATCTGCCGACGACGATCTGTTGGATCGAGTTCTCACGGAAAGAGAACTTGAATCGTTGCGTTTCGGGTATCGCGAGCGCGTCAACGACACTCAACTCGAACACATCAGACTTCTTCCTCAAGAGCTTCCCTCAATCTTTGCTGATGCGGCTGAACGTGCTCGTGCAGCAGGTTTCGACGGAGTTGAACTTCATTACGCACACGCCTACACGATGGCGGGATTTCTGAGTGCACGAAATGATCGAACCGATGGCTACGGCGGTTCGCGCGAGAATCGAATTCGCTTGCCGCTTGAGGTTTATCGAGCGGTTCGTCAGCGAGTTGGTAACGATTACGTTGTCGGGGTCCGGTTCCTTGCTGATGAAGTTATAGAACGTGGCAGTCGACTTGAGGATGCAGCTTACTACGCGCTTGAATTTGCTCGTTCAGGATTTGATTTTCTCTCGATCTCTCGGGGCGGCAAATTTGAAGACGCACAAGAACCGAAAGTCGGTCACGCTGTTTATCCATACACCGGCCGCAGTGGTTATGAATGTATGCCGACGGTCTTATCGGATGAAGCTGGTCCATTCGGACGTGCGGTTCCATTAGTCGCCGAGATCAAACGCAGGGTTAACGGCGCTGGATTCAAAACTCCGGTTGTCGTAACGGGAGGGATTGGGACTTTTCAGGAGGCTGAAGCAATTTTGCAAGGAAGGCAGGCTGACATTGTTGGCATGGCACGACAAGCACTCGCTGATCCCGATTGGTTCATAAAAGTTAAGTCAGGTCGTGGGAGTGAGGTTCGGCGTTGCACCTACACGAACTATTGTGAAGCGTTGGACCAGGCGCACAGAGCGGTAACCTGTAAATTGTGGGATCGCCTTGAGCTTGATGAAGTCGGAATCGCGACAGTTGATGAAGGTCGGCGCAGACTCGAACCACCGGCGTGGAAGTAGAGAAAACCTAACGTCTTCAAATGGCTGGTCTCAGCGACTCTCGTATGCGGCAATAAACTCTGATGAGCGTTTCTGCAGATCCTCATATTTAACGCGACCACTTCGCGTCATCACACTAAACGCCAATTCAATCGGCGTTAGCGACATATACCTCGCTGCGTTCTCAAACCACAACATGCTCTCGAGTGCGGCCGCCTGGTAGTCCTCAATGACTGGTCGACGTGTAGTTGTGAATTCAGTTAGCGCTTCACCGACGTTGCTGCGGCGCCGAAAACAATCGGCCAATGCTATTGCATCTTCCATCGCAAGCTTGGTTCCAGAGCCAATCGAAAAGTGAGCAGTGTGCAGCGCATCGCCTAACAACACCAGGTTTTCAAAGTGCCAGTTTGCGTTCTTGACCAGTACGAAGTTGACCCACTTTGAATTGTTTGAGAGTAATGGATTTCCCTGGAGATCTTTGGCAAAAACTGCCGCTACATACTCGCGAGTCTCTTTGTCACTCTTATCATTGAATCCTGCACTAGCAAATGTATCCGGATCACATTCAACGATAAACGTGCTCGTAGTTTTATTGAACTTATAAGAGTGTGCCGCAAAGACCCCATCAACATTTTCGCGAAACGTCAGAGTCAAGCCATGAAATAGCTGGTTAGTGCCGTACCAAATATATCGATGTTCGCGAACGTCTATTACCGGTTTTAGCTGTTCAGCGTAACGACTACGAACGAGGCTATTGACACCATCTGCTGCTACGAGCAAATCAGATTCAGCGCGCAGTGACTCAACATCAAAGACCTCGTGACGAAAAGATATGTTGACGCCGAGCTGTTCAGCGCGCTCTTGCAGGATCTTCAGGAGTTGCAACCGGGAAATACCGGAAAAACTATTGCCGTGGATGGAAATCTTCGCATCATGACGAACTACATCGACGTTGTCCCACGCCTCAAATTGTTTGGTAATAGCTGCGTGTGATGCTTCGTCAGCCGCCCGGAGATTCGCCAGCGTCTTGCCCGAAAAAACGACTCCCCAACCAAATGTATCGTCGGGTCCGTTGCGTTCGTAGATGTTGATCTCATGTGAGGGATTAAGTTTTTTCATCAGGATGGCGAAGTACAAACCTGCCGGTCCACCACCGATGATGTTGATCTTCATAGCAGTTAGTAAGCCATCCGCGCCGAATGTTTTTGCGGGGCAGAGTAGTGAACCAGCTACTTATATTTCTTTCAGCAGCTGACTGGCGATCACAATCTTTTGAATCTCTGAGGTGCCTTCATAAATTCGCAATGCGCGAACATCACGATATAGACGCTCGACAACACTGCCGCGAACCAGTCCGGTGCCGCCGTGAATCTGCACCGCGCTGTCAATGATCCGACCGGCTGCTTCCGTTGCGTACAACTTCGCCTGGCTTGCTTCACGCGTCACTCGCGCTGAGCCCGTGTCTTTCAAATAAGCTGCGCGGTAGACAAGTAGTCGGGCAGCATCGAGTTCAGTAACCATATCAGCAAGCTTATCTTGAATAAGTTGGTGTTCAGCCAACAGGCGACCGAACTGTTTTCGCGTCGATGCGTAACGGACCGACTCGTCAAGCGCGCGTCGAGCCATGCCGCAAGCCGCCGCTCCCACACTCGCGCGAAACGTGTCGAGTGTTTCCATGGCGAGTCCAAAGCCATCTCCCTCGTTACCAACAATGTCTTCAGCAGGAACGCGACAGTTCTCAAACTGAATTTCACCAATCGGGTGCGGCGCCATCAAGGCAGTTTTTTCGACAACACTAAAGCCTGGCATCTTTGCACCAATGACAAACGCTGATAATGCAGCTCGTCCACCTTCTCTAGTTCCGGTTCGTGCAAAGACAGTGTAGAAATCGGCGATGCCTGCGTTTGAAATGAATCGCTTACGACCGTTGATTAGGTACGTATCACCATCCAACGTCGCGGTGGTCTGAATTGCGGCAACGTCGGAACCAGCGTCCGGTTCGGTTAGGGCAAAGGCGGCGATTGCTCGACCTTCAACTGCTCGCGAAAGCCAGAACTCCCGAATGTGATCCTTGGCGGCGTGACTAATCGCATAAGTTCCGAGTCCCTGCATTACGAACGCGAGATCGGCCAGCGACGATGCATAAGCGAGTTCTTCCCGAACAATGCACAACGCTCTGATATCGAGTTTTGCTTCGGCGGAAACTGCGTAGTCAAGAACACCAGCCTTGGCCAAAGAGTTGACGTAGTAGCGGGCACACTCTTCGACGTCGCGTTCTTCGATCGCAGAAGGTTCTATCTCGAGCTTTACAAACTTACTGAGATCCTGGGCCAACGTGCGATGCTCAGGCGTAAAGAACGGGAGTCGATCGATGATGTTGTCCATGTTGTTTGGTTGGTGTTTGGGTTTTTGTATTTCGTTCTTTGTACTTGGTTCTTTGTACTTTGTGCTTTGTGTTTTGACAGGCTTGTGATGAACCAAAACGCGAACGACAAAGAACAAAGAACCAAGTACAAAGTACAAAGAACAAAGAACCTATTACAACCCCCTACTTAAACTTCGCTTCTCGTTTCGCAACAAACGCTTCGTAAGCCTCGCGGTAATCCGAATGTTGCATGCAAATCGCCTGTGCCTGTGCTTCAGCCTCCAGCGCTGTTTCGAGATTCATATCCAATTCGCGATTCAACATCTCTTTGGTTTTAGCCAGGGCGAACGCGGGGCCTCGGGCAAGTTTCTCGGCAAACTCTCGGCTGGTATTTGGAAGCGCGTCTGATGAAACCACTTTGTTGTAAAGACCAATACGTTCGGCTTCAGCAGCGGAAATAAAATCGCCGGTGTAAAGAAGTTCAGTTGCTTTTGCGAGACCGACGACGCGAGGTAGCAAATAAGCCGCTCCCATGTCGGCGCCTGACAGTCCAACTTTGACAAAGAGAAACGCGATCTTCGCCGCTTCACTTGCGATGCGAATATCAGCAGCAAGCGCGATACAAGCTCCGGCTCCCGCAGTGGTTCCGTTCAAACTGGCAATCACGGGCTGCGGTAGCGCTCGTATGTTGTGGATCAACTCACAAGTCATCCTGGTAAACTCAAGCAAACCTTCCATGTTTCGACTGAAGAGTTCGCCGATGATGTCGTGAACATCGCCTCCGGAACAAAAAGCACGACCGGCTCCGCTTATTACAACTACACGAGCCGTCTTCTCATTTCGCAGCGCGGCAAAAGTATCCGTAAGCTCACGATAGACTTCGAACGTCAGCGCATTAAGTCGCTCCGGGCGATTAAGCGTGATCATTACTATTCCTGATTCGTCTTGCGAGAGCAGAAAACTTTTCGGTGTGTTCATGGATAGGAGATCAGTTGCTTAGTACTGCGATTCCTTCAATCTCTACCTTCGCAGCATCGTCAAGTAAACCTTTTACTTCAACCAGGACCATTGCCGGAAAGTGTTTTCCCATGTGCTTTCGATAACGTTCGCCAACTGCCTTCGTTTGGTCGCGATATTCAGACTTGTTGGTAACGTAAATTACGAGACGTGCGATGTTGCTCGCGTCACCGCCCGCGGACTTTACAACCGTGACTACGTTTTCGAGGGCGCGGTCAAACTGCTCTACGAAGTCCGAACTTCCGATTTTTTGATTTTGGTCCCAGGCTATCTGGCCGGCAATAAAGAGCAGACGGCCACCACTTTCCACTAGCAAACCGTTTGCATATCCGCGCGGCGCGCCCAAACTCTCGGGGTTGATCGTAGTGAACTGCATGTGTGCAGGTTAATCGGAGAATCGTGAATAGTAAATACATTAGATCGGACGTCCGAAACAAAAAAAGCCGCTCGTTGACGAGCGGCTATTCTTTGACGTGAAGGCTACAGTTAAAGAATTCGATCAAGTGTCGACGCCAATTGACTTGCGATGTTACCGCTCGGATCCAGTCCGCCGATTGGTCCACCCACTACATTGCCCTGTTTGTCGATAATGATCATCGAGGGCAATTGATCGACTCCCATCTTCTTGGAAACGACACCGTCAGGGTCACGCAATACAGTTACTTTCAAACCGTACTTTTGCGCAAAGGCCCTGAGTTGTTGATCACTCGCAAAGTTCTTCGATTTTGCATCTTCCGACTCGGTGCTAACCCAGTAAACGACAACGCCACGGTCGCTGTATTGATCAGCCAGTTTACGAACGCCCTGTAGTTGAGTTCTCGACAAGGGTAACCACGAGGCGCCAAAAGCCATAACCACAACTTCGCCCCGCAGGCTGTCGGATGTCACCGTCTGCCCGTCGACCGACTTTAGCGAAAACACTACCGGACCGGCACCTTGAGTGCCGAACGCGAGTGCAGCTGTCGCTACCATCAGCAAGCCAGCCACCACCCGTTTTCGCCTCGTGAAAAGCATTTCGTCTCCTTTGCCAGAAGGCCACCTGGACCTGCTGACAATGCATTAGATGAGCCTGTTTGAGTTTTCGTTGGTACTAACCTGAATCAGGCTCTGGAGGAGTTTGGTCGAAGATTTCCCTGTAAAGGGCGGAGTAATCATCCCACGTATCGATGTCCCAGGCAACATATGGTGAGTTAACTTCGAGACGCCGGACGTCGCCCGCGTGCTTTTCAAAAACTGACTTTAGACCGGCTACGGGATCAAGGTTCTGCAGTTCGTTGCGTAGGGTCAGATCGACTAGCACCGGATGCCCGCCGCGCCCTTGCCAGGTGGGTTTAACCAGCATTGCGCCTTTTGACCATTCAACAATCAGACTCGACACGACGCTGGAAGGAACAGCCGGATAGTCAACCAGGGCTATGAAAACTGCACTCGCGTTCTCAGGCACCTGTTTGATTCCAATTTCGATTGAAGTACTCATTTCACTCGCTGGATCCGGATTGTAAGCAAAGCGAACCGCAGGGTGGTCCAGGTGAGATTTGAGTTCGTCAGCCCGGTGTCCGAGTACGGCGATAACTGTTTCAACGCCTCCTTGCAAAAGGTAGTTGAGACACGACTGGGCAACGGTTTGATTGCCAAAAGGAAGAAGAGGTTTGAAAGCCCCCATTCGCCGCGATTGTCCGGCGGCAAGAAGAATGGCGGCGATGTTCTGCATGATGTCCGATATGCCTTAGCCTGTCACTGAAAAAGACTGCACAATGATCGAAGCTTTGAGAACTCCATGTTTCGACAAGTTAACGAGCCAAAAACCTCTAAAGCATATCGGATAATTCTTTCAACGCTCTTAGGGTGTACTGCTTCGCCATTTGCTTTCGCCACTGATAAACGAAGTCAGTGTTATCGAGTGGTCGAGCTTTGATGTATGCGGCTTCAGCGGCAGCGTTTATCTGGTCCGCGTTCAAAGGTTTTCCTACAAGAATAGTTGCCGCTTCTTTTATTTCCACCGGAGCCGGAGCGATACCACCGAGGATTAATTTCGCTTCAGTTATCACGTCATGCTCCTGCTTAAGGTACGCAGCAACTCCGAGAACAGGAAAATCGAAGGCCCCGCGACGGCGAAGTTTTTGGTATGAAGCGCGCCAGCCGTTAGTAGGAGGCAGTTCGATACTGACAAGCAGCTCATCGGGACGCTTGCGCAGATAATCGATGCCATCGTCGTTGTACAGACCTGCCGCATCAACAACTCTTTCGCCGAGTGTTGATGCGAATCTCAACTTTGCGCCGATGGCGACCATGACTGGAACAAGATCTGAGGATTGGACCGCCCAACATTTAGAACTGCCCGGGGCAACCCAACAAACGTCTCCGTCTTTTTTCAAACAGAAATTAATTCCTTTGCGCCACTCGTAATTCTGATCGTAATAATTGCAACGTGTATCGAGCAGCAGGTTGCCGCCGATCGTGCCCATGTTTCGCAGAAGAGGTGTGGAGATAGTCCGGGCCGCATGAGCAATCACCGGATAATCGCGCTTGATGATTTCGTTCTCGCAAACATCCGTTAACGTAACTGAGGCGCCAATTCGTAAGCCTTGATTGCCGTTGCCAGTGATTTCATTGAGTGCCTGAAGTCGCATCACTGAGATCACTATCTTCGGCATTTGCTGACGGCGCTTCATGTTTGGATACAGATCTGTGCCGCCAGCCACAAACTGACCCTCTAGTCCAGCAACGGCCATGATCTTTACCGCCTCCGTAATCGTTTGTGGAGTACGGTAATCAAATTTGGGAAGTCGCATCATAAAGGTTATGTTTTTGCGACTTCCCAACACTTGGGGTAATCGCCTGGTGCTTTCTCACGTGGACTGTGATTCAAGGTCTCTCAACCGTTTGTCGTGATAGAGGTGGTCAGCTTGTATTTTTAGAAAACTGCTGTTTAGAGCCTCAATTTTCCCTTCAATTTTGTGTAAGGAATCCTTCATCTCACCTCGAAAAGTTGAGAATTCGGATTTTATTTCCGATTGCAATTGTTCAACGCGTGCGTCGGTCCGTGCGAGAGCGGTTCCCAATTCCTCCACGCGTGTGTCGGTTCGCGCGAGAGTGGTTCCCAGTTCCTCCACGCGTGCATTCGTCTGTTCGATTTCGTGCAATGCTTGTTCCCAAATAGGTTTCGTGTCGTATTGCTTGGACTCAAGCTTACCGACACGATTTTCGATAGAGCCTAGTCGTTCATCCACTGCATCAAAGCGTAGGAATACTCTTTCTTCGAATGATCGGGAATTGTTTGTTGCTTCAGTGTTGCTATCGCTCATTTCGGCCTTCCTTTCGTTATGTGAGGCAGTTGAAAGTTAGGTGGTTTCTATTGGCCGCAGGCGTGCCCGCCTGCTGCTTTCTGTTGCTGTCTTGTACGATTAGATCATCCCCTCGGTTCGCACTACGAGCTATTCCTACACTTGAAATGTAATTCTTTCAGCAAGGTAGCTTATCAGGAATGAACCGCAACTCTTGGCATCTCTCTACCATCGCCGCCTTCTGCCGGTGTTGTCACGCGCAGTGGTTCCGGCCAGTCAACTGCCGGCACAGAGGTTGGTCCAAACCTGCCATCGCGTCCTCTTGCTTTCTCTCTTAACGCCTTCAATACTTTCTCTGGGGTAATCGGCACTTCATCGATGCGAACTCCGCAGGCGTCGTAAACCGCATTGGCAACTGCAGGCATGATCGGCAGCAATGGTCCCTGCCCAACTTCTTTCGCACCGTATGGACCATTTGGATCAGGATCTTCCACGAGGAAGGTCTTTACATCACACATCTCGAGAGTTGTTGGACTCTTGTACTCAAGCATTGATGGAAACTTGTGAACGACGTTTCGATTTGCGCGATAAGTCATCTCTTCCATAAGTGCCTCGCCCAGACCCATGTAGACACTACCTTCAACCTGGCCCATCACGAGCATTGGATTGATCGATCTACCGATGTCATGCGCAATCCAAACGCGTTCAACCACAACAATTCCTGTATCGGGATCAACATCGACCTCTACCACGCTGGCTGAATAACTGTATGCCGGTGATGGCCCAACGCCCGCACCTTTGAATTTGCCTGCCGATGGCGGCGGCGAATAGGAACCTACAGTTCCGATGGTGCCAAACTTCGATTCTGCCAAAACGACAGCCTCAGCAAAGGTAACTCCAACCTCAGGATTCTCAACGTCGAACACTCGTCGTTCAGCAAGTCCCAAATTCTCAATCGGGACATTTAGCTTCTCGGCAGTAGCCAGTACGAGCAGTTCACGTGCACGTTCCGCTGCTTGTAACGCCGCGTTGCCCGTCATCAACGTGACTCGACTCGAATAGCTGCCCAGATCAACGGGAGTTAAATCTGTGTCGGCAGTAATAACGCGAATATCAAATGGCTCAATTCCGAGAACTTCAGCGACTATGTAAGCAAGTATCGAGTCGGAACCCTGGCCAATGTCAGTGGAACCGCACATCACACAAACACCGCCCTGACGATCCAAACGGAGTTGCACACCCGACTGCGGCATGTTGTTCCAATAGATCGGAAGACCCGCTCCACACAAATAGGAGCTTGCTGCGATACCAATACCCTTGCCCGCGGGAAGCTTTCGATTTTCGCGATCCCAATTTGAAAACTTGTTCTTCCAATCGGAGCCCGCGACGACTTTATCGATACAGGTACCGAGACCCATGCTGCCGATGCGCAGATAGTTGGCCGTCAACGAGTTTGGTGGTGCGAGATGATTGCGTCTGATATCGACGGGATCGAGTTTCAGTTGTTCTGCAATCTTGTCGAGTTGGATTTCGAGACCGAAGCGCGGCTGTGGAGTTCCGTGTCCACGTTTTGGACCACAGGGCGGCTTGTTCGTAAATGCACGCAAGCCTTGAAACTTATAACGAGGCACGTTGTAAGTTACGGTTTGCAAGGCGCCCGTGTAGAACGTGCTCGCGACTCCATAACTTCCGTAGGCGCCGCCGTCGAGGAAAGTCTGAAAGTGCATTCCCGTGATCGCGCCGTCTTTCTTCACGCCGGTTTTTACTTTCATCAAGACTGGGTGACGACCACGGTGACAGTAAAAAACTTCTTCCCGAGTTAGAGTCACTTTCACGGGACGACCGGTCAACATTGCCAGCTTGCAAACTACCAGCTCGTGATTGAACGGATCGCTTTTGCCGCCGAAACCGCCACCATTGGGAGTTGCGATAACCCTGATATGACTAGCCGGCATTTGTAGAACTTTGGCTAGAGCTCGATGAACGTAGTGCGGAGTTTGCGTTGAACTCCAGAGCGTGATCTTCTCGTCGCTGTCGTAATGAGCAACGGCAGCGTGCTGCTCCATCGGCAGGTGAGTGTTGCCTTCGTAGAAGAAAGTATCCTCTCGAATCAAATCAGCGTCGGCGAAGCCTTCCTCCACATCTCCAAACTCCAGCGAAACTTTCTTATGAACATTGCCGGAGTCGCCGTACTCGTGGATGCGTGGCTCTTCAATAAGAACAGCCTCTTCGATCGACGAGATGGTGTTCAGTAGTTCGTACTCAACTTCGATCAAGTTCATCGCGTCGAACGCGACGTCCTCATCGATAGCCGCGACTGCGGCGACCGGATCACCGATAAAGCGCACCTTGTCGATGCAGAGTGCATGTTCATCCTGGCTGACCGGAAGGATGCCGTAAGAGATCGGCATATCCTTACCGGTCACTACAGCAAACACGCCGGGAAGCGCGAGAGCTTTTGTGACGTCGATTTTCTTGATAATTGCGTGTGGTAGATGACTGCGAAGAATTTTGCAGTAGAGCATACGAGGCAGCACGATGTCGTCGGCAAATTTTGTTTGCCCGACACATTTCGCGCGCGCGTCGACTTTGCGGAATGGTTTGCCGACTACGTTGAAGGAATTATCGTTGTTATTGGGTTTAGTCATTAGAAACTATCTCTGTGCCTCTGTGTTATCTGCGTCTCTGTGTTTAAAAATCGTTCGGACTGACGATTTCAATTCTCAACACAGAGACGCAGAGAGCACAGAGGCACAGACACTTATTCAAGTCCGTACACACTCTCCCTCGACAGTTCATATTCTTCACCGCGCATCTTCGCAGCTGCCAACTCAACAGCCTCGTAAATCTTGATGTATCCAGTACAGCGACAAAGATTGCCCGAGAGGGCCTCCTGAATTTCTGGTCGGGTTGGGTTTGGATTCTTTTGCAACAACTCCTCCGCGACCAACAAAAATCCGGGCGAACAATATCCACACTGTGCGGCTCCGAGATCGGCAAAGGTTTGCTGCAACGGATGTAGCTCAGCGCCGTCAGCCATACCTTCGATAGTTTTGATGTCGCGACCTTCAGCATCGAGCCCCAACATCAAGCAAGAGAGAATTGATCGACCATCGACGAGCACTGCACAAGTTCCACACTCACCTAACTCACATCCGTGCTTTGTCCCGGTCAGATTAAGATCTTCGCGCAGAACTTCGAGGAGGGTTTTGTGTGGTGAAAATGCGACTTCTGTTTGTTCGCCGTTAAGCGCGAAACTTATATGAACCTTCTGCTTCATTTATAGAGCCATTATGCCTTGAACCAAACAGGTAAACAAAGAAGCCTCAAAGAAGCGCCCTGGTACTGGGACCGCAGGCGTCCCCGCCTGCTTGTTGACAAAGGCGAACTTTCAGAGTTTAGGATGGTGGTACGAGTTAGCAGGCGGGGACGACTGCGGTCCCAGTACCAGGGCGCCTGTAAATTCCATTACGCCATTAAAGGTTAAGTGAGATTAGACGGGGCAAATCGTGATTGTTGGTTAAGCCGCGAGCAAACATATCTTAAAGCTTCAGTGCTCCGGTCTGCTTTTTCGTAATCTTGTTGAGAATTGTATTGTCGATCAAACGCGTCTTACCGACATAAACTGCTACCGCAATCAGAATCGCTCGTTCATCGAGCTTGTCCAGGTGGTCGAGCGTATCAGCATCAACAACCGTGACATAGTCGAGGCGCGCACGAGGCTCGAGTTCAATCGTCGATCGAATCAGAATTTCCAGTCGACCAGCACTACGTTCTCCTTCTTTGTACGCAGTCTTGGCTCGCGTTAAAGCCTGATGGATCACCGCAGCCGCAGCTTGTTCTTCACCAGTCAGGTAGAGATTGCGTGACGAAATCGCCAGGCCCGAATCTTCTCTTACCGTGGGAAGCACAACAATTTCGGTATCGAAGGCAAGGTCTTTAACAAGGCGACGAATGATCACCGCTTGTTGGGCGTCTTTTTGTCCGAAAAATGCGAAGTCGGGCCTGATTGTATTCATCAGGATCGTTACTACAGTCGCGACACCGCGAAAATGTCCCGGTCGCGAGGCGCCTTCGAGTTGATCAGACAATCCTTCAACATTCACGTACGTCGCAAAGCCCTTTGGGTAAATCTCGTCAACCGTCGGTGCAAAAATGTAATCGATGTTGTAGTCAGTCAGCAATCCAGTGTCTTTTGTCAGATCGCGCGGGTACTTATCGAAGTCTTCACCTGGTCCAAACTGTGTCGGGTTGACGAATACTGACACGACGACGATATCGCACATCCGTCGCGCTTCACGAACCAGACTCAAATGACCTTCATGTAATGCGCCCATCGTTGGTACGAGTCCGATAGTTCTATCCTGCTCGCGGCGGATTTTGCGCGCGACGGAACTCATGCGCTGACGACGGTTGATTATTTCCATTTGGGGTTAGTTTAGGACTGCTCGGTCTCTAAGTCCTTTGCGGGTGATTCAATGTCCAGCTCCGCTGCGGCGTCCGCCGGGAGGGCATACGATTCCGCTTGCGAGGGGTAAGTACCGTTACGAACATCGTCTGCATATCTGGTAACGGCATCTGTCATTACTTCGCGCAGGTTTGCATAAGGTCTGACAAACCGCGCTTGTTTTCCAAACGACAATCCAAGCATATCGTGGATCACTAACACCTGGATGTCGCAGTGAACTCCGGCGCCGATGCCGATCGTTGGGATACTGACGGTTTCAGTTATCAACTGGGCAATCTCACGAGGCACAACTTCCAGCACGATGGCGAATGCGCCTGCGTCTTCGAGTGCTTTCGCGTCGTCAAGGAGTTGCCTGGCTGCCGCTGCTGTCTTTCCCTGAACGCGATAGGCGCCGAGTTGATTGATCGATTGCGGCGTTAGTCCAATGTGGCCCATCACACTTATTTCTTCATCTACCAGCCGCTTCACCAGGTGCACACGCTTGTGACCACCTTCGAGTTTGATTGCCTCTGCGCCACCTTCCTTAACCAGACGCAAAGCGTTTCTTACGGCGTCGTCGTCACCGGTGTGAAAGGTTCCGTAGGGCATGTCAGCGACAAGCAGTGCACGTTGCACTGCGCGTCGAACTGCCTTCAAATGGATAAGAATCTCATCGAGTGTGACGGGCACAGTGTTGCCGTAGCCAAGCACCACATTTCCCAGGCTGTCGCCAACCAGGATGATGTCGATACCGGCTTCATCAACAATGCGGGCCGTGGGGTAATCGTAAGCAGTCAGGCAAACGAGACGTTCGCCTCTCTGTTTACTGGAACGCAACGACGGTGCACTGACCTTTTCAGGTCGTTCAGGCTTCAGATACGGCATATCTCAGCTCTCTTTACACGTTTGTCGACTGACAATTTGATTGTCGGAGGGACTGAAAGGTTTGCAATGTCGCAGGACTAATAACAAGTGCCGGCATTATAACGGCAAAGGTGGAAAGTGGAAAAGGCGCCAATGTCCGACATGCTTTAGCTTATCGGAGGTCTTCAGGTTGGCAGACTCCGGCCGACAAGCCAAAGCACATCGGACATTTGGCTACACATCATCGGTGTGACCCAGGTGGTTCGGTCGCCAAAGTCCCACTCCCGATGAATCATCCACTTGTTGCAGTAAATCATTCACGGAACGCTTCAGCGTCGGATGCTCCAGAGTTGGAACCAATTCATTGAGTGGGACAAGGACAAAGCGTCGCAAGTGCAAACGAGGATGTGGAAGTGTTAGATACTCGGTATCACGACGTTCATCTTTATAAATAAGAAGATCGAGATCAACAGTGCGCGGTCCCATTTGCACGTCACGAATGCGTCCGAGGGCATACTCAATACGAAGCATTCGCGCAAGCATCTGTTCGGGAGGAGGAAGTGTGGTTCCTCTTAATTCGGCGACCATGTTCAGAAACACGGGCTGATCTGTATATTCGACTGGCTGTGTTTCGTAGATGCTCGACAATCGAATAACATCAAGTCCTGCGGCGAACATCCCACGAATAGCAAGCAAGAGGTAACCGGCCCGATCACCGAGATTCGAACCTAGTGAGACGTATGCGTTTTGTAGCATTGATGTTCGATATGCTTTAGCTTGTCGATGAGTAGCCAAACTCAGTCACATCGATAGGATTAATTCTCCGGGACTGAGGCAGATGAAATTATAATCTCGGCCAGAAGTCGAAATCGAGCTTAACATACAAGCTAAAACAACAATGTCCCAACTCTTAACACTCTTTTGGCTCAAGCGGAAACTTCTCAGGAACTCTCTCCGTTCGTCCAAGGCAGTGCTCAATCAAGCAGCTTCAGTGCTGGGAATGCTCCTGGTTCTATCGTTTGCTTTGTCGGTTGCCACCGGATTGGGATTCGCTGCGTACTTCCTCAGTAAACCTGGTTCAATGACGGAAGCATTTCGTCGGGGCGCAGCTGGACAAGGTTTCCCTGTTACTTCCGTCGAGTTTATCTTTTTTTCCATACTCGCCTTCCTTTACCTGATGTGGGCCACAATTCCGCTGAGCATGGGAACTAGCAAACAGTTTGACGCTGGCAGGATGCTGATGTATCCGATTAGCCTTGGCAAGTTGTTTACGATCGACTTTTTGAGTGAACTGACATCGCTTCAATCAGTTTTTGCGATTCCGGCAATCCTTGCGATGAGTATCGGCGTTGGATTGGGTTCAGGCGATCTTATTCGCCCATTGTTAGCTGCGGTTCCAGCGATTGTTTTTGGAGTTGCTCTGTCAAAGTGGCTATCAACAATCGTAGGTTCACTCGTTCGACAGAAACGCGCGCGCGGCGAGACGATCATAGCCCTTGTCGGAGCGATAGCAGGTATTGGTGGAGCGCTCGTGGGCCAGTTGGGTCCCTTGCTCCTACGGCATGCTGACTCGTTTAGATCGCTGCGTTGGACACCGCCCGGTGCCGCTGCTTTTTTATTAACGCCAACCAATAACGATCCTGTTCTAACACTTCTTGCGCTGCTGGCAATCTCGGGCTACGCAACTGTTCTCGTGTTTGCAACTTACTGGGTCGCGCGACGCTCCGCTTTGGGGTTAGGTGGGCGGCGCCGGCGAAAGGTAATCACGCAAACCAGTAACATCCAGGCATATACCGGATGGCAGTTACCAATCGTGTCAGAGCAATTGTCAGCGGTCATTGAGAAGGAGTTGCGCTATGCGATGCGGAATGCGCAACTACGAATGATGGCATTGATGCCGCTGATCCTGGTGGTGGTTCGATTCGTGAATTCAACAAGGTGGTATGCGCGCCCTGGAGTAACCCACTCGTCCAGCGACTTTCTCAGTTATAGCCCCGGACTGTTGCCGACGGCCGGTGTTCTGTATGTGTTCATGGTACTCGCCGGTCTTTCATGCAATCTATTTGCATTTGAAGAAGGTGGGATGAGGACTTTAATACTGTCACCGATTGAACGTTGGAAAGTTCTGATAGGTAAGAATCTTGTCGTAACGACTATTGCAGCTGTCTTTTCAACTGCACTATTAACCGTCAACGGCATTGTATTTCGAGATTTAACTCCGCAGGCCATTTTGTTTGCCGGTCTAAGTTTCGTGGTGTTCGCGGCTTTGATGAGCTTGATTGGGAACTGGTTCTCGATCAGCTTTCCCAAGCGAATGCAGTTTGGCAAACGACTCAACGTTTCCGGTGTAGCCGGATTTCTGCTCATCCCTATGATTCTCTGTATGGGACTAGCACCAATAGCCGCAGTGGCGGCGGGTTACATCTCTGAGAGTTTTATAGTCGAGTATTTGGTGTTAACCGCGTGTGCTCTGGTTGCGGTCGGTTTCTATGTCCTGATAATTAAGTTTCAGGGTGATTCTTTCGAGCGGCGCGAAGTTGAAATCCTTGAGGCCGTGAAAGAACCGAGCCAGTAGTCTTTCAGATCTCAGATGACAGATTTGAAAGCTCACGCACAGACCACGTTCACTGTTCGGAAAATCTGAGATCTGACAGCAATCTGAGATCCGGCGTGTTACACTGAACAAGTTGAATGTTTGAAACTCCAGCGATGTTGAGGCAGGCTCACATCCGGGCGGGTCGAGGCGGCAAGATAACGCGACGCAGTGCTTCGAGAGCCCCGTCAATACACAAATGGCTCGTAGAAGATTTCGCAGCAACCAGCGTCACGAACCGACGACGGAGCGTTCCTTCCAGGAATACATCCTCTCCACTCCAGCACCGCAAACTTCCAGAACCGAACTTCTGCGACTTGTACGCGGCGGCGAAGATACGTTTCTCGAACTAAAAGTAAAACTCTCAAACACTGAGAAAATAGCCCAGGAAATTGTCGCTCTCGCCAATACCGGCGGCGGTGTGCTTGTGTTCGGTGTCAACGATCAATTGCGGGTCGAGGGCATTGACGATACCGAAAGTGTTCAAGAGGAACTCGTGCGCATCTGTCGTGAGGAAATCCAACCCGCACTCGTGCCATTTATTGATCGGATCTCGCTGGATAACGGCCGGCGCATTGTGGCTCTCGACGTCGATGGCAAGCGGAGACCTTATCGAACGCGTGATGGTCGTTTCTATATCCGAGTCGGCTCCGAGAAGCGTGAGGCCTCGCGTGAAGAACTCTCGGCGCTCCTGGACGAAGCACGTCCGCTTCGATTTGAAAACGTCCCGGCTCTTGGCGCAACCATTTCCGACGTTGATGAGGCACACGTGTGGAGTTTTCTACGTGAGTTTGAGGGGGGAGCTTTCGAGGAAGCTAATGTTGGAGACTATCCCACCAGTGAAGTCCTGGAACGCGGTCTTCTCTTGGCAACTACGAACGGTTCAGATCTCGTTCCCACGGTTGCGGGAATGCTTTTGTTTGGACGCGATGAGCGTTTGGCTGAACTACTCCCACGAGCCTCCGTGTTTGTCACTCGCTTTTCAGGTGACTCTCTGCAGTCACCCGTGATTGAGAAGGTGAAACTGAGCGGAAGTCTTCTAAGTTTGTACGAAGCAATAACTCGCTTCATCGGCCGGTACTGTGATTTACACGATGCGCGCCCCAGGCGGTTTCAGGAGGAAGCGGAAGAGTCACCCATTCCCGCACGCGCAGACTATCATCGGGGCGTTGTGTCAGAGGCCATCACAAATCTGCTTGCTCATAGAGATCTCGCGTTGCGCGATCAGCCGAGTCGCGTTCACATCTTTGATCACTCGCTGGAGTTTGTTAACGCGCGACGCAGTTTGGGTTTTTCTCCGATTGCACAAAAGGCAATTCGGTATGGTGTGCCGCAGCAACTAAATCCTCAGGTTGCAGCGCTCTTAAAGAGTCCGGCCTATGGATTG
>Ga0068860_100002924_pt1 | contig 17677 bp, 9 predicted proteins | sample KBSSwiS32_FD_66597 | JGI IMG/M metagenome (GOLD analysis project Ga0068860, IMG submission 66597) | Switchgrass rhizosphere microbial communities from Kellogg Biological Station, Michigan, USA - KBS Switchgrass S3-2 | ecosystem: Host-associated > Plants > Roots > Rhizosphere > Soil ... | reverse complement strand
GCGGTCAGGTCGGCGTAGACGGTGTTGATGTTGTCGGTTCCCGCTCCGGTGCGGTTGTGGAGCAGGACCGTCGTGTTGTCCGGTCCGATCAGGGCGACTTCAAGGTCGCCTTGGTAGGTGTGGGTGATCGCCACCTTCACCGAGAGGCTGGTGACCGTGCCGGTCGCCGGGACGTTGATCGTGCTGGTGACGCCGGTCGTGTTGTTGTCCGGGATCGCCAGGCTGGCTGTCGCCTTGTAGTTGCCGTTGAAGGTGATCTTCCAGCTGTTGAACGTGCCGGTGTCGGCCGCCGCGAGGTCGCGGACGCGGAGCTTCCAGGCGCCGGAGGTGTTCTTGCCGTTGAACGCCGTGAGCGCTTGGTTGGCGGCGGTGACGATGCTGTAGGTCGTGTTGATGTTGTCGGCGCCGGCGCCGGTCCGGTTGTGGAGCAGGACCGTCGTGTTGTCCGGTCCGATCAACGCCACTTCGAGGTCGCCTTGGTAGGTGTGGGTGATGCCCACGGTGACGCTGACGCTGGTGATCGTTTGCGAGGTCGCGACGTTGATCGTGCTGGTGACGCCCGTCGTGTTGTTGTCGGGAATCGCGAGCGCCGGGGTGGCCGAAGCGGTGATCACCGCGTTTCCGCCGACCGGGCAGGTGCTGGTGGTCGCCGAGACTTGCGCCGAGTTGGCCGAAGCGCAGGTGCCGTTCGACGCCTGGACGACGTAGAAGTAGGTCGTGTTGCAGGTGAGGCCGGTGTTGCTGAACGGGCTCGCGGCGGGGGTGCCGACGGAGCCGTAGGGACCGCCGCTGGTGGTCGAGCGGAGGACGTTGTACGACGTGGCGCCCGCCGAGGCGGTCCAGGCGACGTTGATCTGCGACGTGCTGATCGCGGTGGCCGAGACGCCGGTCGGCACGGCCGGCGGCGTGCAGGTGCTCGTGCAGGAGGACGTGACGAAGGCGGAGCAGCTGCCGTTGCACGACAGGGTGCCGCCGGTGAAGCCCTGGGAGACGCAGGTCTGGCCCGCGAGGTCGCTGCCGTCGCAGACTTCCGGCGTTTCGCGCAGATTGTTGCCGCAAACCGGCCCGGCGCCGAAGTCGATCACGGCAAACCCCAGGTTCTCCTTCTGCGCGTTGGTCGACGAGCCCGGGAAGAAGTGACGAGTGTCGACCCAGGCCATGTACGCCTTGTTGCTCTTGACGTCGAGGCCCAAGTACTCGCCGTACTGGTTCGGGTTGCGGTTCGGGTTGTCGGTCGTGTTCTCGTCGGTGTAGGTGATGCCGCTGTTGTTGAACTCGGAAGAGACCGCGCTCGCTTTGACGTTCGCTTCGAACGAGACGCCGCAGTTGGTGGAACGCGCGAGGAACGGCTCGACTTTCCGGTTGTTGGAATCGTTCCGCGCGTCGTGCCAGGCCGCCACCACGTTGCCGTTCGATTGATCGACCTGGAGGGTTGGATGAAACTGAGTGCGGCCGGCGAGGCCGTCGTCGTTGACCTTGACCGGCGTCGACCAGGTCGCTCCGTTGTTGGTCGATTTGATGACCCAGACGTCGGTCTCGGTGGCGCCGCCGGAGGAGTAGTCGCCGTAGGTGGCGTAGAGCGTGCCGTCGCAGGCGCCGCCCGAGTTGTCGACGTCGATCGCGCCGAACGGCGCGATGCCGCGGTTGTCGGAGACCGGCGGCTTGGAAGTGGTGCCGGCGCCGAAGCCGAAGAGGTTGTGGTCGTGGACCTGGACCGGAGTGGACCAACTGACTCCGCCATTGGTCGAGCGCGAGTACCACATCCGCTCGTCCGTGCAGTTCGTGCCGCAGGTGAGCGACTCCCAGACGATGTGGACGGTGCCGTTCTTCTGCACCGCGAGCTCGCAGCCGAGATCGATGCCGCCGACCGGCGCGGTCGGAATGTCGACCTCGTTCCAGCTGACGCCGTTGCTCGACGACCACGCCATCTTCTCGTTGTTGTCGCGGTCCCAGCAGGTGTAGTGGCGGCCGTAGAACGGGCTGGTGGGCGTGTTGTCGATGTTGTAGAAGTTTTTGTCCTCACCCGTGGTGGTGGCCCAAGCGTTCTTGATGATGCCCTGCTTCACCCAGGTCGCGCCGCCGTTGGCCGAGCGGGCGACCACCATCGAATACTTGGTCGTCGTTGCCGTGGCGCAGAGCAGCATGTAGTTGAGGAACACCTCGTTGTTGTCGTTCCAATAGACCGCCGGGTCGGAGCCGAAGATCGTGCCGGTGCAGGTGCCGAGGCCCATGACGTTGTTCGAGGGCGCGCAGGTATAGCCCCAGGTCGAGCCGCCGTCGCCGGAGAAGAAGATCGCCTGCGTCTGTTGGCTGTTGCAGGCGGTTCCGGGCGCGTCGAAGGTGTTCGCGGCGGCCACCATCTGGTTCGTGTTGTGCGGGTTGACCGCGATCTGGATCTCGCCCTGGTAGTCGGTCGGCGCCGGGCTGTTGGTCGAGGCCACGTTCTTGTTGGCGCCGACGGTGGCGCGATTGGGATCGCCAAGCTCGTCTTCGCCGGTATCGGCCGGCCAGCCGGAGAGGACTCGATCGACCGTCACGTCGCCGTAGAGTCGGCGGGCGAGCGCGTCGTTGACCTCGATCCAGCGGACGTGGAGATCTTGAATGAATTTGGGGATGAAGATCTCGTAATGTTTGACCTCCATGTCGATCTGCCGGAATTCGAGCGGCGAGAGCGGCATCCGCTTGAGGAACGCGTCGAGCGCGGCGCGGTCCTGGGTGTTGGCGAAGGCGCGCCGCTCCAGCGCTTTGAGGCCCGCGTCGTTGTTGAACGCGTCGTAGGCGGCCCGGAGCCGAACTTTAAGCGCGGTCTTCGAGAGCCCCTGCTCGGCGAGAGCCGCTCCGGTCGTCGCCAAGATCGCCAGGCAGACGACGGCGCACAGGGTACGCAGTTTCCGATCCATCGGAGTCATCCTCTTTCATGTTGCACCATAGCCGGATCATCCGGCTTGGCGAACTGCCGGCCCATTCAAAGGCCGGCGAGATCACAGACAACGGGCGCCCGGTGATCGGGGAGCCCGACGTTTCAGTAGATTCTCAGGAGGAAACGACAGTAGTGCTGTGCGGACTTCGGCGGCGGAGTATAAGCGACTTGGCGTCGCGTTCCCAGCCCCAATTTAAAATCTCAGCCGGTTTTCTTGGCCCCGCGGCCCCGTCGAATAAAACGGCCACGGACGCTAGCGCGCCCGTGGCCGTTTTCCGGACTGATGCTGTTCTTTAGCCTTTACCGCAGGTCGAGCTCCCACGAGTTGAACGTGCCCGTGTCGACCGAGGCCAGGTCGCGTACCCGGAGCTTCCAGGCGCCGTTGGTCGCTTTGCCGGTGAAGGCCGAGAGGGCCTGGTTCGGGGCGGTCAGGTCGGCGTAGACGGTGTTGATGTTGTCCGTTCCCGAGCCGGTGCGGTTGTGGAGCAGGACGGTCGTGTTGTCCGGGCCGATCAAGGCGACTTCGAGGTCGCCCTGGAAGGTGTGGGTGATCGCCACCTTCACCGACAGGCTGGTGACCGTTCCGGTCGCCGGGACGTTGATCGTGCTGGTTACGCCGGTCGTGTTGTTGTCCGGGATCGCCAAGCTGGCCGTCGCCTTGTAGTTGCCGTTGAAGGTGATCTTCCAGCTGTTGAGCGTGCCGGTGTCGGCCGCCGCGAGGTCTCGGACGCGAAGCTTCCAGGCGCCGGAGGTGTTCTTGCCGTTGAACGCCGTGAGCGCTTGGTTGGCGGCGGTGACGATGCTGTAGGTGGTGTTGATGTTGTCGGTCCCTGCGCCGGTCAGGTTGTGGAGCAGGACGGTCGTGTTGTCCGGACCGATCAACGCTACTTCGAGGTCGCCCTGGAACGTGTGGGTAATCCCTACGGTGACGCTGACGCTGGTGATCGTCTGTGAGGTGGCGACGTTGATCGTGCTGGTCACTCCCGTCGTGTTGTTGTCGGGGATCGCGAGCGCCGGGGTGGCCGATGCGGTGATCACCGCGTTGCCGCCGACCGGGCAGGTGCTGGTGGTCGCCGAGACCTGCGCCGAGTTGGCCGAGGCGCAGGTGCCGTTCGACGCCTGGACGACGTAGAAATAAGTGGTGTTGCAGGTAAGGCCGGTGTTGCTGAACGGGCTCGCGGCAGGGGTGCCGACGGAGCCGTAAGGGCCGCCGCTGGTGGTCGAGCGGAGGACGTTGTACGACGTGGCGCCCGCCGAGGCGGTCCAGGCGACGTTGATCTGCGACGTGCTGATCGGGGTGGCTGAGACGCCGGTCGGCACGGCCGGCGGCGTGCAGGTGCTCGTGCAGGCGGAGGTGACGAAGGCGGAGCAGGAGCCGTTGCACGACAGGGTGCCGCCGGTGAAGCCCTGGGAGACGCAGGTCTGGCCGGCGAGGTCGGAGCCGTCGCAGACTTCCGGCACCTCCCGCAGGTTGTTGCCGCAGACCGGTCCGCCGCCGCCGGGGGCCGCGGCGGCGTAGACGTCGATGGAGTCGGCCGAGCCGGAGCTCTCGTTCCGGTTGTCGGTGAAGATGCCGAGCACCTGGCTGCCGAGCACGTCGAGGCCGTTGTAATCGCCCCACTGGAAGCTGTCCTCGATGTGCGGCGAGGTGGCGCTGGTCGCGCGCACCGGTGCGGACCAGGTATTACCGCCGTCGGTCGACTTGCTGTAGTAGATGTCGACGCTGGTGCGCGCTGCGTTCTGGCGCGTGTCGTAGAACATCACGTGGACCGTACCGTCGCTGCCCACGCCGAGCCACTGGTGGAAGCGGTCGACCGTGTTGGCGTCGGCCGTCTCGTGGGGAGTGCGCACCGTCCAGGTGGCGCCGCCGTCGGAGGAAAACGCGACCCGGATGCGGCCATGGTTGTTCGCCGCGGTGGTCGATTCCGCCGCCGTGGTGTCGGTCCAGGCGACGTAGACGCGGTTGGCGAACGCTCCGTTCGTCAGGTCGGTGTCGGCCGACACGTATTGGAACGCGCGCCGGGTCTCCATCGCCGGGATGTTGAAGTCGTAACCGTCCTGGTTGGTCGCGACCGTTACCGCCGCGGCGAAGGTGGCGCCGCCGTCGGTCGATTTGCGCACCAGGGTGGTCTTGCCGGTCACCGTCGGCCAGAAGTAGTAGACGTTGCCGTTCTTGTCCGAGGTGATGTCGCTGCCGATGCCGTTCTGCGCGGCGCCGGAAGACATCGAGACCGGGGCGCTCCAGGTGTTGCCGAAATCGGTCGAGCGCGAGAACTTGAGAATGTTGTTGTCGTGCCAGGTCATGTAAAGGTTGTCTTTGCGCGGCGAGGTGGCGAACTTGTCGACGTGGAGGAACTCCTTGTCGGAGATCGCGCCGGAGGTCAGCTCGCGCCGGGGATCGCCCGGCGTGACGTTCTGCAGATCGGTCCAGGTGGCGCCGCCGTCGGCCGAGCGGTAGACCCAGACGTCGCAGGCCGAGGCGCCGCAGCCGCCGAGGGTCGCGGTGTAGGCCTTGGTGCCGTCGGCCGAGTAGTCGATCGTCGGGTCGCAGCAGGTGCCGCCGAGCGGCAGGGTGGGGGCCTGGGTCCACGACGTGCCGCCGTTGGTCGAGAAATGCATGAACTGGCCGGAGCCGGGGCCGTTCGAGCCGGCGATCACCTTGTTGGCGTCGAGCGGATGGATCTTGATCGTCGACTCCGCGCCGCCGGTGGGGGAGGTGACGCGCACGTCGCCCGCGAGAGCGCGCAGCGGGTCGTCCTCGTCGACGGCGCCGGGACGGTTCGGCAGCACGACGTAGACGCCGTTGCGGATCGTCGCCCGCTCGTAGTACCTGCCGTCGATCTGGTAGCCGCGATGGAGCAGGTAGAAGACCTGCAAGGCGCTCCTCGGGTACTGGCCTTCGCCGGTGCGGCGGAGGCCGGGGTTCGCGCGGCGCATCTCGACGCGGAAGAACGCGGGGATCGGATCGCGCTGTTCGATCTCGTTCGGCGCGAGCAAGGCGAGGTCCTTCTTGGTGAGGCTGTAATTGCGGTCGTCCCACGGGCCGATCAGGGTGAGGCTCTCGTAATTGACTCTTCGATCGACCCCTTTGGCGGCGTCGATGTGAAGCGGCACGGCCGGCGCCTTCGCCGTCGCGGCGAGCGCCGGCAAGGCCAGAGACAGGACTGCCATCGAGAACAACAGGCGTTTCCTCAAGACACTCTCCTTGGGTAGGCCCTTAGAGGGCCAAATGGAACAACGGCACGCAGAGCACGGTCCTTGCCGTAGGACCGGCCGACGGCCGTCGAAATGGCGAAACTGGTTCCCTTGCGGGGAAGGGTGCCGGCTGGAAGCCGGCGGAAAGCGATCTCTACCCTTCTGAGTGCTCGACCTACGGGGAAACGGGTCAAGGAAGGAAAAGAAAAAAGTGTGGCCCCCGGAAGGGGCCGCCCTGGGGCGTTACGGTGGGGCGTAGATGGACGACCCCGATCTTCTGTGGTGAACTCGCGCTCGATGCTCCGGCCGATCTCTCGGTGGTTTCGCTGGCTGCCAGGCCTGATCCTCTTCCTGCCGCTCGCGGCTCGCACCCTAGAGTCACCGCCCGCGATCCGGGCGAACCCGATCTCCCAGCGGATCGTGATCGACGGTCGCCTGGACGAAGCCGCTTGGAACACCGGCGTTTCGATCCCCTCGCTCACGCAGCAGGAGCCCTCGCCGGGGGTGGCGACGCCGTTCGACGGCACGCGGGTGACGATCCTGACCGACGGCGAACGGCTTTATGTCGGGGTCGTCTGCCCCGATCCCGCGCCGGAGCGGGTCGCGATCCATACCTTGCAGCGCGATGCCGAGCAGGAGGGCGACGATTCGATCGCGCTGGTTTTCGATACGTTCGGCGACCATCGGACCGGCTACCTGTTCCGGGTCAACGCGGGCGGCGCCCGGCAAGACGGGTTGATTTCCGGCAAGGACGGCGTCTCGCTCGATTGGGACGGGATTTGGGAAGCGCGCACCCGGCGCGACGCGTCCGGCTGGACCGCCGAGATCTTGATCTCCGTGCGCAGCCTGCGCTTCGGTCGCGGACTCGACGGCTGGGGCTTCAACGTCGAACGGACGGTGGCACGCGAGCGCCTGACCCTGCGTTGGGCGAGCGCGAGCCTGGACTCAGGGCTCGCGGATCTCCAGCGGGCGGGGACGCTCTCCGGCCTCGCCCGGCTCCGCCAAGGGCTGGGTCTGTCGGTCGCCCCCTACGCGCTCGGGCGGATCGACGAAACGTCACGCACGGGCGTGCGGCAGGACGGCGACCTGGGTCTCGACCTGTCGTACAACCTGACTCCAAGCCTCGGCGCGGTGGTGACCGTCAACACCGACTTCGCCGAGACCGAGGTCGATTCGCGGCAGGTCAATCTGACCCGCTTTCCGCTGTTCTTTCCGGAAAAACGTCCGTTCTTCCTCGAAGGCTCGAACCTGTTCGAGTTCGGTTCCGAGCTTGCTCCGGACCTGATCCCGTTCTATTCGCGGCGGATCGGCCTGGCGGAGGGGCGGGCGATCCCGATCGACCTCGGCGCGAAGGTGCTCGGCCGCCAGGATCGCTGGGGGTTCGCTTTCTTGGGCGTCGAAACGGGCTCCGACGGCAGGGAAGCGCGGGCCCATCCGCTGCTCGCGGCGCGCACGACGTTCGACGTCGACGACCACCTGCGGCTCGGCGCGCTCGGCACCCGCGGTACGCCTTCGGGCGCGGGCGACAACACCTTCGGCGGGCTCGACGCCCTCTGGCAGACCTCTTCATTTCGCGGCGACAAGAACCTGACGCTCGCCGCTTGGGCGGCGCGCAGCACGGGCGATCGTCCGTCCGGCCGGACCCATGGCGACCGATCTCGGGACGACACCGGCTGGGGCGTCCGGGCGTTCTATCCGAACGATCTTTGGGACCTCTCCTTCTCGCTCGACAGTTACGGCGAAGCGCTCGATCCCGCGCTCGGATTTCTGCCGCGGCCCGGGACCCGCAAGTGGGCTTGGGGCACCGCGTACCAGCCGCGTCCGAGCGCCGAAGGTCCATTCGGTTGGGTGCGGCAGTTTTTCTTCGAGCTGTTCGTCACGCGGGTCGACCGGCTCGGCGGGGCGACCGAGAGTTGGCGCGTGTTCACCGCACCGTGGAACGTCGAGACCAAGAGCGGCGAGCACTTGGAGGCGAACTGGGCGCCGCAGTTCGAGCGCTTGAGCGAACCGTTCGAGATTGCCTCCGGCGTCGTGATCCCGCCGGGCGATTACCGCTTCGATCGGTACCGGGTCGAAGCGCAGAGCGCGAGCTCGCGCCCGTGGCGCGTCGGCTCGACGGTCTGGTTCGGCGATTTCTTCGGCGGCCGGTTGACGCAATGGGAATCGTTCGTCTACCGGACGTTCGGCGCCGGTACCCTGCGCGTGGAACTCGACGCCGAGAACGATTTCGGGTCCCTGCCGCAAGGCGATTTCGTCCAGCGTCTGCTGCAGGCGAAAACCTTCTATTCGTTCTCTCCCGACCTGCTCGCCTCGGCGTTCGTGCAATACGACTCCGAGTCGCGCGATCTCGGTCTGAACGCGCGTCTCCATTGGACTTTTCAACCGGGGCGCGACCTCTTCGTGGTCTGGAATCGCAACTGGAAACGAGCTCTCTCCGAGAGCGATCGTTTCACTCGCGAAAGCGATCGGCTGGTCGTCAAGCTGCGCTGGTCGCAGCTCTGGTGAGCTAGGGGATCGGGCTTGCCCGGTCAAGTGGCTTCGTTCAGCTCCCGCCGCCGCTTCAGCTTGTAGACCGCCGGGTAGACCAACAGCTCCAGGACGAACGAGGTCGCGAGACCGCCGATCATCGGCGCGGCGATCCGTTGGAGGACGTCCGCGCCGGCCGAGTGGGTCCAAAGGATCGGCAGCAGGCCGCAGAACGCGGCGGCGACGGTCATCAGCTTCGGCCGCGCCCGCTTCACCGCTCCGTGGACGATCGCCTCGTCCATCTCCTCGGTCGTCCGGAGGCGGCCGGCGGCGCGCGCCTCGTTCCACGACAGGTCGAGGAACAGGAGCATGAACACCCCCGTTTCGGCGTCGAGCCCGAGGAGCGCGATCATCCCTACCCAGGCGGCGACCGAGACCTGGTAATCGAGGAGCCAGAACAGCCAGATGGCGCCGACGCACGAGAACGGCACCGCGAGCATCACCAGCGTCGCCTTCCACGCCGCGCCGGTGTTGGCGAGCAGCAGGACGAAGATCAACCCGAGGGTGATCGGCACCAGCAGGCGCAGGCGCTGTCTCGCGGTCAGCAGATGCTCGTACTGGCCGCTCCAGCCGAGGCTCACCCCCGGCGGCAGTTTGAGGTCGCGGGCCACCGCGGCGCGCGCCGCCTCGACGAAACCGCCGAGATCGCGGCCGGCGACGTCGATGTAGACGTAGCCGGTCAAGAAACCGTTCTCGTCGCGGATCATCGACGGGCCGGAGACGACCGCCAGATCCGCCACCTGGCCGAGCAACACGCGGGCGCCCACGGGGGTATCGACGGGCAAGCGGGCGAGCGATTCGGGCGTGTCACGCAGCTCGCGCGGCAGGCGCACGGTGACGGGAATCCGCGCCCGGCCGTCGAGCAGGGTCGAAACCTGTTCGCCGCCCGCGGCGGTCGCGATCAGGCCGTTCAGCTGTTCGATCGTCAACCCGTAGCGCGCGAGATCGGCGCGCCGGGGCGTCACGTCGAGAAACAGGCCGCCGGCCGTCCGTTCCGCGAACACCCGGGCGGCGCCCGGCACGCGCGACAGGATCGCCTCGACCTCCGTGCCGACGCGTTCGATCTGGGCGAGATCGGCGCCGTAGACCTTCACCCCGACAGGGGTGCGCAGACCGGTAGAGAGCATCAGGATCCGGGTCTGGATCGGCTGCAACCAGGAGTTCGTGACGCCGGGCGCGCGGATCGCCGCGTCCATCTCTTCGATCAGCTCCTCGCGCGAGATCCGATCGGGCCAGAGCGCGGCGAACGGGGCGTGCGCCCAAGCGGGGACATGGCTCGACCACCAGCGCGGTCTTTCGCGCCAGGTGGCGCGGGGTTTGAGCACCACCGTGGTTTCGACCATCGACAGCGGCGCCGGATCGGTGGCGCTCTCGGCCCGTCCGGCCTTGCCGAAAACCCTTTCCACTTCCGGGAAACTCTTGAGGATGCGATCCTCCGCCGTGATCAGCCTTTGCGCCTCGCCGATCGACAGGCCGGGCAACGTGATCGGCATGTACAGCAGCGTCCCCTCGTCGAGCGGCGGCATGAATTCGGTGCCGAGAGATAGGTACGCGGGCACGCTCGCCGCGACGATCAGAATCGCCGCGCCGATCGTCGCCCACGGGTGGCGGAGCACGAAGCGGCAGGCCGGCTCGTACAGTTTCGCCACGCCGCGCTGGACCGGATGATGGCTCTCGGCCCGGTAGGTGCCGACACCGAACGTGGTCGCGATCCGCGCGAGCCACCGCGGGCGAAACGTGAACGGCTCGGCGCGCGCGAACAGCATGCGCAAGGCCGGATCGAGCGTGATCGCGAGCAACGCCGCGACCGCCATCGTCAGGTTCTTGGACGCCGCGAGCGGCCGGAACAGGCGCCCCTCTTGGCCCGAGAGCGCGAACACCGGCAGGAACGCGACCGCGATCACCAGCAGCGAGAAGAACACCGACGGGCCGACCTCCTGGAGCGCGCGCAGGCGCACCTCGGCGAACGGCTCCTTCTTTCCTCCCTCCTGCCAGAGATGGATCCGCTGGTAGGCGTTTTCCACCTCGACGATCGCGCCGTCGACCAGCACGCCGATCGAGATCGCGATGCCGGCGATCGACATCAAATTGATTTCCAATCCGAGCGCCGAAAACGGCAGAAAGGCGAGCAGCACCGCAATCGGCAGCGTCACGATCGGCACTATCGCGGACGGGAAGTGCCAGAGGAAGAAGAGGATCACCAGCGCCACCACGATCATCTCGATCACCAGCTCGTGACGCAGCGTACGAATCGTCGCGCGGATCAGCGTCGAGCGGTCGTAGGTCGGCACGATCTCGACCCCGGCGGGGAGGCTCGCGGAAAGCTCCGCGAGCTTCGCCTTCACCCGATCGATCGCGGCGAGCGCGTTTTCGCCGTGGCGGATGACGACGATCGCGCCCACGGTATCGCCGGTACCGTCGAGATCTGCGGCGCCGCGGCGGAGCGCGGGGCCGACCGCGATGTTCGCCACGTCGCCGAGCAGCACCGGCGCGCGCCCGGGCTCGGCGCGGACCACGGCGCTTGCCAAATCCGCCGCGCTCTTGGCGAGGCCGCGCCCGCGGACCATGATCTCGGCGCCGCCCGCCTCGATCAGCCGGCCGCCGGTCTCGACGTTGGCGCCGCGCACCGCGCCGACCAGGTCGCCGAGCGTCAAGCCGTACGCCTGCAATCGCGCCGGATCGGCGGTCACCTGCATCTCCGGCGGCAAACCGCCGACCGAAGCGACCTCGGCGACTCCCGGCACCGCCTGGACCGCGAAGCGGAGCGTCCAATCCTGAAGCTGGCGCAGAGCGGTCGACGACATCTTTCCCGAGCGATCGACCAGCGCGTACTGGTAGACCCAGCCGACGCCGGAGGCGTCCGGGCCGAGCTCCGTGCGCACCCCCTCCGGCAGGTCGACCTTCGCCAGCTGCTCGAGCACGCGGGAGCGCGCCTGGGCGGTGTCGGTCCCCTCCTCGAAGATCGCGTAGACGTAGGAAAAGCCGAAATCGGAAAAGCCGCGCACCGCTTTCACCCCCGAGGTGCCGAGCAGCGCGGTCGCGAGCGGATAGGTGACCTGTTCCTCGATCCGATCGGGCGGCCGGTCCCAGCGCGAATAGACGATCACCTGCGGGTCGGAGAGATCGGGCAGCGCGTCGAGCGGGATGCGGCCGAGGGCGGCGACAGCTAGCAGGATGAGCGCGCCGACGGCGAGCAGGACGAACAACGGATGGCGCGCCGAGGCGCCGATGATCCTGGCGATCATCGCGGCTCCTTCGGTTCCGGCGTCGTGGGCGCCGCCGGGAGCGCGCCGCGCAGCCGGCTCTCGGCGTCGAGCAGGAACGCCGCCTGCGCCGCCACCCGTTCGTTTTCTCGCAGACCGGAGAGGATCTCCGCCCGACCGCCGACGCGCGCGCCGACCACCACCTCGCGCGGCGCGAACTTGCCCGGGGAGATCTCGACGAACGCAAGCGTCCTCTCGCCCGTGGGCAGGAGGCCGGAGTCGGGGATCGTGAGCCCCATGCGGCCGGGCTCCGCCAGCTCTAAGACCGCCGACATGCCGGGTTTGAGCGCCAGATCGGAATTGCCAAAGACGACGCGGACGGTGAGCGTCCGGTTGGTCGGATCGAGCAGCGGCAGGATCGCCGCGACCCGGCCGGAGCGGCTTGCGCCCGGCGCGGCGGCGAGGTTGAGCGTCGCGGTGCGCCCGACCACCCCGAGCGCCGCGTCGCCTTCGGGCAGGCTCGCTTCGACGAACACGGACGACAGGTCACTGATTTCGAACAACATCGCTCCCGCCTCGACCCGGGCGCCGCGCACCGCGCCGAGCCGGGTCACCCAGCCGGAGGTGGGCGCAACGATCGCGAGCGTCCGCTCCGACCGGCCGGTGCGTTCGATGCGAGCGATCGTCTCCTCGGAAAGCCCGAGAAGCGAGAGCCTGCGCCGTGCCGCTGCCGCGAGCTCGGCGCCGCCGCTTACGACCTCCGGAATCGCGGAACCGGCGAAACGCCCGGCAGTCTCCCGGGCGCGCAGGTACTCTTCTTCGCCGGCCACCAGCTCGGGGGAAAACAACCGCGCGAGCGTTTGCCCTCGGTACACCCGTTCGCCGGTCCGGGCGACCGGCAACGCTTCGAGCCAGCCGCCGAAACGGACCACGACCTCCACCCGGCGCGCCTCGTCGGCGACCACCACGCCGGGCAGGCGGACCGAGCGGGCGATGAATTCGCGGGCCACCGGCACGATCGTGACACCGCCGAGCGCGAGGCTCGCTTCGGAGAGCGCCGGGGCTGCAGCTGGAGGAGCGCCCGCTGGGCCGCCAGTCGGCGCGTTGGCCTTGGGCTCGGCATAGACCGGCACGTAGTCCATGCCCATGTCGTCTTTCGCCGGCACCGGCGACGTGACGTCCGGCTGCATCGGATGGCGATAGAACAGCGGTTTCTCTCCCGGATGGGGCGGGCCGGCCGCAGGCTTGGAACAAGCGAGGCCGGCAGCAAGCAAGGCCAAAAGGGTGACCGCGGTAAGGCGATTCATCGCAAACCTCCCGGAGGGGCGATAGGAATTGGATTGTCGAGCAGCGTCGATTCGCTCGGCGGGCCGAGCAGCGCCGCAAGCTCGGTAGCCGCGGAGTAGCGCGCGGCCTGGGCTCGGGCGAGATCGGCGCGCGCGTCGATCCAGGTGGTGAAGGCGGCCAACGCGCCCGAGAGATCGCCGCGCCCCGCCAGGTAGTCCGAGCGCGCGGCGTCAAAGGCGAACCGCGCCTGGGGCAACAGGGCCTGCTCGAGGTGGTACGCGATCTCGCCGCTGCGCTCGATCTCGGCCGCGAGCCGCGCGGCTTGGGCCTGGGCGTCGATCTCGGCTACTCGTAGATCGGCGCGCGCGGCTTCGACCTCGCTTTGCGCCGCCGCGTGCAGCGCCTTTGCCCGGGCGTTGTGCCATGAGGGGAGCTGCACCCCGAAACGCAGCGCGACCATCGGGTCCAACGCGCCGCGGGTGCCGATGCCTGCGCCGGCCGTAAAGTCCGGCTTGCCCGAGAGCGCCGCGACCGCCGCGCGCTTCTCCGCTACCGCCAACGCCGCGCGCCGAAGCTGCACCTCGGGGGCCGCGCCGACCGCCCGGGCGGAAGGATCTGCCGCGAGGGGTCTTCCGAACAGGTGGGTGGGTGGAGCGGCCGGATCGGTCACGGCTTCCAGTGGCGCGGTCGCCGGTGCCGGGCTCTCTTCGGCCGCCGCCTGGAACAGGGGGGGAAAAGGCGGCAGCGCGTCGATCGGCCCGATCGCGGCAGGACCGCTCCGGCCGAGCCAGCGTCCCAGCTCGGCTTCGGCCGCCCGCCGTTCGGCGGCGATCTCGATCCGCCGCTCCTCGGCGTGAAGTCGTTCGAGTTGCGCGCGCGCCACCTCTCCTTGGCCTCCCTGTCCCGCGCCGTACGAGTTGACCGCCGTCGCGGCCACCAGGTCGAGCAGCTCGCGGCCGGCGCGCCAGGCGGCATCCGCCTGATCGAGCGCGAAGATCCTCGCGTAGCTGGCCCGCACCCCGGCGGCGACCCGGCGGATCGCGAGCACGGCGGCCACCCCTGGGATCTCGGCTTCGCTCGCCGCGGCCGCACGCTCCGCCCGTCGCCGCGCGGGGTGCGGCAGCTCCTGGCGGAATTCCAGGCCGAGCAGGGAGAACTCGCTGGTCCCGACCGTGTAGCGCGGGAAGCTTTCGTCGTCGAGATAGGTCTCGAACATCGGCCCGGGAAGGATTCCCGCCGGGCGCGCCGCCGCGAGCGCCGCCTGGGAACGCGCTTCCGCCGCGCGGATCTCCGGGTTCTGGGCGAGCGCCTCGGCGATCAGCACCTCGATCGGCGGCGCGGGGACGACAAGAGGCTCAACCGCCGCGCCGAGGGCCGGAGCCCCGGCGGCGAAGAGCGCGATCGCGAGCGAAAGACGAAGGGAAGGCATGTTTCCTCCGGAAAACGGGTCGTCGTCGAGCCCATCGTGGGCCCGCACGGACACACTTCTCCTGAGGAAAGGTCTAGATCAGAAACGCGGCGAACAGGGTGAAACGCCCGATCTCCGGGTGGAGAACGGAGGCGTTCGTCGGCCGCCAAGATCCGGCGGCGACGGCCGGCTCGTTCCCCGCGGGCACCGAAACCAGAGGCGCCGAGGGGAGAGCGACAAGCGTGGGAGCCGGCGCGGTGGGGGGCCGTTCTGCCCGCATGGCCCCCGGGCAGCAGTCGCCGCCCATCTTTTGGCACGCCTGGCGAGCGACCCTGTCCATCGGGCACCGTTCGGTGCCGCACACCCTTCCCGGCATCGACGCGAACAGCGCCCCAAGCAACAGGGTGAGCACGGCGGCGCGGTGGATGCGAGTGGAGCTCATTACATCTAAGAGTGTACATCGGGCCTGCGGGAGTTGGGGTGATGAAACCTCGAATCCACCCGTTGGGGTGGGCGGCGTCCCTTGCATGGCGACTCCTGATGCCGGCGTGCTATTTTCGATTTGCCCCGGAATCGCAAATAGCGCCGTCCGCTATTTTCACCCTCGACGGCGAGACACCGAGAGCTACTCCTTCTGAAAGGCACGTTCGTGAAAAGACCCAGCCAGAGGCTTCTCGCCCTCTTCGCACGCAGGCTCTCGTTCCTTACCGTTGCGTTCCTGCTGGCGGCGACCGCGTGCAGGGGGCAGGACGAGGTCGATTGGGAGGTGAAGCGACCGTCCGATGTGCCGCGGGCCGAGCTGCAGATCCGATTCGTGGCGGAGGGTGAGGCGAAGGGCGCGACCCGGATGGCGGACGCCGACGGCAATCCGCTCTGGGTCGAGCCCGAAGTCGTGGTTTCGACGCCCGACGTCGACAAGGTCCATGTCAACTTGGAAATGGACCTCGTGCACTACGCGGTGACGATCTACTTCACGCCCCAGGCCGCGCAGCGCCTGCACGAAGCGACCACGAAAAACCTCGGCCGGCAGGTGGCAGTCCTGCTCAACGGCTTTGTCGTCGTCGCACCACGGATTCAAAGCCCTATCGGGCCATCGGCGATGATCTCCGGTCGCTACACCAAGGAAGAGGCTGTCCACCTGGCCCAACAGATCGCGCCGTAGAGGACGGTGGCTTCGTTTTATATTGGCCGCCGACCCGTCCCGCTGTACTCCTCATGTCCACCTTGCCCCCGCCCCCCGCCCCGCATAAAGTCCGTCGCCATGACCAAAGACGACCTCAACCCGCTGCGCTTGCTGATCGGACGGCTGGCGGTGGCCATAGGCCCCGGAACGCGGGCTTTGGAAGATGCGATGGGCGTCGGGCACGGGCATGTCCACCAGCTGATTTCGGGACGGAGATTGCTGCGGGCGAGCCACTTGGTCGGCTTGGCGAGTTTCCTGGAGATCGACCCCGCGGAGCTGTTTGAGGCGGCGTACCCGGAAGGGCGCGGGGCGCGCTTGAAGCTCGCCCATTGGCTCGGCGCTCCCACCCCTCCGTTTGCAGCCGAGGGCGCCGGAGGAATCACCCCGGACCTCGAAGAGCGAATGCGGGTCATCGCGCGTGAGGAGATCGCGGCGGCGCGAAAACGTCGCGGCGGCTCGGGTAGGTAGCGCGCCCCGGTCCTCCCGGCGGCGCGGCAAGGTCGGGCTGCGCGTCTTCTGCGCGGTGACGGGGCAAACGCCGCAAGGGCCGCGCGATAGCGCTCACCGCGACACGGACAGTCCCGGAACGAAGAATCGGGTCCCGGAGTGCCGCAGGGAGCGCGGTGGCGCTTCGATTACGCCGAACGGGATCATTGCGGGACTGACGAGTGCAGCGCGGGACTGGGTTCGGCGGTACGGGACCAATTGCTCACGCAGCAGGGCTTGGTTCAGCAAAGCGGGACGAATCGCGAGCCCGCCAAGGCAATCCCCTTGCGGTCGCAGTTCGAGGCACTCGATTCCTCAGAACGGGCGGAAGCTACCCGCCGAGCCCAAGGTCCTCGATCGACTGGACTTTGAGGATCTTGCTGGCGATCGCTCCCAGTTTGGCGAACGAACGAATCGCGGCCAACCGCTCTTGAAGAGCCTCCGGCACCTTCCCGAAGCGCTGGTCGATCTGTAGGAGTAACGTGCGGCGTAGAAGGTCCGCTGCTTCTTCGCGGCCCTCTTCGCGGCCCTCTTTGCGGCCTTCCCTCCGCCCTTTGGCGATTCCCTTCGCTTCGATCTTGTCGGCCCAGGTCATTTGCATTGCTTCACTCTCCGGAGAGTCTTGGACGCTCGCGAGAGAAGCGTACTCCTCCGCCTCGCGCCCTTTCAAGGGTAAATAGGTTTCGACGCAATTCACCAGCAGGATCTTTTCGCGCTCGGAGAGCGCCGCGTTCTCAACCCTCCGCAGCGCCTCGAATTTGACCCGCGAACGGCCGAGGGCACCCGGCTTGGCGAGGGCGGCCAGGGCCCACGCGAGCGGCTCGGACCGGGTGAGCAGTGTTTCGGCGGGGAATCTTGAGAGGCCAAGAGAGAGATACCGGAACCGGGCGACCTCATCGCCGCCGACCTCCTCCGTATGGACCGCCCAGATCGGTCCCGGTGGACCGCCGCGCAGGAAGACGACGAGCGAGAGCAACGGCTCGGGATGGTGGGCGCGCAGGTGGATCGAATAGTCCCAAAGGCGCCGGCCGAAGTCTTTGGGGGCGCTTCGTTCGATCTCCACATGGACCAAGACGGCAGTTCCTCCCGCCGGATCGGGGATCGCGGTGAGGAGATCGACAATCCTGCCCTCCCCCTTGGGCGAGTCGGGGATCAGCTCCTTGTCGCGAAACTCGAGCGCCGTATCGGGACCGAGCCATGCGGCGATCTTGACGTCGACCAGGAGCAGGAGGTCCCGGAAGAACGTACGGAACAGCGATTTGAACAGGTGATCGTGTAGGGACACGGCGAATTTCTCCTTTCGCCGTGACGAAGACGTAAAACACCCCCTTCGATCTCGATGATTCGCGCCAAAACGTCCAAACCCCCTTGTCGCGGCTGCTGGAGCTTCCCGCCCCCGGCCAACCCCTGCGCTATCATCCCGGGATGCGTGCAGCCATTCTCGCGGTCGGGTCCGAGCTTCTCGGGAC
>Ga0068860_100002922_pt1 | contig 17681 bp, 12 predicted proteins | sample KBSSwiS32_FD_66597 | JGI IMG/M metagenome (GOLD analysis project Ga0068860, IMG submission 66597) | Switchgrass rhizosphere microbial communities from Kellogg Biological Station, Michigan, USA - KBS Switchgrass S3-2 | ecosystem: Host-associated > Plants > Roots > Rhizosphere > Soil ... | reverse complement strand
GATCGCGATCTCGACCGCCGCCTTGGCGCTCGAGTTCTTTTCCATCGACGTCTGGATCAGCTGGGTGATGTGATTGAGGTCGGCGATGTCGGCGCCGATCAGGCGCGGCGAGATGTAGTGGCGGATCGCCTCGACGATCGAGCCGTGCGTGTCGCCGGTGATGACCGCAGTCGCCGGAGCTTCGCCGTAACCGACGTGGCCGCTGTCGGTATTGACCATGACGATGATGTCTTCGACCGCTTCGACGGTCCGCAACGCGGTCTTGAACGGCGTCTTCAGCGGCACCCGCAGCATGCCGAATCGTATGTCGGTTATTTTCATTTTTGGCTGGTCGGGCTCTGGTCAGGGTCGGGGCGGACCCGCACGATGCTGGTCATGCGGTCGACGTAGGATTCGTTGTCGTTGAACAGCAACGGCGTCAGCGGCGACACCGACACCTCGTTGAGGTCGACATGAGCGCGCGTGCCGTCGGCGCGGCGATAGCTCAGACCGCTGGTGTCGTGGATCACGTACGGCTCGCCGTCGATCGCGCCGATCGCCATCATGACATGGCCGGGGATGTAAACCAGGTCGCCGACCTCGAGCGCGCGTGCCGCCGCCAGGCGCGCCGACCGGTCGTCGGCGGCACCGAAGCTGCGGTGGTCGAGGCCGGGGCTTACGCTCTGGTCGCGCGTATTGCGCGGCATCAGGATGCCCATGCTCGCGTAGACATCGGAAACGAAACCGCTGCAATCGCGGCCGTCGTAGGAATGGCCCCAGCCGTAGCGCTCGCCGAGAAACTTGAACGCCTGGCGCAGCACGTTCGCGCGCGTCAGCGGCAGCGGATCGCCACGCGTGTCGGCATTTCTCTGGAGCAGCGCCGGCGCAAACCGCAGCGCGCCGTCGTCGCCGCGCAGCGGCAATTCGATGACGTGGGACGTATACGGATGCTGCCCGTTGACCGGATTGGCCGGCGGCCATCCGGACAGCACTGGAACGCGTGTGCCCATGTCCAGCTGCAGCGCCGACAACGCAGGCTGCTCCGGGGTAAAGACGGTGCTGACGCTCGCGCCGGTAACGATGCGGATCGGCGTCTTTTCGGCGTACTCGAAGACCTGCTTCGCGCTGCCTTCGGCGAGGTGACGCTTCTCGACCCACGCCGCATAACGCTGGCTCACGACGAACCACCACAGACCGTCGGCGCTCTCGTGCACGATGACGACCGGCATGCCGGGAAACAGCGCGGTCTCCTGGAAGCGGTCGATGTCCGTGTCGCCCTTCCGCGAGAACACGCGCAGATTGCTGGGAAACGTGCGCAGGCTGGCACGATGGACGATCAGTCCATAACGCGCGGCGCGTTGCTGCGGAATGGCCTCGAGGGCGAGCGCGGCCATCAGCGCATCGAGCGTGGCCGCCGCGACCGGCTTGCCGTCGACGTCGTAGAGCGCGCGTGCCGGCCGTTCGGACAACGCTTCGATCCAGCCGGCAATCTGCTGGCGCGACAGGTTGGCGGGAACTTCATGCAGGTCGTGCAGTGAAGGATCCACGTGCAGCAGTCTCGCGTTGCGTTCGGCGATCGTCGCGGCGTCGAAGACGATGCGGTCGGGCTGGTCGAGCCGATCGATCCAGAAGCGGGCCTCGAACTGGTCGGCGCGTACGCCGATGACGCCGTGATCGGGAACCGGCCAGGCGCTTGCGAAGAGGGCAGGGCTGGCGCACAGCAGCAGCGCCATGGACGCGGCCGCTCGGCGGGTCTTGAAACCTATACAAGTACAGTTCACCGTCGCCCCCGTTTCGCGATCTGTCGCTGAAGCGGGGAATGGGACTCAACCAGAGTCCCGCCCCCGGAAACGCATTTTCGCCCGCACGAACCTCAGCTGTGGCCGGCACCCTTGCCGCACGCGCTGCCTTCCAGCAGCCGATCGCGAAAGTCCTACGCGATCATCTTGAGCCATTCTGCACAGGACCGAAAAGTACATGTTAGCCGTGCTTTGGAAATAATGATTCGCATGGCTAATCATCAAAGCATAAATTATTGACGACAATTTGCAAGCGTGGTACACAGCAGGTGTGGGGACTACTCCGGCGGGGACTGTGAGCGGTGAACTCGATGGCGTCGCGTAGCAGTACCAGCCGGACAGCCGCCGGCCTCGCCGTCGCGACGGCGGCCTTGCTATTCGCGAGCCAATTGGCGATCGCCGAGCCGCTATCGTCATCCGTGCCGATCGCCGATGCCGTCATCGCGCAAATCGACGCCGGGCAGTTCAGCGGCGCCGAAAACGCGATTGCCGGGGCGCTCGGCGACGCGACACTCGATGCCCCGACCCGAACCCGACTCGAGTTTCAGCGCGAGCGCATGCATCGGATCCTGCTCGACTTCACGCTGACCGAAGCCCAGCTCGAGGCGCGCGTGCGCGAGCAGATACCCGACCTGAGCGACGCCGAATTCTCCGCCTGGGATGCCCAGGGCCTGTTCGAACATCAGGTGATCGACGGACGCGTGCTGTATTTTCAGCGTGCCGCATCGAACCTGTACCGGCTCAGCGCAGAGGCGCGCGCGCGCCGCCGCGAGCAGAAGCCGCTGGTCGACGGGCCGATGGAGACGGCCAATGCGCACCATGTCGAGGTGCGCGATGGTGCGCTGCGTGAACATTCCGCCAGCGCTGCGCCGCGCCGCCTGCGTGTAACCCAGTCGCTGATCGTGCACGCCGACTCGGTGGCCGACGGCAAGACGGTTCGCGCCTGGATTCCATATCCGCGCGCGCTGCCCGGTCAGCAGGAAAATCTGCGTTTCGTGGCCAGCCAGCCTGCGCGGCACGTCATCGCGCCGGAATCGGCGTTGCAGCGGACGGTATTCCTCGAGCAGCGCGCGCAACGCGGCAAAGCGACGAAATTCTCGATCAGCTACGAATTGACCGTATTCGGTCAATATCACGCGGTCGACGCCGGCAAGGTCGTTGCTGCGGAAATCACGCCGGCGCTGGCGCCGTTCGTTGCGGAGCGTCCACCGCACATCGTGTTCACCGAGCCGCTGCGCGTGTTCTCGCGGCAGATCGTCGGCGACGAGAAGAATCCGTGGCGCATCGCCCAGACGCTGTTCGCAGCGGTCGACCAGATTCCGTGGGCCGGCGCGCGCGAGTACTCGACGATCACGAACATTGCCGATTACGCATTGAAAGCCGGCCACGCCGACTGCGGCCAGCAGACCCTGCTGCTGATGACGCTGCTGCGGCTCAACGGCATCCCGTCGCGCTGGCAGTCGGGAATGATCTACTCCGACGGCGACTACAACAACCTGCACGACTGGGGCTGGCTGTACATCGCACCGTACGGCTGGATGCCGATGGACGTGACGTTCGGCCGTCTCGACAGCCCCGATCCGGCGATCGCCGGCTTCTACCTCGGCGGGCTCGATGCCTATCGAATCGCCTTCAACGACGACTTCGGCCGCGACCTGGTGCCGGCCAAGAAATTCTTCCGTTCCGAAACCGTCGACTTGCAGCGCGGCGAGGCCGAGTCGGACGACGGCAACCTGTATTTCAACCAGTGGGATTACGACTTCAGCTGGCGCCTGTTGCCGGCCGGCCGCAAGTCGCCCTGACGCGTAACCGCAGAAACCAGCAGTCCATAAGAGGAGGGGAAACCATATGTCGAACATTTCCAAGCGCAAGTGGCGCCGGCAGACGTTGTGCGCGGCGATCGGACTGTGTCTGTCGATGCTGGCGGCAACGCCGGCTCTCGCGGCCAACGATGACGGTTCGGTGGTCGGCCGGACCACGCCCGGGGCGACCGTGACCGTGACCAGTCCGTCGACCGGACTGACGCGTTCGGTGACTGCCGATGACAAGGGCAACTACCGCTTTTCGTTCCTGCCGATCGGCCAATACACGCTGGAAGCGAGCAAAGGCGGATCGCGTGTGGCCGAGCCGGTCGACGTGACCGTCAGCCTCGGCAACGCAACCACCGTCAATGTCGGCGCCGAGGCCACCGCACTCGAGGGCATCGTCGTGACGGCGCCGAACGGGATTTCCGTGGTCGACGTGACCTCGACCGAGACCGCGACCAACGTGACCCGCGAGGAACTGCGCCGCATTCCGGTCGACCAGACCGTCACGTCCGTGGCCTTGCTCGCGCCGGGCGTGAACAAGGGCAACGCAGCGTTCGGCGGAACGACGTTCGGCGGTTCCTCGATCGCCGAGAACTCGTACTACGTCAACGGCCTCAATGTCACCGACTTCTACAACCGCAACGGCTTCTCCGAAGCGCCGTTCGCGTTCTACCAGGAATTCCAGGTCAAGACCGGCGGCTACTCGGTCGAGTTCGGCCGCAGCACCGGCGGCGTGGTCAACGCGGTGACGCGGTCCGGATCGAACGAGTTCCACTACGGTGCGGAACTGACGACCGAGCCGAGGGAATGGGAATCCTCGGGGCGCAACGCCTACAACGCCGACGGCACGCTCAACATCGCCAACAGCGACGACCGCAACCCGCTGACCAAGCTCAACCTGTTCGCGTCCGGCGCGCTGATCAAGGACAAGCTGTTCTTCTTCCTGATGTACGAAGGCCGCGAGAACAAGCCGCGCAACACCAGCGACGACGGCGAGCGAATCACCTTGAACGACGCGCCGAGCGCGTTCTGGGGCGGCAAAGTCGACTGGCACATCAACGACCGAAACCTGCTCGAGCTCACCGCGTTCTCCGATTCGACCAGCCGCACCGGCAAGGTCTACGAATACGACTTCGACGCCGGCGCACGCGGCTTGAACGTCGACAAGGTGTTCGCCGACACCGGCGGCCGCAGCGAGGCGCTGACGTACACGTCGTACCTGACCAACGACCTGTCGATGAAGCTGCTGTACGGCGAGAACGACCATCGCAATTTCAGCCGCGCGCAGAGCGACATCGATTGCAATCCGGTCGCGCGCACCAATCCGGTGCCGTCGCCGGGCGTCGCGCTGGGCTGCACCAGCAACCTGACCGTGATCGACCGTCAGGACAATCGCACGGCCGCACGCGCCGACTTCGAATGGAAGCTGGGCGACCATCTCCTGCGATTCGGCATCGATCACGAGGACAACGATTCCGACTACACCCAGTTCTACCCCGGCCCGGGCGGCGTCCGCTTCAACGTCAACCCGACCAGTCCCGGCGCCACGCTGCCGAACGGCGGCGTCGTGCCGGCGGGCTACACCGCGTACGTGCGCCAGCGCCAGGTCAGCACGTTCGGCAGCTTCAGCACGATCGAGTCGGCCTACTACATCGAGGACAACTGGAACATCACGCCGACGTTTCTGCTCAACGCCGGCCTGCGCCTCGACGGCTTCGACAACAAGGACGCGCAAGGGCGCTCGTACATCAAGACCGACAACATGCTCGCGCCGCGCTTCGGCTTTTCGTGGGACATGCACGGCGACGGCACGACCAAGCTGTTCGGCAACCTCGGCCGTTATTACCTGCCGGTCGCGAACGTCATCAACATCAAGCAGGGCGGCGCGTTTCTCGACCGGCGCACCTACTTCGCGTTCGACGGCTGGAACATCCAGCAACGCAACGGTGCGAGCTATGCGCTGCCGATCCTCGGGCCGCAGATCGGCGCGGTCGACGAGTCGCAGGGCGACGGCACGGTCGGCGACCTGCGCTCGGAGGTCGACAAGGACATCGATCCGGTGTTCCAGGACGAGGCGATCCTCGGCTTCCAGCAGATGTTCACCGACAACTGGTCGTGGGGCGTCAGCGGCACCTGGCGCAAGCTGCACAACGCGATCGACGACATGGGCATCACCGCGACGCCGCAATGCGGAGGCGCCAACGATGGCGTCGGCTTCGTCATGGGCAATCCCGGCAAGCCGCTGACCGTATGGGGCGACACCGACTGCGACGGCGTCAACGACGGCTACATCACGATCGACACGTCGAAGGAAGGCTGGGCGCTGTATGACAGCGACGGCAACTATCTCGGCCAGCGCGGCTGGGTCAAGCCGCGGCGCAGCTACCAGGCACTGGAGTTCCAGCTCGATCGCGCCTGGGACAGCCAGTGGGCGTTGAACCTGTCCTACGTATTGTCCTGGAACAAAGGCAACGCGGAAGGTCCGGTCAATTCCGACACCGATTTCTCCGATACCGGCCGCACCGAGCACTTCGATGATCCGTGGGTCAATCTCAAGAACTACGGCTATCTGGCCAATGATCATCGCCACCAGATCAAGGCGCGCGGCACGTATGCGCTGAACGACCACTGGCAGTTCGGCGGCAACGCCACGATCCTGTCGGGCAGCCCGATCAGCGGCTTCGGCGTCGGCAATCCGTTCGACGACACCAACTACCACAGCAACTTCATCTGCGTCGAGAATTGCTCGGGGCCGACCGCGGGGCGCGTCTATGTCGTGTCGCCACGCGGCGCCTACGGCACGATGCCGTGGACGTACACGTTCGACGCAAGTGTCAGTTACCTGATGGCGCTCGGAGAGAAGGGCAAGCTGCAGGTCAAGTTCTCGATCTACAACCTGTTCAACCAGCGCAAGACGATCGGCGTGGATCAGGATCTGCAGACCGACATCTCGGACGAAACCAATCCGAACTTCCTGCAGCCGATCCGTTTCCAGGCGCCGCGCGCGGCGCAGTTGACCGTCACTGCGACATTCTGAGTGGTGAACGTTCGCCCTCTCCCGGTTGCGGGAGAGGGTTGGGTCAGGGCGCGCAGCTGCGCGCGCAGCGCATTGCAGTTTGCAAGGCCTTGGACGCGGATCTACGCAAAGGAACGCGGATAGAGCGAATTGCAAAAGAACGGGATCCCAGCCTGCGCTTAGCCTGCGCCGGGATGATGACTTTTTCAGAAGCAGGTACTTGTCGGCCCCTATCCGCGTTGATCCGCGTCAAGGCTCTTTTCGGCATCGAGCAATTCGAATGTGTCTCTGACGTGCCGCAAACCAGCCGCCCGCCGGGTTTTTAGGGAAATGCAAGTGCGCAGCGCATATAGCGAACGCGGAGCAATATGCAGCATCTGACCAACATCGATGGTGTCGACCTCGCGGCGCTGGCGCAGGATCTTCCAACGCCGTTTCACGCCTACTCGGCGAGTGCGATTCGCGGGCGCATTGCCGGTCTGAAGTCGGCGCTCGCCGGCCTCGATGCGCTGGTCTGCTTTGCGGTAAAGGCAAACCCGAACACGGCGATCCTGCAGCTGATGGCGCAGGCCGGACTCGGCGCCGACATCGTTTCGTCGGGAGAACTGCGACGCAGCCTGCGCGCCGGAATTCCGCCCGGACGCATCGTGTTCTCCGGCGTCGGCAAGACCGTCGGCGAAATCGGCGAAGCGCTCGACGCCGGCATCCTTCGCTTCAATCTGGAATCGCATGACGAATTGGAGACACTGCAGCGGCTCGCCGCGGAACGCAGCATCCAGGCAAACGCAGCCGTGCGCATCAATCCGGATGTCGACGCCGGCACGCACGCGAAGATTTCGACGGGTCGCGCGCAGAACAAGTTCGGGGTGAGCCTCGACGAGGCGCGCAGCTGGTTTGCCGCCGCCACGCGCTACCCGAATGTCCGCCTGGACGGACTGCACGTGCACATCGGCTCGCAGATCCTCGCGCTCGAGCCGTACGCGGCGGCATTCGCGCAGGTCGCCGCTTTCGAGCGCGAACTCGCGGCACAGGGCCACGCCGTCGCGAGCATCGATGTCGGCGGCGGACTCGGCGTGGGCTATCGCGCGGATCAAGACCGGCCGATCGATATCGTCGCCTACGTCGAGCGGGTTCGTCTCGCCCTGCATGGCTTCCGAGGGCGCATCATTTTCGAGCCGGGGCGCTATCTCGTCGCCGACGCCGGCGTGTTGCTGACCCGCGTGATCCGCATCAAGCGCGGCCACGAACGCCAGTTCCTCGTGGTCGATGCGGCCATGAACGACCTGCAACGGCCGAGCCTGTACGATGCGTGGCACGAGATCGAGCACGTCGCTGCAGTGGACGGACGGCGCGATGCGGTTTACGACATCGTCGGTCCGGTCTGCGAAAGTGCCGATACGTTTGCACGTGACCGCCGCCTTCCGGAATGCCGTGCCGGCGATCTGCTGATGATCAAGGCCACGGGCGCGTATGGCGCGTCGATGGCCTCGACCTACAATTCGCGGCCGATCGCCGCCGAAGTGCTGCTCGACGCAGGACGCTACGCCGTCGTGCGCCGGCGCCAGTCGTTCGAGGAAATGATTGCCGGCGAAATGGATGTCCGGACAGGAGAGACCGTTTGACCCCGTTCGCTCACGTTGCAGCGGTCGTCAGCCTCGGTATCGCCGGCGCGCTGGCAATCGCCCCGGCCGGTGCGTCCGACGCGGCGTCGGCGGCGGGAGCAACCGCGCCGCTCGCGGCCGCATCGGCATACGACGAAGCATTCGATGCCGTCATCGCGCGCTACCGGCTGCCGGGACTTGCGGTCGGCGTGATCGACAACGGCAAGGTCGTCTATGCGCGCACTGCCGGCGAACTCGTCGCGGGGTCCGGCCAGCCAGTGACGCGCTCGACGTTGTTCAAGATCGCCTCGAACAGCAAGGCGATGACGACCGCATTGCTGGCCCGGCTCGTCGCCGCGCACAAGCTCGACTGGAACGATCCGGTCACGAAATACCTGCCGGCATTCCGCATGTTCGATCCCTGGGTCACGCGCAACATGCGGGTCGCTGACCTGCTCGTGCACAACAGCGGTTTGCGCGAAGGCGCCGGCGACCTGATGCTGTGGCCGGAACCAAACCGTTTCACGCGCGCCGACATCATCGCCGGGCTTGCGTACCTGAAGCCGCAGATCAGTTTCCGCTCCGGCTACGCCTACGACAATCTCCTGTATGTCGTCGCCGGCGAAGTCGCGGCAGCGGCCGGCGGCGCTTCCTACGAGGAACTGGTCCGGCGCGAGGTATTCGAGCCGTTCGGCCTGGCCTGTCGCGTCGGCGCCTGGCGCCGCAGCGAGACGCCGGACCTCGCGCAGCCGCACATGCGCAAGGATGACGGCAACGTGCCGATCAACGAAGACGGCGAGACGATTCCGGCGATCACGTCGGCCGCTGCCGGCGGTATTCGCTGCAGCCTCGACGACATGCTGGCGTGGGCGCACAACTGGCTCGACCCCGATGCGCAAGGGCTGGCCTGGCTGTCGGCCGAGCAGCGCCGGCCTTTGTGGACCGCGCAGACGCCGATGCCGATTTCGCAGCGCCGTCGCGATTGGGACCACAGCCGCTTCCATGCGTACGGCTACGGCTGGCGGCTGGCCGACGTCGACGGCGCCTGGGTCGTCTCGCACACCGGCACGCTGTCGGGAATGTATTCCGCCTTGACGCTGCTGCCGGACCGCCGCAGCGGTTTCGTCATGTTGACGAACGGGGAGGGCAGCGACGCGCGGACCGTGCTGACCGAAGTGTTGCTGAAGCACTTCACCGCTGCGCAGGAGAACCATCGCGTCGCCGAATATGCCGATGCGATCGCCCGCGACGCGAAGGCGCCCGCACACCAGCCGCCGGACACGTCGTCGCGCGTGCCGGCGCGACCCGCCGATGTCGAGCGCATGCTCGGCGTCTGGCGCGATCCGTGGTTCGGCAGCGTGTCGGTCTGCGCACGTGACGGGAAAGTCCGCTTCGCCTCGGCGAAGTCACCACTGTTGACCGGCTCGCTGGCGCGCGTCGGCCGGCGTACGCTCGTCGACTGGGACGACGAGCGTGTCGATGCGGAAGCGTGGCTCGATGTTTCCGGTAACGCGACGTCGCCGCGTCTGACCCTGGCGAAAGTCGATCCCGAAGCCGACTTCAGCTTCGATTTCGAAGACCTCGCATTTACCCGGGAGCGCAACTGTGACTGACGTGGCTTGCATTTCCCGGCAGCGCCGGCTCGCCTGCATCGTTGTTGCCGCGGTGCTGCCGTTCGCTGCAGAAGCGGGATCGAATCGCGCTCAGACGCCGCAACGAGCGGTCGACACGATCATGCGCGCGTACAGCGGCGCCGTGCCGGGTGCTTCGGTGCTCGTCGTGAGCCACGGCAAGGCGCTCGTGCGCAAGGCCTACGGCTTTTCGGATCTCGAAAAGAAGGTGGCCGCGACACCGGCGACCAACTATCGCCTCGCGTCGGTGACCAAGCAGTTCACGGCGGCGTCGATCCTGCTGCTCGCGCAGGACGGCAAGCTGTCGATCGATGACCGTATCCGCAAGTGGCTGCCGACGTTGCCGGAGACCGACGCGGCGATCACGATCCGGCACCTGCTCACGCACACCGGAGGGCTGATCGACTACGAAGACATCATGCCCGACCACGAGTTCGAGGGCGTGCCGGATGACCTGTCGAGGCAGCTGCGCGACATCGACGTATTGCATCTGCTCGAGAAGGAAAGGCGAGTGTATTTCCCGCCGGGCACGGCCTACCGCTACAGCAACGGCGGCTATTCGATGCTTGCCCTGATCGTCGAGCGCGCCTCGCGGAAAACGTTCCAGGCGTTCCTGCGCGAGCGCATTTTCGTACCGCTCGGCATGCGCAACACCTTGGCCTATGTGCGCGAAGGTCCGCCGGTGCCGAACCGCGCGTTCGGCTACACGCTGCTCGACGGCCGGTGGCAGCGCACCGACCAGAGTCTGACCAGCGCGGTTCTCGGCGACGGCGGCATCTATTCGTCGATCGACGACCTGGCCAAGTGGGATGCCGCGCTCTACGACGACCGCCTGCTCAGCGACACGTCGCGCAAGCTCGCCTTCACGCCTTGGACGAAGACCGACGATGCGACGGTCGAATACGGCTTCGGCTGGCGCATCACCGGCGAAACGCTATGGCATTCCGGCGAAACGATCGGCGGACGCAACGTCATCGTGCGCTACCCGAAGCGGCACCTTACCGTGATCGTGCTGACCAATCGCAACGATCCGGAGCCATACCGCATGGCGCTGGCAATCGGGCAGCTGTTCGAGAAGTAGATCGCGAGGTTTTTTTGGCATCCGCGTCTGCGCGCAGGTACCAGTGCCCTGTTGCGCAGGAAACTTTGCATCTGCGCGATCCGATTCCGCCCGGCGTACCCCTCTCCCCAACCCCTCTCCCGCAGGGGGAGAGGGGCTCGAGATCGCAGCGCTGTGCAAGTAGCTGCAGTAGCTGCGTCAACGATGTTCCGGGCCGGCGGCTTGCGCCACGGCCGGATCAAGACATCACGCGGCGACGCGACGATCGAATCCCGGTCACCGATGCTGAACGAGGTTCGTGCCGTCGCAGCGCTCCGGTCGAAACATCGGACCATGCCGCAATGACGCGATCGGACGCAAGCGCTGCGACGCGGTCATGTTCGGGCGGACCGCCGAGCTCGACGATCGGGCTGCCGGTCGGACTCCGACGCCCCCACACGCGCGGCGATTCACTGCCGTAAAGTACGACCAGCGGGCAGCCGACCGCCGCCGCCATGTGCGCCGGACCGGTGTCGACCGAGACCATGCTGTGTGCCGTTTCCATCAGCGCCAGCAGTCTGCGCAGCGGCAGATCGCCCGTCGGGATGATGATGCCATCGACACCCGCGGCGACTCGGATGTCCCGCAGCAGACTCGTCTCGGCGCGCGACCCGCACAGCACGACGCGCGCATCGGGCCGCTTGCCGCGAATGGCCCGCAACAGCTGCGCCCAATGGGCCAAGGGCCACGCTTTTGCGTCGCCATTTCGAAGCCGGCCCCACTTCAGCGCGCGCTTGTTGCCGGGCTGGATCAGCACGATCGGATGTCCGTCGATTCCGTGCTGACACAGCCAGGTGTCGCGTTCGCGTCGATCGGCTGCATCGACGAACAATCGCGGCGCGCGCCGCCGTTCCGCGTCCGCAGGCGGCCTGCGCTCCGCAGAGAAACCTTCCGGTGTCATCTCGCCGAGCTGCAGCAGGCGATCGACCCAGTGGTCGGCCGGCACTGCGAGGTCCGACAGGAAGAGGCACTGCACGCGCCCGATACCGGCCAGCGCGAACATGCGCCGGATCTTCGCCAGTTGCCGTTCGGAATTCTCGCTGACATAGATAGGACCGCGACACCTGCGAAGTTCGGCAACCAGACGCCAGCGCTCCGGGCTCAAGCAGAGCGGCGCATGCCGCTGCCGCAGCTGCAAGATCGAATCGACATCGGGATGTCCCGACAACAGCGGCCGCGCCCATGTCCCGGCAGTGATCAATCGACAGGGCTGGCCGAAGCGCTGATGCAACAGATGCAGCAGCGGCGTCTGCAGGACGATGTCGCCGAGCCGCCCGAAACGAATGACGACGGGCATCGTCTGCCCGTGTTCCGCAGCGGCATTCAGCACCGGGGCACGACGACTTGTTGCGCGAGTGCGGCCGGAGGCAGGCCGCGCGCGTCCATGGCACGGTCGAGAGGCCCGTACGGACCCCATTCCTCGCTGTCCGTCGTGGAAAAAATGCCGGTGACAGGAACGCCGGCGGCGCACGCGAGGTGCATGATTCCGCAGTCCGCGCTGATGAACGTCGTCAGCGCAGACAGCATTGCTGCGAGTCGGCGCACATCGCTCGAATAGTACGTGGGGTAGCGCGAGCCGAGCATCGATCGGCCAAAGGCCGGCACGATCTCGACGATGCGATGCTCCGGATAGCGCGCCGCCAACGTGGCCAGAAAAGTCAGCCACCAGCCTCCCGGCAACAGTTTATTCCCCGTTGCATTGGCAAAGACGCCAATGACGCCCTTGCCTTGATTGATTCCGGACGAATCGAGCAGGCGCGACAGAATCAGCCTGCCGCTATCGCGCTCCGCAGGACTCAAACCGATATCCAGGGCCGGAAACGGCATCGAGACCGTGGCGCCGACCGCGCGGCGCAGCAGATCGACGGGCCGGTGGCCGCTGTGGCGCACCGTTGCCGACATTGCCACCGGATGGGTCAGAACGCCGGTGCGACCGCGCTGGAAGCCGACTTTGCAGCGCCCCTTGGCCAGTCCGAGCAAAGCGCGGCCGGTACGGGAACGAGGTTCCGGATCGATGACCAGGTCGTATCGCGTTTCGCGGATCCTCGCCAGGATGCGGATGAGCCGACCGAATCGATGGACCGGTCGCGCCGGGAGGATGAAGATGCGCCGCACCGAGGCAAACCGTCCGAATATCTCGGATGCCACGGGCGTCCGGCTGACGATGTCGATTTCTGCGCCGGGATAGGTTGCCTCGATCTCCTGCAGCAACGGCGTCAGCAGCAGCGTGTTGCCGAGGCTGTGCGTCGGGCGGCAAACCAGCACGCGGAAGATCCCGACGCGAGGCAACAGCTGCACCGGCTTTGCGTCGGTCCGGCGATGCGAGCGCAGCGGGAATGACCGGACCGGTTCGAGCTCATGGCGGGGGATCGGAGTGGTGCGCGGCTGCATGGCGTTCCAGTTATTTGATGCGCCGCGCAGCGTACCCAGCCGGCGTTACCGCCGACTGTGTAATTCCTGAAAAGTGCTTAACAAACAGTGGTGCAGGTTGGCCGCGGCGGTTCATCGCCGGCTGCACGCCAGTTGTCGCTCCTCGGCGTACGCTGCTGCGTGCCGGATCATGACAATCGGGCAGGCCGCGCTTAGCGCCGTCCTAACTATTGCCGTGCTCTTATTGGCACACGGCCGCGGCGGCATATCGAAATGGCGATTCGCCAGTTTGGACGTCCACGACACGCCGCTAGGCTAGGCCACTTTCTGCGCTTTGGGAGGCGTGAATGATGCGATCTGTAGCTGCCGTAGTCTTGCTGGTCCTCGGCCTGTCCGCCGTCCAGGCGAAGGACGTCGAACTGCTCAATGTGTCCTACGATCCAACGCGCGAGCTGTATCAGCAGATCAATACGGCCTTTGCCGCCAGCTGGAAGGCGAAGACCGGCGATACGCTGACGATCAAGCAATCGCACGGCGGGTCGTCGAAGCAGGCGAGGGCGATCATCGACGGCCTCGAAGCCGATGTCGCGACGCTCGGTATCGCGGCGGATATCGACGCGCTGCATGACAACGGCGATCTCGTGCCGGCCGACTGGCAGAAGCGTCTGCCGAGCGACAGCACGCCGTACACGTCGACGATCGTATTGCTCGTGCGCCACGGCAATCCGAAAGGCATCAAGGACTGGCCGGACCTGATCAAACCCGGTGTGGCCGTCATCACGCCAAACCCGAAGACCTCGGCCGGCGCGCGCTGGAACTTCCTTGCAGCCTACGCCTACGCGCTGAAGGCGAACGGCAACTCCGAGCCGAAGGCGCGCGAATTCATCGGTGCGCTGTACAAGAATGTGCCGGTGCTCGACACCGGCGCGCGCGGGGCGACCCTGACCTTTTCCCAGCGCAATCTCGGCGACGTGCTGATCTCCTGGGAGAACGACGCCTACCTCGCGCAGGCCGAATTCGGCGCCGACAAGTTCGAGATCGTCCGGCCGTCGCTTTCGATCCTCGCCCAACCGCCGGTGGTGGTCGTCGACAAGTTCGCCAAGAAGCACGGGACGCAGGCCGTGGCCGAAGCCTATCTGCGCTTTCTCTACACGGCGCCGGCCCAGGAAATCATCGCCAAGAACCACTACCGCCCGATCGACCCCGCGGTGGCGGCGAAGTATGCGCAGAGCCTGCCGAAGATCGAATTGGTGACTATTCAGCAGTTCGGCGGCTGGAGCGCGGCGCAGCCGAAATTCTTCGGCGAAGGCGGCGTTTTCGACCAGATCTACCAGAAGAAGCCTTGAACCCTCGCCCGCCGAGCGGTTCTCCCTCGGGGTGGCTCGCGTCGCCGATGCCGTCACGCTAGCATGAACACGGTCATCCTCCCGCGCGACTCACCCATGAGTGCAAGCCGACCGGCCCGCGTTCGCGCGGGTCCGAGAATGCGAAGGTCGGTTCTGCCGGGATTCGGCCTGAGCCTCGGGTTCACGCTGAGCTATCTTTCGCTGCTCGTGCTGATCCCGCTGGCCGCCTTGTTCCTGCATGCGGCAGGGCTGGGTGTTTCCGGACTGATCCGCGAACTGAGCCAGCCGCGCGTCGTTCACGCGCTGACGTTGAGTTTCGGCGGCGCACTTGCCGCTGCGGCAATCAACACCGTCGTCGGCAGCCTCGTCGCCTGGACGTTCGTGCGTTACGACTTTGCCGGCAAGCGCCTGCTGCATGCGTTGATCGATCTGCCGTTCGCATTGCCGACCGCGGTCGCCGGCATCGCGCTGACGGCGCTGTATTCCGACCAGGGCTGGCTCGGCGCGCCGCTGGCCGAACTCGGCATCAAGGTTGCCTACACGCCGCTCGGCATCATCGTCGCCATGGTCTTCATCGGCCTGCCGTTCGTCGTGCGCACGCTCGAGCCGGTGCTGGAGGATGCCGAGAAGCAGCTCGAGGAGGTCGCCGCGACGCTCGGCGCCTCGCGGTTGCAGACGGTGACCCGAATCATTTTGCCCACCGTGCTGCCGGCGTTGCTGACCGGCGGCGCCCTGGCGTTCGCCCGCGCGGTCGGCGAGTACGGCTCGGTCATCTTCATCGCCGGCAACCTGCAGAATGTGTCCGAGATCGCGCCGCTGCTGATCATGATCCGGCTCGACGAATTCAACTACGCCGGTGCGACGGCGCTGGCCGCGGCGATGCTGGTCATATCGTTCGCGGTGCTGTTCGCGATCAATCTGGTGCAGGCCTGGAGCCGCCGCCATGGCTGACTGTGTATTTCATGCGTTGCACCGCGACGCAGGGCAGGGACGCCGACCCGGCACCGGACAGCGGTGGCGCCGATGACCCCGGCGCGCCGCTATCGCAACGCCTTGATCGAACCGGCGCCGGTCCGCTGGCTGCTGATCGGCACGACGCTGCTGCTGCTCGGCGTGTTCCTGCTGCTGCCGCTGGTCGTCGTTTTCGTGCAGGCGTTCAAGGCCGGCGTAGATACCTACGTTTCCGCGCTCGCGGACAGTGATACGCTGGCGTCGATCCGATTGACGCTGATTACCGCGGCAATCGCAGTGCCGTTGAACACGCTGTTCGGCGTTGCCGCGGCGTGGGCGATTACCAAGTTCGAATTCCGCGGCAAGAGCATCCTGACGACGCTGATCGACCTGCCGTTCTCGGTGTCGCCGGTCATCGCCGGCCTGGTCTTCGTGCTGCTGTTCGGCTCGCGCGGCTGGTTCGGCGGCTGGCTGTCCGAGCATGACATCAAGATCATCTTTGCCGTACCCGGCATCGTGCTCGCGACGCTGTTCGTGACAGCGCCGTTCGTCGCGCGCGAGCTGATTCCGCTGATGCAGGGGCAGGGCACCGACGAGGAGCAGGCCGCACTGACGCTCGGCGCCGGCGGCTGGCGCATGTTCTGGCACGTGACCGTGCCGAACATCCGCTGGGGGTTGCTCTACGGCATCCTGCTGTGCAACGCGCGCGCAATGGGCGAGTTCGGCGCGGTTTCGGTGCTCAGCGGCCACATCCGCGGGCTCACCAACACGATGCCGCTGCAGGTCGAAATGCTCTACAACGACCCGGGCCAGTACAGTGCCGCGTTCGCCGTGGCTTCGCTGCTCGCGCTGCTCGGTTTCGTCACGCTGGCATTGAAGAACTTTCTCGAATGGCGTCATGGCGACGAGCTGACCGCGGTGAGGGGCAACTGAGCATGGAAATCACGATTCGCAACCTGGCCAAGAGCTACGGCGATGTCGCTGCGTTGAACGACATCCGGCTCGACATCGCCTCGGGCGAGCTGCTCGCGCTGCTCGGACCTTCCGGTTCCGGCAAGACGACGCTGCTGCGGGCGATCGCCGGCCTCGAATCGGTCAACGGCGGCAGCATCCATTTCGGCGACATCGATGCAACCCAGCTCAGCGTGCAGGAGCGGCGCGTCGGCTTCGTGTTCCAGCACTACGCGCTGTTCAAGCACATGGACGTGCTCGACAACATCACGTTCGGACTGCGCATGCGCAAGCGCGCGACGCGGCCGTCGAAAAGCGAAATCCGCCGGCGCGGGCTCGAGCTGCTGGAACTCGTGCAGCTCAAGGGCCTCGAGCACCGCTTCCCAACCCAGCTGTCCGGCGGCCAGCGCCAGCGTGTCGCGCTGGCCCGCGCCCTCGCGATCGAGCCGCGCGTGCTGCTGCTCGACGAGCCGTTCGGCGCGCTCGACGCCAAGGTGCGCCGCGAGTTGCGCACCTGGCTGCGCCAGCTGCATGACGAAACCGGCTATACGACGGTCTTCGTGACCCACGATGAAAGCGAGGCGCATGAACTGGCCGACCGGGTCGTGACCTTGCAGGCAGGCCAGATCGCCTGAGCAGCGCGGAACGCGCGTGATGATGCCGAATGTCGCAGTAGGGCATTGAGCGGTTCGCTGCATGGCACGGTTGTAACCCTTGCGCCATCGTCACGATGCACTTTGTCAGTGTCCGTGTATCGAAGTTGCGACGAGCACAGGGGATGCGGCTGGACGATTGCCGATCCGCCGTCGTGTTGGCTATGCTCGACGGCGGGGAAAGGCTCGGCCGCACGGGACACGTCTCGCGCCGCCCCGCTGGCAATTCCCGCAACGGTCCCGTAAACACGCGTCATGGAGGCGTTATGGAGCACTGCAACCACCCTCTGGCGACCACGATAACCGGCATGCTGACAGCGCTTTTGGTCGCCTGTTCGCAATCGGGACCGCCATCGCAGCAGATGCCGCCGCCGGCCGTGAATGTCGCCCGCATCGTCCAGAAGACGGTAACTCGCTGGGACGAATTCAGCGGACGGGTCGAGGCGGTCGAGAAGGTGGAGATTCGACCGCGCGTCA
>Ga0068860_100002921_pt1 | contig 17692 bp, 21 predicted proteins | sample KBSSwiS32_FD_66597 | JGI IMG/M metagenome (GOLD analysis project Ga0068860, IMG submission 66597) | Switchgrass rhizosphere microbial communities from Kellogg Biological Station, Michigan, USA - KBS Switchgrass S3-2 | ecosystem: Host-associated > Plants > Roots > Rhizosphere > Soil ... | reverse complement strand
AATACCACGAACGGCGCGATATAAATAAGAATCCGCGAAATCCGCCCAAATCCGCGAAATCCGCGATAAAAAAACCGGATGTAAAACACCCGGAAATGGTTGATCATGGAATAAATGAGTTAGTAAGAGAAAGTATATCCACAGGGTGGGGGATTGAGATGAGAGATGGCAGGCAAGTCGGCGGTTAACTAAAAATAAAAGCGTGTTCGTAGGCGTTGACTTCATTTTTTGTCTGCTTGATACCGGCCCACAGAATTTCGATTTTTTTCTTGCCCGACCTCGCGAGCGCTTCCTTGTATTCCCGGGTCTCCCGGAGACGGAATTGGCGAATGATTGCTTTCGGAACGGGTCTTCCGACGCTTAGTAAATTGTTTGATTGCATTTGCCGGATTTTGATTTTTATATGGTTACTGCTCTAAGATAGAATAAAATTTTATAAAATAAAATTTTATTTTATAGTATGGAATAAATGGATACTTTTGACGGATGGAAAAAAAGGTAAATACTGCCTTTACGGTAACGCCGTCTCTATTGGAAGAGGCTAAAAAGTATTGCAGGGAAAATAAATCTTCCCTCAGCCGGCAGCTTGAGATCCTGTTGGAGAAATGGATCGATGAAGAGAGATTGAGAAGGGCAGGAATTTCGTTCTCGAATAAAGTCGCTTCCGTCCCAGTTAAGAAAGGACCCGCCCAATTAAAATCATTCGAACGTCAATTCCAGATATTAAAAAAGGAATTGGAAAGATTAGAAAAAGGTTTCAACGCAGAAAAAAAGAAACTCCACAAAGATTAGTTGGGCCGCAATTGGCCGCTTACTCAAAGTAGCATTTTTAGCCTCGAAAGAGTTGACTCACTTCAACGCTGACTGAAACATCAGTCATCATAACCGTCTCGGGATCCATCCAAATTTATTGGATTTGCCATCCAAAATTTAATATTAGTAGTTTTCACTTATCGGTTCGAATTCACGTTGTTGAGCATTTTATGCTTGTTGAATTGAAAAAAATTGTAAATTGTTCAACAGCAGAAAGATTCTTTCAGGTATGATCGAAGATTTCAGGCATTGAGATAATCCCTTCTCGCCTTAGCCGTGAAATATAAAATATATACTGCTGAAATGTTGATCATAGTAATGTATCTGCTTGTTCTGGTTACTCACATCGCACTAAAGTTCTTTGTTGCAGAAAATAGTGACATCCGTCTGATTTCATTTTTTCCCGTTGGGAAGAATTGTTTGCTGCTAACATGGAAAAACTACCGGTTTAACTTTATTTCTACTACGAAAAAAGATTCACATGCTCCTTGAGCCAGATGTATTGTTGCAAGATCGCTTAAAACGTTTTTCCCGCTATGCAGCGATTTGTTTTATAGCAATTGCCATTTTCGTACTGATGGGTTGGGAATGGGATATCGATCTTTTGAAAAGACCGATCCCAAGGCTCGTATCGATGAACCCCGTCACCGCATTCAGTTTTGTTCTTGCAGGAATTGCTTTTCTTCTCATCATATCCAAAGAAAAATCACGTTCAAAAGTTTTGTCAGGTTATGGTATAAGTGTCGTTGTTGTACTGATCGGCGTTTTGAAATTAGTAAATGCACCGGTTGATCAAATTTTGTTCACCAAAAAAATAGCGGCGGATATCGTTGGAAATATTCCGAATCGGATGGCGCCGAATACGGCGGCTTGTTTTGTATTACTCGGTATTGCACTATGCCTGTTTAACCGTGATATGAGCAAGCAGAGAATTCCGTCGCAATATCTCGCCTTGGCGATTGCCCTGATGGGCCTGTCGTCTCTCATCGGCTATATTTACCAAATTCATAATTTCTACGCAGTGTTTGAATTTATGCCGATGGCGATCCATACTGCAATTTGTTTTCTCCTGGCTTCTACGGCGATTCTTTTTGCTAACCCAGATAGAGGATTTATGAAGGACCTAACCAGCACTTACACGGGGAGCATTGCTGCACGCTCACTTATCCCTGTCGCCATCGTATTCCCGATTCTTCTCGGCCTGCTTCGGCTTTGGGGCGATTGGGCAGGATTTTATACGACCGAATTTGGCGTTGCGATTCTCATCCTGAGCATCATCGCCGTTTTTGTGGGCATCATCTGGTATAATACGGTCATGCTTAACCGAAGAGATGTGTTGAAGAAATTTGCCGAAGATCAAAGCACTTATTTTGCCAGACTCGTTGAACAGTCTAATGACGCTATTATTTCGATGGATGAAAACCGTACAATTATCAGCTGGAACAAAGGAGCCGAAGATCTTTACGGATACACAAAGAGCCAGGTAATCGGAAAAAATATCCTGCATGTTATACGTGCGGATGTCTCCGAAGAACAATCGCAAACAATCCGGCGGGAATTCGAATCAAAGGGAAGTTGGAAAGGGGAACTCGTTCACTATGACAAAAATGGTAATCCTGTTCATTGCCTGATATCCATTTCACCGATAGAAGATAAAGTTCATAAAGGATTTGTCTCTATCGCCCGGGATATTACTGAAAGAAAAAAACTGGAAATCGAATTGAAAAAACTGAATGACGAACTCGAAAGCCAGGTCACAAGCAAAACTGCAGAACTTACGAATGTATTTGAACGAGTATCAGACGGATTTATGGCATTTGATAAAACGGGCCAAATCACGTACGTCAATAAAAGAGCGGCCGACTTAAATAAACGATCGCAGGAAGAACTTATTGGTAAAAATTTATGGACCGAATTTCCAGAATCCGACGGAAGTCATTTCCAGAAAAAATTTTACAAATCATTGGAAGAACAAAAGGACGCGCAGTTTGAAATGTTCTTTGAACCGGCCAATGCATGGTTTGAGAATCATATGTATCCTGCAGAAGATGGTCTCTCACTCTTCTTTAGCGACATCTCAAAAAGAAGATCGGCGGAAGAACAGATGCTAAAGGAAAAAGACCTTTCCGATTCTATAATCAATAGTTTACCCGGCATTTTTTATTTGTTTGATGAAACCGGTAAATTTCTTCGCTGGAATAAAAACTTTGAAACGATTTCAGGGTATGGTTCGGAAGAAATCAGCGAAATGACACCGCTCGATTTTTTTGAAGGTGATGAAAAAAAATACATACATGACAGAATCGAAATAGTTTTTACAGAGGGCACTAGTGATGCGGAGGCCAATTTTGTAACAAAAAGCAAAGAGAAGATCCCGCATTATTTCACAGGCACAGCAGTTTCTTATGAAGGTAAAACATGCCTGATTGGAACAGGAATTGATGTTTCACAACGACGGCATGCAGAAAATGAACTTCGGCAATCAGAAAAGAAATACAAACTTCTCTTCGAACAAAATCCAATGCCAATGTGGATCCTGTCATTGAACAATAATGATTTTGTTGATGTGAACGAATCTACGCTTAAGCATTACGGTTATACACGTGAAGAGTTTTTGGCAATGGGCGCCGAGAAAATAAGACCGGCGGAGGATTTGCAGAAATATAGAAATGAATCAAAAAAGACAATTCCCGGCATCAGCCACCGCGGAATATGGAGGCACATGAAAAAAGATGGATCGATTATACATGTTGAAATTTACGCAAACGATTATATATATGAGGGAAGAAGGGTCCGACTTGTTCTTTCCAACGACGTCACCGAAAGAGTAAGGGCCGAACAAGGAATGATCCAGTCCCACAAAGAATTGAGAGAATTGGCTTCCCATTTGCAAGATATTCGTGAAGAAGAACGGGCGGGGATCGCCAGGGAGATTCATGATGAATTGGGACAACAACTCACGGGAATGAAAATGGATATATCATGGGTCACAAAAAAAATGAATGGAGATGAATCACATTCATTAAAAGAAAAATTAACAGGCACATTGGGTTTACTCGATGAAACTATTAAAACGATAAGAAGAATTGCGACAGAACTTCGTCCAAGTATTCTCGACGATCTCGGACTGATGGCGGCAATTGAATGGCAAAGCCAGGAATTTGAAAAACGAACGGGCATCCATACACGCTTTACATCGGAAATTGCAGAACAGAGTTTTACACCGGCGATGTCGATTGCACTTTTCCGTATTTGCCAGGAGTCACTCACTAACGTAGCGCGTTATGCGGAGGCAACGGATGTTTCAATTTCTTTAAATAAAAATAATAGCGAATTTTTATTGACCATTTCTGACAATGGAAAGGGATTTGATGTTACGAAGATTGGTTATAAAAAGACGCTGGGTTTGCTGGGTATGAAGGAACGAACATTGATGATGGGAGGAAAATACGAAATCGTTAGTCACCCTGGTAAGGGCACAACAATTCTTGTAAGAATTCCTGATCAGCCATCAGTCACTAATTCTTAATTTTACTACTATGCACCGAATTTTAATTGCAGATGATCACACGGTAGTACGCAAGGGATTAAAACAAATCATTCTCGATGCGTTCCCTTCGGCAGAGATAGAAGAAGTGGCTGATGCAGAAGATTTATTAAAAAATGTTGGAGCGAAGTCGTGGGATGTGGTGATTACCGATATTTCTATGCCTGGTCGAAGTGGGTTGGATGTATTGCAGCAGATCAGGCTGGATCATCCTAAACTACCTGTTTTGATTCTTAGTGTTCATCCGGAAGATCAGTATGCGATCCGCGTTTTGAAGGCAGGTGCTTCAGGTTATTTAAATAAGGACTCAGCGCCGGAAGACCTGGTCAAGGCAATCGACCGCGTTATGATGGGTAAAAAATATATTACTCCGTCCATCGCGGAAAAACTGGCGACAACGCTTGAACAAGATTCAGAAAAATCTCCCCACGAATATTTATCTGACCGTGAATTCGAAGTATTGAAGCTATTGGCCGCCGGCAAATCAGTGTCGGATATTGGCGACCAAATTTCACTCAGCGCCAGTACAGTCAGTACGTACCGCGCCAGGATTCTCACTAAAATGAATTTGAAAACAAATGCAGATTTGACGTTGTACTGCGTCGAACATAAGCTGATTTGAGGCTAGAAGTTGGCAGATTTTGTTTCAGAAGTTGGTATGTTTTGGTTTCACACAAAGGCACAAAGGAGTACAACGAATTGCATTAAGACCTTGTGCCTCTTTGTGCCTTTGTGTGAAACCAAACATACCAACTTTTCAATCTCAACCCGTCGTTGTAGTATAACAACTACAACGCCATAATAACCCGCTACAACAAACAAGGGCAATACTCTATTTTCCTACAATATACCTGGCTGTAACTTGATCCATATTGGAGCTATGGATTCTAAGAAAAATATATTGATTGTTGACGATTCGGCGATGATTATTGACAGACTGGAATTGATGTTAAAGGGATTGGAAAATGTACAATCAGTTGCTCGTGCGGGAACTTATTCCGATGCGCTATCCATGATAAATCAAAACTTGCCCGACGTAGCAATATTGGATATTAACCTGCCCGATAAAAGTGGAATTGAATTATTGCGTCATATCAGAAGAGAACATGATTCAATGATCGTGATTATGCTGACAAACCAGGGCGATGAATATTACAGGAACCTTTGTACGTTGTGGGGAGCACAACATTTCTTGGATAAATCGACTGAGTTTGAAAAAGTACCTGTGATTATTTCCTCGATGAACTAACCTTATCCTCGTTATCTCGCACCAGCTTTGGTAGTTGAAAAACTACACACCTTATCTCATGACAATTACGGCAAAAAGGATCGACACGCTATTTTTTACTTTTTGATGCCATCGTTTTTTTGCATTATCATTTCATATGCACAAGGAAAAGAAAATAGTATTGGTGGTAGATGATTCGGCTCTTATCCGAAAGAGAATCATTCCTATGCTGGAAGAGATACACAATGTGCAGTTCGTCACGTTTGCGGGAACTTACGAGGAGGCGATTGATTCAATCAGGAATACTATTCCCGATATGATCTTATTGGATATTCAATTGCCCGATCGGAGTGGAATCGAATTGTTGCGTACGATTAAGGAAAAGTACAAAGATGTGGTCGTGTATATGATTACGAATCATGCGAATGATTTTTACCGGGAGACATGTATACGATTGAAGGCAGATTATTTTTTCGACAAGTCGAAAGACTTTGACCTGATTCCAAAAGTAATTGCTGCGCATGCACTAGGATATGAACTATCAATTAATGAAAATACAAAACCAGCGATATGAAGCGAGTTAAATATAATTACGTAGGTGCTATCGAATATAAGCTACAACGAAACAAAAACAATAAGTACAGAATATTTCCACGATATGCTATTTTATTGTTTCCGTGGTTGAAGTTTCTTTGCACCGCAAATAAAAAATAATTAAACGTATCAGCCATATAGAAACATCAATCACCTATCCCTGCTTATTAGGCCGTTTGCTAACCATGATTTGCTACCTTATGAGAAACGTTTCAAAATCCATCCGACCCCTCAACGAGCCGTTGAGGGGCCCATTCAAAAAATGGGACTCAATTGAGTTGAAAAGAGATTTGCCTATGAGTTACCTCTATCTAAACCCAATAACCGCAGAGGAAGGTTTGATTTTTCATTTGACCCCTAAACACTATTCTGATTAACCCGTAGCTCAACAGAAAATCTGTTACCCTTTGAAGAAGTTATGGCCATTGAGTCTTGTACCCTTTTTTAACACTCGCGATAAGACCTAACATACAAGTCAAGATCCCATATCCGAGACAAAGACCGGTGGCCGTTTTTGTTTATTCTGTTAAGGCTCAATTTTTCGTTCGATTATCCTGCAGTCCTGTTAACCAAAACATAGCCCTTGGTAACAGGGCTGCTGTTTTTTATCGACTCAAAAAATACGTACAGTAATTTAACCAATGGGTTGAACCGCCCCATTGGAAGGATGCCGTTTTGTTAGTCCACAAAAAATAAAATTTGCAGCCAAAAATATTAATCGTAATATTGCGATTGATATGGGGCTGACAAAAACCGAGATATTTTCAGATAAACAAAATAAGCTGGCGCAAATGATGAAGGCTCTTGCTCATCCCGCACGTATCGCAATTATCCAGCAATTGGTGAAGGCGAATGCTTGCATTTGTGGGGACCTGGTAGATGAGCTGGGACTTGCCCAGGCTACGATTTCTCAGCATTTAAAAGAGCTGAAGAATGCGGGACTCATCAGGGGAACCATTGACGGCACAAGCGTTTGCTATTGCATCGATGAAAAGGTTTGGAAGAACTATCGGAAGGAACTAGAAGCATTCTTTTCGCCGGTAAATATTAAAAGTAGCTGCTGCTAAAATTTTTTCTTACAATTGATCGCAATATTGCGATACAACGATAAAAATAAGCTTTTATGGAAACAGGCGAACAAAAAAAGAACATCGTCAGGGAAAAGTACAGTGAAATCGCGCAGCAGGATAAGCATACGAACGAATCTTCGTGCTGTGGTTCCGGGTGTTGCAGTAACGAAGTATACAATATTATGAGCGACGACTACTCAACCCTTGACGGTTATAACCCGGATGCTGATCTTGGACTTGGATGCGGCCTTCCGACGCAATTTGCAAAAATTACAAAGGGAGACATTGTAGTTGACCTGGGTTCGGGTGCAGGAAACGATTGCTTTGTTGCGCGTGCCGAAACAGGCGAATCAGGAAAAGTGATCGGGGTCGACTTTACTCCTGTCATGATTCAAAAAGCAAGGGTAAACGCGGACAAATTAAAATTCCGTAATGTTGAATTCCGTTTAGGTGATATCGAAGACATTCCGGTCGATTCGGAAAGCGCAGACGTTGTTATCAGCAATTGCGTTTTAAATCTCGTCCCAAATAAATTGCAGGCATTCAAAGAAGTTTTTAGGATTTTGAAACCGGGAGGACATTTTAGTATTTCGGATGTTGTTACTGTTGGTGACATTCCCACATCAATCAGGAGTAGTGCGGAATTTTACGTCGGCTGTATTGCCGGCGCGATACAAAAAGATGTCTACTTAGAAATTATCGGGCTAAATGGATTTCATAATATCACAATTCAAAAAGAAAAAATTATTGCCCTTCCCGATGATATTTTGGTGAGCAATTTTACAGATGCGGAAATAAATGCTTTCAGGAACTCTGGCGCCGGCATTTTTAGTGTTACGGTATATGGAGAAAAACCTTCAGCCGCATGTTGTGATTCTAATTGCTGCAAATAAATTGAGTCAACAATGAAAAAAAAGAAATTATTATTTGTGTGTGTCGAAAACTCCAATCGCAGCCAGATGTCGCAGGCATTTGCAAAAATTCACGGCGGAGGAAACGTAGAAGCGTACAGTGCAGGATCAAAGCCAAGTGGAAAAATAAATCCAAAGGCAATTGCAGCGATGAAAGAATTGAATTATGATTTGAGTGTTCATCAATCAAAGAGCCTGGATGACGTAAAGCAATATGCGCCATTCGATGTCGTCGTAACGATGGGATGTGGCGATGCCTGTCCCTGGATGCCCGCGAAAGAATTTGTTGACTGGCAAATTCCGGACCCGCGGGAAATGAATGAGGAAGAATTTAGGAAGGTGAGGGGAATGATTGAAGGGAAGGTAGTGGAGCTGCTGGGACAAATGTGAGAATGTGGAGATGTGAAAATGTGATAAAATCTTTTGCAAAGTTTGGTTTCACACAAAGGCACAAAGAAAATCAAGACACAAGAATCGCTAATAACTGCGCGTCATTTTGCATAGCGAGATCCTTGTGTCTTGATTTTTCTTTGTGTCTTTGTGTGAAACCAAAACTTTGCCCTACAGAATTCATCACATTTGCTTCACAATTTCGCAACAAGACTCTCATACCTGCCCGCTTCCATTTCCGGCCTGATTGTATTTAGTACCGCGTCAAAGGCAGCAGCGGGCGCATTCTTTTTGAATCCCGAAAGCATTTGTACATTTTCCTCTTCGGTTTGTGCGGGAATAGTGTATTTGAGCCAGTTAAGTAGAATGGGAAATTCCATGCCACCCATAATGGCAATACGTTGCTGAATGAGTTCTTCATCGGTGAAATGTGCTTGCAATAATAACTCGGTGACCGTTTCTTCTTCAAAAATATGTTGAAGGTATTCGCTGTGATACATGGAAAAATCGAGATAGAACTGGTGAAGTTCATTGGCTGAAATTTCATTCGACATTGAATTCAGACGGTCTTGCAAAGAATTTTGAATTACTTCAAGTCGCCTGTGATCAGCGAGATCATGTTCGGATGAACCTTTTACTTTTTCTTCCAGGTTTTTTAGCGTGTGCTCATTCTCGGTATGCACATGATTATTGAGTAATAAGAACATTTCGTTACCTAACGATTTCAATTTTTCCAATTGAAATGGATCGCTCAAATTTGTTTGACCAATACTCAGCGAAAATTTAGAAATGATATTACGCAATCCTTTATGTGGTGCTTCAAATGACTTTACTCTTGACATGTTTTTCCTTTATGAATAAAAATAGAATGGCTATATGAATAGCCTGTTACTAAAAAAATCATACAAATTAATTATACGCTCCTGATTAAACCAATTCCTTTCCAAACGCTGTGGGTCATTGAAGTTAAGGAATTGTGTTAAGAGTATGTCGGCAGGTTTTGTTTCACACAAAGGCACAAAGACTTCGCGGTGGTTGTGAACTTTGTCTTACTTTTTACGTTGGCGTGAAACAAAACTTACCACTCCACTCTCAACCATAATCTCAAAAATTAGTAGATTGCAAGATGTCCTTATTCTACCACTCCTTTACCAACCTATTATTCATCGGGATCATTGCATTATTTCCGGTGGTCAATCCAATCGGTTCAGCGTTTGTAGTCAGTCCTTATTTTGAATCGTTGTCATCGCAGGACAAAAAAATTGCCGTAAGAAAAATTACAGTGTATGCATTTTTGCTTTGCACGATTTCACTTTTTGCGGGACATTGGATCCTTGAACTATTTGGACTTTCAATTCCTGTGATTCAACTGGCAGGCGGAATTATGATTTGTAAAATGGGGTGGGAGATGTTATCACCAAAAAAACCGGAACACCAGGGTGATGGCGATCCGAAACAAGGCACAGGTTTAGCTGCGATACAGGACAAACTATTTTATCCAATCACATTCCCGATGACGACTGGTGCGGGAACCATTTCAGTTTTATTTACATTGAGTGCGCACAGTGCATCTGAAAATACTTCAACATATCTCACCAATACTGCAGCAATTCTTTCTTCCATTGTTGTGATGTGTATTCTCGTTTATCTTTTCTATCTCAATACAAAGACGATCATTCATTACCTGGGTAGAAATGGCGAAACCATCGTAAATCGCATTTCTGCATTTTTAATTTTCTGTGTTGGGTTACAAATTGCGATTACCGGTATTAAATCATTGGTATAGTCGCGGAAAGCGCCAAATTTGGCCGGATTTTCGCGGATATGCGAAGCAGATATAACAGATCCTACGACACCTGAACGCTATTACTACGACGCATCTACGACGCATCCACGACGCATCTACGACGCATCCACGACGTATCTACGACGCATCCATGGCACGTCTACGAAACCGGGTCGAATTCCAAAGAGTCTACCTTACAAGGCCTGCACAATTTTCTAAAAAAAGAATCCGCGAAAATCCGCACTGTTCAGAGTAAAACACGATATCACATCATTTGGGTATACCGTGGGCTTCGCCTTTATACAATCTTTGTACTGAACCCTCACCATACTTTATATGAAAAAGATAATACTACTTCTCGCGGTAACAACATTGTTTATCAGCTCCTGTTCAAAAACAAGCACACCTCCAGGCAATAATGGGAATAATAATAATAACAATAATAACAACGGCGGAAATAACAACAATAATAATAATGCAGGTGATATAACCATCACCAGTATATCACCAACAAATCCGTATCCTGATGACGAGATCACGATCACAGGCACTGGATTTAATGCCGATGCAACCAAAGACACGGTAGAATTCGGGCGGGTCATGGGTGCAGGTTTTGGCGCCTGGCACGATGGTCTCGAATCCGAGTATGCAAGTCTTACGACAATTGTGAGCGCGAGTCCAACGCAACTTGTTATCAAAGCCGTAAACACTTTTGTATTGGATTACGATGCGTTTTCTACTTCGACTTCATCCATCGCAGTTATGCAGGTCAGAACAGGTGGCAAAAAAGCTGTTTCACCAGTCGTTCCGTTCAAACGTTTATTATTACTCGGGTATATCGAAAACCCGGATTATTTCGGCGATGCAATTGGCAGGCCGAGTGATTCTTTGATCTTTGGCGGAAAGGGTTTTCGAACACAGGGCATGAAAGTTTCGATTGATGGCACACAGGTGACCGATTTAAAAATTGACAGCACGCCGAATGGCAGCAAGATTTCAACACGATTGCCAAAAACGTTCTTCGGACAAGAAAATGATGAAACATTACAAGCCGAAAAGAAAGTTACAATCACAAACCCCGACGGAAAAACGGTTGAAAAAAATTTTGTGTTTCTTTTATCTCCACAGATGCATATATCTTCCATGTATGCTGAAACGAATACCTATTCATTGGGCGGACTTAGCAGTGGAGGTGGCGTCGTAAAAGTATTCGTATCCGGGAGAAATTTAAAAAACGATGCGATTGTAAAAGTTGATGGAGTTACTATTCATACGCAGGCAGGATTATCTGTGAACAACTTTCCCGATCAAACGGAAATAGATCTTAGCGCGGGATCATTAGCTGTAGGAAATCTACAAGTAAGTATTTGGCGCGGGAATACGTTGTATGGAGCGTGCAGTTTTAAAGTGAATAATTAAGGAATTTGATATGCCAGACCATTGGAACCGTCCTGCCATCGGTGCTTCATCAAAAGAATTTTCCTGAATCCCAATTTAGTCGATATGGACTAAACTTGTAAACCATCTTATCCGAATAGGAACCTGTTGGACCAAACGGACTCCCGTATGGTGATGTGGCAGAGTAAGGGCTCCAAGGGGTAATTAGATCTCGATCTGTCTGCACGGTTTCATCAGGTTTCCTGGATGCATAGATGTAATAGGAACGTTCGAGCCGTTGCAGCAAGTAAAAATTGTCGTGAAATCTTACATATAAATCTTTTCCATCGGAGAAACCCCAAATTTTCCTGTTTGCTGCAAATGTTCCGTCTTGTTGTCGCACGTAAACAATATCGATCAATTTATCTTTTTTAATTTCGAAATCGGTAATGGACGGAGTGTTATTTCGAAACTCATCGTATGTTACGTATACACCACGTGGATGCGCGGTATCTTTTAAGATCGGAATATCAAATTTACTTTCATTGTACCTCGTTATTTCTTCCCACGTTAACTTTCTTTTTTTGGATATGTAACCGGGTAGAGCAGGATCAATACCTGACAGTCTCGAACAAGACGCCATCAACGCCTCTCGGAATAGTTGTGGATCACTTTCGGTCCACACCTGGTACACGATTGTGTCTGATCGATAAGCAGCGAAATAGTCATTTATTTTTTTCAGATAAAAATCGATTTGAATCAGAATTGCAGTACTGTCCCGATGTTTCTCACTGGTTATATTATCCTCATATTCTGAAGCCGTCTCCATTTTTTCTGAAAACCATAAATTCCTTAGTACGGCAATAAGCTCGATCTCTGCATTCTTATTGCATGACAGATACCCATTATAAAAACGTTGGACCTCATTTGTGACACCATTACGCAACGAGATGAAAACGGGTGTTCGCGCCTTATTTTTGAAAAGTCCGATATGAGTCGTATCTGGTCTCGCATCAACCACGCGGACCATTGAAATATTATTTAACGAAACGACCTGTCGTGGTAACGGAATTTCGATTGTCCGAGTTTTGAACTTATTTATATCAAAATCTTCCCGCTTTTTTGACTGGGAAGGCTGCGAACGGGAAAGTAAAAAGCAAAATACCGATGCTGTGGTCAGGAATAAATATCGAGTCATATACGGGGATTGACTAACTCCCTTGCATCAATTTCACGGTGGTGTAGGGTCAAGGAGTGACTACAAGATAACCAATTTTTCAATTTTATGCATCGTCGCAGAAAAGCCCTTGTGATCCTTTGTGCCTTTGTGTGAAACAGAAGATTTCACACAAAGGCACAAAGAACCTCAAAAGGAACACTGAGGACGTTTAGATTTTTAGCACTCCGCGAAAGCCACGAGCCGCATAATAAGATGTAGCTCCATTATGGTATAAAAAGACATGATCATATCGACGATCACAAAACAAAGCGCCGCCGTGTTTGCGGACTTCATGTGGCGTTTTCACCCAGCTTGAAGTTTTTAAATCGAATTTTCCAAGTTGCTGCAGTGCACGATATTCTTCTTCGGATAAAAGATCAATGCCCATGGACGCAGCAACGTCAAGCGCATTATTTTTTGGTTTGTTTTCTTTTCTTGCATCGAGCGCCTCGCGATCGTAACAAAGATTTCTGCGGTCGGGACTTTCAGCTGAACAATCATAAAAAATATACTCGCCGGTTTTTTTATCTTCACCAACAACGTCTGGTTCGCCACTTGTTTTTTCCATTTCATTGAGTGACCATAATTTTTCCGTATTTGCTTCCAACCTGGCCTGCACTTTTTGCCATTCAATGCTTTTGTGGCGATTCATGTTTTTCTGGAAACGATCTTTTAATATGCCCATTAATTCCGCGCTTTGCTTTGCCGATAATTCTTTGCTCTGTGAACCCTTTTTTGTTTTTGCCATAATACGTAGTTTATTTTCTTCTATGTGCTTAGTGTGGCTATGTGGTGAAACAAAAAATTTACCACATCGGAGGAATTAATCTTCCAATCCTTTTCCTCCTAAAATATGTTTGACATATTTTTCAACGCGGGCTGTCCGCGTCTTAGATTGTTTAGGTTGAGAAAAATGAAAAATATAAGCCCGTTGCCTGCCTGGAGTCAATTTATCAAATGCTTTTTTGAGAGAAGGCATTTTGTTGAGTTTAGTTTGAAACTCTTCCGGAATTTTGAAGTCTTTTGTTTTTTTAAGTTTCACATTTAAACCGGCCCTTTCTACTTCAATCGCTTCGTAAATATAAGTTTTGAGGACACGTTCCAACTTCGTTACTTCCTTCACATTTGTGAACCGGGCCTGGCGTGCCGATTGCACATTTTCTGTTTGTTGAATAAGTATTCCCTCCGGGTCATTTAACAGGGCCCCTTTGAAAAATAATACCGCGCAATATTCTTTAAAGCCATGTATCAAAATGATATTCCTGTTTTCAAAAGTGTAACAGGGGCAGCCCCATTTCAATTCTTCGACGAGGCCGCAGTCAAGGATGATCGTTCTTAATTTGCTGTATTCCTTTTGCCACTTTGAATCTTTATCAAAAAAGAAATCGACTTTTGGATTCATGTTATTCATGATTCGTTCATTTATGGTTGACATAATAAAGTTACGAACGACTGACTAAAACCATTTTTCTACTGGCGGGTCTGAAATACCAGGATATTAGTGTTAAGGCGAGCAATAATAATGCAGGAAATATTTCTTTTATGGAGTCGCCGTTTACAACATGTGAAAATATAGCGCCTGACATGATGAAGAAAAATCCCGCGTACGCCCATTCTTTTAATATTGGGAACCTGGGAATTAATATTGTGATGGCTCCAAGGATTTTAAAAACGCCAAATAGAGTCGACAGGTAGTTTGGATAACCCAAATGTGCCATCATATCCGTTCCACCAGGTCCCGTTGGCGCTTTTGATAATTGTACCAACCCGGTTGACACCATTCCTAATGCGAGCCAGACCGTGGAAATCCAATAGATAATTTTGTTTCTCTTTGACATGATAATTTTATTTTGATTTTTTAAAAGTGTCTTCCAAACGCTGGTGCGCCATGTTGATGCCTTGCGCAAAAGGCAATTTCAATACTTCGTCTCTTTGTTCACCTGATTCATAAATGACATGCATCGTAAGTTTGCTGGTGTCATCAGTGAGTTCCTCAAATTGATATACTTCAAGCTGAATTCCATAGGGTGTTCCCTCCATTTCAAATGTGCGTGTGATTTTCTTATTAGGAATGATATCGTGGATCGCGCCATTCATTCCGAATCTGTTTCCTTTATAATCAGTAGATTCAAATTGGTAACTCCCGTGTTTTTTACTTTCCATTTTGACGACTTTTGTCGTCATCCATTGCTCAACGAGGTCGGCTTCAACATAAGCCTTGAAAAGTAAATCGACCGGCAATTCAAACTCACGGGTAATGAATAGATCTTGTCTGCCTTCTTGGGCATCGATTTTTGTTTTACGTTCCATATTATACTATTTTTTTGTTTTATATTTTTTCATCACGGCTTCTAATTTATTAAAGCGTTCATCCCACATTTTGCGGAATGGTTCGATAAAGTCTGCCACTTCTTTCATTTTTTTTGCGTTGATATGATAATAAATTTCTCTGCCGGTTTGCGTTTGTTGCAACAATTCGCACTCGGCCAGGATCTGGATGTGCTTGGAAATTGTTTGCCGGGCTGAATCAAAATTGTCAGCTATGGCGCCGGGCGTCATGGCCTGCAAGAAAACCAGACTGAGGATGGCTCTTCTTGTAGGGTCGGCTATGGCTTGAAAAACATCTCTGCGTGTTTCCATAATATGCAGCTATTTGACAGCAAATATACGTGCAGTTATTTAACTGCGCAAATTTTTTTTGGATTTTTTTTAAAAAAGGGCAGGATGTGGGATGTGCCGTTGTTGTTTTTAGGTTAATCGATTTTATGGAACCCCGGTCAACACAAGCCACATGCTGGTTTGACTTTCAAACTAATTGGGGATGTTGTGGGTGAAGTTGCACCTGGCGCATTCTGCATTTAACGTAACATGGACGGCGGTTACAAACTCCACGCAAAAGAAAAGGTCCTGCTATGCAGAACCTTTGAAAGGGAGAACGAAAATGCATTCATTTAGAGAGTAGCCATATCTATCACAAACCTGTATTTCACATCACTCTTTTCAATTCTTTCATATGCCGTATTGATATCCTTTACACCGATTAGTTCAATGTCAGCAGCGATATTATGCCCGGCGCAAAAATCAAGCATCTCCTGGGTTTCGGCGATACCACCGATGAGAGAGCCGGCAAGACTTCTTCCAAAAAAAACCAGGTTGAAGGCAGCGACTGGCAATGGGGTAGTGGGTAGTCCGACACAACACATCGTTCCTTTTGTTTTGAGCATCGGTAAATAAAAATTGTAATCATGGTCGACCGCAACGGTGTCTAGAATGAAATCAAAATATCCCTGCACAGTTTTTACTTGGTCTTCATCTGTAGTCAGTACAAATTTGTGTGCTCCCAACCTTGCTGCGTCCGCGGCCTTTGAAGGAGTTCTGCTGAGCATTGTTACTTCCGCGCCCATCGCTGCTGCCAATTTTACTCCCATATGTCCAAGTCCACCCAGTCCGACAATTCCTACTTTATCGCCTTTGCCGATTTTCCATCTGCGAAGTGGGGAGTAGGTTGTGATGCCGGCACATAACAAAGGAGCTACTCTGTCAAGTGGAAGTTTGTCTGATACTTTTAAAACAAAGTTTTCGTCGCAGACAATCTTGTCGGAATATCCGCCGTAAGTAAACCCGCTTTTATCTTTTTCCGGTGCGCTGTAAGTATATGTCGCACCATTGAGACAATATTGTTCAAGATCGTTTTTGCAATTATCGCATTCGCGGCAACTATCAACGAGACATCCGATACCAACTGTATCGCCCACTTTAAATTTTGAGACATGACTTCCGATTTCCTGGACAACGCCAACAATTTCATGTCCAGGTACCAACGGGTACACGGACATGCCGAAGTCATTCCGGACAAAATGAATATCCGTGTGGCATATGCCGCAATATTTTATTTCCACAAGAACGTCATGCTCACCTGGACGTCGCCTGTTAAAATTCCATGGGACGAGATTTTCTGCTGTTGCCATAGCTGCGTATGCCTTTGCGGGAATGCGTGTTGATGACAAGCTTTCCACCGGCGATTCTTGTGTCTGTAGCATAGGAATAATAATTAAAGTGAAGAAATGGAGATTATGTAAATGGGAAGGAAGCATAACAAGGTATGCTAAATAAATGTGTGCAAAAATTATTTTTTAATCCTCTGCTGAATGCATCTTTTACATAGTAAATAATGCTACAAATCAAGCAATGCAAACAATAATCAGTTTACCGCACAATAAAAAAAACATTTCCAAAACTACGCCCGCCTCTGAAAAAATAAACGTCGTTGTTTTAAGAAGTCTTGGTCTGGCGGATTACACTTCGTAGTAGATATTGAAAAAATAATCTCCATTTAGCATCGCGATAAAATAATTAATATTTTAACATTGTTCTCTTAAATTGTAGGTTACTTTTGTGTGGCAGCTGATGAAAAAAATTACGCTCATACTGTTTCTTGGAATTTATACTGTGTCGATCTTTGGCATTGGGACAAGGGCTTTTATTGCTGCGGGCGCGTGGCCTCTACGTTTTTCTAATGCCAACTCATGCGCATCAATCGATAAAGATCTTGTTGAAAAATTGAAGTATTTGTGCTGTGAAAAAATGCTTGTAAAAGAAAAAACAGAAAAGAGAAAGCACTAGAATTAGCGGCACAGCATAGCGAGACACCAAATTGTGCGGAATCAAAGAATGGTTTTGGGCGAAAGATTCTTGTTTATGCCGAACTGGTTGAGTTAGGGAGATGCTAACTCAATTGCTTTTTGGCTGTTTTCTTA
>Ga0068860_100002917_pt1 | contig 17703 bp, 11 predicted proteins | sample KBSSwiS32_FD_66597 | JGI IMG/M metagenome (GOLD analysis project Ga0068860, IMG submission 66597) | Switchgrass rhizosphere microbial communities from Kellogg Biological Station, Michigan, USA - KBS Switchgrass S3-2 | ecosystem: Host-associated > Plants > Roots > Rhizosphere > Soil ... | reverse complement strand
GTTTGGATCGAATGAGGTGAATAGCGTTCCCAATTCGGGACGTTGGCGACCAGCCGCAAGGAATCGCCTGGCCTGCTCGCCAAGTTCGTCTACCGTCATTGATCCGGTGCGATCCTGGATCAAGAAGTTAAATCCAGACGCGGCGCCGAATCCGCTGAGCGTTGGAATATTGAAGGGGAAAACTACAGCTTCGGGGATGGTCGCAAACTCTTTGGCCAACTGTGCCATGATGCCCTTTACATGTAAGGCTTCACCATGACGTTCTTCCCAGGGCTTCAGTCGCGCGAAGAGCGATCCATAGTTCGATTGATAGGTGTTGGTGACTACGCCGTAGCCGCCGATTGTTTGATACGACTCAATGCCCTCGGTTTTACCGAGAATGACTTCAACTCTTTTAAGCACTTCGTTAGTGCGCGCCAACGACGCTCCCGGTGGAAGTTGAACGTTGACACCTAAAATTCCCTGGTCCTCGTCAGGAATGAATCCCGCTGGAATTCTCTTGGCAAAGAAGAGTGCACCCAGTATGACTATGCCGACGATTCCAATCGTCAGAATTCCTTTTCTCACTAATATGCGCGACACGCTGACGTAGCCACTCGTCGTCACGTCGAATACTTTGTTGAAGCCACGGAAGAAGATTCCGAGTGGTCCCCTCATCGGCTTTGGTTCCTTCAACATCATTGCGCAAAGTGCCGGTGTGAGTGAAAGCGCGTTGAAAGCCGACATAATTACTGAAATCGCAATCGTCAATGCAAACTGCTTGTACATGCTGCCGACGAGTCCACCCAAAAGAGCAACAGGCACGAACACGGCAGAAAGGATCAGCGCGATTCCGATTACGGGTGCTGACACTTCGCTCATTGCTTTGATGGTCGCTTCTTTTGGCGCCAATCCATGTTCGAGGTGATGGATTACGGCTTCCACCACCACGATTGCGTCGTCGACGACAATTCCAATGGCTAACACAAGACCAAACATCGACAGTGTGTTAATTGAGAAACCAAGCATTGGGAAAAATATGAACGTACCGACGAGAGAAATCGGAATCGTCAGGAGTGGAATAATGGTCGCTCGCAAATTCTGCAGGAAGATAAAGACAACAACCGTGACCAGAATCAGCGCTTCGACAAACGTTTTCATGATTTCATGAATGGAAGCTTCAACCGCCGGAGTAGTGTCGTAGACGATTTTGTAATCCATGTCGGGCGGGAACAAGGCCTTCGCATGTTCCATCGTCTCGTAGATCGTTTCGGCGGCTTTGAGCTGGTTGGCGCCTGGCAGCAGGTAGACCGCCATTGCTCCACCGGGCTTACCGTTGAGGCGACCGAATGAGTTGTAATCCTGCGAACCTAATTCCGCTCGACCGACATCCTTAACGCGCACAACTGCGCCCGTGTTTGACTGACGAACAATGATGTTTTCAAACTCCTCCGGTGTGATCAATCGACCTGGCGCACTAAGTGTTTCGGTAAATTCCTGGTCAGTTGGTGTGGGCGCGCCGCCGACTTTTCCTGCAGGCGCCTGTAAGTTTTGTTCCTTGATCGCGCTAATTACATCGGCCGGGGTCAAGCCAAGTTTTGCGAGCCGATCTGGTTTGATCCAAACTCGCATTCCGTAGTCAGTGCCGCCAAACAGATCGACCTGGGCGATACCGGGAATACGAAGAATCTGGTCGCGCAAGTTGATACCAGCGTAGTTAATTAAAAAATTAGCGTCGTAAGCGTCCTTAGGTGAGTATAGAGATATCACCATCAGGATACTGGGACTCTGCTTCTTTACCGTAACGCCTTGTTGGTTTACCTCGGCAGGCAAACGAGCGGCGGCGGTGGAAACACGATTCTGAGTCAGAACATTGGCCGTATCCTGATCGGTCCCGACTTCAAAGTTAACGTCCAGCAGCATGCGACCGTCGCTGGTGTTTGACGACTTCATGTAAATCATGCGGTCGACACCATTGACTTCCTGTTCGATGGGAGTCGCAACGGATTGTTCGACTGCCTGAGCTGAGGCACCAGGATAAGTTGCGGTTACGCGAATGTTAGGTGGCGCAAGAAACGGATACTGCTCAATCGACAGACCTCTGATCGTAATAAATCCGATCATGAGCGTCAGAATCGAAATTACGATTGCGACAATTGGACGTCTGATGAAAAAGTTCGACATGATGTCTCAGCTTCCTTGTGTCTTCGCGGTTGACGCCTCAGTAACCGTGGTCGGATTAACCTGACCACCTGGTCGCACTTTTTGCATACCATCTACAATCACTCGCTCGCCGGGAGTAAGCCCCTCTAGCACGACGACGTCCTTATCAGCCTTGTCGCCTAACTTAACGGTTCTCACTGACACCATGTTTTTATCGTCGACCACCATGACAGTTTTGGCGCCTTGAAGTTCCTGCACTGCTCGTTGCGGAATAAGGATCGCATTCTCTTTTTCAGCAACTGCTACACGCAAGCGCGCAAACTGACCCGGTCGCAAATAGCTTCCAGGATTGGGAAAGGTTGCTTCAACTTTCAACGTTCCCGTTGTAGGGTCGACAGTTCGATCCAGAACTTTGAAACTACCTTGATAAGGATGTTGACTCTCATCCGAAAGCATCAGGTCGAAACGAAGATTTCCAGACCTGTGACCTGCCGTTCCTGCATCGGTAAGTTTTAAAAAATCAATTTCACTAACGCTGAAATCAACCAACAGCGGATCAGACGCGGAAACAGTGGCGAGCAACGTTGCTTCGCCGCGTCCCACCAGGTTGCCCTCGTCGACGTTTAGAAAACCGATGATTCCGGAAAGTGGCGAATAGATATCGCAGTAGCTGAGTTCAAGCTGTGCTTGCGTGACGCGGGCAGCGGAAGCTGACACTTCCGCTCGAGCTCGTTCGATTGTGTACTTCACAGCCGCTTCGAGGTTTGTGAGGTTCGCCTGTTTAGCGTTCACTATTGCCTTCGAAGATTTTTCTGATGCGACAGCGGCATCGAGATCCTGTTCGGTAACCGCTTTCTCTTTTGCCAATGGAGCCAGACGAAGTACGTCCTGGTGCGCCTTGGTGTAAACAGCTTCAGCGTCCGCCAATTCCGCTTGAGCTTGAAGAACGTCAACACGTTGCTGGGCCTGGGCCAAGTCTGAAACAGCCTTTGCCTGAATGGCCTTGGCCGATTGCACAGCCGCCTCAAAAGGACGTTTGTCTATGCTAAAAAGCAGTTGCCCTTTTCGGACAGGCGTTCCTTCCTTGAAATGAACCTTCAACAGGAGGCCCTCAACGCGAGCACGAAGCTCGACGGTGTTGTCCGCACGAGTCTGACCTACATACTCGCTATAGATGGGAACGGTTTTTTGGTTAACCGAAGCCACGACTACAGACGGCGGCGGGGCCTGTGCGGCCGCATTTTGTTGAGTCTTACTCTTGCAGCCCCCAAACATTGACGCTACGGCGATCAAACTTATGCCGACCACTGAAAGGGGAAAATTTCGTTTGTGCAGGATGTTCATCACAACTCCTTCTATGCTCAAGACCTGGGCAAATGCAGTTTTAGACTGCTTGCTAACAAGGAGCCAAAAAGACCATGAAATCATTAGGCAGGCGAATTCTAGAGAGGAAGAATTCGACGGGATACTGGCAGAATTGACAGTACAGGCAAGCTAACAAGTTGCCGATTATGAGAAGAGCAATTCAAATCTGAATCTCGGCACGCGTGGTAGCTATGATCAGAGAGGTGTTGGTCGCAAGCGTCATAGTAATGTTATGTCTGCTGATTCACGTTACGGTACTGCTCACCATGGCTGAGTTGTTAATCGTACGGCGCAACTACTTTGAGCAGACAAAGGCAAAAATTCGTTACAGCGTCGTCCTAATCTTTCTCTTCACCACGATTCTTTTACTTCACGTCCTCGAGTCAAGTATTTGGGCGGGATTCTATTACCTGCGAGGCCTGTTCTCGGATTTCGAGACTTCACTTTATTTTTCCCTCACCAGCTATGTAACCATCGGCTACGGTGACGTGTTGTTGCCACACCACTGGAGATTACTAGGGGTAATTGAAGGAATGACCGGTGTCTTACTTTGCGGAATCTCAACCGCGTTCATGTTTGCCGTGATCAATGGCATGTTTCAAATGCGTCGATCCTAGTTCTCCTTGCTTTCCTCGAGGATTCAAGAAGTAAAAAGCGATGGGCCGAACGCTCCTTAGTTCGGCCCATCAGGAAGGTATGCGGTTGCGTTGTCATCGCCTGGACCACACAACGCACACCATCCAGCTCACAAGAGGAGAAATTATCCGGCGGCGTATTTTGGCATTGAGATACCAAGATTAAGAATGACTCCAAATTCGGTACCCGAATCCACTTTTACTTCGGAGCCCTTCTTAACTCGGCCGGTAATTCCACCAGCCAGTGCGCCAACACCCGCACCGATTAGCAACCCTTTGCCACCGCCGGCGATGGCTCCGATCACGGCACCGCCGCCGGCACCACCACCAATAAACTTTGCTTTGCGATGACTCGTCTTCTTAGCAGTGATGGTGCCTTCGTTGTTGCTGGTACTGCCCTGCGAACTAGAAAGATCTGTTAATGAACCGTTGATGCGATGAACCCGACCATTTGGCAGTTTCATCGAGATAAATTGAACGTCCATCATCGCCGGCTTACCGTTCTTTTGTGCACGGATCACATTTGTTACTTTGCCAGTCAGCGTGCTGCCTTGCGGCGCCAGCATTATTCCGCTCTTCGAATAGAGTGGATCAACCAGGGTCGACGTGAAGAGATCACCGACGTGCGCTTTTTCTGACCGTAGATCTTGATTTAGCCGAACTCGAAGTGTTGAGCCAGCAACCACCGAATAAAGCGGTACTTTCCGTTTGGTCGAACTCTTCTGTGCGCCTGCCGATCCCGCCAGCGACAAGATCAGTGCCAGGGTTAAGACTTTGAAAGGGCTATTTAGCATTCCGTCCTCCAGGGGTAGATTTGACCATCTTTTCTTTTTAAGGGCGTAGTGAACTCTGAAGCTGCAGACGAAGCGTCTGTATTAGGACATCTGAAACCGACAACGATGACTGAAGACGAATGCGACTTTGAGATATTAGATCTAGTTGTCCCTGCAAGCGAAGCTTTTCGTTGTTGAGACGCCGCCTGTTCGATTCTCTTGCCTCCTCCGGGCGCAACGAGCCATAGACGGGAAGGTTGTCGAGGTTCTCTGGTCGCAACTGTTCGTCAACCTTATCCATTTGCGACTGCACATTCGCCTCCTTTTCAGCAACGGTGATCAGTTGCGTCTGCAGATTCTCAGCGCGTTGTTCTTCCTGAGTCAGATGATCACGCAATGAGACCGCTTGCAACTTGTGCTCGAGTTCGGAAACTCTCGCTCGCAAGCGTTCATTGTCTGAAGTGAGTTGCTTGATCGCCTTGCGCAGCTCTGCATTCGACTTGTCAGTAGGAGCCGGTCCCTTTGCTGCTGTCGGTTGCTGCGCAGATACTGTGGCAGTAAACAACAGCAAGCCACACAGAACAAGCGCTGGTCGGAGTAAGTGCAAAGACTTCGTTTTCCTGCACACAGATTCGGGCCTCCATACCTAAAACTTAAGCAGGTAATCATCCAGCTTTGTTGAGAATAGAACTACTGTAAAAATTGACAGTTACTTGCATGTTTTCCCTCCTCTAGACTCACGGAAGTCTTATGTCTTCCACATCTGACCTTGTGAGTTAAAAGCCATGAAAAATGCACTGATATTGGGATTATTACTACTTGTTGGAAGCGTTTCCGCGAACGCTCAAAAGGTGAATGTGGGTGCGGACCCAGCAGTAGATATAACTAAGTACAAAACGTACAACTGGGCTAAAGGTCAAACCAGTGCCAATCCGCTTATTGATCAGTTGATCGTGACAACGGTCGAGAGTCAACTGCAAGCAAAAGGGCTGACCAAGGCCGAGACTAATCCAGAACTCACAATCGTAGCATTCGGCTCAATCGACCATGATCTCTTCGTTTCAAGTCCGAGCTGGGCTCCTTCCCTCAATTCATTAACCACAGGGATTTATGCCGCGCCTCAAAGTGTTCCCATCACAAAAGGCACCCTGGTCATCGATATCACCGATACCAAGACCAAGAACAGTGTCTGGCGTGGCACCGCCGTAGACACACTAAAGAACGGACCGACCGGCGATCGCGCGAAAGATGCCAAGACCGTCGAAAAACCGATCCGAAAATCGGTCGATAAAATGTTCAAGCAATTCCCCCATCCAAACCGAAAGTAATTGAAACGTCTCCAAACTCCGAGTTGCCTGTTAAAAGTGACAGTTCCCTGCAATAGCTAAGAGCCGTAGACTCAAGCAGCAGTTGGGTTAAGACCACTGCAGCTCAACTGAAAGGCACTGATTTTCGATGCAAGCCCGCGCCATCTTTAGCTTACCTATATGTTTCATCGCGCTCTCGTTGGTAGTGCCGAATCCTGCGCTTGCGAGATTAGCTGTTGGTAGCCAAAGCGCTGTCACGCAAAGCGGCCAAGAAACACCTCCTATCATTGCTGAACGTGGATGGCCGCGTGGATATGAACTACCCGATGAAGCACAGATGGTGATTTATCAGCCACAGATCGCGACTTGGGATGAGCAGAAACACGTCGTAGCGCTCTCGGCAGTCTCTTATATCGGTAAGGGTGAGCAAAAGCCGGCACTCGGTACCGTCAAATTCGAAGCTGACACGTTGGTTTCCACCGAAAAGCGTTTGGTGAAGATGTCGAATATCAAGATCACGGAAACCAATTTTCAAACATTAGCTAAAGAGAAAACCCAGCACGTCGTTGCGGAAATTGAAAAGAATCTTTCGGATGCAGATCGACTGATTGCTCTCGACCGTGTGCTGGCTTACGTCGATAAAAGCACAATCAATCCAAAGAATGTTGTCGGTCTGAAGAGCGAACCACCGATGATTTTCATCAGCCGTACCCCGGCGGTCCTCTTGAGCTTCGACGGTGATCCCATCTGGAGTCCAATCAAGGACAACGAACTAAAGTTTGCCGTTAATACAAACTGGGACATTTTTCAGCACACAGCTACCGGAATGTACTACCTGAGAAATGATACGTCGTGGCTCAGAGCAACTGATTGGAAAGGTCCCTGGTCGCCGGCAGGAAAACTACCTGAAAGCTTCAGCAAACTTCCTGACGATGAAAACTGGAAAGAGGTTAAGGCAAATTTACCTGGAGCTCCATCGAAGGCGACACCGAAAATCTACGTGAGTATTGCTCCTGCTGAGTTGATCTCAATTGAAGGTGAACCCAAATACGTTCCGGTTCCACACACAGGTTTGTTGTGGATTAGTAATACTGAGAGCGACCTCTTCCGCATGGGTAAGGATGGTCCAGTCTACTATCTCGTCGCCGGACGGTGGTTCCAGGCACCCAACTTGAATGGTAACTGGAGTTTTGCGACCCCATCACTGCCTGAAGAGTTCAAAAGCATTTCACTGGAGCACCCTCGATCACGAATACTGGCATCCGTTCCAGGAACGCAACAAGCCGCTGAAGCGGTGCTGTTGGCCCAGGTGCCGCAACTTGCACGTGTAAACAGAAAAGAGATAACTGCTCCGGAAGTGGCTTACCAGGGCGAGCCGCAATACGAAGCGATCCCAACAACAAAGGTCTCACGCGCAGTAAATACCGACAAAGACATCATCAAGGTAGGCGACCTTTATTACATGTGTTTCCAGGGCGTTTGGTTCATGGCCAACACCCCCAAGGGACCTTGGACCCTGGCTACATCCGTACCCGATGAGGTCTATCAAATCCCCGCAAGTTCACCCTCGTATAGCGTGACTTACGTAACCGTCGAAAAAGATGATAACGACGCCGACGATTGGGTGACCTACGCAGCTTATGCTGGCTACACCGGGTTGATGATTGGCTGGGGTTGCACAGTTTGGGGCACAGGTTGGTATTACCCGCCGTATTACTGGTATGGAGGTTACTACCCTGTCTATTACCCCTACTGGCGAACTTATGGTTACGGCGCCTGGTATAACCCATACACCGGTATTTACGGAACGGCCGCAAGGATCTATGGACCATACGGTGGCGTGGGATTTGGCGCGCGCTACAACGCGACGACTGGGACTTACGCCCGCGGAGCATTTGCCTATGGACCATATGGCGCACGTGGCGCTGCCCAGGCCTATAACCCGCGCACCGGTACCTATGCTGCAACTCGTCAAGGTTCCGGTGTCTACGGAAGCTGGGGCTCGTCCTACGTCCAACGTGGAGATGATTGGGCCAGTACCAAACGATTTACCAACAGTGAAGGTAATACAACAAGGCTCACGCGCACTGATAATGGTGGAATGCTCACTCGTCGCGGTGAAAACGGTCGAGGTTTCGTTGGCTCAAATGGCGACAACGTTTATGCGGGCCGCGATGGCAACGTCTATCGACGCGATCAGAACGGCAACTGGAGCAAATGGGACAACGGAAATTGGTCTAGCCCGAATAGACCGGAACCAAATAGTTCTGCACGGGACAGCATGTTGAACGATCGAGCGCGCCAGACCGAAAGACAAAATCGCAGAGATTCCGCATCAGGTGAGCGGACAGGAAATCGCAATTCACCTACGCAAATGGACAACTCCACGATGAGATCATTGGATCGTGATCGAGCTGCGAGACGTGAAGGAACTCAACGTAGCAGAGACTACGGGTCCTACGATCGCAACAGAAGTAGCGTCAGTCCGAGCAGTCGCAGCACGGGCAGTTATCGTGGTGGTGGCGTTAGCAGAGGTGGAGGAGGATTCGGGGGAGGTGGTCGCCGACGCTGATGGAGGAGGGGCTACTCTAGAGGCGAAAAGCGACTTGCCGCTGCGCGGATACCGCAGAACTCATGAACACTGGGTGTAACGCACATAAGATCATGAATTCTGCGGTCCCGCGTTTTTTGTTACAGGAGTTACTTTCCGTAGGCTTGAACAAAAAGTCAGATACCACCTGCTTTAGCAGCGTGGAGTTTCAAATTTGCGCTAGAGTGCGCCCTGAAACCTTATGAGTTGATACCCCCTGCTTCAGCAGCGTGGAGTTTTCAACTTCTCGCTAAAACCGCAGTAAGAAGCTGCTCAGTAGCGGAAAATTGAAATTCCACCCTGCTTAAGCAGGTGGTATCTGACCTTTTTGTGCAAAGCTCTTTCCGTAGGTCCATACAAAAGTAAGACCAGTACTAAGTCTCCTAATATACATCTTATAAACCTCATGTACCCTTCAAGACAGAAGTGCTACAATTTCGCCCGCAGGTTTATTCTAGTTAGGCATTTCAGAGGGTTTCCTCCTGCTCTGTGTTTTCCCCCAGGCACTCGTGGAGAGAGACATCTAAAGATCATCTAAGGTGTTACGATGGGTCCCTTCATCTCCCCCCGGGTACCTTTATCTAAAGGTTTACGCGAACCTAAGTCTATTCGTGCGCGTAGTTCCCGACTCCTAATCCAATCACTGATTTGTGTTCTAATCTTTGGAGCTCTATCGAGTCTTCAATCTTCCACCAGTGCGCAACCCATCGCAAAACGTATTCTGATTGTGACCGGATACAACCCCGGTCATCCAGCCGTAACCACCATTCTTCAAAGTGTCACTGGAACGATCAGAGCTGGATCCAAATCTCCCGTCGAGTTTTTCTACGAATTCCAGGAAAACCTGCGTATCCCCAGCGCCAAGTACGAGCCAGAGATGGTTACGTATTTTAAAAAGAAATACGACGGCGAAAGAATCGATCTCGTATTAACCCTTGGTGCAGCGCCCACGAAGTTCTTCCTCGACCACGAAACAGTCTTGTTACCGGGAACACCCAAGGTCTTCTACTTCCACGATCAGCGTGAGGAACAAGCTCGCAGTTTTTGGCCCAGGATTACAGGAGTTTGGGCCAATTTGGAATTAACAAAAACTCTCGACTGCGCAATCGCTCTACAACCTGACACGCGAAATGTGGTCGTAATTTCAGGAAGCTCCAAGCAAGACGAATATTTACGAGATGAAGCAAAACTCTCGTTTCGCAACAGTGAGTCTAAGTTTCGCTTCACTTATTTAACCGATCTAACGACCGACGAACTCAAAACTTCGGTCTCAAACCTTCCACCAAACACCGTCATTATTTATCTATCCTTCTTTGTTGATAAAGGAGGCCACAGCTACTCCGGTCCGGAGGCGTTACGACTTTTCGCACCTCTTGCGAATGCTCCGATCTTCGGTATTTCCGATACCTATATGGGTGCTGGAATCGTCGGCGGTGCCCTTCTGGACTTTGAAGCCCTTGGCAAAAGAACGGGTGAAGCTGTCGTCAGAATAATGAACGGTGAAAAGGCGGAAAACATCCCACCGCAAACTATTTCCACCACTCTGAAGTTTGATTGGAAAGAATTACGTCGTTGGAATCTCGACCCGCAAAAACTTCCCCAAGGTGCAGCAGTAATCAATGTAGAGCCAACTTTCTGGAGTCTCTACAAGTGGTACGTGCTGATTGCTCTGGGCGCATTTCTGATTCAAGGGTTCCTGATTGCGAGACTTCTGGTTACGCGCAATCGTCGCCGGCAGGCTGAGCTGGAAAGCAATCGACTCGCGCTGCTCGCCGCCAACGAACACAAACGCCTCGACGAAGTTGTCTCAAACGTTCCCGGAGTAGTATGGGAAACCAGATTTGATCTTCAGACTGGTGAGCGACGAACCACTTTTGTGAGTGAGCAAGTCGAGAAGATGCTTGGTTACTCCATCGACGAGTGGTTGTTGAACCCAGGCTTCGCTTTGGATCTTGTGCATGAGGAAGATCGTGAAAGAGTCGCTCGTGAATCGGAAGGACTGGTGAAAGGAAACAAAGAAGGAGTCTGTCAGTTCAGGTGGCTCACCAAGGATCGCCGCACCTTATGGGTTGAAGCCCACCTTGCTCCGATAATTGACGACGCAGGTCAAACAATCGGCATACGCGGTGTAACGCTCGACATTACTGGACAACAACGAGCAGAAGATGCTCGCAAACAAAGTGAAGAAAGAAGTCGCGCATTACTGGAAGCAATTCCCGACTTGATGTTCCTCCAAACCAAAGAGGGCATTTATCTCGACTTCCATGCGAAAGACCTAAAGGATCTAGCTGTGCAGCCGGAACTGTTTCTGGGAAAGAGCATGCACGACGTTCTGCCTTCGCAGTTATGCGAGGCGTTTGCCAACGCATTCGACAAGGCGCTGAAAAATGAGGGTCCACAAATCGTGGAATACGAACTTCCACTTAACGGAACTCATAAGTGGTTTGAAGCACGAATCGTCCTAACCAATGACAATTTACTCACCCTTGTTCGTGATGTGACTTCGCGTAAACAAGCCGAAATATCCTTAACTGAAAATCGCGCACAACTGGCTGGAATTATCAGTTCAGCCATGGACGGGATTATCACGGTCGACTCGAGTCGAAGGATCATTCTTTTCAACACGGCCGCCGAGAAACTATTTCAATGTTCCGCTCAGGAAGCACTGGGTAAATCAATTGACGAGTTAATTCCTGAACGTTATCGAGAGCCAAACTGGCCTGCGTCTTCAGGGGCAAAAAGAAAACGTACGACTGCTGAGTTGTTGGGTGTCCCAGGAGATCTGTATGGCCTGCGCGCAAATGGCGAACAGTTTCCGATCGAAGCCTCGATCTCACAGATCGAACTGAATCAACAAAAGTTTTATACAGTAATCCTCAGAGATATCACGGAAGCAAAGCGAGTCGTCGACGCACTTCGAAACAGTGAAGAGCGTTTCAGCAAGGCTTTCAAGTCGAATCCACAACCAATGTCATTGACTACAATCGGCAGTGGCCTCTACGTGGACGTTAACGACAGTTTTCTAAACATGAGCGGTTACACGCGCGAGGAGATCCTGGGCCATACTTCCATCGAGCTTGGAGTCTGGGGAACGCGAGAGGCACGTCGCGATTTCATTAGCAGACTCGATGTCCAGGGTTCACTGGTAAATGTTGAAACCAGATTCCGCACAAAGAACGGCTCGTTTCGAGTTCTGCTGTCGTCAGCGGAAAGAATAAACATCGATGGACGAGAATGTCTGTTGATGGCCTCCAGCGACATCACTGATAGCGTCGCGGCACAGCAAGCGTTGCGCGAAAGCGAAGCGCGTTTCCGAAACATGGCCGATACGGCGCCGGTAATGATCTGGATTTCTGATGACAATAAACAATGTACCTATTGCAATAAGCAATGGCTGAGGTTCACCGGTCGAACCATGGACAAGGAAATGGGTGATGGCTGGCTAGAAGGCATACACAGAGACGATCTCGAGCGTTGTTTGAATATCTATACCACCAGCTTCAACGATAGACGACCGTTTGAGATGGAATACAGACTTCGGCGGCATGACGGTAGCTATCGCTGGGTTTTTGACTGTGGTGCACCAAGAGTCTCGGTAGACAATGTTTTTCTTGGATATATCGGCTCATGTTTGGACATCACGGAACTTAAGGAGTCGGAAGGAAACTTAAAGACCGCCCTTGAAGAGCTACGGGAACTAAAAAACCTGCTGGAAGCTGAAAACATTTACCTCCAGGAAGAACTCCAGATGGACCAAACATTTGGAGAGATTGTCGGCCATAGCGATGCGATCAAGTACGTGACATTCAAGATCACTCAGGTGGCTCCCACTGACTCAACTGTTTTGATCACTGGAGAAACAGGCACAGGGAAAGAATTGGTGGCTCGTGCCATTCATGGCGCCAGTTCGCGAAAAGATCGAGCATTGATAAGGGTGAACTGTGGCGCTCTCGCACCCACCTTGATCGAGAGCGAATTGTTTGGTCATGAAAAAGGTGCATTCACGGGAGCGGCGGCCCGTAAATTAGGTCGCTTCGAGCTTGCTGACGGCGGAACGATCTTTCTTGACGAGATCGGAGAGTTACCACTTGAACTTCAAGTGAAGTTGTTACGAGTTTTACAGGAAGGTGAATTCGAGCGCCTCGGTGGAACAAAAACAATTAAGACTGATGTCCGCGTGATAGCGGCAACTAATCGAAACGTAAAAGCCGACGTAGAAGAAGGAGTTTTTCGCGAAGACCTTTGGTATCGTTTGAATGTCTACCCGATTACAGTTCCGCCGCTGCGCCAACGTAAGGAAGACATCCCACTTTTGGTCGAACACTTTGTGGCCAAGTATGCTAAGAAGTTCGGAAAAACCATCACCTCGGTTTCACCAAGAGCAATGCTGAGTCTGCAGGCGCACTCCTGGCCAGGTAATATTCGTGAGATTGCCAATGTAATTGAGCGTGCAGTAATCCACACATCTTCTACCGTGCTGAATGTTGTCGATCGCTTTGAGCAGACGCCGGAAGAACTGGGTACTGAAGTAAAGACACTCGAAGAAGTGGAACGCGATCATATTTTGAAAACCCTCGAAAACACCGGTTGGCGCATTGAAGGTGCCTACGGTGCCGCGAAAGCATTGGGTCTCAACCCAAGTACCTTACGCACCCGAATGTTGAAGCTCGGAATACAGCGGCGACAAGCCACCTACGTGTGAATTTCCTCTTCTCATAAGATCTTAATAATCCATCAGTTATACGAAAGCCAGTAGTAGTAGCCCCCACTTTAGGGGGCTGCTCCGTGGAATTTCACGGATCCCGTGGAATGCCGCGGGATAAGTGATCGCTTATGGCTCCATAAAGTCCACTAAAGGATTGGTAAACTACTTAGAATAAAGGCGTAATAGAAACACAAGTAACGACTAAGAGCTTGTGCACAGTAGTTGCCCTCATCAGGCTATCGGTCAGTCGACAATTTTCCCTTTTCAGGTCATGGGCAAGCAGGGAGCTCAAAGAGTCGAACTGTATCTGATGGAATTAACTGTCTCCCCTTGGTGAACGACGTGATAGTGACAACTACCCGAATTACCGTGCACCCAGAGAAACGAACAGAACTTCTTCAGACTATCGGACGCCTGGTTGAACCAATTGCCGGCGCAAATGGTTGTCGAACGTTTCGTTTCTACCTTGATGCAGAGGATGAGAACTCCTCAATGCTCTTCAGCGAGTGGGAATCTGAATCAGACTTGAATCGCTACATGCGATCCAATGACTTCGCGATTCTCAGAGGCGCAATTACTGTTCTGAGTATTCGTAGTAGCGAGTCACGAGCATTTGTTACGTCGCAAACGCAAAGTCTCACCAAGACCGGGTGAGCAGGGTCGCAGACTACGCGGCTCCCACAGTCTTAACTTAACAGGATACCCTTTACCCTTATGCGAACCCCTTCAGTGCGGACCGAGTGGCGCTATCAAGCGCAACGAAAGTGGACACCCAAAATGCTCTCCAGTGCGGAAGAACAGGTTGAGACTGCGACTGCCTTTCAAAAAAGCCATGCCTCAGACGAGTTCCTCAGCGCAATGGTCGACGCCTGCGTCTCTAACGTAGCAGTACTCAACGAATCAGGAACCATCCTCTACTCGAGCAAAGCGTGGAGTTCGTTCGAACACGTCCACCTCTTGCCAAATTGTTGCAGACGATTGAGCGAGTCAGATTTCGACGAGAACGCTGACGTCACACTCGCCGAGGATATTGAGCAGATCGTTTTTGGGAAGGAAACTGAATTTCACCGACAGTATCACTGCGATTCCCTGGCCCCTCATTCTGCGTTCGTGATGCACGCTGCGCGTTTGAACCTGCCGGGCTCCACTTTCAGAGTCCTGTTGACTCATGAACAGCTCGCTCCGGTTCGCGAAGATTTCAGCGACAGTCAAAAACGTCTGATTGAACTATTAAGCACTACCCGAATTCTCTCGTGGGAGAGCAAAGTGGAGGGGTTGTGCTTTGATTATGTGAGTCAACAAGCTCTTGAGATGTTGGGCTATCCAATCGATTTATGGTACGAACCTAATTTCCTTGCCTCACACATTCATACAGACGATCTTTACAAGGTACTGGCGGCCTATCAAAAACAGACTCTCATCGCCGAACACTTCGACTTGACGTTTCGGATGGTGGCTAACGATGGCAGCGTGGTGTGGGTACAAAACCTCGTGAGTGTTGTGCGTGACGCTGGTAAGAGTCCAAAACTACGCGGCTTCATGATCGACATCACCGAACGCAAACGCGCCGAAGTGGCTTTGAAGGATTTAGGTGGACGACTAATCGCTGCCCAGGAAGAAGAACGGCGCCGCATCGCTCGCGAACTTCATGATGATTTCAACCAACGTCTCGCTGTTCTTTCAATCGAGATTGAACAGCTGGGACAGAAAATTCAGAAACCGCTTAGCCTGCGGCGCAACGTCGCAAGGCTTCAGAAACAAGCCCAGGAAATCTCAGCAGAAATTCATCGCTTGTCGTACAAGCTACATCCCTCCAAGCTTGATCATCTTGGTTTGATGGCTTCGGTAAAGAGTTTGTGCAATGAGATTTCTGAAAGCGGAAAACTGACTGTTAGGTTTCAGCAAACCGGGTTCCCCGCAAATCTGCCGAAGGAAACAACGTTATGCCTGTTTCGAATTGTGCAGGAGTGCTTGCGCAACTGCGTTAAGCATAGTCAGGCTGAAGCGGTCCACGTGAAGCTAGCCAGGACTGAGGATGAAGTGCGCCTGTCGGTTTCAGATAATGGCGTTGGATTTGAAACCAAGTCAGAAGTGATGGAAAGAGGCCTGGGTTTCATAAGCATGAAAGAACGATTACATATCCTTGGAGGTGAGATTGAAGTCCACTCCAAACTACAGCGTGGCACCCGAATAGAAGTTCGAATTGCAGTTACTCCGGAAGCAAACGCAGACGCGAGTAACTAGTGCTGATTAATTCCCTTACTTGTTCTAAACAAATTCCCCAAGGTTTTCGGAGGCCCTATGAAACATCCCCGTATAATTCTCGCCGATGATCACACTATGATGCTGGATGCGCTTGAGAGTTTGATTAAGCCCGAGTTTGAAGTTGTCGGTAAATTCGCCGACGGACAGGCCCTTGTCGAAGGAGCAGCAAAACTAGACCCGACAGTTATTGTGCTCGACATCGGTATGCCAACAATGAACGGTCTCATTGCAGGCCAACGTCTCAAGCAAACAATGCCGTTAGTGAAGTTGGTCTACCTGACCATGAACCACGATCCCGACATGGCCGGCGAAGCATTTAGATTGGGTGCTTCGGCCTTTTTGCTAAAGAATTCTGCAGCAGGTGAACTGCTACGTGCTTTACGCGAAGTTGTGCGTGGCGGATTTTATGTTACGCCGTTGATGACTAAAGGCATGGTGGGTTCAGTAGTACAGAACTTCAAACGCAGGAAGAGCAACAGCAATTTGACGTTACGACAGAAGGAAGTTTTGCAATTGCTGGCTGAAGGCCGATCAATGAAGGAGGTCGCGTTTGTTCTCAATGTCTCGCCACGAACCGTGGCATTCCACAAATATACGATGATGGAGCACCTGCAGATTAAGAGCAGCGCCGAGCTCATCGAGTATGCGATGAAAACTTCTCTCGTGGCAGCCTGAAATCTGTACTAACAGCGTTTACCTGTTACTTTTGCCAGTAGCAGAGTTTGCGGAAGATTTCTAAGCTTTCCTCGTCTTAGCTCCGAAATTACTCGACTCGTTCAGTTAGTTTGCGGGCCACGACTTCCGGGTCGTGATGTCCAACTAACGAATCAAAGGAGCACGGGGTGGCGCGCGCTAGAATATTGGTTGCTGATGATCACAAGGGTATTCGTGAGACTGTCGTTCATCTGCTCAACCGCGAATTTGATGTACTGGAAACTGTCAACGATGGCCGTGCATTGATCGAGGCTGTGCGTCGATTGCATCCCGACCTTTGCGTGGTCGATGTCTCGATGCCGATCATCAGCGGTATTGAAGCAGCCGCCAAACTCAAGAAAAACGGCAACCCTCCAAAATTAATTTTCCTAACAATTCATGACGATCAAGACTTCGTCGACGAGGCTTTTAACGCCGGAGCTGACGGGTACGTGATCAAGGGTCGAATGGCAGCTGATTTGATCCTTGCAGTTAAGGCCGTCCTGGGTGGACGAACATTTGTCTCAGCAATGGAATCCTCAAAACCTAAGCCATCAAACGCCTGAGTAGTTCCCTTCAGAATCTCAATAGATATTCCCACCAGCCTGGGTCGAGGTTAACACTCCGTTGTTTACATTGAGCGTATAGGCTACTCCACCGCTACCTGACCAGCTTGAGAGATTGAAAGTGCCCCCTTGTGGAACTTTATAGACACCGATGTTGAGATACGTTAGCGGGATTTTGTCCGCTAATACCTGGGCTGGACCAGGCGCCTGGAGAAAGTAAGCAGCGCCAGTTCCAACCATCGTTGCCGAACCGTTTGGCATCACCAGCAAGGCTGTCTCCTCATCAATGCCGATGCCTCTTGGCTGCGTGGCCCAACCGTTATTTACGATGCGTGCCAGAAACGTGATATCTAGTTCAGATCTGAGTCACCGCCTCGAGGGTATTCGTTAAGCAGAAGCGAGATTCGGTTCTGTTTTTGCAGCGCTCGCTGAGTTACCGCCATTCAGACGCGCGGAGCGCCGGGCCAACAACGCTACAGGCAACCCAACCAAAACAGCGTGACCAACGATTTCAGTGATCATGATCGACAAGCGTGGCAGCGTTCCTCGTTGGCCAATTGCCGACAGGGGCAGAATCAAGTATTTCATTCCAAAGTATGCGGCGACGCCATACAAGAGTCCGCTCACCACGGCATAGCGCAGTAATGCCGGCAATACAAGAG
>Ga0068860_100002914_pt1 | contig 17723 bp, 16 predicted proteins | sample KBSSwiS32_FD_66597 | JGI IMG/M metagenome (GOLD analysis project Ga0068860, IMG submission 66597) | Switchgrass rhizosphere microbial communities from Kellogg Biological Station, Michigan, USA - KBS Switchgrass S3-2 | ecosystem: Host-associated > Plants > Roots > Rhizosphere > Soil ... | reverse complement strand
GGTTCAAAATAGCGGTATTCATCAAATACATCATAGTTAGGCAGGCAGGTTTTGTGAGCAACCCCTTTTATTTCTTTTTCATATAACAGGAAGGCGGCATTAAAAAGGTTTTTGCCTTCTCTCACAGGATTGCGGTCCGGGGCACCGATGATTACGCCAATTGTATCGGTATACTCTTTGATAGCCTCAATGCTTTCATAACATTTATTAATAAAGTCATTGAAATCGAGAAAATCCCTGGCAGGGTATCCGCAAATACACATTTCGCTGAAAACAATTAAATCCACCTGCTTAGCCTTCGCAATTTTTATTGCCTCAATGATCTTATGAGTATTACTTTCAAAATTGCCAATATGATAATTCTGTTGCGCAAGAACAATTTTCATCATACAAAATTAAGAGAATAATTATTGACAGATTTTGAAGTGGCAGGATCCCGATGTTATGTCATTTGTTTTTACCTGTGTTAGAAGTAAGGATGAATTATTTTATTTTATGATATTTATTTTGGGATTTATTTTGTGTCTAGATGACCACGACGTATATCGGTTGCTTCGGTCAAAATTCATAAATATGGTGGTTTTCTAACTTCGTATTTTCTTTAATTACTTTTCTTTTTATCAATATATTCCGCATGTTTACTATTTTACCGTAACTTCTTTCACCCCTTATGACGACCCATGCCAGGTCTTTGTCGTAAGTGATATTATTTATTCATAACACATACAAATATTAATCAATAAAATGGGGAAGGAAACAAACTATATTGAGACCAATAAGAAAACCTGGAATCAAAAAACTGAAGTTCATATCAAATCAGTTTTTTATGACAATGATAATTTTTTGAAAGGAAAATCCTCGCTGAAGGGCATTGAACTTGATTTACTTGGAGACATAGCAGGAAAAAGCATTTTGCATCTTCAATGCCATTTTGGACAAGACAGTATTTCATTAAGCAGATTGGGTGCAAATGTTACAGGGATTGACTTATCGGATGAAGCAATTAAAAGAGCTAAAGAATTTGCTTCACAAACCCATAGCCAAACCAAGTTTATTTTTTGTGATATCTATGATTTACCCAACTTTTTAGATGAACAGTTTGATATAGTATTTTCAAGTTATGGAACGATTTCCTGGTTACCGGACCTTGATACATGGGCGGAAATTATTTCACAGTATTTGAAACCTAACGGAAAGTTTGTCTTCGTAGAGTTTCATCCGGTAGTTTGGATGTTTGATGATGAATTTGATAAACCCGGATACAGTTATTTCAATACGGGTCCTTTGTTGGAAAGTGAAACAGGGACCTACGCCGATAAAGAAGCTCCAATTAAACAGGAATTTGTGAATTGGAATCATAGTATCAGCGAAATACTTAACAGCTTAATCAACCATGGGCTCGGGATCAAATCATTTAATGAATTTGATTATTCGCCCTATAATTGCTTTAAGCATACCATTAAAATAGAACCTGATAAATATAGAATTAAGCATCTTGATAATAAAATTCCAATGTTATATTCTATTCTTGCAACAAAGAAAAGCAATGATTAAGACCATTGGATCTGGTAGGGGCAATTAGCTAAACGTTTCCCTTATTTTTTCCCAGAAAGTCTTATCATTTTTATCTGGCTTTGGCTTGAAGTTTTCACTCTGCTGCATTTGTTCAAGCGTTTCTTTTTCATCGCCGGAGACATGCTGGGGGGTCCACACATTTACGTGGATAAGCTGGTCGCCCTTTTCATGAGAATTTATAGATGGAAAGCCCTTGCCCTTAAGGCGGAAAATTTTGCCGCTTTGAGTCCCGGGCGGAATTTTAATTTTTGCCCTTCCGTCAATGGTCGGCACTTCGGCCTGGGTGCCAAAAACTGCATCAGGAAATGAGATGTATAAATCAAAAGCAACATTTAATCCTTCCCTGTGTAACTGGGGGTTTGATTCTTCTTCAATTAATATAATAAGGTCGCCGGGGCCACCTCCACGCTCTCCCATATTACCCTTTCCGCTCATGCTTAACTGCATTCCTTCCTGGACTCCTGCAGGAATATCGAGAGTTACGGTTTCTTCACCGTATACTCTTCCTTCACCTTTGCACACTGTGCACTTACTGGTAATTACCGAGCCTTCCCCATTACAGGTGGGACAGGTATTTACCGTTTGCATTTGCCCGAGAAAAGTATTCTGAACCCTTCTTACCTGGCCGTTTCCACCACAGGTACTACAGGTCTGCATGCTGTTTTTATCTTTAGCCCCGGAGCCTCCGCACGTATGGCAGGAGATGTATTTTTTTACTTTTATGGTTTTTGTAGCGCCCCTGGCAATTTCCTCGTAATTTACTTTGATCTTTACCCGCAGGTTACTGCCTCTTACGCCTCTGCTTCTTGAAGAACGGCCACCACTTCTGCCTCCACTGAAGAAACTTCCAAATACATCGTCGCCAAAGATGTCACCAAACTGGCTGAAAATATCCTCCATATTCATGTCGTGGCCGGAGAATCCGCCACCACGACCCGAAGCGAAAGCACTATGGCCATACCTGTCATATTGCGCCCGCTTATCCGGATCACTAAGCACTTCGTAGGCCTCTGCAGCTTCCTTAAACTTTTCTTCGGCAGTATGATCGCCGGGGTTCCGGTCAGGATGATGCTGCATCGCTACTTTACGGTACGCTTTTTTTATTTCGTCGGCAGAAACAGACTTGCTTATACCTAAAATTTCGTAATAATCTCTTTTTGAAGCCATTGAACTTACCATACAATTTATTGTGATCTGCGTAAAAACAAAACATCCTCCGCTCGCAGATACGGATTATGTAAGATATATACCAGATTTTATTATTTACCAACGATTACTTTGGCAAATCGAATCAATTTATCATTAAGATAATACCCTTTTTCAATTTCATCAACCACTTTACCTTTCAGGTTTTCATCAACCGGAATTTCTGTAATCGCTTCATGCTTTTCAACATCAAAGTCGGTGTTAAGGCTTTCCATGGCCTTAAGACCCTGTGCCTGCAAAGTTTTGCGGAGTTTATTAAAAACCAGCTGAACACCTTCTTTAACCTGGTCGATGTCGTTGGTTTCCTGCATTTGTCTTTCCGCACGGTCGCAGTCATCCAAAACCTGCAACGTGGAAATAATAACTTCTTTACCGGCGGTTTGTATCAATTCCAGGCGTTCCTTTGAAGAGCGTCTTTTGTAATTTTCAAATTCAGCGGCTAAACGCAGGTATTTATCTTTCTGCTCTTCCAGGTCAGCTTTCAGTTTTGTAACCTCATCATCAGGAATGGGTGCCTCAGCAATATCTACCTGTTCATCAGGGTTAGCAATTTCATCCTTCGAAAAATCTTCTCCCTTTATTCGACTATCTGCACTTAAATCCTTAGTATCTTTTTTATTTTTTTCCATAATTTAAAATTGGCTGCAAAGGTAGCATTGTCAAACTTTTTGCCAATAACAAATATTAGACAAAATGACACTGAAATGGATTGATGAATTTATAAAATGTTAAAATCACCGGGATTATATCACTAACAATCCCTTATTTGCCATTTTATCTTCAATTCTGCTCTCCGCCAAGGGTGGGCTGCCCCCGCTGGTGTCCTTACCAACCGGCGACAATTGGAATGCGCGGTTTTAATTTCAAAAATATTTTCTTTAAAATTCAGTAATTTTAGAAACATACTCTTTCATGGAAACATATGGGAAAATATTGCTATTTGCTATGCCGGTTTTTTTGGCATTGGTGCTTTTAGAAAAATGGTACGGTTGGTACAAGGGAAAGGATACCGTAAGACAAATGGATATGATCTCAAGTCTTAGCTCCGGAATTACCAATGTAACCAAAGATGTTCTTGGACTTAGTTTGGTAATCATCAGCTACGACTGGCTGGTTGATAAAATTGCCCTCATTCACATCAAACCCGGGATATGGGTTTATGTTGTTGCATTTGTCGCCCTTGACTTTGCGGGGTATTGGGTACACCGTATCTCGCATCATTACAATCTTTTTTGGAACAATCACATTATACATCACAGCAGCGAGGAATTTAATCTTGCCTGCGCTTTAAGGCAAAGTATTTCACAGATAATAAAGATATTTGCAATCTTCCTGTTGCCTGCCGCATTGCTTGGAGTACCTGCCACTGTTATTGCCATTGTAGCCCCCATTCAATTGTTTGCCCAATTCTGGTATCATACACAGCACATCAATAAAATGGGCTGGCTCGAAAAAGTTATTGTAACACCATCGCATCATCGTGTTCATCATGCCATTAACCCCGAATACATCGATAAAAACTTTTCCCAGATCTATATAATATGGGATAAGCTTTTTGGAACTTTCCAGGAAGAATTGCCGGATGTTGTTCCGGTTTATGGGATCACGAGGCCTGTAAGAACATGGAATCCGGTTAAAATAAATTTCATGCACTTATGGCTGCTGATAAAAGATGCGTGGCATACTAAAAAATGGAAAGATAAATTAAGAATATGGCTCATGCCAACAGGCTGGCGCCCCGGGGATGTTGCTGAGAAATTCCCGGTTTATAAAATTGAGGATGTCTATAATTTTGATAAATATTCACCTCAATATTCGGCCGCGTTGCTAACCTGGTCATGGATACAATTGTCAGGGCTGCTAATGACGATCTCTTATCTTTTTGCAAATATTGCTATAATTGGAACACCGGGTATTTTCGTTTATGGTTTTTTTGTTTTTGTAACCGTTTACGCCTATAGCGAGCTTATGGATCGCAATCGCTATGCCCTGGTTTGGGAAGTAATTAAAAATATTTTTGGGTGCGCCATCATTTATAAAACCGGTGATTGGTTTGGAGCATCTGCTTTTTTCCCCGGAATAATTTATTCAATCATAGCCTGGTTTATAATATCGACACTTGTAACAGCCTGGTTTGTTTTTATTGAATTTAAATCCGAAAAAAAACTTTCGGTATCGTTGAAATAATTTTCATACATGCGGTGGTGTTATTTCACCATTGACCGTTCTCCATATCCTGAGCGGGTTTCCATCTTTTAATTCATCAGGTAAAAATTCATTAGGCCAGTTTTGGAATGCAAGCGGGCGGGCAAAGCGCTTGATGCCATCTGCGCCAACTGATGTAAACCGGCTATCAGTTGTGGCTGGAAAGGGGCCACCATGCTGCATGCTGAGACATACTTCAACGCCTGTTGGAACTCCATTACAAATTAATCTTCCGCAAATATTTTTTATTGCATCAACAAGAGATTCGTTTTCATTGAGATCATCAACGGTTGCCATTAGGGTCGCAGTAAGCTGACCTTCCAGGGCTTTCGCAACGGCCAGCAGTTCATGACTATTTTTACATTGAATGACGAGTGAATAAGGTCCGAAAACTTCCTCGTGCAATAATGGATTTTCTAGGAAAATTTGTCCGGAAGTTGTTACAATCGTTGGCAAACCTTCATTCTCCTTTGCAGTCATACCGGACACCGCCACCTCATGAACATCATTTTGATTCAAAGCTTTTTGTCTCTTTTCATTAAAGGCTTTTGCTATACCGGGATGCAACATCGGGCCGGGCGAAATGCCTTTAATCTTTTGCGCCAGCATAGCAATAAATTTATTTAACTCATCGCTTTCAATTCCGAATATCAATCCCGGTTTTGTGCAAAACTGCCCAACACCCAGCGTAATGGAGTTTACATACATAGCGGCAATTTCATCACAGTCGGCTTTTAATTTCCCGGGCAGTAAAAAAACAGGATTTACACTTCCCATTTCTGCAAAAACAGGGATGGGCACTTTCCGTTGATTGCCCCAATCAAACAATTGTTTTCCTCCGGCGAATGAACCCGTAAACCCTACAGCTTTAGTTTGCGGATGGAGTACCAGTTGCTTTCCTGTTTCGATACCTGCGCCGTGAATATGTGTAAATATTCCTTTTGGCATATTGCATTTTTCTGCAGCATCCAGGATTAAGTCAGCTACCAATTGAGAAGTGTTCGCGTGGGCGGGGTGTGCCTTCACAATTACGGGGCAGCCTGCCGCAAAGGCACAAGCCGTATCACCGCCGGCGGTTGAATAAGCAAACGGAAAATTGCTGGAACCAAAAACAACAACCGGACCAAGGGGGATCATCATTTTCCTGATACCTGGCTTCGGAGGATTTCTTTTTGGATCTTCTATATCAATTCTTACCTGCATCCAGTCGCCCTTTTCGCAGGTCTCGGCATAATTCTTTAGTTGAAAAACAGTTCTTGTTTTCTCTGATTGCAAACGCCCATCGGGCAAATGCGTTTCTTCCATGGCCGTTGAAATCAATTCATCACCTGCATTTTCTAAATTCTGTGCAATGGTTCTCATAAAATGAGCACGCTGCTTTAAAGAAAATTTTGAAAAATCCCGCGCAGCGGTTGCCGCAATTTTCATAGCTTCATCAATTTCACCGGGCGAAGCATCTATAAATTTGTTAAGCATATAATTTCTTTAAAACAGGTATATCAAAAACTGTGCTTTATAATAAAAAAATAAATAAGATAAAAGAGATCAAATGAATTTTTCAGAATTTCAGGTACGCAAAGAATTATCACTATAAAATAACCTGGTTTCTTAAAAGGTCTTCAAAAGAATCTCTTTTGCGAATGAGGATAGCCTTACCATCTTTTACTAAAACTTCTGCGGGCTTTAGTCGTGAATTAAAATTCGAAGACATTTCAAAACCATAGGCTCCTGCATTATAAAATACAAGGAAATCACCTTCTTTAATTTCATTAATTTTCCTGTCCCATGCAAAAGTATCGGTTTCGCAAATGTTACCTACAATAGTATACGTAAGCGTAGGATCTTTTTCATTACTTATGTTTTCAATATTATGATAGGAATTGTAAAACATCGGCCTGATGAGATGATTAAATCCACTATCGACACTTGCAAAAATAGTAGCTGATGTTTCCTTAAGAACATTTACCTGTGTAATGAAATAGCCGGCCGCACTTACTAAAAATTTACCGGGCTCAAACCATACCTGCAAATGTTTATTATCGGGGTTTGGATGGTTGGCGAATGCTTCGCTGACTCTTTGCGCAAGCAATGAAATGTCTGTTTCAGTGTCGCTGTCTTTGTAAGGAACTTTAAAGCCTCCACCCAAATCAATAAACTCTAATTCTTTGAAATAAGGGATGATATCAAACAAAACCTCAACTCCCTTCATAAATACATCCGCGTCTTCAATGTCGCTCCCTGTATGTATTTGCAAGCCACGAATAAATAAGTCGTGTTGCCGTACCAATGCCAGTATCTTGTCAACCTGTTCCACCGGAATTCCAAACTTACTTTTATCGTGACCGGTGGAAATCTTCAGGTTACCCCCGGCTAAAATATTGGGGCGCAGGCGAATACCAACCGGGTAGTTATGTCCATAAGCTGCCCCGAATTTTCCCAGGTTAGACAGACTGTCAATATTGATATTAACCCCGAGGTCCTTAGCTTCTTCAATTTCGCTGAAAGCAATACCGTTGGAGGTATATAAAATTCTTTCCGGGTTAAAACCTGCGTATAAAGCCAGTTTCACCTCATTAACAGAACTACAGTCGATATTTGCACCAATGGATTTTATATAGCTGAGTATGTGAATATTGGTTAATGCCTTACACGCATAAAAGAATTTTGAATCCGTTTTTTCAAAAGCTCTTACAAGTTTGGCATGTTGTTCCGCAATTTTTTCTGCATGATAAATATATAGAGGGGTTCCATATTCCTTGGCAATGGCTGCCAGTTCCTTATGAGATAAGACCAGAGACATGATGCTAATTTGTTAATGTGATAATCAGCCAATCGGCTAATTAGCGGTTTTGATCCTCTGTTGTTTCAGCTTCGGAAGTCGCCCCGGTTTGTGTGACTTCAACCTTTGTAGCTTCAATAATTTCCTGGTTGAGCACTTCTCTAATCCTGGGAAGATCATCCGGGCTATTGATACCAAAATAATCCATGAAAGATTTTGAGGTTGTATAAATAAGGGGTTTCCCCGGCGAATCTTCATTTCTTCCCGCGATAATTACAAGGTCTTTCTCCAGCAACTTCTGCACGGCATAATCGCAGTTGACACCCCTGATAATTTCAATTTCAGATTTTGTCACCGGTTGTTTGTAGGCAATTATAGAAAGGGTTTCCAGCGACGCCACAGAAAGTTTTTTTAGAAATTTATCGCCGTTAAGCTGCGCAATGGTTTTATGAAATTCCTTTTTAGTTAGAAATTGCAAGCCTCCCCCGCTTTCAACCACCTCGAAAGGATAAAACTCTGATTCATATTTTTCCTTAATTGTATGGATCGCCGCCTCTACCTGCTCTATGGAAGCGCGGTCTTCGATAAATCCCATGGCATTATTTACAAGCTCAGCCAGGTCATTGGAGTTCAAAGGTTTTTCGCTCGCAAAAATTAACGCTTCAATGTGAGGGATTATTAAACTTAGATCCATACCCCAACCCCTAAAGGGGCTATATTATTTAAGATTTAAAATTCCCAATTCCCCTTTAGGGGTTAGGGGTTCCTATCCCTGCAATGCTGCCGCGCCACTTACAATTTCTGTAAGTTCAGTTGTAATGGCAGCTTGTCTTGCACGGTTGTAACTTATTTTTAAAGATTTCAAAAGTTCTTCTGCGTTTTCAGTGGCTTTGTCCATTGCGGTCATTCGGGCACCATGCTCACTGGCATGTGCATCCAGTATTGCTTTATACAGTTGCGTATTCAATATTTTCGGCATAAGTTCTTCAATCAACGTATTTTTATCCGGTTCAAAAATAAAATCAGCTTTTACTTCTCCTTTCCTTTTTTCTGTTTTCTTAACGGGGAGAAATTGTTCAACCGTAAATTTCTGGGTAGCCGCATTTTTAAATTCACTATAAACAAGTTCTACAGCATCTACTTCACCTTTTGTAAAAAGGTCCCGTACAAATTTTGAGGCGGCAGCTACATTTTCAAAGCTGAGATCAGAAAAAATATGCCAGTATTGATCAATTACCCTGAATTTATTTTTTGAAAAATGCTCATATCCTTTTTTTCCTAAAGTCATGAGTTCGGCGTTACCTTTTGCTGACACAGTGCCGTATTTTTCTTTTATGACCTGCTTCGCCAGTTTAATAAGATTACTATTATAACCGCCACAAAGTCCCCTGTCGCTGGTGATGACAATTACCAAAACCTTCTCTACCGGCCTTACCGCAGCCAGGGTCATTTTTATGTCGCCTTCTGCATTGCTTACAATATTGCCAAGCATTTCCTGGAGCTTTTGAGCGTAAGGTCTCATTTGAATAATAGCCTCCTGGGCCCTGCGCAATTTAGCGGCGCTCACCATTTTCATTGCCTTGGTTATCTGCTGGGTGCTTTTTACACTTTGGATACGGTTTCTTACCTCTTTTAATGCTCCGCTCATACTTTTTACTTATGGGCTGCAAAGTTAAGTGAATGCATGTATAAAACCATCCATAAGATTAGATTAAGAACACGCCAAAAAGCCAGTACCCCCTCCTGCGCATTATTTACAACGAAATTTGTGGCCGAAAAGCAAGAAGCAAGCCCATCCTTTGCCGCTCAATTCTTATCTTATACAATATTTCTGATGGGTACGACTTACAAAAAAATCTTTTTAATTTTTGGACTAAGCCTTATTAATGCATGACTATTTATGGGGTTCAATTGGAGACCCGTAACTATATCATCATGTTTCGCATAAGAATTATCCGCAACAAAAAACAATAAAATCACGAAAGTTTTATCCTAATTTTACTGCCACAAAAACGATTGCATCTTAAATCACAAACTCTGATAAATGAAATTTAAGTGGTGGAAAATATTGTGCATAACACTTTTGTTTTTCACCTTTATTGCAGGGTTTTTAGTAAGAGTGCCTCACATCGGCAATCTTTATGAAAGCATCCGTAACTTTTTCTTTCATGTACCCATGTGGTTTGCTCAAATAGTGTTACTTACACTTTCATTGGCATACTCCATTTCTTACCTGCGCACTCAAAATATCAAACACGACATATATGCAGCAGAGTTTGCAAAGACCGGAATTATATTTGGGATTTTGGGCCTGGGTACAGGATCAATTTGGGCGAGTTATACCTGGGGTGAGCCCTGGAGCAATGACCCAAAGCAGATAGCTGCTGCGATAGCTGTATTAATCTACTTTGCATATATCGTACTAAGGGGCTCCATGAATGATATAGATAAAAAAGCCAGGATAAGTGCTGTCTATAATATTTTTGCATATTTTATTTATATACCACTGATAATGGTCTTGCCGAGGCTCGTTCAGTCACTTCATCCCGGCGGTATGGAAGGTGCTAAAGGCGGTGGTAATCCTGCGTTGGGTGGCGGAAGTCTCGATTCTACAATGAGAATGGTTTTCTGGCCCGCTGTAACAGGCTGGGTACTTTTAGGAATTTGGATCAGCAGCCTCAAAATAAGACTGGGCTTACTGGTCAATAAAAATTTAATTAATGATTAAAAAGTATTATAAGCACCTAATCCTGTACGTTATACCTTCATTCTTCAGCTTTTTATTGTTTGCACAACCTCCTGCAGATTCTGCCGGGGCAGGAATGAACAGTATTATGAGAAGTCATGACAAAATATATGTTGTAATGGCTGTTTGTATTACGATTCTTGTTATTCTTTTTTTATACCTCATAAGAATTGACATAAAAGTATCAAAAAAAGAGAAAGTACTTTAATCCACTTCGAATAAATACCTAACACAGAAGTTATTAAAAAAATAAATGATAAGTTTGATTCATAATAAACCTAAAATAAAATTTTATGTCGTCCGCGGTACCATATAGTTTTTTCCAGAGTGTCGAAAGGAGTTTTGATAAGGCTGCCATTTTCACTAATTGGGATCCCGGCATTCTTGAGCAGATTAAGCAATGTAACAGTGTTTATCAGATGCGTTTCCCGATAAAAAGGGAGAGCGGTGAAATTGTAACGATTGAGGCCTACCGTGTACAGCATTCCCATCACAAAACCCCTTGTAAAGGTGGTATCCGTTTTAGTGAATCTGTAAACCAGGATGAAGTAATGGCACTTGCGGCGCTTATGACTTATAAGTGTGCCATAGTAAATGTCCCTTTTGGTGGCGCTAAGGGAGGAATTAGAATTAATCCCCGTGAATATACCCGTTATGAATTGGAAAAAATTACCCGGCGTTATACTGCGGAATTGATCAGGAAAAATTTTATAGGCCCTGGCACTGATGTCCCTGCCCCGGATTATGGAACAGGCGAAAGAGAAATGGCATGGATACTTGACACGTATGTTGCGATGCATCCGGGAGAAATTGATGCGGCAGGTTGCGTAACAGGAAAACCGGTGACCCAGGGGGGAGTACGGGGTAGAAAGGAAGCAACCGGCCTGGGGGTTTTTTATGGCCTGAACGAGGTTTGTAGTATGCCTTCGGTAATGACCAAACTGGGCCTTAGTGTAGGCGTGAAAGGAAAACGCGTTTGTGTGCAAGGCTTAGGTAATGTTGGCTACCACACTGCGCTATTTTTTCAACAGGCGGGGGCAATTATAGTAGGATTAGCAGAATATGAAGGGGCTATATGGTCCAAAGTTGGGCTGGATATAGATAAAGTATGGTTGCATCGTACCAAGACCGGTTCCTTACTTGATTTTCCGGGAGCAGAAAATTTTGCAAAGAACGTGGATGCACTGGAAATGGATTGCGATATTTTAATTCCCGCGGCCCTGGAAAATGTGGTAAATGCTGAAAATGCATCCCGGATAAAAGCTAAAATAATAGGTGAAGCAGCAAATGGACCTCTTACTCCGGAAGCAGATGAAATACTTAATTTAAAAGGTACACTGGTTGTTCCGGATATGTACCTGAATGCAGGAGGTGTTACCGTAAGTTATTTTGAATGGCTTAAAAACTTAAGCCATGTTCGTTATGGACGACTTGAAAAAAGATTTACTGAAAATATGAATCAGCACATTCTCGGCCAGCTCGAAGAACTTACCGGCCAAAGTGTTAGTGCTATAGAAAGAGATTTTATTATGCATGGGGCTGATGAAGTTGATTTGGTAAGAAGCGGCCTGGAGGAAACGATGATAACGGCAACAAGGGAAATTGTTGACATCTGGCAGAAAACACCCGCCATACCAGATATGAGAACAGCGGCATATGTATGTGCTATAAATAAGGTGGCTACTTCATATGTTGAGCTTGGAATATTCCCGTAGAACAAGGTGCGAGGAATTATTATTCCGGGTAACCGGGGAATTTATCGATTTCTATAAATTGGTTGTCTGTTTTTTGAAACCCAAAACAATAACTGCCATTTGTGATTATAAGATAGTCAGCCGGAAGTGTAATGTGATAGCGCAGGATCTGTTCTAAAGTTTTTTCAGAAAGCGGCACCTTCATTTCTTTACATTCAATTATCATAAATGGAACGGCTGTCCTGCTGTAAATCACTACGTCACACCGCTTGATAAGTTCGCCCAACTTAATTTCTTTTTCAACTGCAATCAGGGAAGCGGGGTATTTTTTTAAAAGAACATAATGTATCATATTCTGGCGTACCCATTCTTCGGGGGAAAGGCGCAACCATTTTTTTCTTATTATATCAAAAATTTCGTCTACTCCTGACCGTTGCCTTATTTGTACCTGCTGTTTTGGGAATTCGATTTTAATCATTATCAGCTATCAGCTATCAGCTATGGGCTGCCAGCTTTCTGCAAATCTAAAGTCATCCCCGGTAATTCTTCGGGGTAAAATCTAAAATCGTATTTTTATTGTAATAATACGAGCGGGCGGATTTATAAGAATATGAAAACAAAAAAAGAAATAGTAAATAACTGGCTCCCGAGGTATACCGGCGAAATGCTGGAAAATTTTGGGGAGTACATTCTCCTTACAAATTTCAGTAACTACGTGAGGATGTTTGCCGACATGCACAATGTAAAAATTACCGGAATGGATAAACCTATGCAATGTGCAACTGCTGATAATATTACGATCATTAATTTTGGAATGGGAAGTCCGGGTGCTGCGACAATTATGGACCTCCTTAGTGCAATAAACCCCAAAGCAGTTTTGTTTTTGGGAAAGTGCGGCGGATTAAAGAAAAGAAATAAAATAGGTGATCTCATTTTACCAATTGCGGCCATACGCGGCGAGGGTACTTCTAATGATTATTTCCCCCCTGAAGTTCCTGCCCTGCCGGCATTCGCTTTGCAAAAAGCCATATCAACCACTATTCGTGATTATGCTTTTGACTATTGGACGGGCACAGTATATACAACCAACAGAAGAGTCTGGGAACACGATGACAACCTGAAGGCCTACCTGGAAAAGATCAGGGCATATGCGATTGATATGGAAACGGCGACCATATTTACAGTAGGGTTTTATAATAAAATACCTACCGGCGCATTATTACTGGTAAGCGATTCGCCCATGATACCAGAGGGAGTAAAAACTGCTGAAAGTGATGTGAGTGTTACAGAAAAATTTGTAGAAAGGCATTTAAAAATTGGAATTGATTCATTAAAGCAATTGATAAATGATGGGCTTACGGTACGGCACTTGAAATTTTAAGTATTGTGAGTTGTGAGCAGTCAGCTGTAAGCAGTCAGCCTTGAGCAGCCAGTTGTGAGTAATAAAGTGCCGCTGCGGTATTCACCATTCACCATTCACCATTCACATAATGACCTATCCCGTTCTTCAAATAAAAAATTTAAGTGTTGATTTTATAACAGATTCTGAAAAAGTTTCTGCAGTTAAAAACATTTCATTCGAAATAAACAAAAGTGAAATCGTCGCTATTGTGGGTGAATCCGGTTCGGGTAAAACGGTCACCTCTTTATCCATATTGCGGCTGCTTCCTTCGCCTGCACATTATAAAAAGGGGGATATCTTTTTTTCAGAACGGGGGCACGAACAGGAAAACCTGATGATATTGCCGGAAAAATCGCTTCGTAAAATAAGAGGAAATAAAATTTCCATGATTTTCCAGGAGCCTATGACATCGCTGAATCCGGTAAAAACCTGTGGCAGCCAGGTAATGGAAGCGATGATGCTTCATGAAAAAGCAACAGGCTCAATTGCCAGGCAAAAAACTATTGATCTTTTTAACCAGGTGAAATTACCTGATGCTACGGGTATGCTTAACCGTTATCCACACCAGTTAAGCGGGGGACAAAAACAAAGAATAATGATAGCGATGGCTATGAGTTGCAGTCCTTCATTACTGATAGCCGATGAGCCTACAACCGCACTCGATGTTACTGTTCAAAAAACAATCCTTGAACTAATTAGAGAATTGCAGCAAAAACAGGAAATGGGTGTGATGTATATTACCCATGATCTTGGATTGGTAGCGGAAATTGCCGATAAAGTAGTTGTGATGTACAAAGGAGAAATTGTAGAAAATAATACAGCAAAAGAAATCTTCTCTAATCCACAGCATCCCTATACCCGGGCATTGATAAATTGCAGGCCATCGGCATCCTCAAAAGGTAAACGCCTCCCGGTAATTAGTGATTTTTTGAGCGAGCCTGACGAAAACCCTGATTTGCGTGCAAAGGATTCTTTTTTTAAACCTCCCCCTGTAGACACGATTGAATCCTCAACAGAGTTATTAAAAGTTGAAAATCTTACGGTTTACTTTCCCGGTAAGAAAAGTTTTACCGGCAGAACATTGAACTATATCAAAGCTGTTGATGATGTGAGCTTTTCTGTTTCAAAAGGAGAAACCCTGGGCCTCGTAGGTGAAAGTGGTTGTGGAAAAACAACGTTGGGGCGGGCTTTAATAAGACTGATAGAGCCCACCTCAGGCAATATCTTTTTTAATAAAAAAAATATTGCTCACATACCCGCCGATCAATTCAGAAGAATGCGCAAAGATATCCAGATCATTTTCCAGGATCCTTATGGCTCTTTGAATCCAAGACTTACCATAGGGCAGGCAATCAACGAGCCCATGAAAATTCATGATATTCTGCCAACGGATAAGCAGCGAAAAGAAAAAATATTAAACCTGTTGCACAAAGTAGATTTAAAGCCCGAATATTTCAACCGGTATCCGCATGAATTCAGTGGTGGGCAACGCCAGCGTATTTGTATTGCAAGGGCACTTAGCCTGGATCCGGAATTTATTATTTGCGATGAGAGCGTATCTGCACTTGACGTAAGCGTCCAGGCGCAGGTGCTGAATTTATTGACTGACCTCAAAAATGAGCTGGGATTTACAACTATTTTCATTTCACATGACCTTGGCGTTGTACATTATATAAGTAACCGGATTATGGTAATGAATAAGGGCAAAATTGAAGAGACAGGATCAGCAGATGAAATTTATAATAATCCTAAAAGTCCGTACACCAGGAAATTAATTGCCTCGATTCCAAAAATGAATTTCTAAAGCTATTTTATCGCCCGGAAAAAGAGCAGGAATTTTTAATACAGTTTTTCAATACAAATTACTACCTTTGCACCCTTAAAAAAAAATCATGCCGTAACATGATAAGTGGCCAGCAGCATCCGGCACGTATCTCTGTACAAACTACAGTATTGGCATGTGACAATTAACTTTAAATCTATAATTGCACATGAAACTAAGTCAATTCAAGTTTGACCTCCCGCTTAACCTTATTGCCCAAACTCCTGCAAAGCGAAGAGAAGATAGCAGAATGATGGTTATTGAAAAGAAAACCGGTAAAATTGAGAACAAGCATTTCAAAGACATCCTCGATTATTTTGATGACAAAGATGTTTTTGTCGTAAACAACACAAAAGTTTTCCCTGCCCGTATGTATGGCCGTAAAGAGAAAACCGGTGCAAAAATTGAAGTTTTCCTTTTAAGAGAATTACATAAGCAAAACCGTTTGTGGGATGTGATTGTTGATCCGGCCAGGAAGATTCGTGTTGGGAACAAGTTATATTTTGGTGATAGCGATGAACTTGTTGCAGAAGTAATTGACAACACGACGAGCCGGGGAAGAACCATTCGTTTTTTATGGGATGGCCCTGAAGATGAGTTTAGGAAAATGCTTTATTTTATGGGGGAAACTCCTTTGCCAAAATATATTAAGCGCAAGCCTGATGAAGAAGATAAAGAAAGATACCAAACAGTTTATGCGAAACACGAAGGAGCTGTAGCTGCACCAACAGCAGGGCTTCATTTTAGCCCCGAACTTATAAAACGCCTCGAAATTAAAGGTATTCGCTTTGCAGAAGTTACACTTCATACAGGGTTGGGAACATTTCGCCCAATTGAAGTAGAAGATCTCAGTAAGCATAAAATGGATGCTGAATACTATAATATTGATGAAGAGGCGTGCCGCATTGTAAACAAAGCAAAAGAAACCGGTAAAAGAATTTGCTCAGTGGGAACAACGACGATGCGGGCAATGGAAACTTCCTTCACCGCACAAAAGTTATTAAAGCCCTCTGAAGGATGGACAAATCATTTTATACATCCTCCTTATAAGTTTAATATTGCAGATTCTTTGGTTACTAATTTTCATTTACCGAAAACGAGCCTTCTTATAATGACCTGCGCATTTGCCGGTTATGATCTTATTATGGATGCCTACAAAAAAGCCATTAAAGACAAATACCGCTTCTTCAGTTATGGAGATGCCATGTTGATTCTTTAAACCTAAAGACAAATACCGCTTCTTCAGTTATGGAGATGCCATGTTGATTCTTTAAACCTAAAGATTCTACAAATTGAAGCTCCTCTTGCAGGAGTTTTTTTATGCCTTATTGAATTTTTTGAAATAAATTAGTGAAACAATTGATATGAGAACGATTAATCAATGGCTGGATGAATATGGCGAAAGCCATAGAAATGAGACCAACAAACTGATTCACTGGATTTGTGTGCCTGCCATCTTTTTTTCAATTACCGGCTTACTTTATTGTATAAAATTACCACTACGTATCACCAGCTCTCTACAACTGAATGTTGCCATGCTTGTCTTGCTCCTTACCACTATTTATTATCTCACGCTTTCTTTATCTATTGGCATCGGCATGCTATTGTTTGGGTTTTTTTGCGTGGCCTTGTGTTATGTTATCGAAATATTTATTCAGATACCCTTATGGAAGGCTTGCATTATTATCTTCATTGCCGCCTGGATAGGCCAGTTCTATGGCCATAAAGTTGAACGCAAAAAACCTTCCTTTTTTAAAGACATCCAGTTTTATTGATAGGCCCTATGTGGCTGATGAGTTTCGTTTATAAGAAAATAGGATTGAGATATTGATCTGTGCTAATAATTAATAGAACCCCTAACCGCATAAACCGGTCAGGGATTTGTCAATCTGCAACCATTATAATTATACTTTTTCGGCATTTACAACGGCAACTCCAAATACTGTCGCACTTTGAATAATATTGCCAAAAAAGGGCTTGACCCTTTCAAACATCTTCATGCCTTCCGGATCATTATTTGCCAAAAGAAATACGCTGTTATTTCCAGCGTCCTTGAGTATGAGGCCATATTTTTGAATTAATTATTTCGGCCGACTGTATACTGCTGATATTGACGAATCCCATGCTTTTTATGTTCTCAATGAGAATAAACTGATCCCCGGGAATTGTAATTTTAAAGCGGTTTCTTCTTCATTGCTTTGTGCTGTTATATTTCCTGAAATCACTTTGCTATCGGGTACCCTGGCTGCTCCTACCATATCATTTTTAACTGGTGCAACTTCATGAGTACTTTT
>Ga0068860_100002910_pt1 | contig 17737 bp, 17 predicted proteins | sample KBSSwiS32_FD_66597 | JGI IMG/M metagenome (GOLD analysis project Ga0068860, IMG submission 66597) | Switchgrass rhizosphere microbial communities from Kellogg Biological Station, Michigan, USA - KBS Switchgrass S3-2 | ecosystem: Host-associated > Plants > Roots > Rhizosphere > Soil ... | reverse complement strand
TGATGAAGACCACATCGCCGCGGCCCGCAAACTTCGCGAAGTCGTCGCCAATTATGAAAAAGAGCGCGATCTGATCTTGATCGGAGCCTACGAGTCGGGTTCCGACCCCAATGTCGATTATGCCATCGAGAAAATCGAGGAGGCGAACACGTTTTTGAAGCAAGGCTTGCATGACAAGATCCATCTATCGGAGGCCGTAGAGGAGTTGAAGAATATCTTCTTATAGCATTAGGTTTCGAATCTAAATGATGTTTCGAGATTCGATATTCCAGATTCGAGATTCGATACCATGGCTAGAAAAAAGGAAAAATACCGCCTTCAACCGCTGTTAGATGTCAAAGAACGGCACAAGCGGCAGACGGAAATCGCGCTGAGCAAGGCCTTCTCAGAATTGAAGGCCGAACAGCAGAAGTTAGTCAAACTAGAGGCGGAAAAACAGGAGATCGTCGAGAAACGCCTACAGACGAGGCGCGAGATGTCGGAAATGGTTTCGATGGGAGAGAGCCGGGTCTCGGACTCGCACACTCGACTGGCCTTCTTGAAGAAACTTGCGGAGGACGAGGAGAAGAAAGACGAGGAGATCGTCGAGCAAAAGGAAGCGATCAAGCGCGCCGAGGAGAAATTAGCTCAAGCCAAACGGGACTATATCGACGCCTGTAAAGAAGTTAAAATTATGGAGAAGCACAAAGAGCTTTGGCAGAAAAAAGTGAAACAAAAATTGGAGTACCAAGAAGCCAAGATGATGAACGAGTTAGGCAATGTGATTCATCAAATTAGAAAAATGGATGGCTGAGATCCCTAATCTAAGAGCTCCAGAAAGTTGGATATTATGACAGATTCCGTCAATCGACCCAGTGCCAGTGAAGACGCCGCTCGGCTTGCCCAGCAGGCGCAAATGAAGAAAACCAAGCAAAGCGAGAAGGCGACCGAAAAGGGCGCCCAAAGCAAGGCCCTCCAAGACAAGGGTCCCAAGAGCAGCTTTGACGACATGCTGAGCAAGCTTTCAGAATCCGGCAATTCGATCAGCGCCGGCCAGGAAAACAAGTTTGACTCCAAGATCAAAGAGAGCGCCCGGGACCAAGACCAATCCTCTTCGGAAGACGAAGATTCTGAGGACGACAAGAAGCCGAAAGAAAAAATGGATGTCGGCAAGAAGGGAAAAGATGGCGTCCTTCAAGCCCACGAGCGGGTTGTTGGGAAACAGCAATCCGGCGGTCAGCAACAAGATTCTGGAAAAGGCTCGGGCGACGAAAAAGGGCAGTCCGGCCGAGGTTTTAATCAAAAGACAACCCTGTCCGAACAAAACTTCCAGACCGACATGAAGAAGCAGCAGCAGGTCTCCCCAACGCCGCTTCCCGAGATGCCAAAAATTCAGCTCAATGGCGTGCAAGCGATTGAAGGAGCCGAGGCTCCGAGAGAACTGCCCAAGGCCGTCTTTGACCAGGTCGTCCAGGCGGTACGGATCGGACACGACAAGGATCTCAATAAAGAGATCCAGATCGACTTCAACGACAAGGTCTTCAATGGGCTTCGCTTGAAGGTGACCGCCCATGGCAAGGAAGTGAGCGTAGAATTTATCGTTCCCAACCGCAGCGCCAGAGAGGCCTTTGTGAACGAGCGCGAAAATATCGCCTTAGCTCTCGGCGAAAAGGGCGTCGACGTGCGATCCATCATGGTGACGATGCGATAGCCGCCTGCCATGAGCTTTTTCCGATTCTGATCGTTCCAGAACATCCGACTTGGCGTCGTCTCTCACTTCTTGTATCCTTGCAAGGGGTTGAATCCCTAGGTTTCTATAACCCTCCTTCAACAGGAATGAGAGAACATGGCCGCTCCAGACATTCGTCCTTTTGATTTTTCCAAGTTAGAAAAGTTTTCCTCTCGCCAATTGGCGATCAACGAAACTTTGATCCACCTCTACCCTCAATTGGCCTCCTCCGAAGAAATATTGGCGGCCTTTTCTAGCAGCTTCGAAAAGGATCTGGGGCTTAAGCTCACGGTTCGTCCGATGGGTTTCAAGGAAGGACATTTCTCCGAATTCGTCGCCAATCTCCCCAACCCCGGTGTCGCGATCCTGCTTAAGGCCCAACCTCAAGACCAAAAGGTTTTGGTCGAGATGGATTACTCTCTTGCCCGTCTTCTGGTGGACCAAGTGCTGACGGGCCAGGGGGAATTGCCGCTCGATTTGCGACCCTTCACGCCCGTCGAAGAAGGGGTCTTCCAATACCTGGTTTTGAAGGCCATGAGCCTCATCAAGGACGCGGAAGGGGTGATGGGGATGGCGGGATTCCGACTGATGAAAGTCAGCTACGATGGCAAGTCGCTGGCCGATGGTTCGGAGCACGATGCAACGGGATGCATCTTCAAGTTTTACCTTGGCTTGGGTGAAAGGGGAGGTTACCTTAGGATTTACCTCCCCCATCCCCTCGTGGAAGGGGTATTTTTGAGAGGAGATCGGGGAAAAGCCGCAGACTTAAGCCCCGAAGGATTGGAGCGAGTGGCTCATATCAAGACCTCGCTCTGGTCGGAAATTGGACGCGTGACCCTCATGGCCTCGGAAAAGGCCCAACTCGAAAAAGGGGACGTGATCCTTTTCGATGAATCATTGGCAAGCATGGGTTCGCAAGGTATAACAGGAAAGGCGATCCTTCGAGTGGGCGAGATGCCTTCGGAAGGTCTGCTTGCCGAGGTGATCGATACGGAAGGTAAAATGACCGTGAAGATCCTAGACTTTTATGGAGGCGAGTGATGAGCAACTCCTCGGATGTGGATATGGGAGACATGAATTCGGACGTAGATCCTTTCGGTGACGGTGGCGATGCCAGCAATCCTTCGGAAGCGGGAGATCCCTTCAACTTCGCTCCTCCGGCAGGCGCTCCGGCCAAGGCGATGAAAGGGAAGGCTCCGGATCCTAGGTCCGCCCCGCAGCGTCCCGGATCCAATCCTGTGCCTCCGTCTCCCCAGGCCTCCGCCAAAGTAGACCCTCGTTCTGCTGGACTGACGGCGGATGTCCCGGTCCAAATGGTCGCCGTCATGGGGAAGAAAACCATCACGATCAAGGAAATACTTTCGCTTAGCAAAGGTCAAGTCATCGACTTGAACCGCTTTCCCAATGAGGCCATCGATCTCGTGGCCAATGGCAAGCTCATGGCAAAGGGTGAACTGGTTGAAATCGACGGAAAGTTAGGCGTTCGCATCATTAAAATTTTCGAATGAATTTTCTCTACTTCATGATGGTAGCGGCCCTAGGCTTCTTGGCCGGACCTGCTCAAGCGCAGAGCGCCCTGCACACGCCGAATCCCACTCCGGCGGCCGACACCGTCGCGGAATTCGGCCAGAACTCCACTGATTTCTCCTTTTTGTTCGTCAAAATGATTTTTGCGATGCTTATAGTCATCGCCTTGGCTGTCGTCCTGCTCCGCTATGTGCTCCCTAAGATCAGCATGCGGAGACCGGGATTGGGTAAAACGGAATTGCAAGTGGTCGATCGGATCCCGCTCGATCAAAAGAAAGCCCTGTACGTGGTGGAAGTCGAAGGCCGGAGGATTCTCTTAGCCGTTTCCGAAAATCACGTGGGCATGGTGACCGAACTTAAAAAAAACGATGATCAAGAAACTACATAAACTAATCACCACCAGGAAGAAGCTCTTCGGATTTTTCTTCGTTCTTTCCCTCCTGCTCCTGCCCAGCGGTATGGCGTGGGCTCAAGGGGTCTATGACCAACAGGTCAGCAAGCCTATCCTGATCGTGATGGCCTTGGTTGCCCTGGCCTTGGTTCCGATCCTTTTGACGATGATCACCTCCTTCGTGAAGATCGCAGTGGTTTTGGCTTTGATCCGTAACGCCTTGGGTACCCAACAAATTCCGCCCAACCAAGTCGTGACCGGCCTGGCGATGATCCTCACGCTCTACATCATGATTCCCGTGGGAACGGAGATCTACAAAAACACCAACAGCGTCATCGAAGGCACGAGCAATCAAGGTTTTTTCTCTACGGCGACGGTAGGACTTCTGAAAGAGGGCTTCGACAAAGGCAAGGAGCCGATGCGCAATTTTTTGATCAAGCATGCGCACATTAAAGAGAGAGATTTGTTCTTCCATTTGGCCCAGACGATGCGAAAACCCGAAGATCGAGCCAATGTGAAGGATGATGACTTCACCATCTTGATTCCCGCTTTCGTCATCAGCGAACTCTCGGAGGCTTTCCAGATAGGCTTCGTTATTTTTCTGCCTTTCTTGGTCGTCGACATGGTCGTGGCCAACGTCCTGTTGTCCTTAGGCATGTTTCAACTCTCACCGGTCACGGTTTCCCTGCCTTTTAAATTGCTTTTATTCGTCTTGGTAGATGGCTGGTATCTCATCGCCAGAGGTTTGATCCTCGGTTATACTTAGGAGGAGGTTCCTATGGAAAATTATATCCTCGCAATCGGCAAGCAATCGCTTTTCTTAATCCTGATTCTTTCCGCGCCACCCGTGATGGTCGCCATGACCGTCGGTTTGATGGTGAGCTTGGTGCAGGCGACGACCCAGGTTCAGGAACAAACCCTGACCTTCGTGCCTAAACTGGTCTCCGTCATGGTGACGATGGCCTTGGTCGGTCCGTGGTTGATGACCCAGGTCGTGGCCTATACCAAGGCCTTGTTCAACGGATTTCCGTCTTACATTCACTAGCCTTATCCTCGCAGGAAGAGCTTTTTTCCCTTCGAAGACCCTATGTTTGGTTTTTCCTCCACCCAGGCCTATCTCGAGAAATTCGGCATCCATGCGGACCTCTTCCGCTACCTCATCGTCGGCGGACTCATCTTCACTCGATTTTTTATCATGACTCAATTCGTCCCTTTTTGGGGAGGTCGCCCCATTCCTGGACGGGTGAGGATCTCGCTCTCGGTCGCTTTTTTGATTTTCTTTTTCGGACCCGTCTATGAGGCCAACACCGTTCCGGTTCCGGGCGGTGGAATTCTTTTTGTCATGTTCATGAAGGAGATCTTGTTCGGAATGTTGATGGGCCTCTCGTTATCCATCATTTTCTACGGCATCCAATCGGCCGGAAACATGATCGACAACCAAAGGCAGCTCGCCAATGCGCGAATTTTCAATCCTGCCTTGGGTGGGCAGTCCTCGCTCTTTGGGGTGTTTTACTACCAATTTTCTCTGGTGATATTTTTGACCCTGGGCGGGCACCGAATGTTCATCGCTGCGCTCGCCAGGAGTTTCCAGTTCGTCCCTATCATGTCCTTGCCACCGGTCATGTTGCATCCTGCAGACCATCCGATGATCGACTTGATGATCCGTCTCGCCGCCAACACCCTCTTGGTCACCCTCCAGCTTGCAGCCCCGGTATTGGTCGCAATTTTCATCGCCGACCTGATCCTCGGATTGACCAATCGAGTGGCCCCCATGATCAACGTCTTTGAAATGGGCTTCAATATTAAGGGATTTGTCGGGAATTTGCTGGCTTACTTGAGCATTCCCCTGGTTTTCTACCAAATGAAGGTTTTTTTCCTCCAGGCCTTGGACAACGTCGAAAAGCTGATGCGCTATTTTATGAAATGACGCAGTGCGCAAATTCCTCCTCTTTTCCCGACCTTAAGCTAGCCGTCCTGGCATAAAGTCGCTAAAATAGACCTGAATTGCGAGATTGAAAGCAACTCCATCTCTTTAGGATCCCGATAAAATCAGCTAGGAAGGATCCTGCGAGAAGGCTTCCACTATTTTAGGAGATGCTCCATGAGCGGCGTAAATAAAACTGATTCCAATTCGAATTCTGGCGATGTCAACAACGACGAGGATTATTACGATCCGGATCTCGATCTGCCGCCAAGCAATGACAACTCCCATCCTGTCGACGACAAAAACAACGTCAACAAGAACAATTCCAATTACAACAAAAACAATCCCTATCCCGGGCAGCCTTACGGCAGTGGCAGCAAGAATTTGGGAATGCCCGGACAAGGTGGCGTTTCTCCCGGTGGCGACCTGCCAGATCCCGGCTCCAATCCCGAGCTTCAAAGTTACGTTCAGCAACTCAAGTCCCAAGGATTCAGCGACTCGCAGATCCACGACATGGTCTTGAACAACTATGGCATCGACCTCAGCCAAGGCGATATTTCTTATCTCGCCAGCGGCACCATGCCCGGCATGCCCAACAAGTACCAACAGTACAGCACCATGTCTAAAAACTTGGGCGGCAGCTACACCTCTTGGGGCAGCGACCAACAGCAGATGATGAAGTTTTTGGAACAGCAACAGCAATCGAACGATGCCAAGGATCAGGCGAGTAAAATGAAAAAGTCCGATGCCGAATCCAAGGTCAAGATCCATATGATCCTCCTGCAGATCATGATGGGTGACATCGTCGGTGCGCTTCGCTCCTACGCGGTGCTCATGGACCGCGATCTCAGAAATTTTACACGTCTCATCGTCGACAAGTTGGACAAGGTTCGCGAGGCCCGCTCTCAGGTTATCCGAAACTTCGCGAACACCAAGCCGCCTACCGCTTACGCGGGAAGCAATCCTGCTTCCGCGGCGCGCTCGCAGGACCGTTCTGCCAAGTACACTCAGTACGTTCAGATGAGCACCCAGTTGATGGGCGAATTGCAGAATACGGAACGCGAATTGGTCGACGCCCTGCAGACCGAGCATCGCGACTTGCAGACTTTCTGGGAATCCTATGCCGGATTCCGCGACCAAGAGTTCCGTACCAACGACCGCGTCATGACGATCCGGTAACGGTCGCTTTTTGGGGTTTTTCGGGGGCGTCTTCCAAGTCTTGCAAGACGCCCTTTTTGTGTGGATCTTAGGTGCTACAAAGGAAGAGGCTGAATTCTCTTGTCAGTTCAAAACAGAGGATTTAGCATAAATGTTCGTCTTCCTTTAAAAATTCGAGAATAGCACCATGACCAACACTATGCTTCTTTATGCTCCGGACACTGGTTCCAAACCAGGCAGCGGCAACCCTTCGGGGGCCGGTCCCGATGCAGCTTCGGCACCTTGGCTGAAGACCTTAGGCGAGCTCCTCAACAAGATCGATCCTAAGGACGCCAACCAAGCGCTGAAGGACATCGAAAGTTTTGTCGACGGGGATGCCACTTGGGCTGAGGTTCAAGGGGTGCCCCAACAGATGCTCTTTGATATCGCGGAACGCGGCTACCTTAAGTTCAAGAGTGGCCGATTTAAAGAGGCCGAAAACATCTTCAAGGGCCTGTGCATTCTGGACCACAAGACCGCCTACTACCACACGGCCTTGGGGGCGATTTATCAGAAGCAGGAAAAATTCTTCGATGCCCTGGCGGAATATACCGTTGCGGTAGAACTGGATCCTGAAGATGTCACGGCCTACGTCAACCGAGGTGAGATCTACTACATGTTAGGTCTCGACGATGAACCGATCCTCGACTTTGACGCCGCGATCAAGCTCGACGTCCAGGGCAAAGACCCTTGGGCCAACCGGGCGCGCTTCTTGAAGAAGCAGATTTTAACGGATTTGGGTCGAGCTTAGGCCCGATCCATCCTTAGAAGGTTTGAGCTATGGCTAATAAGACGACCATTCAAAGCGGAAACACCGCGGCGATCACCAAAGAAATGCAAGCCAACCTCGAGAAGGCGGGCATCACTGACAATAAGACCTTAGACCGTCTCATCGGCAAATACACCCTCGACAAGATCCTCTCGGACCTTCCTGCCGTCACTCAATATTTCCGTCTTGCCAATATTGGATACAAGGCCCTGACCGAATGGCCGGAAGATTTCAAAGCCGTCTCGGCGATGCCCGACGAGGTTTCCGTTTACAAACCGTATTTTGGCGGCACTGCGGACACCTCCAAAGGAGTCCCTGGTCTCGACTTTATCCCGGGAAAATTACTTTCTGACCCGAAGGCCTTTGGCCAGTGGGCGGGTTTGAACCCACAAGAGACTCAGGCCTTCGCCTACTTTCAAACGGGCGGCAAGATGATGGCCATGAGCAATAAGAATTACGGCGGTGGCAGCCCACCCCCGGCCCCTTCGGGCCCTAGCGGTGGTTATGGAGGCAGTGGTGGTACCGGAGGCGGTGGCTATGGAGGCGGTGGGGGTGGTAGTAAATCGCTCGGAATGGGTCCCCCTAGCAAGGATCTCGACATGCCCGGACCTCCCCCAGGAATGGGCGGTGGCGGCAGCACCGGAAGCTATGACGGCGGTGGCATTGATAACAGCGGGGGCTATACCGACAATTACGACTATTATAATCAAAACTATACCTCCAACGAGCAGTCCTATGTGCAGAACAATTTGCAGGGCATCGCCGGAGCGGATTGGTTTGGACCTCTCCTGATGGGTGAAAATCAGTACCGTGGTATTGCCGCTGAAGGCGTTGCGATGTTGGACCAAATCAAGGCGAGGAAAAACGCCATTTTGGCCGAGATGCAAGGCTTGGGGGACGATCCGGACTCCATGAGAAAGATGTATGCCCTGCAACAAGAGATGCAAATGGCCGGCACGGACGAGCAGCAAGTGATGGACAAGATTATGCGCGGCCAGCATGCGCATGACGAATTCATGGGCTTGGCGAAAGGCTTGATCGACAAGGAAAATGACACGATCGCCCGCGTCATCCAAAATATCGGCAAATAATTGGAGGCGATTTTGGCTTTGGTTCCAAGCTTTCCCAAATTATTAAAAGCCGCTTTTTAAGTGATACCGCTCGATTTCATTCTATGCTAAAAATTATAGACCGTGGCTGATCAAAACGAAATCTATCCTAAGCCAAGTCCCGCCGAACGCGGTGCCAGCAAGCTCATCGACCCGACGCCGCAGCGCAAAAAGTACGTCATCGACCTGCTTTACAAATTCATGACCAACCAACTGTCCTATGCCCAACTCGCGGGAATTCCGCAGAAGGACCTCTACGCCTTGTCGGAGGTTGGGCACGTAAAATTGAAACATGGACGCTTGGACGAGGCCAAAAAGATCTTCGAATGCTTGGTCAAGATCGACCACAAAAACCCTTTTTACCACAGCTGCCTGGGCAGTGTGGCCCAAAAGTCCGGAAAGTTTGTCGATGCGGTCTATGAGTTCGGGGAGGCCCTGAAACTCAAGAAGGACGACACCGCGTCGCTCGTCAACCGAGGCGAGATTTACCTCATCCATAAAAATTTCAAGAAGGCCGCGGAAGACTTCCGCTCGGCCATCCTCTTGGATCCCTTAGGCAAGAATCGCCACGCGAATCGGGCGCGCTCCTTGGTCATTGCGATCAAACGCAATCTCCAGACTCAGAAGGCTACCGCACAGTTGAAGAAAGGGCCTACCATGTCCAAAGGTCCGGCCGGCGCTCCTTTGCCCAGCCCGCGTCCCGCAGCTCCAAGGCTGCCAATGCCTGGCAAGCCAAAGCTTCCGATGAAACCCAAGTAATCCCTTGAAAAACTAGTGAGGTGGAGATGAAACGAATATTATTCTTGTGGCTGCTCTTGTCCTTTCTTTGTCCATCGGTAGTAAGGGCCGAAACGCCCAGTGCTTTTGGGACCTTTTGGAAAAATTTCCAGGACGCTGTTGCGAAGGACGACAAGGAAGCGGTCAGCGCCATGACTTCCTTTCCTTTTCTCTACCAAAACTCTTTGGATAAGGCGGGTTTCCTCAAGGTCTACCCAAAAATTTTCGACGCCCATGCAAAGTCTTGCATTCGCCGCCTCAAACCGGAGTCCGATCAGGCGGGCGCCTACGATTTGTTCTGTGGCTACGATATTTTTCACTTTTCCAAAGTTGGTGGAGAATTCCGATTTAGCGATTTGGGCGCCAACGATTAATGAGCTCTTGTTCTATACCAGAGCTAGCTTAGGGTTCGTGGTAGACCCCCTTCAACATGAGCTCGATGGGATCTGCAGGTGGTCCCACTTGGATCACATCCTGATGCTCTGCCGGACTGTGGCCGAAATAGGCGAGGCCACGCTGGATTTTCCCCGGAATTTCTCTTTTGAGGGGCAGGTTTTCCTCTTGCAGATCTTGGCTTAGCTTGAGGTTGTATTGCTGCGTCGAGCTTGTATACAAGCTGACAAAGAAGCGATCGCGATGGTTTTGCCTAAACCAATTTTCAAACTTCTCCAATTCGCCGTACAAGGCGTCGACCAATAAAACGCCGTCTAATCGTTCGTTGACTCCGCCTCGGTCCAAGACATAGGCGATCGGTTTGTATCCGCCGCTGTAGCCCAGCAGGACGATGGGCGCGGAATGGAAGCTGCAAGGTCGCTCGCTTGCTTTCGGCCAACGATTTTCCAGGACCTCTTCGGCTTCTCTCATGAAATTCTTGAATCCCCCGCTATGGTAAAACTTCCCCGCGCTCGAATCTCGTGCATTCTTCGCGAACTGAGGTGCGATCAGGATTACATTTTTATTCGCCTGATCCACTTGATCTAAGATCTTGTCTTCGGCAACTTCACTCGCAATTTCGGACATATGCCCGTGGAAATAAACGACATAAGAAAAATCGGAATGCGGATCGAATTGGGCGGGGATGTGGAAGAAAACTTGGTTGTCGGAATAATGCTCACTCTCCGTATAGCGCGTTCCATTTCCGGTGGTGTGGTAACGATGCCCGGTCATCGAGTCAAAACCATCGAAAAAGTTTCGATCATCGTCGCCATCCGGACCCGAGTAGGGGAAGGGCGCGTTTTTAAGTTTGGCGACAAAGCTTAGATTGCAATCTTCTTCGGACGAGCAAAGCGCTTCGTGGTGTGTCGGAGGCGTTTTTACGAGCCTGTCGACGAATTTTTCTTTCGCTTGAAGTAGAGGGCTAAACGCGGCGATCGCTGAGCCAGCAAAGGCCAAAGAAATCATCAGAGGCACTGCATGTCGGGGGATCCATTTCATGATGGGGCATTTTGCTTAGAAAGGCCTAAGAAGGCAAGATAAGCGAGGAGATATAGGGCCGCGGCGATCCACAGCACCGAGGACAGTCCCAGTATGATCGAAAGGATCGGTACCAAAAGGGAGGCGACGACGGAAAAAGAACCATTGATCCCCCAGGCCCAAACAAAAAAATGTTCCCGATGGCTGCGCGCTAAAAAGGACATCCCGGTAGCGAAGGGAAATCCCATGAGAAAGGCCAGTGGAGCGAGGACTGCCAAACAGGAGGCCGCTTTCACTCCATAAGTTTGGTCCCCAATGGCGAGGAAGAACTTATCGAGAAAGAGGGTCAGGAGGACGAGATAGGCGGCGATCCCTGCGCAGACAAGGCCCAATCTTTTGCCGGAACCCTTCAGCCACTTGTCGGAAAAGTAACTCCCGATGCCTGAGAAGACGAGCATCCCTGTGATCAAGATGGAGATCGAAATCGTCGGATAGGAAAGGCTAAGCAAAAATTTGCTCATCAGGCCGACTTCCACCAAAATATAGCCCATGCCCAAGGACAGAAAAAATAGGATGACGCCTAACTTTCCAGTTTGTTTGGAGAAGATGAGTTTCCAATCCGCGAGCAAAGGCAAGAAGAGCAGGGCGAGGCTCAAGAGGCTCGCGACGCCAAGATTCATCCAAAGCAGCAAATAACCCCATTCATCGGGAACGGATTCTAGGTGCATGAGAAAATGCGGAATGTCTTGGATCTTGATGAAGCCCGACAAATAAGGGTGGTTGTTGGTCAGTGGATGGGTGTCGAACAAATAGCTTTCCAGAGTAGCGTCCGAACCACCGTGAATGAGGTCTGCGATAAACAAGGTGTAGAGATGGCTCACACTGAGATTTTGGGAAACGTCGCTTGATTCTTCTTGGCCCGCCTTGGGGAAATACACTTCTCGGTAGGCCTCAAAAATAGCCTTCAAATTGTCGTCCGGCGCCTTTTCTCCGGGATAGTACAAGACTTCGAAGGACATTTTTTCGCAGTAATCCTTCAGGGTTTGAATCTCCGATGCGGTGAATCCTTCCTTCTTATAAAGAATGCTCAAAGTCGAAAGATAGGTGTGGGCAATGAAAAATTGCTGGCCCAATTTTTCGGCAGGGCTGCCTTGGCGGGCCGCGGCGACCGCGGTTGCGAGGGTTTTCAAGGTCGACTTGGGTGGGTCCTCTTTATTCCAAATGGTGATGGCGAGCAGCCCGTTATCCTTCAAGGCCTTCATAGCGGATTCGAAGGTTTCTAGCGTGTAGAGGTATTTTTCCGTCACGGAAGATCCCCCGGGCATGGAAAGCCCCGTCGAGTCCGCCAAGGATAAGTCGATGACGTCGAACTTTCTCTGGGTGTTGCCGAGATAAATTCTTCCTTCGGTCGGGATGAGTTCAATCTCGGGGCGCTTCAAGATGTTTCCCGTGTATTTCGAAAGATAGGGGTCGTTTAAGAGGGCCTCGCGGATCATGGGATTGCCCTCGGCGACCGTGATCTTTTGCGATCCCTTCTTCAGTGCGAGCTCCGTGGAGATGCCACCACCCAGTTGCATGATCATCACCTCGGGCTTTTGTTTCAAAAGATAGGGCATCGACATCGGCAGGAAGTTCAAATAATCCGTCTCATCCGGCGGAAGGTCTTTCATGATGCCCAAAGGACCATCTCCATCGATATACATCCCTAGATAGGCATTCTCCGGCATTTTTTTGAGTTGGAAACCCGCTGCATCGCTTAAGCCCGGGGCGAAATGGAAATACGAACTCGAGTAGATCTCCATCAGACCCTGCGGGCTCATCGCTTCATAGACCTTTTTGGAATCCGGAAATCGCCGGGCGTAACTCACCCCTTTGTAGGGAGAAAGATTGATTTGGTTGAAGAAGAAACCAATCGCCCAGGACAAGCTCGCCGCAAAGATCAAATAGGGGAGGAAGTTTTTCTCCTTCTGGGCCAGAAGCCAAGCCAATCCCGCGACCAACCAAGTGGCGAGTGGCACCCAATAAAGACTGGATGGCAAAATCCAATACATGGCCAGGAGCAAGGCGATGCCGCCCAAACCCGACCCGAGCATGTTGGCGAAATAGACCTTTCCGAAGAAATTTTGTCCGGCAATGAAGACCAATCCCAAAAAGAGAGCGCCCCAAAAAAAAGGGACGAAGTAAAAGAGATAGTAGGCCAAGAGATAATACTTTTGGATGGGATTGGAGACCAACATGATGGGGTTGAAGGGGAGGCGTTGGGCGAGAGAATTCGCCAGGATGATGCTAGGCCCCACGGCCAGAAGGGAGAAAGTCATCCAGAACTTGGCATTGTTTTGAAAGTGTCGCTTGCCGATGGAGAGGATGACGCTGGCCACGCCAAAGCCAAACATCGCGATACCGACGATCATCGAGCCAAAATGGGCCCAATTGCCGACGGAGAAGACCCGCATCACCCAAAGCTCATCGCTGATGAGGGACGCGGAAAGGAATAGGATGGCGAGGTAAATCCAAAAGGAAAAGGACTTGGATTGGGGAGTCTCTACTCGTTCCAGGTGCCCCCTCCTTTTTTCGTGAAAGGAACGAAGGGTACTTTTTTGCGACCTCCGTAGATGTCTTCTCGCGAGACGACGACGTCGCCTTTTTCATCGACGGTTTTGGTCACCTTGAGCACGACTTGGGCCCCCGGAGGTCCTACTGGGATCACCATGATGCCATTGACCTTAAGTTGCTTCAGCAAATCCGGAGGGATGTGGTCGATACCGCAGGTGACGATGATTTTGTCGAAGGGGGCATGCTCCTCCCAACCATAATAGCCGTCGTCCGATTTTCTAGTGATGTTGCCGTATTCCGGATAGCCGTTTTTCTCGAGGTCGCTGTATATCGAGTCGGTTTCCTTGGCGAGCGGGTCGATGATCTCAATCGTATAAACTTTGTCCGTCAGATACGACAAGACCGAGGATTGGTAACCGGAACCCGTTCCAATCTCCAACACCTTTTCTCCAGGTTTAACATCGATCGAGGAAGTCATGCGTCCGACGAGGAAGGGTCCCGAGATCGTCACACCATAGCCAATATCCAAAAAGGCATGATCATAAGCTCTCGACAGATTCTGTTTGCGGCAAAACTTTTCGCGCGGCGCGAGTAAGAAGGCGTTGAGTTCCTTGTCGGTGAGTAAATCCTTATTGACGATCATGTTTTGGGCGCGGTCGAAGCGTTCTTTCAGATAGGTGGGGTCTTCACTGCGATTGGCCTGCATGTATTCGATGAAAGTTTTTTCGTCCGTGTGCGGAGGAGGGGCGATCTTGGAGATGTCGAAGGTCTTCTTGTTCTCCGTCTTCTTGGTTTCGGGGCTCGGTTTGGTCTCGGTTGGCCCTGTTTTGGCGACGGGAGAAGCCATGGGTTTTGGACTAGGCTCTGTCTTTGGAGTTGAAGAGCTCAGCTGCTGGCCAGGCTCACTGCTTTTCTGTGTTTTGTAATGGTAGGCGAGATAGATCACGCCAAGACTTAGAATCAGGCTCAAGACGAGAGTGATGCTTTTTTTCAAGGATTTTCCCCTATCCGGATCTATTCTTCTTCGTCATCGTCCGGAGCATTGATCCCGTATTTCTTCAGAAGATTACGGAGGTGCTTGCGGTCGATCTTGGCCTCGCGTGAAGCGCGGCTGACATTGTAATTGTTTCGGCGCAGGAGCTCTTCGAGGTAATCTCGTTCGAAGTGCTCCACAATTTTTTGTTTGGCTTCCTTGAAAGGCAGCGAGGTGTCGATGCTCATCTTCTCAGTAGGTTCGACCATCTGCTCAATTTCTTGGAAGACGTAAGTCAGGCTCGCGGCGCTGATGGTGTCGCCATCCGCCATCGAGACGACCCGCTCAATGACGTTGGCCAGTTCGCGGACGTTGCCGGGCCATTGGTAGCGTTGCAGCATCTTCAGGGCGTCGTCTTCGACCCGACTTACCTTGAGGCGACCGTCGGGAAGGCGGTTGAATCTGCCGTGCTCGAGGAATTTCTTGATGATTAGGGGAAGGTCTTCGGGACGTTCTCGCAGCGCAGGAAGATGCACCTTAACCACGGAAAGCCGGTAATAAAGGTCCTCGCGAAAGCGTTGCTCGTCGACTTCCTGACGGAGGTCGCGGTTGGTGGCGCAAACCACGCGGACGTCTAAATCGACCTTCTCGTTGCTGCCGACTCGCTTGATTTCTCTCTGCTCCAAGGCGCGCAATAGCTTGGGTTGCAAGTCCAGGGTGAGTTCGCCGATTTCGTCCAAAAAAATCGTTCCGCCGAAGGCCGCTTCAAAAGCGCCTTTGCGTTGCTTGATCGCTCCAGTAAAGGCGCCTTTTTCGTGGCCGAAAAGTTCGGACTCGATCAGGGAGGGCGCTACCGCCGAACAATCGAAGACCACGAAGGGTTTTTCCTTACGATTGCTGGCCGAGTGAATTGCCCGGGCGACCAATTCTTTACCAGTACCGGTTTCGCCTTCGATGATGACGGTCGCGAGTGTGGGCGCGACCTTCTCCAGCAAGCTGAAGATCTGGCGCATCTTCCGGCTTTTTCCGACCAGCTCGCCAAATTCGTGGTTGGGCGAAGGTTCGATCCGTACCTTCTCGTCGAAGGCGATGAACTCGATCTCCGTGTTGCCGATCTTGATCACGTCGCCGGGGTTTAAATAGGCCTCCTTGACCTTGAGGCCATTGATGTAAGTTCCGTTGGTGCTGTTGATGTCGCGCAGGAGGTAGGAATCCGCGGAGCGCACGATCTCAAAATGGTGCCGACTCACCGTGTTGTCCAGCAAGACGACGTCGTTGTCTTCCTTTTTTCCGATCTTCGTGCTGTCCGGTTTGAGGTCGAATTTCTTCTTTTCATCCGGACCCGAATTGACGCGGAGTTGGCATTTGCGAAGGGAGACGACTTCGCGGGTTTCTTCGATTTCAAGTAGTTGGGTCTGAGGTTCTGTTTCGGGAGTATTCATCGAGAGTCCTAAGATGCTTTGGTGTAATTAATTCTTCCTCAAATTCGCCATGAAAGACTTGCTACCCTCGCCCACGGTGAAACTGGTCGTCCAATCTTTGTAGCCATCTTTTTTCACGGTGAGGGTGTGGGTCGACTCGGGTTTCAAGCCGGAGATCGTCGTTGGGGTGGACCTTTGCGCCGAACCATTGAGGAAGACCATGGCTCCCGAAGGATTCGAATTGATCGAGATGACTCCTGCTGCCGTGGTGTTCGAGTCGTTGTTCTTGTCCGGGGGTTTGCTAGCGCCCACGGAGATCGTGCCCAAGGAGCGCGTTTCACCCGGCTTGACATTGACCGTTTTAGTCACCGACGCGGAACCGTTCCGGACCGTCACTTCGACCGGCGAACCTGAGGCGACCTTGAAAGTGCCCGGGGCGCTGCCCATTTTTCTGCCGTTGATCAAGACGTCGGCGCCCTTGGGATCGCTGGAGACAGAAACAAAACTATCCTTCGCCGGTTCGGTGTTGTTCGTGTTGTTGGTATTATTGGTATTGTTCGTGTTGTTGGTGTTGTTCGTATTGGTGGTGCCGCCCGCCAAGGTAACGGTTCCCAAAGAATGCGTTTCGCCCGGCTTGACCGTCACTGTTTTATAGGCAGGTGTCAGTCCGCTCTTGCTAAGTCTCACTTCCACCGTCCCCGAGGCGACCTTGAAGGTCCCTGGGGTGCTCCCCATTTTCTTTCCGTTGATATAGACGTCCGCGCCCTTGGGATCGCTGGAGACATACACGAAACCATCGCCGGCCGGCGGATTGTTCGTCGTATTGGTGTTGTTCGTATTGTTGGTTTTGGGCTCCTCGGTGAGAGAAAGAGTTCCTAGAGCTTGGGTTTCTCCCGGTTTCACCGTCACGGTTTTAGACGTGGGCGTAAATCCTGTCTTGCTAAGTTTGATTTCTACAGGCGCACCCGAAGCAACCTTGAAGGTACCCGGAGCGCTGCCCATTCTCCTGCCGTTGATATAGACGTCAGCGCCTTTGGGATTGCTGGAGACCGAGACGAAACCCTCTCCTGGGGGGACATTGTTAATCGGAGGCGGGGAGGGCTTGGGCTCCTCGATTTTCGCCAGATTTTCCGCAAAGGTCGGATTCTTATTTTGGCTCAGGTCGATCGTTCGATAGACATCTTTGTAGCCGGTCTTCACGAGGCGGATCGTGTAGCGATTCTCCACGTCAAGGTTGGAGAGCAGGGCGGGGGTATTCAAGCCGCTATCGTTGTTATTCAAATAGACGCGCGCGCCCGTGGGATTGCTGCCGATATGGATGGTCCCATATTCGATTTCTTCTAACTTTTTATTAAATTCTTTCGGTTCGATGGAATACACCGTCACAGGCTCTTCGACGGGCCTAAACTTGTCCATCTCAAGACGCAGCGTGTAGGTCTGGGAGAGCGGGAGGTCTTCTAGGGTGAATGGGCTCAGCTTACCCGTATCTTTGCCGTTGACCAAAATCTTGGCCCCAGGAGGAGTCGTCACCACCTTGATCGTGCCGACAGGGATGACTTCCATGGTGGGGTTTAGAGACACAGGATTGGCGTCCGCAATGGTGATGGTCTGCGTCCAATCTTTGTGTTTCATTTTCTTTAAAGTGATCTTGAGAGGTTTGCCCACATCAAGATTGGGGATGGTCGCCGGAGTCACAAAGCTGGTTTCGACGTCATTGATAAAGACCTGTGCAGCGGTCGGCGTGGATTGGATTTGGACGGTGCCGGTGATGACGACGGGTTTCGGCTTAGGTTTGAACCAATCGGTTTTGTAATAGGCGAGTGTTCCGGCGCCTAGAATCAAAAACAAGGCGATCAAAGGATAAACGAGAAAGCTTTTGCGCTTCTTCGGAGGGCCCGCAGCGACAATTTCAGGCGGGACCGTGATCTTGGACGAGGAGGCCTCTCGCGTTGGCACTGCAGGAGGAGGTTTGGGC
>Ga0068860_100002909_pt1 | contig 17738 bp, 12 predicted proteins | sample KBSSwiS32_FD_66597 | JGI IMG/M metagenome (GOLD analysis project Ga0068860, IMG submission 66597) | Switchgrass rhizosphere microbial communities from Kellogg Biological Station, Michigan, USA - KBS Switchgrass S3-2 | ecosystem: Host-associated > Plants > Roots > Rhizosphere > Soil ... | reverse complement strand
CCGGCACGCTCGTCGAAGTCAACGAGCATCACACGGTGATCGACTTCGACGAGCACGGTCGCAAGGTCTTTGCGACGCGGCTCGTCGTGCTCCAGGCGAGCAACGAACCGGCCCCCCACAAGGCTGCCGTTCGCAAACGCGCGGTCAAGAAGAAGAAAGTTGAAAGTTAAAAGTTAGAAGTTAAAACCAGAAAGCCGTTCAGAAGCCACAGCACGCACTCTCGCGTGCTGTGGCTTCTTGCTTTTGTCTCGTGTTCGAAGAGCAGCACCGTGAACACGAGCACGACGCCCTCCTTGATCACGCGCTCGCCTGGCTCGACGCCGGTCACCTGAACCATCTCGGGCTCCCGACCACTGTCGACTTCCTTTTTGTCATTCTTCGTTCATGATCGCGACGGTATAGTGGGCTTCCGTACGTGAGGAGGTCACATGCGACGTGTGTTGTTATCGGCCCTTGGAGCCCTCATGCCGGCTGCGGTCGTGCTTGCGGCGGCGACCGGGTATCACATCACCGGTGAAATCCAGATCGGTGGCGAAGGCGGCTGGGACTACCTGACCGTCGACAGCGCCGCGCGACGTCTCTACGTTTCCCACGCCACCCACGTCGTCGTCGTCGATCTCGACACCAATAAAGTCGTGGGCGATATACCCGACACTCCCGGCGTCCACGGTATCGCGATCGCGGCGGAGCTGAACAAGGGATTCATCAGCAATGGCCGCGGCAACAACGTCACGATGTTCGATCTGAAGACGCTGAAACCGATCGGCGAGAAAATCGCGACGGGCGAGAACCCGGACGACATCACGTACGACAAGGGCACGAGTCGTGTGTTCGTGTTCAACGGCCGATCGAAGAGCGCGACGGTCATCGACGCCACGACCGGCAAGGTCGCCTCGACGATCCCGCTTCCGGGCAAACCGGAATTCGCGATCTCCGACGGCAAGGGTCACGTCTACACCAACATCGAAGACACCAGCGAGCTGGTCGAGATCGATGCGGCGAAAGCGACGGTCACCAAGAAGTTCTCGCTGAACCCATGCACCGAACCATCGGGAATGGCGTATGACGCGAAGAACCGGCGGCTGTTTTCGGTCTGTTCCAATCGTGTGATGGCGATCTCGGATCCTGACGCGGGCAAAGTCGTGGCGTCGCCGGCGATCGGCGCCGGGTCCGACGGTGTCGCGTTCGATTCGGGCGCCGGCTACGCCATGAGCTCGAACGGCGATGGCACGCTGACGATCGTAGCCCAGAGCGGCGGCAAGTGGGACGTTCTCGAAAACATCGCGACCGAGCGCGGCGCGCGCACGATCGCGGTCGACGACAAAACGCACAAACTCTACATGCCGACGGCGAAGACCGCTCCATCGGCGACCGGTGGCCGCGCGAGCTTCGTGCCGAATACGTTCAAAGTCATCATCGTCGGCAAATGAAGACGCTACTCCTCGCCGCGATTCTGCAGCAGACGGCGACGCAGCCTCCGCTGGCGCTGGTGCAGCCCGAACCGCCGACGGCGGCTCCCGTCGTCATCACGCTGCAGGACGCGCTGGAGCGCGCGAAACAGAACGATCAGCAGTTTCGTTCGGCCATCGCCGACGCCGACATCGCGAAACAGGATCGCGTGCAGGCGCGATCCTCGCTGCTACCGTCATTCAGCTACAGCCTGCAGTACCTCGGCAACTCGCCGACGCCCAACAACGTCCTTCCAACCGGCCGCTTCGTGTCGCTCGACGGCGTAAACATGTACCGGAACTGGGGGATGGTGCGGCAGGAGATCTCCCCCAGCGTGCTGATGTTGACGCCACTCAAGCGCGCGCAGGCGCTCGAGGCCGCCGCGCAGGCGAAGCTCGAGGTGGCCGAGCGGGGCTTGGGCGTTACTGTGACGCGCAACTACTACGCGCTGGTCGTGGCGCAGCGGAAGTACGCGACGGTGCAGCAGGCGGTCGACCAGGCGAGGCGGTTCTACGAGGCGACGGACCAGCAGCAGCGCGCCGGTCAGATCGCGCGCGCCGACGTCATCAAGGCCGAAATTCAGTATCAGCAGCAGCTGCAGGCGTTTCGTGACGCGTTTCTCGCTATGGACGGCGCTCGGCTCGCTCTGGCAGTTCTGCTCTTTCCGACGCTGAACGAGAACTTCACCGTCGTTGACGATCTCGCGGCGGCACCAGTACTGCCGCCGTTCGGCGAGGTCCGGGTGATGGCCGTCCAGAACAACCCCGACGTGCGCGCGGCAGATCAGGCTCTGCGCGCCGCGGCGCAGGACGTCAAGTCGGCGAGATACGCCTTCTTCGGCAACATCATGTTCGATGGCGTGTATGGATTCGAGGCGAATGAGTTCGCGACGCACGCGGTCGTGGTCGCGCAGCCCGAGCTGGGCCCGCTGCCGACGCTCGGATATTTCGTCACGGTGAACGTGACGGTACCTGTCTGGGATTGGGGCAACCTTCGCAGCAAACTTCACCAGACTGAAACACGCGAGCGGCTGGCTCACGTGACGCTGACGCAGACGCAGCGCCAGCTGATGAGCAGCCTCTACACGTTGTACAACCAAGCGCTCGGTGCGAAGGCCGCCATGGACAACCTGCAGCACGTCGCGGACCTTGCCTTCGAGAGCCTGCGCTTGACGGCGCTTCGGTATCAAGCGGGCGAATCGACGGCGTTCGAGCTCGTCGACGCGCAGAACCTGCACGTGCAAGCGCGCAATGCGGTGGACGATGCGCAGGTGCGATATCGGGTCACGATGGCAGAATTGCAGACACTCACCGGAAAGTTCTGAGAGCGATGACAAGACCTCTTCTCGTCGCGGTCATTGGTCTGGCGGTCACCTCGCTCGCCGGCTGCGGCGACAAGGGAGAGAAAGAAGCGACGCCCGTCGTCACCGTCGACGTCGCGCCGGTGCTGCTGTCGCAGATTCAGCGGACGATCCGCTCCGAAGGCCTCATCTACCCGAAGCAGCAGGCGGCGATCGTCCCGAAGATCACCGCGCCAATCAAGAAAACATACGTGCAGCGCGGGACCACCGTCCGGGCCGGCCAGTTGCTGCTCGAACTGGAAAGTCAGGATCTCGCCGGGGCCGCCGCCGAGAGCCGCGCCACCTACGAGCAGGCGCAGGCGACCTACGAGACGACGACGAAGGGGACGGTGCCGCAGGAAGTGCAGAAGGCCGAGCTCGACGCGCGGGCGGCCAAAGACGCGCTCGACGCCGCGCAGTCGATCTACGACAACCGCCAGCGGTTGGTCCGGGAGGGGGCGATCGCGGAGAAGGACTTGAACGACTCCCGGGCGGCGCTCAGTCAGGCTCGCTCGAACTACGAGACAGCGCAGAAAAAACTGGATGACTTGCGCGGATTCGCTCGCGATCAGGAGTTGAGGGCCGCGGCGGCGCAGCGTGAGGCGGCGAAGGGGCGCTTCGAGTCGGCGCAGGCGCAGCTGAATTACTCGCGCGTCACCAGCCCCATCAACGGCGTCGTCACCGATATGCCGCTGTACGCCGGCGAGACGCCGCCGAGCGGCCAGCCGGTCGTCACCGTCATGGACATCTCGCGGGTGATCGCGCGCACCCACGTGTCGCAATCCGAAGCCGCGGAACTGAAGATCGGCAACGACGCGAACATCATCGGGCCGGGTGGCGCGCCGTATCCGGGTAAGGTCACGCAGATCAGCCCGGCGCTCGACGCCGCGAACACGACCGTCGAAGTCTGGGTGCAGGCCGACAATCCGAACGGCCTGTTCAGGCCGGGGTCCAGCGCCAAGGTGGAGATGATCGCGAAGAACGTCACGAGCGCCCTGGTCATCCCCGAAAAGGCGGTCATGACCAGCCCGCAAGGGACCACGTTCGTCATCGTGATCGACAAGGACAGCAAGCCGCACCGGCGCAAGATCGTTGTCGGCGTGCGTGACAGCGGCAAAGTCCAGGTGACTGACGGTCTCGAGAGCGGTCAACGCGTCGCGACGACCGGCGCCTTCGAGTTGTTCAAGCTCGATGCCGACGTACTGTCGAAACTGACGGTCCAGATCGCGCCGGCGAAGGAAGACGAGGAGCCGGAAGAGACATAATGACGGCTGCTGTCGACGATCGCGAAGACCCGCAACGTTACTGGTTCGCACGTCATTCGAAGTCGATCATCTTCCTGATCTGCATCCTGGCCGTCATCGGCGTCTACGAGGCGCTGACGCTGCCGGTCGCCGTGTTTCCGACGACGAACTTCCCACGCATCATCATCGGCGTCGACAACGGCGTGATGCCGATCGAGCAGATGGAGGTCTCGATCACGCGGCCGATCGAAGAAGCGGTGCGCGAAGTCCCCGGACTCGAGAACGTGCGCTCCGTCACCAGCCGCGGCTCCGCCGAGGTGAATCTGTTCTTCAACTGGAACGTCGACATGCTCGAGACGCTCCAGATGGTCGACGCGGCGGTGTCCCGCGCGCAGCGCGCGCTGCCCGCGACGGTGCAGATCCAGACACACCGGCTGGATTTTTCGAGTTTTCCGATCATCGGCTACAGCCTCACGTCCGATACGGTGCCGCAGACCGATTTGTGGGAGCTGGCGACGTATCAGATCAAGCCTCGGCTGAACAGCTTGCCCGGCGTCGCGAGCGTGTTGATTCAGGGCGGACACCGCCCCGAGTTCCACGTCACCGTGGATCCGGCCCAGATGCTGCGGGCAAAAACATCGATCGCCGACATCGTCAACGCCGTCAACCGCACCAACGTCGTCGACTCGCCCGGGTTGTTGAACTGGAATCACCAGTTGTTCCTCGGCCTCGTCGATGCGCAGGTCCACAGTGTCGAGGACATCGGTAATGTCGTCATCAAGCACGTCAACAACGTCCCAGTCCGCGTGCGCGATATCGGCGGCGTTGGACTCGCGACCGAGCCGGTGTATACGGTCGTCAGCGCGAACGGCAAGCCGGCGGTGCTGCTCAGCGTCAACCGCCAGCCGGCCAGCAACACCGTCCAGGTCGCCGATGAAGTGCATACGGAGATGGCGGCGATCAAACCGACGCTGCCGGCCGGCGTCGACATGCGGCCGTTCTACGACCAGTCGAATATCGTCAACGAATCGATTGCGAGCGTTCGCGACGCCATCGTCATCGGCTTGTTCCTCGCCGGCTTGATCATCTGGCTGTTTCTCAAAGACTGGGGCACCGCGGTGATGACCGGCCTCGTCGTGCCGGTGACGATGGTCGTGACGTTCATCGCGATGAAGCTGCTCGGGCAAAGCTTCAACCTGATGACGCTCGGCGGCCTCGCGGCCGCCGTCGGGCTCGTCATCGACGACAAGATCGTGGTCGTCGAAAACATCGTCCTGCACCGCGACAACGGCGAGGGCCCGCTGCAAGCGACCGCCAGCGCGCTCAAAGAGCTCACCGTGCCGCTGATTGGTTCGACGCTGACGCCAATCGTGGTGTTTCTGCCGCTGATTACGATCACCGGCGTGACCGGGACGTTCTTCAGCGCGCTCGCCATCACGATGAGCGTGTCGCTGCTGACGTCGCTCGTGCTCGCGCTGGTGTGGACCAGCAACCTGAGCACCCGCCTGATTCGACGCCACCAGTCCGGCGCCGCACACGAACACGACGCCGACCACGGGCGCATGTTCGGGCCGATCGTGCGGTTCTACGAACGTTCGCTCCGCCGGACGCTGCATCAGCCTGCGATGCTCGGAGTGTTCTGCCTCGTGCTGGTCGCGCTGTCGTACGGCTGCTACCGCTTCATCGGCAGCGATCTGCTGCCCGCCTTCGACGAAGGCGGGTTCGTGCTCGACTACGTGATGCCTCCGGGCAGTTCGCTGCAGGAGACGAGCCGCGTGCTCGGCCGCATCGAGGCGATCCTCCGGCAGACACCGGAAGTCGAGAGCACGTCGCGGCGGACGGGATTGCAGCTGGGGCTCGCCGCGGTGACCGAGCCGAATACCGGCGACATCGCCGTAAAGTTGAAGGCCGATCGCAAGCGCAGCGTCGACGAAGTGATCAGCGAGGTGCGCGCCAAGGTGACCTCCTCGCACCCCGGCCTCGACGTCGAGTTCATCCAGGTACTGCAGGACATGATCGGCGACCTGACCGGCGCGCCCGAGCCCGTCGTCGTCAAGCTGTTTGCGGAGGACCCGGATTTGCTCGAAACCTGGGCCACGCAAGTCGCCGACACGCTCGAGAAGACCAAGATCAATGGCAAGGAGGCGATTGTCGACGTCGAAAACGGCGTCGAGAAGACCACCAGCGGACCGGCGGTCCGGTTTACGGTGAACACCGCTGCCGCCGACCGCACCGGCTTCGCGCCGGACGAGCTCGGCTCCGTCGCCGTCGCGATGGTCGAAGGCGAGCCGGCGGCGGCGCCAGTGTTGATCAACGAACGCCTGTATCCGCTGCGCGTGCGCTATCCGGCGTCGACGCGCGCGTCGCTCGAGGCGATGAGCAACACGATGGTGGTCAGCTCGAGCGGCAACAGCGCCACGCTCGGATCGCTCACGACGATCGACGAGATGCCAGGCCAGACCGAAGTGATCCGCGAGAACCTGCAGCGGCTCGTCGAGGTCACCGCGCGGCTCGAGGGCGTCGACATGGGGACCGGCGTCGGAGTCGTACAGAAGACGGTGGCCGACCTGAAGCTGCCGCCGTCTATCCGCGTCGAGTACGGGGGAACGTTCAGGGAAAAGCAGAAGTCCTTCCGCGATCTGACGACCGTGCTGGTGCTCGCGGTCGTGCTGATCTTCCTCGTCCTGCTGTTCGAGTTCCGATCGTTCACGGCTCCGGTCGCCATCCTCTCGTCGGCGCTGCTCTCCACGTCCGGCGTGTTCGTCGCGCTGCTGCTGACTCGGACGACGTTCAACGTATCGTCGTTCATGGGCCTGATCATGGTCATCGGCATCGTCGCCAAGAACGGCATCCTGCTCCTCGACGCCAACGTCAAGTTCCGCGCCGAGGGACAGTCGCTCGAGGATTCAATCGTGCACGCTGGACGGCGACGTCTGCGGCCGATTGTCATGACCGCGATGGCCGCGGCCGCCGGGATGCTGCCGCTCGCGCTCGGCATCGGTCAGGGCTCGCAAATGCTCCAGCCGCTTGCGATTGCCGTCATCGGTGGCATCATGATTTCGATGGTGTTGTCGCTGGTCATTACTCCGGCGATTCAGTTCTTCCTGGAGAGATGATTTCTCCAAGCGAGTCCTGCCGTCGAGGACGAACCGCAGGTACCCGAAGTCCTCGCCAAGGGCCCGCGAGCAGTCACCTTGCCGCCAACCGCCCAGAGTCAGAAGGAGCGCGGTCACGTCACTCCTTCTTGAACACCATCAGAACTTGAATCGCACGGATAACTGCAGCTGACGCGGCGATCCGGCTGACACTGGCCGGCCAAACAACGGAGAGCCGAGCGTACCGATATAGCTTCCGTAATTGACGCGATTGAACAGGTTGAACGCGTCGAGGCCAAACGTGAGGGCCCGCGCATCCTTGCCTGGTCCAAACTTCACGTTGCGCGAGGCACGGAGGTCCAGCGACGCGAACCGATCACGTTCGAGCGTATTCCGTTGGATGCCAGCCGGCCGCGCGCGTCCGCGGCCGTTATTGAAGGGATCGCCGCCGAGCATCTCCGTATAAGGCGCGCCCGAATTCATTGTCAGGCCGATGCCCAGGTCTACGACGTCGAGGCTGACGCGACCGAGCACCAGGAACCGATGCCGGCGATCGAAGTCGGCCCGAGCCCACTCGCCCGACAGGTCGTAGTCGTTGGCAGGAAAGGCGGCAACGCCGTTCGTATCGTTGTAGACGCGACTCCACGTGTACTGCATCTGGCCGTTGAACCAGCGCGTGACGCGGCCGCGCAGCGTGAGACTGACCCCATCGTTCGTCAACCGGCCGGTCGACTCGACTTGGCGGACGACGCCGTAGGCCGGATTCGGCCGCGTCCCATAGAGCGGCGGCAGCGGCGCATTGACGTCACGCGACCGGAACATGTGGTAGCCGCGTGAGCTGGTGTATGTCACTGAGACCGTCGTGCTCTTCTGCAGCTGGTGATCGAGGCTCACGCTGTATTGGACCGCCCGCGGGATCTGCACGTCGGGCGCGAGTTGAACGATGCTGGGAGGGGTCGCCGCCGCTGTGAGCGCCGAGACGAAGGGGTTTGGATACGACGGATCAGTGACGACATAGCGTGTCAGGCCGCCGGGCAACGAGTGCAGCACGTCGGCGATGACCACCGGGCCGCTTCGGTCGTTGAACACGCCAATCCCGGCGCGGAAGACATTCGTTTTCTTGTTGCCCGGCGCGAACGCCACCGAGGCGCGTGGCGCGAAGTTGTTGTTGTCGTGAAAGTAGTTCTGCCAGTCATAGCGGAGACCGTAGCCGATCGACAAGCCCGGCCGCACCTGCCAGTCATCTTTGACGTAGGCGCCCACTTGTTTCTCGAGGAACGCGAGATCACCGTTACCCTGCTGCTGCGTGAAGGCGTACGGCCTGCTGGCGTTGAACGCGTCGAGGCTCGCGAAGAAGAAGGTGCCCCCGAAGTTCGTCCGATCGTAGAACCCGCGTCGGCTCCAGTCGGGCAGCTGGAAGCCGGCCTGCACCTGATGGCGGCCGTGAATCCAAGCGAGGCTTTCGTTCAGGTTGATGTGCGTCTCGGTCCGGACCAGGGCCGCCTGGCCGCCGCCGCCGGTGAACGCTCCATCGACCACGATGCCGCGATCGGGCGTGAGGCTCGTGGTCGGTTCACGCTCGTGCCCGAACAGCATCTGAAATTGATTGACGAGCGTCGGCCGCAGGATCGTCTGCTGGGTGACGGTGACCTGTTGCTCGTGATGCTTGAACGTCGTGGCGGCGCTGGCGAGCGTGGTTCCGCCGGCGCCGCGGTTTTCGTCGCTCTCGTATTCGTAGGTCGGCCTGATCGAGAACGTGTTTCGGTTGCTGATCTGACGAGTGACGCTGCCGGTGACGAGCGCCCGGCCGCTCGACTGCGACAGCGTGTCCTGGATGATGCCGTTTGAACCGAGCGCATAGATGAACGCCTGATTGTCGTAGCGCTCGTCGTTTGCCGAGAGCATGAACGACGTGCGGCCGCCGCTGCCGACCGGGCCGCCGAGGAACCCCTCCAAGATCCGCCGCTGCTCTGGCGGTTTCGTCGAGGCGAACGCGTTGCGTCCGTTGAGATGAGAATCGCGAAACACCACATTCGATTCGGCGTGGTATTCCTGCGAGCCAGGCTTCGTCAGGATCTCGATGCGCCCGCGTCCCGGCCGTGAGTACTCGGCCGAGTACGGATCCTGATTGATACGGATTTGCTGTACGGCCGACGCGCTGACGTTCAGCGCGTTGACTTCCATCCCGTTGACGACGACGGTGACGCCGCCGGTGCCCAGCGATCCGGTGTCGAGAAAACGTGAGAGCGTCGCGACATAGTCGTGATCGAATACGGGCAGGCTTTCGAGCATGCTCTGGTCGACGGCCACGGCGTCGACGTTGCTTGCCGCCGTCGCCTGCACCTCGGCGGCCGCGTTGCTGACCGTGATCTCCTGCTTCAGGCCGGCGATTGCGAGCACGAGCTTCTGGTTGCCCGGCGGCCGTGGGCCCACGCGCAGGCGTGTGGACACCGGCGTGAAACCCTCGTATGTGGCTCGCAGCTCGTATTGGCCGGGTGCGACGTTCTCGAACCGGAACGTGCCGGTCCCGTCCGCCGTCGTCGATTGCACAACCGACGATGCCGCGCCCGAGATGCTGACCAATTCGACGGTCGCATTCGCGAGCACCGCGCCTGTCTGATCCTGGACGACGCCCGTGACCGCGGGCCGCGGCTGGCCCTGGGCCAGGGCGACGCTCGCGACCGCAACGCACACGATACCCAGGAAGATCGCGCGGACTCCGCAGCTCACGGTTTAACCGCGAGCGACGGCGCTCGGGATGTCATCCAGTACCTCATTTCGAACCCCAAGTGTAGTCAGGCGAGGATGAACTGTGGATGAACCGGGCGCGCGCTATGATCGGCCGATCCATGCGGGTGCTCCTGGTCGAGGATGAGCCGCACGCCGCGCATGTGCTGGCCAAGGGGCTGCGCGAGCAGACCTATGCCGTCGACGTGGCGGCCGACGGGGACAGCGCCGTCTTTCAAGTGGCGACCACTGACTACGACGCGGTCATACTCGACGTGATGCTGCCGGCCCGCGATGGGTTTGCGGTGTGCCGCACCATCCGCGATTCCGGGTGCGCGGTTCCCATCCTGATGGTCACGGCGCGCGACGCCGTGGAGTCGCGCATCCAGGGACTCGACAGCGGCGCCGACGATTACCTCGTCAAGCCGTTCGATTTTGGCGAGCTGCTGGCGCGCCTGCGGGCGCTGATCCGCCGGGGACGGCAGCCGCTGCTGCCGGAGCGCCTCACCATCGGGCCGCTAGTCCTCGACACGCGCGGCCGACGCGCGCGCGTTCGGAACCGTGCGGTGCCACTGACCGCGAAGGAGTACGCACTGCTCGAGTATCTGGCGCGGCGCGCCGGCGACGTCGTCAGCCGCGGCGACATCGCCGAGCATGTCTGGGACGAGCACTACGATCCGCTGTCCAACGTCGTCGACGTCTACGTGCAACGCCTGCGGCGGAAGCTGGACGCGCCGGGATTGCCGTCGCTGATTCGAACGCGCCGGGGCGAAGGGTACGAGCTGGCGGCGGACGGAGACGCGTCATGACGCGTCTCTCGCTACGCGCGCAGCTGACAATTTGGTACACCGCCGCGCTGCTCGTGGTGCTGTCCCTGTTCGGCGCCTATGTCCTGTGGCAGCAGGGCAGGGTCGGCATGCATCGGGTCGACCGCGATCTCGACGCATTCGGCGCCACGCTGGCGAACGTCATGCGCGAGGAACTGACCGAAATGGCCGACGCGCGCAAAGCCGCGGAAGAAGCGTGCGGCACGCTGGCGACATCGGGACGGCCGCTCGCGATCCTCGACGCGCGCGGCGGCGTGCTCGCCGCCAGCTGGGCGGGACTCACGCTGCCGGCTCCGCCGCCGTCGGCCGACGCCGGCCGAAGAGTGTGGTCTGCCGAGAACGCAGCCGGCGCCTGGCGTGTCCATGTCCAGCCGCAGACCCTTGGCGAGACAACCCTCGTTCTGCTGGTGGCCAGTCCGCTGGCCGATGTGCGCCGGGAACAGCGTGAAGCGCTGGAAGCGATGCTGATCGGCATTCCCATCGTGCTGCTGCTCGCCGGCGGCGGCGGCATGTACCTCGCCGCGGTGGGACTGCGGCCGATTACCGAAGCCCTTCGCATTCAGCGACAGTTCACCGCGGATGCGTCGCACGAACTGCGTACTCCGGTGTCCGTCGTCCGGGCTGCGGCGGAAGTGGCGCTGAGCCGCGAACACCGCGACGAGCCCGAATATCGCGAGACGCTGTCGATTGTCGGCAGTCAGGCGCGGCGGATGAGCCGTCTCGTCGACGACATGCTGGTGCTCGCGCGCGCCGACGCCGGCGGCTACTCGCTGCGGCCGGTCGACTTCTATCTCGACGAGGTGATCGCCGAGTGCTGTCGCGCCGTCGACGTGCTCGCGGCCGAGCGCGGGGTCACCATTCGATCGACCACCGCGTCGGAGATCCCGTATCGCGGCGACGAAGACCTGCTGCGGCAGCTGGTGCTGAACGTGCTGCAGAACGCGGTACAGCATTCCCCGCCAGGCGGTTCGGTCGCGATCGACGTCGAACGCGATGCCGCCACGGTGAAGATGCGGGTGACCGACAGCGGCGCCGGCGTGCCGCCGGAGGACGAGCAGCGGATTTTCGATCGGTTCGTTCAGTTGGATCCGTCGCGCCGCGGCCAGGGGACGGGCTTGGGTCTTCCGATCGCCCGGTGGATTGCGGAAGCGCACCACGGCACGCTGGTACTGGAACGCAGCGGCGCCGGCGGCAGCACGTTCTGTGTGTCGCTGCCGGTCTAGACACTCGTCCAAGGTTCTAGGGTTCTAGGGTTCCAGGGTTCTAGGGTTCTAAGGTTCTAAGGTTCTACGGTTCTCGAGCCAGAACTTTAGAACGCTAGAACCCTAGAACTTTAGAACCCTATTCCGATCGCAGCGCGTTGAGTGGGCTTACGCGCGTCGCGCGCAACGCGGGCAGATAACAGGCCAGCATCGCGACCGCGGCGAGAATCACGACCGCGAACCCGGCGGCGGCATCGGCGGTGGTCACGCCAAACAGCAGAGACGACACGAGGCGCTGCAGCGCGAAAGACGCTGCAATCCCGAGGACAATCCCCGCGCCAATCAGGCGCGCGCCGTTGCCGACGACAAGGCGCAGGATGTCTTGTCCCTTCGCGCCGAGCGCCAGGCGGATACCGATCTCGCGCGTCCGCTGCGACACGAGATACGACATCACGCCGTAGATGCCGACCACCGCCAGCATCAGCGCGCACGCCGCGAATACACCCATCAGCCACATCGTGAATCGCGACTGCGATGTCTGTCGGCTCACCAGCTCGTCCATCGTCGCGATGTTATAGACCGGGATTGACGGATCCGCCGCGCGAACTGCTGCGCGAACCGTTCCGATCAGAGACGAAGGCGGCACCGTGGTGCGCAGGGCGATGCCGAGGAGCGAATTCCGATCGGCGAACGGCAGATAGATGTCCGGGTCGGCCGTCGGATTCTGCGGCAGGCCGCGGTACTTCACCTCGCCGACGACGCCGACGATCGACATCCAGGGGCTGCTCGACGTCAGCGAACCGAACTTCACGCGCTTGCCAATCGGGTCCTGTCCCGGCCAGAACCGCTTGACGACGCCTTCGCTGACGATCGCCACCTGCGATGTGGGGGAAATCTCCGCGTCATTGAACGTCCGGCCGCTAACCACCGGGATCCGCAGTGTGCTGAAAAAGTCCGGCGTCACCAGGTGCACGTATATCCGCGGGACGTTCTGCGCGTTGACCGCCGGTTGGCCTTCGGCGGCGTAGAACGACGCGCCACCGTCGCCGTCGAGCGGCAGACCGTTGGCGAGCGTCGCCGCGGCGACGCCCGGAATCGCGCGCAGCCGGTCGAGCAAGACGCGCCCTTCGACGACCGGGCGCGGCGCGGGCGCCGGCGTTGCCGGGGCTTCCGCGCCAGCCGGCGCGGCCGGCGGCACTGAGGTCCTCGGAATGCTGACGTGAAGCGTCAAAACTGACTGCGGATCGAAGCCGGGATTCAGAGCCGCGAGGTTGCGGACCGAACGGATCATGAGACCCGCGCCGACCAGCAGGACGACGGCCAGCGAGACCTCCGCGATCACGAGCGCGCTGCGAAGGCGCTGCGACTGGCGGCCACCGCTCGATCGCGCTGATTCCTTGAGCGAGCTGCTCAGGTCTGGCGCTTGCGCCTGTAGACCCGGCACGAGGCCGACGAGGAGACCGCAGACGAGTGAGACCGCGATGGTGAACACGGCGACGCGCGTGTCGAGGTCCGGCGTGGCAAAGCTCGGAAACGTGACCGGGCTCTGCGCGATCAGCGTTGCAACCGCGACGCGCGCCAGGATCAGCCCCACCGCCGCACCCAGCATTGTCAACACGCAGCTTTCGGTGACGAGTTGTCGGAGCAGGCGACCGCGCCCGGCGCCGAGGGCCGTGCGCACAGCGATTTCGCGCCGGCGCGCTTCGGATCGCGCGATCAACAGGTTGGCGACGTTGGCGCAGGCGATGAGGAGGACAAAAGCGACCGCCGCCATCAGCGTGAGAAGGGCAGGGCGGAGGTTGCCGAACAGTTCGACGGCGAGCGGGCTCACCTCGACCGCCCGTTTCTCGTTGGTGTTCGGGTACGCCTGTTCGAGCCGCCGGGAGATCGTGTCCATCTCGCTTTGCGCGGTCGCGAGCGTGACACCGGGTTTCAGGCGCGCGAGGGCGACGAATCCCCGCGAGCCACGCGCGGCCATCGTTGCCGGCGACGCGTACAGCGCGAACGGCACCCACAACTCCGCGGTGTCGCTCAGCCCCTTGAAGCCGGGCGGCATCACGCCGACCACGGTGTACTGCCTTGCCGCGCAGCAGAGGGTGATCGTGCGGCCAATGACTTGTGGATCCGCAGCGAATCGCCGTTTCCAGAAACCGTCGCTGAGGACGACCACCGGCGCGGGCCTGGCGACGTCGTCTTCGTTGGCCTCGAACCCGCGGCCGCGGGCGGGCGACACGCCGAGCAGCGAAAAATACGGCGCCGCGACGAACTCGGTCTGGATTCGCTCCGGCTCGTCGCTGCCGACAAACGTCATCCACTGTGCATCGGCGGCCGCGATGTCTTCGAAACTCTTCGACTGCGCGCGCCAGTCGAGGTAGTCGGGATACGACGCGCCGCGGCGCTCGACCCGCGTCCGCTGGACGTTCCCCCAGAGCTGCACCAGGCGGTCGGGATCAGGATAGGGCAGCGCCCGCGAGCGGATCGCGTCCACGAGACTGAAGATGGCGGTGTTCCCGCCGATGCCGACTGCGAGCGCGAAGACGGCGACGAACGTGAACCCCGGCGACTTGCGCAGCGTGCGCAGCGCGTAGCGGATGTCCTGGCGAAAGCTCTCCAGCGAAGGGAACGTCCACATGTCGCGCGTCTGCTCCTTCAGGTGCGTCACGTTACCGAACTGTCGTCGCGCTTCTTCGCGTGCGGCGTCGGCGCTCAACCCGTCCGTCCGGTAATCGGCTTCGCGCATCGCAAGATGAAACGCCAGCTCGTCGTCCAAATCGCGATCGAGCCGTCGACGGCGGACGATGGCGACGAGCCGATGCCAGAACGCCTTCATAACTCAGGTTGTCTGCATCACCCGAGTGACCGCAGCCGCGACACGATCCCAATACGCGGCTTCGGCCTCGAGCTCGCGGCGGCCGGCCGCCGTGAGGCGGTAATACTTGGCGCGCCGGTTGTTCTCCGACGTCCCCCATTCCGCGCGCAGCAGGCCGCGCACTTCCAGCCGATGGAGCGCCGGATAGAGGGCGCCTTCTTCGACCTTCAACACATCGCGCGACGCGCCGTGGATGAACTGGACGATGCTGTAGCCGTGCGCCTCGCCGCGGCTGAGCGCCTTGAGGATCAGCATGTCGAGCGTGCCGGGCAGCATGTCGCCGACCGCGGTCGCCCTCTTCGTCTCTCCCATAATGTACTTAGGGGAGATACTGGCACTTAGACGGCCGGCGTGTCAAAAGGTTCGGAGACGGCTTCCGCCTTCACGCGACGCGCGACGGCGGGACAGGTCGGCGAGGCAGGCTAGGGAAGCGAACGGACCAGAAGCTCGGTGACGGAATGGACGAATCGCAACGCCGGGGCGTACACGACGGCCGTGGCGGCGGCCCCGCCGGCAAGAGCGGTCCAGCCGAGGGCCGATCGGCGTCCTGCGGACGGTGTGGCATCCGTCAGCAGGCGTTCAACGCGCGACGCGATTTCGCCGCCGTCGATGAGGGTGCTGATCGGCTCGGCGAGCGGCGTCATCGCCGGTGTGAGTCGCGCGACCTTGACGAGCGCGGACGCCAGCGCGCAGCGCGCCACCGGGCCGTCGTGGGCGGCCATGCGATCGGCGCGATGTTCCGCGGCTGACGCCCAGCGCCGTTCGATCGCCCGCGCGGCCGGTGTCGCCGTCAACAGGTCGGGTGTGGCCCGCATCAGCAGCCGGGTCAGGTTGTCGCGGGCGCGCGAGTGGCCGACTTCGTGCGCGATGCTGGCCGCGAGCTCTTCGTCGGTGAGCGCAGCGACGAGGCCGCGCGTCACCAGCAGCCGCGGCCGCAGCACGCCGACCAGCGCCATCAGCGGCGTGTCGATGTCGATTTCAGAAACCGGGATGGCGGTGCCGGCGATTGCGATCGGACGGGCCGACTGCATCCAGACGCGCGTGCGCCGGACGGCACCTCGCCACGCGCTCACGCCGCGGGCGATCGCCGTGACGAGCAGCGCGGCCGCACCAAGGGCCAGAGCCGTCAGTGTGACGTCGAAACCCTCGACGAAGTCGCGCGGTTCGTACTTCCAGTACGACGGCACGAAAACGACGACGACGAAGAGCAGAGCGGTCGCGGCCGGCAGGACACGAACGGCGAACCAGACTGCGGCAGAATCGGTGCCCGTCGATCGCCTGAGGATCCACCCGGCACCCACTGCCAGCACGGCGCTCGTGACCAGGTTGACGAGAAGGAACCAGGCGAGGGCCAGCGTACCGCCGTGCACGACGAATTCGCTCATCGCGGCCTCTGTCGTTCCACCTGCCGGCGCTTCTCGCGAATCAGCCGCTCGAGCTCATCGAGCAGCGCGCGGTCGCGATCCGAAACGGCATCGACGAGCGACGAAAGAACCGGCAGCGGCCCGCTGCCATCCCGCTGCAGGAGACCCTGGACGATTTCGGCGGCGACGGCGCCGTCGAGTTCCTCGCGCGTCGCGACCGCCCGGTAGAGAAACGCCCGGCCCGATTTCCGCCTCGCCAGCAGCCCCTTCTTGAACAGCCGGTCCATCGTCGTCATCACAGTGGTGTAGGCGACGGCGGACCCGAGGCGCGCGCAGGCGTCGCGGACGCTGATTTCGTCGTGGTTCCAGACCACGGCCATGACCTCGCGCTCGAGGCTGCCGAGCGTATTTTCGAGCATCTGCTGGGACGACTTGAATCCCCAGAAGCGGAAGGGCCGTGGCATGAACGTGAGCGTAGGACCTGGGAGCAGGACGTGTCAAATGGCGGCTGCGATGCCGCGCCCGGCGACGTAGCCGGTCGACCACGCCCACTGGAAGTTGAACCCGCCGATCCGGCCGTCGACGTCGAGCATTTCTCCCACCAGGTACAGTCCCGAACAGATCCGCGACCCCATCGTCGAAGGATCGATCTCGGTGAGCGCCACGCCGCCGGCCGTCGCCTCGGCGAAGTTGTAGCCACGCGAGCCGGTCACCGGCAACGGCCATTCCACGAGGGCGCGTGACAGACGCCGCCTGGCGTCGCGCGAAAAATGCGCGAGCGCCTCGCTGCCATCGATCCCGAGACGGTGGAGCAGCGCCGCGGCTGCGGACGCGGGCATCATCGTGGCGAGCGAGGTCTGCACCGACGCTCGCGGATGTTCCGCGGCCTGACGCGTCCAGTCCGCCTCGACGTCGTCGAATCGTGCGCCGGGGCGGAAGTTGATGGTGATGGCGACACGATGGCTATCGATCTGCGCGCGGTGCCAGTGCCGCGATGCGTCCAAGGCGACCGGGCCGCTGACGCCGAAGTGCGTCCAGAGGATCGCGCCGCGCAGGCGGACGGCGATGCGGCCGTCGATCCAGATCGCCAGTTCGACGTCTTGAGCGACACCCGACAACTCGCGAGGAAGGTCGTCGCCGTTCAACAGGAGCGGCGCCAATGCCGGCGTCGGCTCGACGATTGTGTGTCCGAGGCGCCGGGCGATGCCGAAGCCGGCGCCGTCGCTGCCGGTTTTCGGCAGCGACTGGCCGCCGGTGGCGAGAACCACCGCCCTGGCTGACAGGTCGCCGGTGGCCGTCGTGACGATGAAATCGCCGTTCGCGGATGTCGCGCGCGCGACGTCGAGCACGCGACGGCCGGACTCGATCGTCGCGCCGACGCGGCCGGTTTCCCGCAGCAGCGCGTCGAGCACATCGCGCGATCGATTGGTGTCGGGAAACAGCTTGCCGCCAGCCTCCTCGTGGAGGCTGACGCCGATTTCGCGGAAGAACGCCACGGCGGCACTCGACGGAAACGCCCGGAGGATGCGGCGCACGATCGACGCGCGCCCGCCCCAGAAGTCGGCGTCGGTGACCCGCGCGTTCGTGACGTTGCAGCGCGATCCGCCGCTGACGAGGATTTT